>Ga0326728_10024327_pt1 | contig 10988 bp, 3 predicted proteins | sample MB3enrmetagenome_FD_207602 | JGI IMG/M metagenome (GOLD analysis project Ga0326728, IMG submission 207602) | Lab enriched peat soil microbial communities from McLean, Ithaca, NY, United States - MB31MN | ecosystem: Environmental > Terrestrial > Soil > Wetlands > Peat | place: USA: New York...
GTCGTATTCGCCAACCTCGGGATTGCGGAGGTTCGCGGCCAGAAAGTTGGAGCTTGGCGCTGCTGCGGCAGCGCCAGTGCCCGTTGGGATATTCGGCAATGTGGGGGCGCCACTCGCGTTGACTTTGTATTGAGTGTTGTATTGACTGCTGGGACTGCCTGTACCGAAGCGAATGCTGAGCAACTCGCCGTTGTTGATGCGGCCGTAATACATGCCAAAACCGCCGCGGAGGACCGTATTGCCGGCCCCGTCGAGATTATAGGAGAAACCGACACGAGGGCCGAATTCGGTTTTATCACTGGGGTTGTTGGTCAGGCCGGTATAGGGCACGAAAGTGCCGTTGGCAGCGGTGAGATTGGGATCGGCGGGAGGCAGGGCCTCGTAGTCCCAGCGCAGGCCGAGCTCCAACGTAAGACGCGGAGTAATTTTCCAGTTGTCCTGGCCAAATGCCGAGGAATCCATGGTGGCAATTGCGTAGACATGCGGCCCAAACGTCATTGTGAAAGTGGAGTAACACGCGTAAGAGCCAACCGTATTTCGAGCAGCGCTGCTGCTGCAGCCGCTGCCGGGTTTTCCCGCGTTGGCGTTTAGCTGATCGTTGATGTAATTGCCAACGTAACTGTAGACGTAATAGCCGTTGCCATCTCCGCCATAAGAATTGTTGAAGTCGTAATTGTGCAGCGCGTCGCCGCCGAATTTAAAGCTGTGATTACCCTTGTTCCAATAGAGGATATCGCCGGCCTGCCATTTATATTCAGCGGGATTGGCAAGACGGTAAGAATAATAGGGTGAGCCCAAATTAAAGCCTTCGGCGGTATCCATGGCGACCTCAGGGATGCTCTGATTGAATTGAACGCCATTGCCTTCGAGGTTCGTCTTGGTATAGCTGGTCAGTGGCTGTTGGGTTTCATCCAGAAGCTCACGGCCATACTGATAGAGGACCTCGTTGCTCATGCTTGAAGTGATGAGGCTGGTGAGTTTGGCAACGCCATAGTCGAGCTTGACGAAATCGTTGCCCCAGGTGTCGCGTGCGTAATCATTGCTGGTTGAGGTTTGAACGTCGCCAGGTGCGTCCCAGCGCAAGCGGTGGGCGAGCACGCTCAGATGTTCTTTCTCGTTAATCTGCCAGTCGAGCTTTGGGGTGTTGATCTCCTGAAATCCAGTACGCGGGACGAGTCCCAAGTCACCATTCAGATTCCCAATCCAGGTATCGTAGGCAGTTGCGCCTTGGGCATAGGTTGTGTACCCCTGGCGCGCGGCCAGGGTGCAAGCATCGGCATCGAGTGCGTTGGTATCGCCGGTCAATGCGCCTGTTGTCAGGTTGCAGACGGCCCCGGTGGGCAAGCTCGCAGCGGGTAGGGTGTAGAAGGCGGTTGGGTTTTCCGGTATCGCAGCGCCAGGGAAGACGTGCGTGTGCTGATCGTAGGTGTAGATCCAGAACAGTTTGTCCTTGATGAGTGGTCCGCCGACGGTGAAACCGTAGATTTTGCGCAGGTCTTCAGGCTTGATGGCCTGAGCCACATATGTATTGGTTGTGGTGTTCAGGAACGATTCTTTGGTGTAGTCGTTAAATGCATTCCAATTGCTTTCGCGATCCCAGAAATAGGCCTGTCCATGGATCTGATTGGTGCCGCCCTTGGTGACGGAAGTGATGACGCCGCCGGCGGCACGGCCGTATTCGGCAGAGTAGACACCAGTGTTGACCGCGAATTCGCGGACGGCGCTGCCCGAGGTTGAATATGCCTCACGGGTGCGGCCGCGTTCCTCAGCGTAGAATGCGTCGTTGTCGTCGGCGCCGTCGATCTCCACATTATTGAGGAGCGTGCTGATACCACGGATGCTCACGAGTCCGAAACCGCTGCTATCAGGAACGACACCAGGCGTGGACAAGGCCAGGCTCGACCAGCGACGGTTGTTGATGGGGACTCTTTGCAGCGCCGCCTGGGGCAGTGTATCTGTGAAGTCAGGCGACTCGAGATTCATGACCGGGGTTTGCTCGGTGACGACTACCTGCGTGCTGGACGAGGCGACTGCTAGGTGCGGTTCGACGGACGTAACTTGGCCCACGAAGACGACGACATTGTCAGCTCGGTAGCTTGCGAAGTTCGAAGCAGTGACGCTGACACTGTAGGTCCCAGGCTGCAGAAGGGGTGCGTTGAAATAACCGCTGGAGTCGGCGACCAGGTTCATGGAGTATCCGGTAGCGCCATTCAGGATATGAATCGCGGCGCCAGGCACTACGGCGCCCGAGGAATCTTCCACTGTGCCAGCAATGGAGCCATCGGTAGTGGACTGCGCGTTCAGTGCTATGGAGCTGACGCACGCAGCGAGGATGAGGAGTGCCAGGTAACGAACACCGAGGCGAAGTCTATTGAACGTCATGAAACTGCCCTCCAAAGGTAGTCGTTTGCGTTTGACCCGATTACGCGTGAGTGATGGCGTCGTCGCCAGCGCCACGAATGGGCGTTACGGTCAACGCGCAGGAACCGGGGAAATTTAAGTACTTTCGCAAAATTGCTTGAAACGTAGAAGGATCCAAGCGATTATTTCTCATCTGAAAACTAAGCCAAACAATTGTACTTAGGAATGAGCTTACAAATTCTCGATGAACCTCCGGTGAAAAATCAGAGCGAAATTGAGCGATCAAGAAGCTGTGGGCTGCATACCAGACGCGGCCAAAAAACATCGGGCAACCGGATGGAGGAGATCATGTATCCGATCGACCGGCTTCAAAATGTAAACAGTCTTGCCCTGACGCAAAAGCAATTCAGGTTCAGCGATACAGGAATGCCGCGGACTGAAAAAGTCCGGCTGGCTGCGGCAGAGAGGCGCCTCATAGTTTGCGATGCGCCGCTGTGCCACAGTCAACGCGCGACTAAGAATAGTTGGAACTTCGCCCGTGCCCCAAGCACGAACTGAAGGGTCCCCTCAAATAACGTCAAGTGGGGGTACTGCAATCTCTCAGGAGAGGACATTGTAGGACAGATGCGACCTACTTTCCAAGTGGTAAGCCAAAAAAACAACGGGAATTCGAGAAAACAACAGGTTTGGCAGACAACTTGTGGAAAATGAGGCAGATACCGAAGACAGATCGGCAAAACACGAACGAAGTGCGCTGGCGATCAATTCGAGAACGCAGCAAAAACGGGACCCCTGGGGGTCCCGTTTTTCATTGCCCGAGCGAGTCAATCAGTAAGTAAAGTGGAAGCCCATGGTGATCATGCGATTGCTACCGATGGTGCTGTAGACGGACCCGAAGTTGGCCACGTTGTTGGGGCAACCGCTGCTCCCGACCGTGTTGACTCCTTGAACGCAGGTGCGAACTCCGGCAGGAATGAAAAGAGGAATCTGAGTCTGGCCGGCGCTTCCGGTCGAGTAGGGCAGTTGGTCAAGATTGGTCAGGGCCGTTTGCTGATCAGTCGGATTGTTGCTGGTGACGATCTGGCCATAGTTGACGTAGTAGTAAGCGCCCGGCTGGCAATTCTCGTCGTTCGCAATCCCTTCCTTGATCGCAGACGTTGAGCACGCCGAGTTCTGACGGATCTGCCCCTGGTTTGAAGGTACGTCGAGGCTGGTGGTGTTGGTGATGTTGAAGACGTTGAATTCGTAATCCAGGCCGAAGCGTTCAGTGAATTTGAATTGCTTGCGTAGAGAGAGGTTGATCTGGTTTTGCGGTGATTGACGGAAGATGTTGCGCTGCGGCGGCGCCCAATCGGTTTCATAGATATCCTGCGGATCGGTTCCAGTGGAAACTGGGATGCCGTCCTGGCCGGGTTGCAGATAGTTGATGGCGATTTGCGTTGGATCGATGGCCGGAATGTAGCTGCCGCCGGAACCACGCACGTCGCCCTTGTTGCCGGTCAGGGCCGCTTTCGGATTGGCTGGGTTCTTGATTCCGAGGATGGGATTCATGAGTGTGGGGAAGTCGCCGAAGGTGATGCTGCCCACCGCGCCATAGAACTCATAGAGCGAATAAGGTTCGCCGCTCTGCGCGATGACGGTGCCATCGAGGAACCAGTCGTTGATGAACTGCGCGGCGAGCGTGTGCTCCTTTACCACCTGTGGAGACCGGGCCTCGAAGTATGCGGAGAAGACGTTGGTGCGGTCGAAGTCCGACGAGGCCCAGGAGTTGCGGAGGTTGTTGGGATTGCCGCCGGTGAAGAACAAGCCGAGATCGCTCTGTTCATCGAGAGTGTGGCTCCAGGTGTAGCTGGCGCCGACCATGTAGTTGTGGGAAAGCTGCTTTTGAAGGTGCGCCTGCAGGCCGTCGTAGGCGGAGTTGCCGGCGGTCTTGTAGTATGAGGCGTTCGGACTGAAACCGATGTAGGGAACGCGGAAGTCGGTGTTGCCGCCATCTTCGGTGTTCCATGGCTCGCCGGCGATGGGAGCATAGTCGCAATAAACGGAGCCGCACACATTCTGGTTGAGAACCTCGAAGCCGTAGCTGGCGGTCTCACCCCAGATCGGATTGGAAGCAGTGGCGAATCCCGGCGTGTTCAACGGGACGGGGACGACCGCGTGACGGCCGCGATTGCCCACGTAACCGATGTCGATGAGAGTGTCGCTGGTGGGCTGCCACTGGATGTCGAGTGTGTAATCGATGGTGTAGGGCAGAGTGTTGGAGCGGGAGTAGGTGCCGAAGTTGAGGGCATCGGGGCAGAGCGTGTAGCCCTCCTGGCTCTGCACGCCACCGCAGTTCTTGCCGAACTTGTGGTAAGAGCTGGTGGTCGCAGGAGTGCCGGTCATGGCATTCAGCGTGTTCTGCAAGGCTGTATTAATGGTGCTGGGATTGGAGCTTGGAAGCGTGTAAGCCGGACTGCCAGTCTGACTGAAGGCAGCGCCCGTTGGATCTTCAAGCGTTGAGCCCTGCCCAGTGACGTAGGTTGCCAGCGGCGCGGACTCGGTGACGCCGAACGGACCGCCGTAGCCGGAACCTGCGGGCTGCGACAGATACGTGAAGTACTCGCCGCGGTCATAATACATTCCACCCCCGCCACGCACGACAAACGTGCCATGGTCGCGATTGGGCGACCAGGCGAAGCCGATGCGCGGAGAGATGCCCCATTGACGGCCGGTAAGCGTGGAGTCGCTGACTCCAGCGGTGGGGTTTGACTTGTTGTTGCCAGCGACGATAAATCCTGCGTTGCTTACCGTGAAACCGGTTGTCGTGGTTCCCGAGACGCTGAAAAGCTTGGGATCGAAGTTGAACATGTTGCCATACTTCTCAGTCATTCCGCCGTGATAGTCGTATCGGACACCGAGTGTGACACTCAAGTTCGGCTTCAGCTGCCACTTGTCCTGCAGGTAGCTGTCGATCTCGTTGGTGCGGTAGTAGCGGTTGGCATTGTTCTTGCCGGTCGCGGGATCGATGGTTTCAAGAACGTTGGAGCTGTGGACCTTGCCCTGGAGAAAACTTTCAAAGTTTGACGTGGTGAGTTGCTCGACACCGTTGCGGTTGTTCTCGATGTTCAACTGCGTGTAGCTGTAGCCGCCGCCAGCAAAGAAGGTGTGGTTGCCCTTGGTGTAGATGAGGTTGGTGGATGGGTTGAGGCGGTTCTGATAAAAGCCCATGTCGGCAAAAGAGCTGTAGGGGCCGGCTTTAACACCCGGTGAGTCGTTTTGGCTGCTGGGGAAGTCCTTGAGCAGCATGCCCGGCAAGGTGCCTTTGAAGAATGGGCCGCTGCCGTCCCCAGCGGGTGGCGCGCCCGTGGGAATGGACGTTGAGCCATTGATGCCGAAGTTGGCAGGTCCGCTTCCGTTGGTCAGCGTTTGCGTAAAGGAGCTGTAGGACAACTGGCGGAAGATGCCGACGCGTTGCTCCCAATTAAGGTGCGGGCTGACTGCAATGACGTTATCAATAGCGGCGACCTGCGAGGCATTCTGTTGCGTGACAGGGAATCCGCCGACCGAGGAGAAGTCGTAGGGCAAGGTGACGGGATCGTTCTGATAGTAGTACTTGCCGGAAAGACGGTCGCGGGGAGCGATCTGATAGTCGATGTTGCCGACGCCCTGGTTTGAGGTAATGAGCGAATTGCCAATGAGGGTGACGTTCGGCACACCAAATTGATAGGGAGTTCCCGGCGCGGTTTGAGCGGACGGAATAAATAAAGAGCCGTTGGGCAACGTGGCGTTCATGAGAGCCATGGCGATAGGGTCAATGGCCTTGGTGTAAGTGCCGCCTCCGGCGTAACTGACGGCCGCAGCGTCCAGACCGGCTGTGGAGCGATCGTTGGTGAGGCCGGGAGGAACGGTGAGCTGCGAGAGGCCCGTGGACTGATCGGAACTATATAGATGCTGAAAAGCGAAGAAGAAAAAGATCTTGTCCTTTTTTATGGGGCCGCCCATCGTTCCCCCCGCAGTCCAGCGATGGAGGAACGGGTTGACGAGGGAAGCAGGAAATGCGCCGATACCCTGCTGCGCAAGCTGATACTGCTGGTTGAAGAAGTAGGGAGAAGCGTTCAGCGTGTTCTCTGCGAGGTCGCCGTACACCTGGCCGTGAAAGCTGTTGGTGCCCGAGATCGTGTTGACGTCGACCTGCGCACCGGCGGTTGCGCCTTGTTGCGCGTCGTACATGGAAGTATTGACGCGGAGCTCGGCAATGGTCTCGGGCGGCGGCGAAGGCAGGCTATTGCCTACGGAGCCGTAGGGTGAAGCGCCTTCAAGCGATGAGCCGGCGATAGGCGCCGCGCCAGCCGATGAGCTGCTGGATGTGCTGCCGCCGCCGATGTTGAAGTTGAAGCGCTGCGAAGTGAGGCCGCTCGAGGTCAGGCCGTTGAAGATGTTCGTGACGTCGACGCCGTTGACCTGCATGGTATTGGAAGTGGCGCGCTGACCGTTGGCCTGGATATTCTGATTACCCAGCCCGGAGTTGGTGTTGAGGCCGCTCAGGAGTTCGGCGTTGGCTCCGGGCGAGAGAACGGCGAGCTGAGTGAAGCTGCCGGTGGCGAGCGGAGTGGCCATGATCTGCTGCGTATCCATGGTGAAGCCGTTGGAAGCGTCGGTGGCGTTGAGCATCGGATTGGCGGTGACCTGGACTGTCTCGGCGACCTGGCCAACCTTTAGCGAAACATCGACCGTGGTGCCCTGAGCCTCATGGACAGAGATTCCGGACAGAACCGTGGTCTCAAAACCGTCATGGCTGACGGAAACCTCGTACGTCCCTACCGGCAGGTTGAAGATCTGAAAGAAGCCCGTCCTCTGCGATGTCGTTGACTCGGTGACGTTGATGGCAGCATCTGCCACTTTCACGGTGGCGTTGGCGATAGCGGCTCCTGAAGGATCGAGCACGGTGCCGTTCAATGATCCAAGAGTCTGCTGCGCCAGGCAAGGAAGAGCGAAACAGCAAGCGGCAAGAACGAACGACCAACGGAATGCGGCACTTCTCCAAAAAGAGTGATGCATACAGTCCTTTCGATTTGAATTGATCTTGCGTTGGTGAAGAACTCAAGCTACGGCAAATCTTTTCGCTGCCGTAGCCCAGAACCACGAGTGTCGAGATACGAATCAGGTCGGTGACGGCTCAACTGTCATTTGAAGAATGCTCAGGCCCTTACTGAACACTTGGAAAAGCGATGAGGGTACCGAAGTCCGGAGGCCGGATGAATAACTCTCTTAAACTGGATGTGCAAAGGGAAGTGCTTGATCTTGCGTGGGCCGACTATAAATAGTTTCCGATGAAGTCTTGAATTTGCCAAGAAAAAAACAAAGATTCGCAAGGGATCAGGCACAATTTTGTGGAAAACACAAGAGATCAAGGTCGTCAAGGGATGGAGATGCCGGTTTTGGCGCCAGGGTGATTATTCCCCACGATTGCGGCGGATCCTTGGGCGCAGGGCGTTCGCCGACCATGCGGCAAACGATTGCACGGTCAAATCGAACATTGTCTCAGTGTCCGCTACCCGGGCCCCAGCGAAGGCGCAGGCCAGTGCGAACCGTGAAGGGAAGGCTGGGATAGCCGATGGGCGCGATGTGCTGATCGTTGAGAAGGTTCTCGGCCTGTGCGTAGATGTCGAGCCAATTGAGCAGCTGGTAGCTTCCGCCCAGATCGAGTTTGGCATAGCCGTAGTCGAGATTACGATTGGGCAGGAGAAAGCTGTTTCCGCCCGAGGCGTCTTCGCCTTCGAGGAAAGTTGAGTCGTCGCTGCGGCTGGCGAAGGCCGCACTGAATACTCCAGTGAGTTTTCTCGTGGCGTACGTGGCCGTGAAGTAGCCGGTGTGAGGCGCGCGGCGGAAGGGGCGAGCCCCTTTGAGTGGTGAATAAGGGCCAATTTCGATTCCGTCGGGGATGTTCTGCCAGGTCGGAATGGGGCCAAGGAGGGCCTGGTCGTCATTGGTGAAAGAACGCTGCACCACGGCGTCGAGGTAGGTGTAGCCACCGCGGAGAAACAGGTTGGCGCCGATTCCGGACTCGACGGAAGTTTCGATGCCCTGCGCGCGGTAGGCCTCGGAGTTGATGGTCAGCTCATACGCAAAGTTGGCCTGCAGGACCTGCTCCAACTGCTGCTGCTCGGCCGACGTCAGGTTGGGTAAAAGCGCAGGGATAAGGTCCAGGCCGACGTATTCGATCTGCCTGCCAAACTCGTTGTGGAAGTAGCTGGACCTGAAAATAATGTGCTGCGAGAAGAAGGACTGCTCCATCCCGCCCTCGTAAGTGCGATCTTGTGGCGCTCCAATCTGGTTGACACGCAAGGCCTGAATGGTCGACTGCGCGCCATTAGTGACGAGGAATGCGTAAAGTGATTCGTCCTGCTCGGGGAGCGTTGGTTCACGATCGGACTCGCCGAAGTTGAACAGAAGCCGCGTGCCGCTGAACGCACCGCTACGCGGGCGAAGCACATAATAGGAGGCTCCGGCGCGCGGTTCGGTTTGGACACCGAAGAGCGAATAGTGCTCGAGGCTGCCACCGAGCGAGTAGAAGAAACGATTCTTGAAGTCGCCGTGGACGCCCGCGAGATAGTCGTAATTGGTGCGCTCAACGTTCGGGTAGAAGGTGCTGCCCGGCTCCGCGCCTCGTTCGTCTTCGTACTGGAATCCGATGAGACCAACCAAATGCGGAGTGATAGTAATGTCACCACGGTAGATCAGCGCATCACGGTTGGAGACAAGCTGCGATTTAAAAGTGCTGCAATCGAGGACGGCCTGGCCGCTTGCGGAGTAACCGTTGGCGCCAGTGATGGTGACGACGTTGCCGAGTGTGCCGGGGCCGAAACAGTAATCGATGTATGAGAGGGGAGCTCCGGATTCGATCCAGAGCGACTCCTGCTCCCGCTTGCGCGTGAGTCCGTAGCGAACGCTGTTGTGCAGACTCGCGGTGGTTTGGTTATCAATGGAGGCGCTGACGAAGATGTCCTGGTCTTTTTCGGTGGCGTCATCGGCGACATGATAGAAGTCCCACGCGTTCGGTACGCCATTGGCGGAGACGCCGTAGTGAGCTGTGCCACGAATCTGCGTGGTTCCGTTAAGGGCCCAACCGAGATTGGCTGCCGCGGTGCCAACATGGAATTCATCGTTGGGCAGGTCATTCGCGGTTTGCAGCCAACTGTAGTCGCCGAGGTAGTCGAGCTTCTTATGCGCGCCGGCAATTTCAAGCTGCTCGCGCGATGTATCGAGATTGCCAGCGTCACCCTGGAAGAGCAGGGAAGGGAAGCTGGTGGTGCCGTGTGGTGTGACGAGGCTGACGACTCCGGACTCAGCACCCGCACCGAACAGATTTGAATCGGGGCCGCGATAGACCTCTGCGCTCTCGATAGCAGTCGTGGAGAGCGAGCCAAAGTTGAATTGATTGCCAAGGTCGCCGGCATCGACGCCATCGAGAAGCACTTTGTTGTCGTCGGAGTCGCCGCCACGGACAAAGAGCGAGGCTTGCGCACCAAGCTGACCGACCTGAACGACGGAAGCGCCAGGCATGAGACGCAGAGCACTGACGAGATCGTCGCGAAGGTCAAGATCGAGCGGACCGAGCACGGTGGTCGCCGAGCTCGTTTGCGACTGTGGAGTGGGCGTTCCAGTCGCGGTGACCACAATCGATTCCCGCGCCCATTCCGGCTCGAGCACGACATTGCGATCAATTGAGTCTAACTGGCCGGCGTAAAAGTCCGGCGTTTGCAGTTGGCGGAAAGACTTCGCAGAAACGACCAGAAAGAAGTGGCCAGATGCTCCGGTGAGGATTTGGAAACTGCCATCGCCCGCGGAAATCGTTGAGGCGATGACTTGACCATTGCTCAAGAGAGAGATGGCTGCGCCGGTGACTTTGGCGCCGGTGACATCGGTGATGACGCCGCGAATGGAAGCGGCAGGACTGGCAGCAGCGCAAAAAATGAACAGTGCTGCAGCGAGCGCACGCGACGAAGCGCGTAACAGGGCCCGGTACGAGGCTCGACACAAGGCGCGGGCGGAGTGTGCGTGCAGAGAAATGGAGTTCGGCATGTAAGCTCCTTCGTCCCCCTCGGAACGTGAAAGCGGTTGAGTACGCCGAGACCGGTCTCCTGACTTGCGCTCGTTTCAGCCGCCTTCCCAAAGCCGAATCAATATGGATTCGACTGCAGTGGCTTCAAGTGAATTCCGCACGAAGCGGAAACACCGGGCTGAAACCCTGTTTTGTACCCATGCCTCGATATACGACGGCAAGGGGAAAAGGTGCGCTCACAGTTGCGGGGCAGTGGCGGAATTTCACCGCCTTCCCGAGCATCCTGGCGATTGCGATGATGAACAGAGCTGTGGCGCGTCCGCGCTGCAGCAGTGATGTCATGGAAGCGACTTCCATGACATCAACTTTTATAACGGGTCGGGCGCAGGAAGTCAAAAGCGCCTGCCGGCGCCAAAGAAAAACCGCATGATGGTGTTCGGATGCGACTGCGAAAGGATGGTGACCCCGGGCTGATTCGAACAGCCGACAAGCAGTTTAGGAAACTGCTGCTCTATCCATCTGAGCTACGGGGCCACATTTATATTCAACGTCTTACACGATACACGAGAATGGCAGCATCGCC
>Ga0326728_10024328_pt1 | contig 10987 bp, 9 predicted proteins | sample MB3enrmetagenome_FD_207602 | JGI IMG/M metagenome (GOLD analysis project Ga0326728, IMG submission 207602) | Lab enriched peat soil microbial communities from McLean, Ithaca, NY, United States - MB31MN | ecosystem: Environmental > Terrestrial > Soil > Wetlands > Peat | place: USA: New York...
CACCGTCCTGCTGGCCCCGGCCTGCGCCAGCTTCGATCAGTTCGAGAACTACCAACAGCGCGGCCGGATCTTCAAGAACCTGGTCGAGTCGCTCGCGGAAGGGAGTTGAACATGGCCCAACGCGTCAAGACCGACTGGGTGTTGTTCGGCTCCATTCTGGCGCTGGTTTCGTTTGGCCTGGTGATGGTCTACAGCGCTTCGTCGGTGGTGGCCCGATTGCGGTTCGGCTACTCCGGCTACTACATTTTCCGCCAGCTCTTCTGGGCGGCCCTCGCGGTGGGCGCGATGATGTTCCTCAAGCGCGCCGATTACCGCAAACTGAACTCGGCCGGCTGGGCTTTCGCCTCCCTGAGCGTGGTGGTGGTGCTGCTGGTGATCGTCTATTTCGTCGATGCGCGCTCGCACCGCTGGCTGCGCATCGGACCGGGCGGCTTGCAGCCTTCCGAATTCGCCAAGCCGGCCCTGATCCTGTTCCTGGCCTACTTCGTCGCGCTGCGCGCCAAAGCCATCAACAACCGCTACACGCTGCTGCCGGCCGCGATTACGGTGGGGCTGCTGGCGGTCGCCGTGGTGCTGGCGGACTTGGGAACGGCCCTGGTGCTGGTGATCTCGGCCGCGGTGGTGTTCTACGTGGCGGGCCTGGATTCCAAGTACATCCGGATCGCCATCCTGGCCGGCGTGGTGTGCGTGGGGTTCGCGGTGATCTCCAAACCCTATCGCCTGGTGCGGGTCTTCGGCTTCTTCGACCCGGAGTACAAGGCGCTGGACCGCTTCTCCTGGGGAAACTCGGTCAAGGAGTACATGCGCCGCTCGTCGCACAACCTGGATCCCGGCTACCACGTGCGGCAGTCCCGGATTGCCGTGGGCAGCGGCGGCCTCACCGGGCAGGGGCTGATGGAGGGCAAGCAAAAGCTGTTCTACCTGCCGGAGGCGCACACGGATTTCATCTATGCGGTGGTGGGCGAGGAACTGGGCTTTGTGGGCTGCGCCGGGTTGCTGATGATCTATGTGGTGATCTTGTGGCGCGGGCTGCGCCTGGTGCGCGCCGCCCCGGACGATTTCGGGCGCTACCTGGCGCTGGGAGTCGTCACCATGATATTCGTGCAGGCTCTCATGAACATGAGCGTAGTGCTGGACTTGGCGCCCACCAAGGGCATCCCGCTCCCGCTCATCAGCTACGGCGGCAGTTCCCTGCTCAGCAGCATGCTTTCGCTGGGCATGCTGCTGAGCGTCAGCGAGCAGGCGGGATGAGGTTCCTAATGGCTGGCGGCGGCACCGGCGGGCATGTCATTCCCGCGCTGGCGGTGGCCCGGGAACTGCAGCGGCGGGGGCACGAACCGTTCTTTGTCGGAACGGCGGCGGGCATCGAAGCGCGGCTGGTCCCGGCCGCCGGATTCCCCATCGAGTGGATTCGAATCGGAGGGCTGAAGCGGGTCGGCCTGAGGCGCCGGCTGCGCACGCTGGGGCAACTCCCGCTGGGCACGCTGGAGATGCTGGGAGCGCTGGGGCGGTGGCGTCCGGCGGCGGTGTTCAGCATGGGCGGTTACGTAGCCGGCCCGGTGGTGATCGCGGCCGCGCTGCGGCGCATTCCGATGGTTTTGATGGAACCCAACGCGGCGCCTGGAATGACCAACCGCTGGATGGGACGGGTGGTGGCCCGCGCCCTGCTCAGTTTCGCCGAGACGGCCCGCTATTTCCCCAAAGGGAAGACCGAGCTGACCGGGCTGCCGGTGCGCGACGAATTCTTCGCGCTGCCCCGCAAGCCGCGCGAGCGCGCGCTCAACGTGCTGATTACCGGAGGCAGCCGCGGCTCCCGCACGCTGAACCAGGCCGCGCGCCAGAGCTGGCCGCTGTTTCGCGAAGCCGGCTTCGCCATCCGGCTGCTTCACCAGACCGGTCGCGAGGCCCATGCCGAACTGGCCCGGGACTTCGCCGCCAGCGGCCTGGACGGCGAAGTGGTTCCTTTCATCGACGACATGCCGGCGGCCTTTGCCACCGCCGACCTGGTGGTCTGCCGTTCCGGCGCCGGCGCCGTGGCGGAATTGGCCGCCTCCGGCAAGCCCTCCATTCTGGCGCCGTTTCCCTTCGCCGCGGATCAGCATCAGCGGCGCAACGCCGAAGTGCTGGTCCGGGAGGGCGCGGCGCGCCTGGTAGCCGACCGGGAGTTCACCGGCCGGAGATTGTACGACGAGGTGCGAAGTCTGGACCGGGAAGCGGGCCTGCTCGAACGGATGGGCGAGGCCGCCCGGCGCTTGGCGCACCCGCACGCCGCCCAGCGCGCCGCCGAGTTGCTCGAACAACTTGGCTCGGGAGCGAGATTTTGATTGACATGGAGCGCGGAAGCCGAAACAATAGCCTTGATAAATGTTTTTTTGCCGCGGATCGGGAAAGCGGTGGCGGCGCTGGCGGCGGAGTGTGCGGCGTGTCTCCAGGCTCCCTATCCGGCCCCGCCGCGGCAGGCGTCAAAATGTTCCTTAAGCCACAGCATCTGCACTTCACGGGCATCGGCGGCATCGGCATGAGCGGAATCGCCGAGGTTCTCCTGGACCTGGGCTACCCCATCAGCGGCTCCGACCTGCGGCTGACCCCGATCACCGAGCGCCTGGCCGGCCTGGGCGCCACCATTTACGAGGGACACGCCGCATCGAATATCGGATCGGCCCGGGCGGTGGTGGTCAGCTCCGCGGTCTCCGAGGACAACCCCGAAGTGCAGGAAGCGCGCCGCCGCCAGATCCCTGTGATTCCCCGCGGCGAGCTGCTGGCCGAGCTGATGCGCCTGAAGTTCGGCATCGCGGTGGCGGGGAGCCACGGCAAAACCACCACCACCTCCATGCTGGCCACCATGCTGAGCCACGCCGGCCAGGACCCCACCGTGGTGGTGGGCGGCCGGCTGCAATCCATCGGCGGCTCCAACGCCCGGCTCGGCCAAAGCCAGTTTCTGGTGGTGGAGTCCGACGAAAGCGACGGCTCGTTCCTTAAGCTCTCCCCCATCCTGGCGATCGTCACCAACATCGACCGCGAGCATCTGGACCACTACGCCGACATCGAAGAGATCCGCGCCGCCTTTGTCGAATTCGTCAACAAAGTGCCGTTCTATGGAGCGGCCGTGCTCTGCCTGGACGACGAGAACGTGCAGCGCATCCTGCCCGAAGTGAAGCGCCGCACCATCACCTATGGCACCCACGCGCAGGCCGCCCTGCAGGTGAGCGATTGCTCTTGCACGCACCTGGAGAGCGTCTTCCGCCTGCGCTCCGGCAGTACGGACCTGGGCGAATTCCAGCTTCATGTCCCCGGCGCGCACAACGTGCTGAACGCGGCCGCCGCGGTAGCCGTTGGCCTGGAACTGGATTTGACGGTTGTAGCTCTGCGCGAAGGGCTGGCGTTATACAGCGGCGTCGACCGGCGCTTCCAGATCCGGGGTGTTGAGCGCGGCATCGCCGTGATCGACGACTACGGCCACCACCCCACCGAGATCCGCGCCACGCTGGCCGCCGCCCGCCAGTGCCGCTACCGCCGCATTCACGTTATCTTCCAGCCCCACCGCTACACCCGCACCCTCCACTTGATCGACGATTTCGCCCGCTGCTTCTACCAGGCCGACACGGTGCTGGTGCTGGACATCTACGCCGCCTCCGAAAAGCCGATCGAAGGCGTGAGCGCCCAATCCCTGGCCGAGCGCATTCGCGATTTCGGCCACCACGGCGTGGAGTACGCCGGCATGATCGATCGCGCGGTGGAGCGCGTGCTGGCCGCCGCCGGGGACGGCGACGCGGTTTTGACCCTGGGCGCCGGCAACGTCTGGCAGGCCGGCGACCGCATCCTGGAGCGCCTCCGGGAAGGCTGAACATGGCTCGAAGACAGTCCGCTCAACTCGAGTTGGAACTCCCGGAGGAAGCCCCCGTGGAACCGCAACCCTCCGCCCCGGTCCGCCGCGCGCGTTCCAAGTCCGACGCCCGCTCGAGCTGGTGGGAGCGGGCACGATTCTGGCTGCTGGCGGCCGGCGCGGCGCTCGCGGTATTCGGGGCCATCGCCTCGGTCTACCGGCTGGACCAGTTCCTGGCCAGCAACTCGCGCTTCGTGCTTCCCGGCAGTATGGAGGACCACCCCAACCTCACGATCCGCGGCCTCAATCGCGCCTCTTCGGCCCAGGTGCTGGCGGTCTTCGCGCGCGACTTCGGCCGCAGCATCTACTTGCTGCCGCTCGCCGAGCGCCGCCGCGCCTTACTGGCCCTCGAATGGATCCGCGAGGCCGCCGTCAGCCGCCGCTGGCCCAATCGCGTGGAGGTCGGAATTGTGGAGCGCGTCCCGGTGGCCTTCGCCATGCTGCCGCAGCCCGGAACGGCCTACTACAAGGTGGCGCTGGTCGACGACGACGGCGTGCTGCTGGAGCCGCCGCCCCGCGCCCCGTTCACTCTTCCCGTGCTCTACGGCCTCTCCGGCGCGCAGCCCGTAGCGACCCGGCGCGACCGCATCCGCCAGGCGCTCGATATGATCCGGGAAGTGCGGGCCTACGCGGGCCAGATCTCGGAGATCAACACCTCCGATCCCGACAATCTGGGCATCACCTACAGCGTCCAGGACCGCGTGGTGCGGCTGATGCTGGGCAACCAGCGTTACCTCCCGCGCCTTCAGAACTTCCTCGTCCATTACCCCGAAATCGGCCGCCGGTTGCCCCAGGCGCGCGTCTTCGACCTGCGCCTCGACGACCGCATCACGGCCCTGGACGGAGCGCGTCGTGGCAAATAACTCCCTGCGCTCCAGCCCGCCGCCGGTGGTCGCCGTGGGGGTCGACGCGGGCAGCCAGTGGACCCGCTGCCCGGTTCTGCTTCTGGAGGACGCTCACGTGCGCTGCCTGGGCTACGCCGAAACGCCTTCCCAGGGATGGAGCAAGGGCCGCATCGTCGATCAGAAAGCCGTCTCCGACTGCGTGCTCCGCACCGTGCGCGAGGCCGAGAAGCGCGCCCAGGCATCCGTCGGCTCGGCGGTCTTCGGCGTGGGCGGTTCCAGCGTCTGCGGCGCCCACGGCCGCGGCGGTTACGAGATCGGCCCGCCCCGCCAAATCAGCCAGAACGACGTCAACCGCGTGGTGGAGCGCGCCTCGAGAATTCAGTTCCAGGAAGACGAAACGCTGCTGCACCTGTTCCCGCAGGATTTCGCCGTGGACGGCCGCGCCGGCCACCGCAACCCCCGCGGCATGATCGGAAGCCGGCTGGAGGTTTACGTTCACGTGGTCACTGGCAGCCTGCAGGAGCATCGCAACCTGGTGGGAGCCGCCAACGAGGCCCACCTGTTGGTGGAAGAGACTGTGTTCGAACCCCTGGCAGCCGCTTACGCGGTGATCCGGCCGGAGGATCGGCGCGAGGGCTGCGTGCTGGTGGACATCGGCGCACACTCCACCGACATCGCCATCTACTACGGCGAGACGCTGCTGTCCTCGGTCAGCATCCCGATCTGCGGCGACCACTTCACCAACGACGTCGCCAAGGGCCTCACCGTCGGTTTCGAGGACGCCGTCTGGATTAAGGAACAGTTCGGTTGCGCCGTGGCCGGCCTCAGCGCCGGCAACAGCTACATCGAGCTGCCTTCCGGCGCCGGCCGCCCCGCGCGCGAGGCCCCCACCCGCGAGCTCGACCTCATCCTCGCGGCGCGCGCCGTCGAGCTGTTCGAGTTCGTCCGGCGCGAGCTGGAGCGCATCGACATGGATCAGATGCTGATCGCCTGCGTGCTCACCGGCGGCGGGGCCTGCCTGCCCAACCTGTGCGACGTGGCCGAGAAAGTCGTCAATTGCCAGGCCTGCAAGGGCCTGCCCGACGGCATCGAAGACTGGCCGCCGGAAATCGACAACCCGGCTTGGGCGACCGCGGCCGGCCTGTCCATGTATTCCGCCCGCCTCAAACTGCGCGCGGAGCTGGATCGCAGAAGCGGCGGGTTTCTTACCAGAGTTTTGGGAGCTTGATACATGCCTGTCCTCGACGGTTTGAAATACGAAATGCAGGAGGATGTCCGCGCCGCCGCCAACATCAAGATCGTCGGCGTGGGCGGCGGCGGCTCCAACGCCGTGGCCCACATGCTGACCGGGGGACTCGATGGCGTCGAGTTCCATGTGCTGAACACCGATCTCCAGGCGCTGCAAGCGTCCCCGGTGCCGAACCGGCTGGCCATCGGCGGCAAGATCACCCACGGGCGCGGCACGGGCGGGGATCCCTCCATAGGGCGGCAGGCCGCGCTTGAGGACACCGCGCGCATCTGTGAAATCCTGCAGGGCGCCGACATGGTCTTCGTCGCGGCCGGCCTGGGCTGCGGAACGGGCTCCGGCGCCGCCCCCGTGGTCGCCTCCATCGCCAAGGAGCTGAACGCTCTCACCGTGGCGGTGGTCACCAAGCCCTTCTCCTTCGAGGGCCCGCGCCGCATGCAGCAGGCCGAAACGGCTCTCGAAGAACTCTCCGCCTACGTGGATACGGTCATCGCCATTCCCAACGACCGGCTGCTGCTGCTCGCGCCGCGCGGTACGGGTGTCTTCGAGGCGTTCCGGATGGGCCACGAGTTTCTGCGCCAGACGGTCGCCGACTTGGTCGAGATCATGACCCGGCCCGGCTTCGTCAACCGCGATTTCTCCGACGTGCGCTCCCTGATGTTCGGCATGGGATGCGCCCTGGTGGGCACCGCCACCGCCCAAGGCGAGAACGCCGCCGTCGAAGCCGCCCGGCAGGCCATCGGCTGCCCCTTGCACGAGGATGCCGGCATGCAGGGCGCGCGCAACGTGCTCGTGAACCTGACCGGAAGCAGCCGGCTGGGCCTGCACGAGGTCAACGAAGCCTGCCAGTTGATCCGCGCCGCCACACAGTGCGACGACGTCGAACTCAACTTCGGCATCGTGCTCGACGAGGACCTGGGGGATGCCGTCAAGGTAACCGTGATCGCCACTGGCTTTGCGGACCAGCCCGTTGCCGCCGAGGATGCCACCCGCGAGCCCGCCATCGCCAAGACCGCCTGGATGAGCGAGAGCCATCCGCCAGCCGCCGCGCCGGTCGAGGCGCCCGCCGCGCCGCCAGCCCCTGTCATGCATCGGCCCGGCAACGGCGCTCCGCCGCTTCCCAACCCGGAAGACCTCGACGACCTGGACACCCCCGCGTATTTGCGGCAGAAAAGAGTCCTGCACTAAGCGCGCGGCTTCAGATACCGGGCTCCACGTGAATCGCAACCCGGCGAGAGCGGATTGGTTGAGTTCGCCCCCTCCTCCGCCCTACCCCTGATCCGGCTTGTGCAAGCCCGCGATCTGGAACGCCATCTTGCGGCCCGTGGAGGCCATGTGCCCGCGATACTTCAGAGCCCCGTTCACCAGGAAGTCGACCGGCCTCTCCACCGGGTAATCGAAGGTCATCACATCCCCGATTCTCAGCCGCAACAGGTCTTCGACCAGCACGGTCGGCCCCTGCAGCCGCGCGTCCAGCAGGACGGTGGAGAGGTTGAGGGCCCGCAGGGCCCGCCGCTGTTCCTCGAGCGTCGATTCGGACCGGCGAACCGACCATTGCTGGTCGAATTTCTGCCGCAGCATCTTGATGATGATGGACGGCATGCCGATATTGATCACCCCGGAGCACTCCGCGATCCGCACCTCCAGCCCGATCGCCACCACCGCCTCGTTAGGCGCCATGATCTGCAACAACTGCGGCTCGGTCTCCCGCGCGCCGATCGTGAAATCGATGGGGGTAATGGACTGCCAGGCCTGTTTCAGGTCGTGCAGGATAATGCGGTACAGGCCGTCCAGCACCACCTGCTCGATCTCCGTCACCTCCCGGTTGATCTTGGCGCTGGCCTTGCCGTTGCCCCCCAGCAGCATCTCCAGGATCGGAAAGACCAGCGAGGAGTTGATCTCCAGCACCGCGCTGCCCTCAAAGGGGCTCAAGGCCAGCGACACCAGGCAAGTCGGCGAGGGCAGGCACTGTGAGAACTCGGAGAAGGAGAGCTGCTCCACCGACACCAGGCTCACCATGGCGTACTGCCGCAGAAACGCCGACAGGCTGGAGGCCAGGTTGCGGGCGAAGTTGTCGTGCAGCAGGTGGATGGCGCGCAGTTGGTCCTTGGCGATGCGGTCCGGACGCCGGAAGTCGTAGGCCACCGCGTTCTTGACGTCATCCTCGGGCCGCTTACCCTGCGCGGCGCTGAATACGCTGTCGATTTCCTCTTGTGAAAGCGAGCGGTCCATGGGTAGGCCTCCGGCTGCCCACTTCATCGGCGGATGCGGGGAAGATGTTTAGCCCATGGAATCCGAGCCCAGTGCCCCGGCCCTCTATAATCAGAAGATAGTGGGCTGCTCTTTCTTCATCCAGAACTTCGGCTGCCGCGCCACCCAGGCGGATGGCGCCGCCCTCCAGGCAGCCCTGCTCGGTCAGGGTTACTCGGCTGCCCAGCGCCACTTGGCAAGTCTCGTCATTCTAAACACTTGCACGGTCACCGGCTCGGCCGACGACGATGTCCGCCAGACCCTGCGCCGCATCCGCCGGGAAAACCCTGCCGCGCGCATACTGGTCACCGGCTGTTACGCCCAGCGCGCTCCGGAAGAAGTCGCCGCCCTGCCCGGGGTGGTCTGGGTGGTCGGCAATACCCACAAGGCGCGCATCCCGGAGTTGCTGGCCGGCGGCTTTCCCTACCACGGCCAGATTCAGGTCGGCGACATCCTAGCCCAGCAGGAATTCCTGGCCGGAGTGGTGGAGGACGCCGCGGGCGACCGCACCCGCCCCAACCTCAAGATCCAGGACGGCTGTGGCAACCGCTGTTCCTTCTGCATCATTCCCTCCGTCCGCGGCCGCAGCCGCAGCGCGCTCCCCGACTGGGTGATCGAGCAGGTCCGCCATCTCAGTCCGCGCTACCGCGAGGTGGTGCTGAGCGGCATCAATCTGGGCCGCTGGGGCCGCGACCTGGACGGCGGCCGCCTGCGCCTGGCCGGACTCCTGCGCCGCCTGCTGGCGGAGACGGATATCGAGCGCCTGCGGCTGAGTTCGGTCGAGCCGATGGACCTCTCCGGCGACCTGCTGGGCCTGATGGCCGCCTCGCCGCGCATCGCCAGACACGTCCACGCTCCGCTCCAAAGCGGCTCGGATTCGGTTCTGCGCCGCATGCGCCGCTGGTACCGGGCGCGCCACTATGAAGACCGCATCCGCCAGGCGCGAGCCGCTATGCCGGAGGCCGCTATCGGCGCCGACGTGATGGTGGGCTTCCCCGGCGAAACGGAGCGGGAGTTTGAGGAGAACCGCGCCTTCGTCGCCAGCCTGCCGTTCACCTACCTGCACGTTTTCACTTACTCGGAGCGCCCCGGAACGCCGGCCGCCTGCGCGCCGGACCCGGTGCCCATTCCCGTCCGCAAGCGGCGCAACCGCGTCCTGCGCGAGCTGGCCGCCGCCAAGAACCTCGAATTCCGCCGTCGCATGCTCTCGACCACGCTCTCGGTGGTCACCCTGGAGCAGCCCGGCATGGCCCTTTCCGACAACTTCCTCAAAGTCGAGCTAGCCGCCCCGCGCGAGCCTAACCGCATTTGCGACATACAGATCGGCGGCCTCACCGCGACCGGTCTGCGGGAGCGGGATTCCTGAACGGAACTCCGCCCCGCCAGCATGCGTACCCCTAGTTGGAGTAGAATTGCAGTCAGCCGGAGGAACACATGGCGCTTCGAGACTTTATCGCCAAGCAGTTCATTGACGTCATCCACTGGACGGAGCCCGAAGAGGGCGTGCTCGCCTACCGTTTCCCCATGCAGGACATGGAGATACGCAACGGCGGCCAGCTCACTGTCCGGGAGTCGCAGGTGGCCGTTTTCATTAACGAAGGCCAGGTCGCCGACGTGTTCGGCCCGGGCCTCTACACCCTGGGCACGCACACGCTGCCCATCCTGACCTACCTCCGGAACTGGGACAAGGCCTTCAAGTCGCCTTTCAAGTCCGACGTGTATTTCCTCTCGACCCGGCTGCAAACCAACCAGCGCTGGGGTACCGCCATGCCCATCACCATCCGGGACAAGGAGTTCGGCGCGGTTCGCCTGCGCGCCTTCGGTATCTACTCCTACCGCATCAGCGACCCCAAACTCTTCTACACCAAGGTGAGCGGCACCCGTGAGGTCTATCGCGTGGCGGACCTGGAGGGCCAGCTCCGCAACACCATCATCGGACGCATGACCGACACCTTCGCCCAGAGCCAGGTGCCTTTCCTGGACATGGCCGCCAACCAGATCGAGCTGGGCCAGAAGATCGCCGGATTTCTGCAGCCGGTCTTCAACGATCTTGGCCTCTCGCTCGACACTTTCGTGGTCGAGAACCTCTCGCTTCCCGACGAGCTGCAGAAGATCCTCGACCAGCGCATCAGCATGACCATGGTCGGCGACATGCAGCGTTACACGCAGTTCCAGGTGGCGCAAGCCATCCCCGTGGCCGCGGCCAACGAAGGCGGCGGTGGAGTGGCGGGCATCGGCGTGGGCCTGGGCGCCGGTCTCACCATGGCGCAGCAGATGATGCAATCCATGAATCAGCCGTCCGCTGCCGCGCCTCCGGCTCCGGCCGCTCCGGTCGCTGCCGCCCCGCCTGCCGCGGGAGGCGCTCCGGCTGCCGTCGGCAGCAAGTTCTGCATGGGATGCGGAAAGCCGATGCCGCGCGCCGCGAAATTCTGCCCCGAGTGCGGCACGGCCCAATAAGGGGACGATGAGCGGGCGGGAATGGGTTGTGGATGCCTACGGCTGCGAGGCCGCCGCTCTGGCGGACCTGCCCAAACTCCGCGCCCTCTTCGCCCGCCTGATTGCCGAGCTTTCTCTCCGCCCCGTCGGCGAGACCGTCTGGCAGCAGTTTCCGTCCACCGGCGGCATCACCGGCCTGTGCCTGCTTGCCGAATCCCATCTGGCCTGCCATACTTTTCCTGAGTACGGTTCTTTGTGCCTAAACCTGTTCTGCTGCAAGCCGCGGCCCGATTGGGACTTCACGGCGCACCTCCAGCGCGAGTTCGC
>Ga0326728_10024329_pt1 | contig 10986 bp, 13 predicted proteins | sample MB3enrmetagenome_FD_207602 | JGI IMG/M metagenome (GOLD analysis project Ga0326728, IMG submission 207602) | Lab enriched peat soil microbial communities from McLean, Ithaca, NY, United States - MB31MN | ecosystem: Environmental > Terrestrial > Soil > Wetlands > Peat | place: USA: New York...
GTTAGCAAGGACTGATCGGTTTGCATGTTTAATGTAATCCGCATAATTTTCCCCGCCTATTGGACCATATCGATTACCGCGGTCCACAACGTAGAAACGGTTGAAACGACCTTGGCCGCTTCCTCGTAAACCTGCTGTTCCTGTATAACGTTAACCATTTCCTGATCCAGCGAGACGCCGGAAACCGACTGCTGCTGCGTCTGCAACTGGGACGTGAGTGAATCATAGAAGCTCTGGTTATTGTTGGCTTGCTGGACGTCGTCCCCCACGGTTTCCTGGATGTTGCTCAAGTAATTCTGCAGCGTAGCATTACTATTATCGGTGAAAGTTACCGGCGTGTCTTGAAGAACTCCCATCGCATTTGCGCTGGCGCCCAAATTGGTCGAAGTCTGGCCGCTCAGGAAGGAATTGGAGGCCGTGATGGTGGCGGCGCCGCTCCCGCTGAAAACATCCGTCCCGAGGTTTGTGGTAGTAATTGAGTTGACCTGCGACATGAGCGTTGAGGCGAAGTCGTCGAACTGGTTCATATAGCCGGTGAGGTCCGTCTGGGCCGTCAGTAGTCCCCCAAGCTGCCCGCCCGTGATGGTGGAAGATGTCGTAATGGGGGTGCCCGTTGCACCGGAAACCACGGCCAGCGACCCGCTGGCGTCAGTGGTATTGACGTTGACCATACCAGTCGCCGGGTCCTGGGAGAAGCTCACAGGGATAAGCTTGGAAAGGCTGTCCATCGCCTCGTATCTCTCGTCGATGAGATCGTTTGGCTGGCTGGTGGATGTCGAAGTTTGTGCAATTGCCGTATTGAGCTGGGCTATCTGGTTGATCAGCGTATTCGCCTGATTGACTGTGTCCTGGATCTGGCCGGGAATTTGAGTGGCAATCTGGTTCAGTTGATTGTATGTGGAGTTAATGCTGCTGGCCAGGCTTTGCGCCGCCGTGTAGACCCCTGTCTGATTGGACAGACTCGTCGGGTCTTGGGCCAGTGTGCTCCACGAATCGAAAAAATTCCCCAAAGCCTCGGAAATCCCACTGTCGCCTGAATCCGAACAGGCGGACTGGATCGATGTAAGTTCGGTAGAAAGGCTTGTGTACTGCGAATCATTGGTCGTGGCGTTCATGAGTTGCTGTTCAAGAAAGTTGTCCCGCGCCTGGGTAATCTGGCTGATTGATGCTCCGGTACCCAAAAACCCGAAGGTGGTCTGAATCGTCGGATTTTCCGTCTGAACCGCGGTCTCTTGCGCATACCCCTTGGTGCTGGCATTGGATATGTTATTCGAAGTCGTCTGTATCTCTAACTGGGTATTCGCCAGGGTCTGCGCCGCGATATTGAGTGTGAGGCTAAGTCCCATCGTTTAAATCTCCCGCTCGAATGTAACTCCCCTCGGCGCGCGCGCCGGTCGCCTCGACTTCTTACCGGCCGGTCCGTAGCCCTGAGGCAAAAAGACCGAAAGAAGGTCCTGCCAGTAGGAAATAGCTTTTCCGATAAAAGCTCCGTTGGAGGTGTTCAACTTTTCGATCTCGCGCAGCAGGGCCTTAAAGGAGTCCGAAACCGGAAGAAAACCTACCCCTGCATCCTTGGCCGATTGGAGTTTCCATTCCAGTTCCCTGACCAGGTATTCTTTTTTCGGAACAAGCCGCAGGAGTTCGGCCCCCGCAAACCGCTTCAGGATTCCTGCCTCTTCCCGCAGCACCTCCAGCAGTTCGAGCGCCGTAGCGAGGCATTCAGAATGAAAGGGGCTGTCCTGATCCGGCAGGGCGCCGGCATGCAAGAGGCTCTCAGACATAGCCGTGCTCGATTCCATGTCACTTCTCCCAGTTTGGGCCATTTCAAGGCCCGGGAAAGACTCCTGTGTCCGTTAATCGTCAGATCTCTTAATATGGTTTAAAAAAATATTCGAGATCGACCTGCGGGGCGGCAAACTTCAGTCGCCCCCGGGGTTTTCCGCCTGCTTTGCGGACACGGCGGTCTGAGCTTTGGACGGTGCAAGGTGGGCCTCCTTTTGGCCATGAATTTTGACGAGAGGCTCCAGTTTGGAATAGAGCAAATCCCCTACTCCCAACGAGGAACTGTGACTGACTTGTTTGGACACCTGCCCGGCCAGCATGTCTTCGAACATTCCCATCGCGTTTCCGGGCTCTTCTGCCCGCATAGTGCTGTCACGCATGGTTTTCATCATGTACGAGACCATTACGGATTCGAATTCGTCACAGGTTTCCCGAAGCCGTCTTTTCTGCTTTTCTAGTTCGACGGATGAATCCGATTGGAGAACCGGTTGAACCGTGGCTGCCACAAAAATCCTTTCGTAGTAAATGCATCGGACGGAAACCATCCAACTGCTGACGGCTGCAACTCTAGATCAGCTCGAGTTCGGCATCCATCGCTCCGGCCGCTTTGATGGACTGAAGGATGTTTATGAGATCTCGGGGTGTCGCGCCAATGGCGTTAAGCCCTTCGATTACCTGTCCTATGGTCACACCGCCGCCGACAACCGCGAGGTGGCCCTTGGCTTCCTGGACCTGTATGCTGGTCTGAGGCACGACCTTGGTGGTGCCCTGGCTGAAGGGAAGCGGCTGGGAAACGGTTGGTTTTTCAGTGATCTGAACGGTAAGGCTTCCATGAGCCACGGCAACCGGTGCTATTCGAACACGTTCACCGATAACGATGGTCCCGGTCCTTTCGTTTACAACGACCTTTGCCACCACGTCGGCGTTCACTTCGAGATTTTCTATCTGCGTGATCAGGGCCACCATTTCACCGCGCTCGGTAGACGGCACTTCCAGTTTGACCGTTCCGGCATCCGCCGCATGGGCGGTTATCTCCGGCAGAGCTTTCTGTATGGCGGACGCCGTTTTAGACGCGGTTGTAAAGTCCGGGGTCTTCAAAATGAGGTCCAGCCCGGGCTTTTCGTCATACTGAACAGGGATCTCTTTTTCGACCAGCGCGCCGCCGCTTATGAATCCAACGGTCGGATGATTTTTCTGGACGCTGCTTCCGGACGCCCCCGATACCGCAAACCCGCCGGTAGACACCGGCCCCTGAGCGACCGCGTAGACTTTGCCGTCCGGACCGTTAAGGGGCGTCATGAGGAGTGTGCCCCCCTCGATGCTTTTGGCGTCCCCTATGGACGAAGCCTGGACATCTACTCTCGATCCGGTCCTTGAAAAGGCGGGAAGCTTGGCCGTAACCATAACCGCCGCGACGTTCATGGTCTTCGCCTGGGTCGGATCGAAGTTGATGCCCATATTTTCAAGCATGTTCGCAAGGGTATTTATGGTGAATATCGTGTTGGTGCTGTCGCCGCTGTTCTTGAGACCGACGACAAGCCCGTATCCTATGAGCGAATTCGGGCGGGCGCCCAAAAAATAGGCCAGGTCCTTTATTCTTGCCGAGTTGGCAGTCCCGGCCGAAAGCAGCAAAATCATCATCACGCCGATACAAACAATTGGGAAACGACCCTTCTTTTTCATGCTCTCCCGCCATGTCTAGAAAGGTGAAATGAAATCTATGACCTGGTTCAGCCAACCCGGTTTCTGACTCTGAGCGACCGGGCCTTTTCCCAGCAGGAAGATTTTGGCTTCCGCCACGTTTTGTGAAAGCACCGTGTTGAGGCGGCTGATGTCGGCAGGACGGATCACGCCCTCAAGAACGATCTGCTGCAGTTCATCATTTACCTTTGTCCAGCGCGAGCCACGGATCAGAAGATTCCCGTTCGGCAAAACATCGATCACGGTTGCAGTCATATACGCCGTCATGGAATCGGTCTGGCTGGTCGCCCCGGTTCCCGTGAAGGTATTGGCGAATGAAGTGTTGTAAGGTCCCAGGGACATCGCCCCCTTGGGGCTGGCAACCCCCGCCGCTCCGAAGCCGATCCCGCCGAAGGTGAGCGAACCCGTGGAGGTCTTCGCCTTCTGGGCCGTGGTCGCCGATGCCTTGGAAGCCGCCGAGGTCTCACTGACTGTTATGGTAACTACGTCGCCTATCTTTGCCGCTCGCACGTCGGCGCAAAGCGAGTTGCTGGCGGGGCTCCAGATGGAACCGGTCGACGCAAGCGTTGCAGGCTGCGCCCCGGCTTCCGGCATTGGGAGTTTCGGTCCTGCCAACTGCTTCGGGGGGGTCATTGAGGCGGCTTGGTCTTTATTGGACTTCACCCCGGCGCAGCCCGAAAGAACCAGAATCAATAAAACGGCTGAAATGAACCGGGTCGCGGCGATGTTCCCTCCGGCTCCCCGACGTTTATATCTTCGCATTTTTGCTCCGTCGCTTCATCCGAGGCCGTGGCCTCGGCTCTAATGGACAGCCCTTACTGTCTGGGCATCCAAAACCTGGCAATAAATTTTCTTCAGCGATGTGATGTTCGTTACGGCCAGCGTATCTCCTACGCCTCCATCCGCGTTGACCTGTCCCTTTGCAGTCACTGAGAGTCCGGGCAGCTCGTAGACTATCTTCACCATATCGCCTCTTTTGAGCACCAGAGGCTTGTCCAGGTCTTTGAGTTCCAATGGCTGATGGATACCGACGTTGCGCAGTTCCCGCCGGTTTTCAACCTGGTCGAGGCGAGTCGCGAACCGGTCGGCAACGTCGGTAAGGTTTATCTTCTGCACTTCCAGGTCGGCCTCGGAAATCATCTGGTTCTGCTTCAGCGGGTGCGCGGCCAGATATGCGTTTCCGAAAACCTCGACCCTGCCGACAACGTTAAGAGTCCGCGCCTTCTCCCCGTTCACATAGAAATCGACGGTCGCCGTAACGTTCCCGATGAAACGCTCTTTTGGGGACACCGTAACCTCGTAGCTCATTTTGCCCGTGGGGATGCTGGGAAGCCCGGAGAAGCGAACCCGTGGGATTTTTACTTCCTCATGTTTCCAGGGCGAGTTTTCAAGAACGAAATTTTTGAAAATCTCCTCGACCTGCTCCTGGGTAATCTGGGTCGATTCCCGCCTGATGACGATCCTGTCGGGAATATCGAACTTTACGTCCGAAGAATTTACGCCATAGGAATCGAGCAGCTTGGTCAGGTATGCCCTGAGCTGAGCGGGATCGATGTATTTTTCCGATCCGGCTTGCGGAGCATCTCCGATGTTGAGCCCGCCCATGATCGACTTCCACTCCCCTGGTATCGTTTCCGGGTCGCAGATATCGACAAGCGAGACCTCCTTCTGAGTGACCGTTACGTTTCCCAGAACCCTTATCCCGGTGATCGGCTCCGGAGCGCTCCAGGCCGAATCGCCACCGGCAACGGGCATCGTTGCCGACAGCACGAGGGCCAGGAACAGGAGCAGGGCCGGGTGCGCAATCGTGACCGAACGCATTGAACTCCCCCTCTCAACGTCAGGACTTGACGTTGTTTGCTATCTGCAGCATTTCGTCAGCCGATTTAATGACTTTGGAATTTGCTTCATAAGCGCGCTGGCTCATGATCATATTCACCATTTCATTTACCACGTTGGTGTTGGAAGCTTCCAGATAGCCCTGGAGAATCGTTCCCGTCCCCTCGGGCCCGCCGGGCGAAGTATCGATCTGGGTACCCGAAGAATCGGTCGGAATGAAATAGTTTTGACCTGTGGACTGAAGTCCGGCCGGATTTTGGAACCTGTAAACGTGCATTTGCGTGCTCAACACCGTCTTTCCCGTAGCGTCCGTGGCCGTAAAAAGACCGGCAGGACTTATGCTTATCGTAACGGCGGTTTGAGGTATTGTGATTTGAGGCTGCAGCAAGTATCCGGATGCGTCGACTACGTTCCCGTTCTGGTCGGTCTTGAAGCTGCCGGCGCGGCTGTATACATCCTGGGAGCCGTTGAGGGTCATGAAAAATCCGTTGCCCTGAATCGCCAGGTCCAGGTTATTGTCTGTTTCCGTAAAATTCCCCTGCTGAAAAAGCTTTTCGACTGACGTCGTCTTGGTTCCCATGCCGATCTGGATGCCTGTGGGTATCTTTGTGCTTGAACTGGAGTCAGCCCCGGGGGCAACGATCGTCTGGTACATGACGTCCTCGAAATTTCCTCGGCTGGCCTTGAAACCCGTTGTACTCGCGTTCGCCAGATTGTTGGCGATTACGTCCATGTTGGTCTGCTGGGCGGACATTCCCGTAGCCGCCGTCCAAAGGCTTCTCATGCTCATGTTGCGCTCCTCCCGGCCGTTGCCGGCCCTGAATCATGCCAGACCACACAGGCCCTTACCCAGACAGCTTCGAAATGACCTGACCGTCCAGGCCGCTGTCGCAAATCTGCATTGTCTTCTGATAGGTTTCGAAGTTTCTCATTGTTTCAACCATTTTGACCATTTCCTCGACAGGATTGAAATTGGCCCCTTCCAGCGCCCCCTGCCGAACCTGGCATTTGTCGGCCTTTGCCGGTTGGCTGTCCGGCGTCTGAGGCTCGAAATATCCGTTCTGGGTCTTTTGCATCTTTACGTCTGACGGAAACTTTACGATAGACAACTGATCGATCTGTTCGCCTCCGTCAAAGATCTGACCATCCGGGTTTATTTGAAAGGTTGCCGTGTCGACTACTTTGATAGGTCCCCTTCTCCCCATAACCGGCCAACCGTCACGCGTGACCAGCTGATTCGCCGTGTTCAGCGTCAAATTTCCCGCCCTGGTGTAAACGACACCCTGGTCGGTTTGCACGCTCAGAAAACCGTCTCCGGAAAGGGCTACATCGAACTTTTCGCCCGTTTCCCGGATTTGCCCCTGTGCCATACTTGTGCTCGTGACCTGGTCCATAAGGTCGCTGAAATAAACGCTGTCCTTTTTAAATCCAGGGGTGTTGGAATTCGCGATGTTGTTTGATATAGTGTCCAGACGTCTTTGCTCTTCCAGTGACCCGAGTGCCGCGAGATAGGATTCCAGCTTCATTGAATCGCTCCTTCCGGTCATTAGTCTTGCAACGAAGATGCCAGCGAAGTATTAGTTTCACATTCAAGCTGTGAGCCGATTTTCAAGCGCTCGATCCAGGGCGCCAGGGAAAAATTTTCCGGGAAAGGCGATTGGCATGCCGGTCTTCCAACCGGCAGACACGTTTTGGAGCATTTAACGGAGTTGACGGCCTTTTTCGGCAGGGGAGTCCTCAGCGGAAGTGAAATTCCCGCCGTTGGGCAGGGTGGACACGGGTAAAAGTAATCCCGTTCCAAATTTGCGAAGAGTAACTAATTTATGTGCATGGGCTTGAGTTGGAGCTTTAGGGGACAGGGTTCTTTCGATTCGGCCTGGCATCATCCCTTCCGGGGAGAGGAGAGAAAATGAACATCTACGTTGGAAATCTGGCCGCGAGGACAACCGAAGAAGAATTGCGCGAAGCTTTCGAAAGCTTCGGTGATGTCGATACCGCAAAGATCATCAAGGACAATATTACCGGGAAGTCCCGCGGGTTCGGCTTCGTTGAGATGCCTAACCAGGAGGAGGCGCAGGCGGCAATAACGGGGATGAACGGTAAGGAACTGGGAGGTTCGGCCCTGACGGTCAATGAAGCCAAGCCGCGTGAGAGCCGTGGCGGCAGATCGTTTGGCGGCGGAAGCCGTCCCGGAGGCGGCAGGCCGCCTGGCGGCGGAGGCGGTTTCGGGGGCGGCAGGGACCGGCGTGGAGGCTCGGGAGGCGGGCCGCGCAGCGGAGGCGGAGGAGGCGGCGGCGGTCGACGCTCCTATTAAACGTTCGCACACTTAGGGAGCTATTTTCCGCAGGCCCAGGATCAATTCGATTTCTCCAACGGGTCGTTTGAGGCTTTTTGCTATTTCAGTGGCGTTCAGCCCTTTTTGGGCTAGAGAAAGCACCTTCTGCTGGTCTGCGTTCTGAGGACGCGGACCAGCAGTTGGAGAACTCTGAAGATTCTGAACCGCAGCGTCGGATGCCTGCGAAAGCTTGTCCAGTCGAGCGCACAGGTTTTGCGCAGTCTGGATGCGCTGGTCAAGTCTGGTTGTTATTTGTTGGAGCAGTTCCTGCCGTTTTTCAAGATTGATCTCGAAATCCTGCGATATTGTTGCCGTTTCTTCCATTATCTTTTCAAGGGACCTCACGATCGCCTCATCGTTCTGCGAGATTCGGGGCCTTTTCAATGTCAGGATGACCCCCAAAAGGATCAGGATGATCACATCGACGCTTATCTGAAGGATCATGCTGAGCTGGGCCTGATTTTCGAAAAACTTTGAGATAAGTTCCATAGGACGCGTCTTTCAGAGATTTTCGATCTGGCCTAACCGGATCGCATCTGCATAGCTCTGCGGCAATTTCACCTTCAGGTAATCCAGAAGGTCTTTTTCAATGATGGGATGCCAGGATTTTATCGTGTTTCCCGACATGTTCTGCTGCTGCAAAAAAGAATAGACCGTGTCGCGGAAAACCACGTTCTGATCTTTGAAGTTTTGATATCGCGTCGGATTCTGAAATCCAACTTCCATTCTGATGGCGGTGATCATCTTTTGGGCGTCGATTTCATAAACCAGCAGAAAATCGAGCACCTCCCGATAATCGGGCACGGGAATAGGGCGCATGATGCTGGTTACCGGTTCGAGTCTTGGCGAGGCATTTGCGAAAAGTGTGGTATGAACCTTAAACTTCATAATAAAGAAAAAACCGGCGGCGACCAGAAGCAAACCCAGTGCTGGAGCGCCGAATCGCAGAACTTTCGCCAACCGGGGCTTTATCGGGCCGCTGACCGTGCCTTCACCGGGTTGGGTATTGTCCTCCTCGGCTGCGGACGCTGCATTTTCCGAAATCGCTTCCTCACGCTCGGGTCCGGATTCGTCCGGCTCTTGTACGGCGCCGCGCGCGGGAACGTCCTCCCCGGCTTCGGAAGGGCCGTCACTTTTCCCCTTGGCCTTGGCCTTAGCCTTGGCCTTGGCCTTGGCCTCATCGCCAAGTGCTTTCCTTTTCAGCTCCATCTGTCAGCCTTCCTGGCGCTGAGGCCCCTATCTACTTCATCTCGGGTGCTTGCCTGAACTGAGCTTCCTGGGCTGAAGCGGCTTAAGCTCGCCCTGCGGGACAAATCCGGGCAGGTCTTCAGCCTTGAGTTTCCTGGCCAGCTTTGTCTTGAGTTTCAACACCGCCTTGGTATGGATCTGGGAGATCCTCGACTCCGTATACCCCAGGGTCGCCCCTATTTCCTTCATCGTCAACTCTTCATAATAATAAAGAGAAAGAACGAGTTGCTCTTTTTCGGAAAGACCCGTAATGGCCTCGGCCAGATGACCGCGGATTTCTTTCCTGTAGGCGGCGTCGAAGAGTTCCTCCGAGCCCGAGCAAAGCAAATGGGATTCCCTGTTTTCCCGGATGACATCGTGGATGTTCTCGGGCAAAAAGGATATCCCTTTTATTTCATCCAGAAGCTTATGAAATTCATCCATGTCGACGTTCAGCTCGGATGCAATCTCATCTTCGGTGGGGTCGCGCCCCAACCTCTGTTCCAGGGTCACGCAGGCTTTCTCCATGCTCGTGCTCTTTTGCCGCAAGGACCTGGGCACCCAATCCATGGAGCGGATCTCGTCGAGCATGGCCCCTTTTATGCGGATCTTTGCATAATACTCGAAAGGAATGCCCTGGCTGGAGTCGTACTTTTCAATGGCGTCGATCAGTCCCAGGACCCCGGCGCTAATGAGGTCCTCCACGGAAATGTGGTCCGGCAACCGCGAAATGAGCCTGAGAGCGATATACTTGACCAGGTCGCTGTGCTCCAGTACGGCCCTGTCCCTGTCACTCTGGGTTGCACATGGTTCGACACCCTGGCTGTAGTATGGATTTTTTCGAACCGCATACGTTTGTTCCATAAGGATTTTCCGTTTCTCCTAGACGTTTAAGAGCCGTTTCCAGAAGAACCGAATCGTGCCCTGATTAACATTCGGGCGGGTCCTGCTGATAGTCTCGGCTATGCTTATGAAGGCCTTGGAGGCCGGTGATGAGGGAAAAAGCTCAAGCAGAGGCTTTTGCTGCAGCACCGATTTCGTTACCGATGGATCGTGGGGAATCGTCCCCAGGTAGTCGAGAGAGAGTCCATCCAGGAAGTGATCGGCGACCTTGCTGAGTTTTGCGAAAATGGATTTCCCCATGGAGTCGTTTGAAGCCTGGTTGACAAGGATTCGAAAATACCGTTCCCCGTGTTTGGAGTAGAGGACTTTTATCAGTGCGTATGCATCGGTAAGGGAGGTCGGTTCGGGAGTCACCACGATAATTCTTTCGTGAGCGGCCAGGTTGAAGTAGAGGACCGTGTCTGAGATGCCGGCGCCGGTGTCCAGTAAAAGCACGTCGACCTCAGTTTCCAACCCGTCGAGCAGTTCGAGAAAGAGCATCTTCTGGTCATCGGTGAGCCTGGTGAGTTCCTGGACCCCTGAACTGGCAGGCATGATCTTGATCTTCCCCGGACCGTTGACAAGCACCTCCTCGATCTTTTTCTGTCCGCTCAGCACATGACTCAGGTTGTACTTCGGAGCAAGCCCCAGGAGGACGTCGATATTGGCCAATCCGAGGTCGGCATCCATTATGAGCGTCTGGAGCCCCATCCGATCGAAGGCCATTGACAGGTTGATCACTACGTTGCTTTTCCCGACACCGCCCTTTCCGCTGCTGACCGCCATTACCCTGACCGGTTTCTGTAACGCCGGCATGGCTGTGGAAACGGCTTGGCCCAATTCGATTTCGCCGTTTCCCTTTTTTCTGAGACCTACCGCCTGATCCATCTTTTCCCCCCCTTTACTCAGTCCGGTTCCCGGCCGGGAGTAAGAACGAAAGCAGCCGCTTCTGAGTGACAAGCTCGATATCCTCCGGTACCCTCTGGCCCGTTCCAATGTAGGAAATCGGGTAGTTGAACCGCACCAACTGGTTGAGCATGCACCCGTGGTGAACTGTTTCGTCGATTTTCGTGAATATGAGGCTATTGATATCCATTTGCCTGAATTGAAGAATTGTCTGCTTCAGGTCCTCGTCCTTCGCCGTAGCGCTGAGGACGAGAAAATGACTGAATTTCCCGCCGTTTTGAAACAGCGACTGGAGACAGCGCACATGCTCGTGG
>Ga0326728_10024332_pt1 | contig 10985 bp, 9 predicted proteins | sample MB3enrmetagenome_FD_207602 | JGI IMG/M metagenome (GOLD analysis project Ga0326728, IMG submission 207602) | Lab enriched peat soil microbial communities from McLean, Ithaca, NY, United States - MB31MN | ecosystem: Environmental > Terrestrial > Soil > Wetlands > Peat | place: USA: New York...
TTCCGCTCCTACAGGCCGCCCTACACCGTCTGGCTGAAAGCGGCGTTGACTTGGAAAGCGCCATGGCCTGACAATACAGTTTTCAAACAGCCGCCATCAAATTCAACTGACAGCGGGACAATTTCAGGGCGAAAGAAATCGGAAAGTCACAAAAATTCGGCGCTGGCTGAAATCCAGCACGCTAAACCGTAATTATCCAGGCCCTGGAAACTGGTACGCCGACGGGCTCCTAGCTTCCGTTGGGCGGAAAAGTGCCCCCGGGGTGGCGGCCCGCCTGAGTCCTCTCCGGTCGCCCTTCGGGCTCCCTCCGAGGACTCAGGCGTCTGTCCTTGGTCTCTGTGGTTCTTCTTCATCCGATACCTCCGTGGGTGAATATTAACCCCTACGGAGTGTCCAGGGAAATACTAGCGCGCGGCACTCCGGGCGCACGGGTTGGCGGCGGAGAAAGTGAATTGTAAAAATGGGGTAGTGCGTATAGAATGCTTTCGGGGAAAAATCGACGGCTTTTACCTGAGCATTTTTAAAAGGGGTGTCAAATGTCCAGTATTAAAACTCTTACCATAAAAAGATTTGCTCAGATAGAAAATATTTCGCTGGGCTTTGGAGATCTGACCGTGTTGGTTGGTGCCCAAGGTACGGGGAAGAGCTTAGCATTGCAGTGGCTAAAAGTAGCAATTGATGGAAAACAAGTTGTTTCCGCATTGAAGGACGCCGGACAGCAGACTTCGAAGTCTGCTGAGCTTGTCGACCTGATCTTTGGGGTCGGAATGGGACCTGCTTTGAAAAGCAACACGCGTGTCGAATTTGACAGCAGACAAGTTTCTCCTGCTAGTATTAATAGAATAGGATCTGGAATTCAGAGAATGTTTTTCATTCCGGCGCACCGTTCGATGTTAATTAGTGATGGATGGGCGGCACCGTTCCAAAAGCTCACCTCGGAAACTCCCGTTGTCGCTCGAATTTTTAGTCAGAATCTTTTTGATCGTTTTAGTGCCAAAGGTGGGGATCAATTATTTCCCTTGAAAAAACTTTTGAAGAAAGAAATCAGGGATTTGATTAACAAGGCGGTGTACCACGACGGGAAAGTAGGCCTTGATCAAGATCAACAGCATACAAAACGTTTGAAACTGACCCACGGTTCTGCCAATCTTCCATTCATGACATGGACGACAGGGCAGCGCGAATTTACACCTTTATTGTTGGGCCTGTACCACTTGCTTCCGAAAGTGACGATTCGCAAGCGAGAGGATATTGATTGGGTTGTTGTTGAAGAGCCAGAGATGGGGCTTCACCCTCAGGCGCTAACAGCATTCATGCTTTTGGTTCTCGATCTCCTCTGGCGAGGCTATCGGGTTGTTCTGTCGACGCATTCTTCCCATGTGCTCACCTGTGTGTGGATGTTACAGCGCTTGAAAGAGAATAACGCCCGTTGGCAGTTGCTTCTCGAAGCGATGGAGGCGGGTAATTCTGGTGCCATGAAGGCAGTTGCTTTAAGTGCCATGGAGAAAAAGTATTGTGTTTATCTTATGGAATATGGGCCCGACGGCAAGGTCCATTCATCGGATATTTCGGGCCTAGATCCAAATTCCGAAAATGAAATTGAAGCTGGCTGGGGAGGACTCACTGGCTTCAGTTCTCGTTTTGGTGATGCAGTTCGTAAGTCTGTCATTGAGCAAGATGAAAAACAAGATTCAAGGTCCGTGCATAGCAAACAAAGAAAAGCGAGTAGCTCTAAAAAGGGCGGGACTCTAAAGCCTTCGAAGGTGAATCCGGAGGAGCAGGTGGTTGCGGAAAAACTTGCAGAAGTCCAGATCGGCAATGTGGCAAAAGAAAAGGTGAAAGGAGAAAAGACAGATGTCACGGAAAAATAAGGCGCGACAAGTTCGTGCGAAGAGCACTCCGATCCGCGCTGCGCTGGAGCCGAGTTCTTTTCTCCTGCCTTTGGTGAGAAATGGGATTGAAGCTATTGATGTCGGCCACCACGCCCATCTTGATGCGAAGATACGTTCGGAGTTTTCGGATAGCTTAGAATTAGACGATGCTATGAGACCGGGACATGAACAAGAGAATAGGTGGGACTATCTGCTCGGACATGCCGCGACTTTTTCGATCATTGCGCTTGAGCCACACACCGCAAAGCAAGATCAGATCAGAACCGTGGTTGCCAAGCGGACTCAAGCTCGACAACAACTAAGAGGTCATCTGCGGGCTGGGAAATCAATCCGGTTATGGTTATGGGTGTCATCTGGACGGGTTCAGTTTGCTGATACGGAACGGACTCGGCGTCAACTTGACCAGGCGGGTATTACATTTGTTGATAGGGTCGTGCTTCCAAAACATTTGAGCTAACGAGGCGGAGACACACGGGGCAGCTCGTTCGGCGGTTTACAAAGAAAAACGGGGTAGCCCGGTCAACCCTGGACTACCCCGTTTCTTCGATTGGTGGAGGCGGTGGGAATCGAACCCACGTCCGAAAGACGATTCTGGCAAACCAACTACATGCTTGTTCGGCGGTTTGAATCTCACCGGCTCCGGCGCGCACCGACGCGCTCCGTTTCCGGCCAGCCTCCTTGGATCTCGTTCCCGCCTAAAGAGGCGCTAGGCGGGAACCAGCCCGTTGGCGTCCATCGGAAAGGGCCACGGGCCCAACCCTCTCAGATGGTCACGACCTTTTAGGCCGCGAGTGCCAACTCTTCGTCAGCAGTTTACTGTCCCCAGGTTTTTAACGAGGCCCCAGAGTCCCCCGGCATGCGTCCTGCCGTTCACATCCCCCGTCGAAGCCAGTCGCCCCCGAGCGGAGAGTACCCCTAGAGTATAACCTGGGCCGGGCCGGGCCGCTTCTTTTTTTGGCGGGTTTTGGGGGAACGGAGCGGGCGCGGCGAGGGCGGCGGAAGCGACCCGGGATCGGCGGCGTAAAGGCGCTTGCGGGCCTTGGAAAGGCGCTTGATCTGGGCTTCCCGGCGCAGGGCGTCGGCGTAGGCGCCGATGGGTTCGAGGGTGACGAGGCGGCGCGGGACGCTCACTTTATTGGCTTTGGCGCCTTTGCCCGAGCGGTGCTGCTCGAAACGCCGCCTGGGGTCGGTGGAAATCCCGGTGTACCAAGAGCCGTCGGCGCGTTCCAGAAGATAAATCCACCAAAATCCCGCCCGAGGCATTTTTTTATGCCCGTCCGTCCGTGGGCCAAAGCTCCCATTCCGAAATCAGGAGGCCGTCGCGGAGGCTGGCTTCGGTGGAACGGATGCGGTGCGCCCCCAGACCGAGCGCGGCTTCTTCGAGGATGACGCATCCCGCCACAAAAAGGTCGACGCGCTTTTCGTCCATTCCGGGGATGTGCAGCAGCCCCAAGCGGTTCATCAGTTCGGCCCGACCGCGCAAGTCGCTGAGGAAATGCTGGGTGAAGGGCTGCTCCTTGGCCCCGGAAGCCTTGGCGATGCGCCGGATGGAACGCACGGTGCCGCCGGAACCGATCAGTTCCCGCAGGGCCGGCCAGCGGTGGGCTTTGGACAGTTCCTTGAAGGCGGCGGCGGCGCGTTCCTTGAGGGCCTTGAGCCCGTCCGGGGAAGGCGGCGTCCCCTTGAGGAAGTCCTGTTGGGCCCGGTTGGCGCCCAGGGGCAGACTGAAGCTTTCGAGGACGCGCGTCCCCTGGCACAGGCTCACTTCGGTGCTGCCGCCGCCGATGTCGATGAGTCCGAAGGGGCCCGAAGGCGCCTTCTCCACGGCGAGCACGCCTTTGGCGATCAGGGCCGCCTCTTCGGCGCCGCTGATGACCTTGAAGGGGATGCCGAAGGCTTCTTTCCAGCGATCCACCAGGGCGGCCGCCTCGGGCGCTTCGCGCATCGCGGCGGTGGCCACGGCCGCGATCTTGCGGCCGCCCAAGGCCCGGTGCAGTTGGGAGAATTCGGCGAGGGCGTCCTCCACCCGGTCGACGGCTTCCGGATTCAGGCGGCCCGTCTCAAAGAGGCCGTCCCCCAGGCGCACCATGCGTTTTTCCCGGTGAAGGCGGCGCCAACTGCGTCCCTTGAGGGCGACGATGTCCAGGCGCAGGGAGTTCGTCCCCAAATCCACCAGGGACAGCACCGCTTCGCCGGGGGCGGGAACCGCCGCGGCCAAGGCGGCGGTGAAGGCGGCTGGACTGTTCACGCCGCGGCCCCTTTCACCCGCTCCCGCGCGCGGGACATCAGCCGTTCCTGGACTCCGGGCAGGGTGTCCGCGCCCCGCAGGCAGCGGTATTCGCCGTCGGCGAGCAGTTCCCAGGATTGGTGGGTGTCCTCGAAATACAGGCCCAGGATTTCCCAGATTTCGCGCTTGAGGTTGGGGCAACGCACCGGCGCGATCGTCTCGACGCGGTTGTTGAGGTTGCGGCTCATCCAGTCCGCCGAACCGATGAAGTATTCGGCCGCGGAAGGATCGGTCTGCCCGCCGAAGAAGACGTAGGTGCGGGAATGCTCGAGGAAGCGTCCGATGACGGAACGGACCCGGATGTTCTCGGAAAGCCCGGGCACGCCCGGTTTGAGACAGCAGAAGCCGCGGACGATCAGATCCACCTGGACCCCCGCCTGGGAGGCCGCGTACAAACCTTCGATGATCTGCGGATCTTCCAGCGAGTTCATTTTGGCGACGATGCGGCCGGGCCTTCCGGCGCGCGCGCGCCCGGCTTCGGCTTCGATCAGTTCCACGAAACGCCGGCGCATGTTCACCGGGGCGAGCAGGAAATGTTGGTAGCGCCGGTTGAGCGAAAGCCCGGTCAGATAGTTGAATATCTCGATCATTTCCTGGGTCAGGGGCCGGTCGGCCGTGAACAGCCCGAAGTCCGAATACAGGCGGGCCGTGGTCGGGTTGTAGTTGCCCGTGCCGATGTGGGCGTAAAAACGGTACCCGTCGGTTTCGCGGCGCACGACCAGGGTGATCTTGGCGTGGGTCTTGAGGCCGACGACGCCGTAGACCACGTGGACTCCGGCCTTTTCGAGCTGCTCCGACCAGTAGATGTTGCGGGCTTCGTCGAAACGGGCCTTCAATTCGACGACGCAAACCACCTGCTTGCCCGCCTCCGCGGCCTCGATCAGGAGGGGGATGAGCGTGCTGTCGTCGCCCAGGCGGTAAAGGGCGATTTTAATGGCCAAGGTTTGGGGATCCCGGGCCGCCGCCCGGATGAAACGCTCCACCGAGGTCGGAAAGCTTTCATAGGGGTGGTGCACCAGAAAGTCCTGCTCTTTGAGGACTCGGAAGATGTCGGCGTCCTCTCCGGCGGGCATCGGCGCGGGCAGGGGGATCCACGGTTTGAAGCGCAGCCCCGGCAGTGGCAGGGACGTGATTTCGGAGAGCGAGCCCCAGTTCAATTCCCCCGGCGAAGCGTAGAAGTCCTCGGCGCCGAGGTCCAACTCGTCGGTCAGCACGCCTTTGAACCAGTCCGTCGGCGCGTCGGAGCCCTGGACGGCGACGATTTCCGCCATGCGCCGCAGCCGCAACTCCTCTTCGACCACCTCCAAAAGGTCGTCGGCGTCTTCGATCACCTGCTCCACGTCGGCGCTGCGCAGGACCCGGAAAAGCGTGGTCGCTTCCAGGTGCATTTCCGGGAAAAAATCCGAAAGGTGGGCGATGATCAGGTCGGTCAGGCGGCACAGGCGCAGGGGGGCGCCGCCGCCCTGCGGATTGACCCGCACCCATTGGGGGAGCATGTCGGGGATCTTGAGGCGGGCGAAAAGGTCGTCGGCGCCGCCCGGTGTGCGCAGGCGCACCCCCAGGGACATCGACAGGTTGCTGAGGAAGGGGAAGGGATGGGCCGGATCCACCGCCAAGGGCGTGAGCACGGGGAAGACTTCCGCCTTGAAAAAGGCGGTCGCCACCTCGGCTTCCGCCGGGGAAAGGGCGGCCCATTCCAGCAATTCGACGCCTTCGGCGGCCAGGCTCGGCCGCAGATCGCGGGTCCAGATTTCGGCCCGTTTTTGGAAGAGCTGGGCGATGTTCCGTCGGGCTTGGGCGAGGATTTCCGCGGGCGAAGCGTCCCCGCTTCCGGCCTTGGGGGCGCCTTTGGCCTGGAGGCGCCGGAGGTAGCCGACGCGCTTCATGAAAAATTCGTCCATGTTGCTGCTGAAGATGCTCAAAAAGCGCACCCGTTCCAGCAACGGGAATTCGGGGTCCTCGGCCTGGGCCAAGACCCGGGCGTTGAAGGCCAGCAGAGATAGGTCGCGGTTGAAGAAGCGGTCCGTGGACATGGCGTTCCTTTTAGAAGGCGGCGGTCCGCCATCATGCCTTTTGAACGTGAACGGACGGTGACGCTCCGGTTACGGACCCGAGTTTCCGGTCCGCGACGGGGCCCGTCAATGGAAGCGGAATATCCGCTTGCCGACGGCGAAACAGGCCGCGCCCGTGGCCAGGAGGACCAGGCAGGGCAGGGCGACCTCGGGCCATCCGCCCCCGCCGCCCATCACGGCGCGGGTTCCGTCCACGAGCAGCGTCGGTGGAAAGGCCCGGAAGACCGAGGCCAAGGCCGGAGGGAAATTATCCAGGGAGAAGAATATCCCGCTGACGAGGAACATGGGCAAGGTCGCGGCGTTGATCAGCCCCTGGCCGATCGAGGGCCGGTCGGTTCGGGAGCCCAGAAGCACCGCCAGGCCGAAGAAGGCGACCAAGCCGCAGAGCCAGAGGCCCGCCAAGGCCCACACCGATCCCAGAACGTGCACGCCAAAGAGCAGGCTGCTGGCGGCGAGCAGGGTGCCGGCTTCCACCGTGGAAAGGGTCAGCCGCGCCAGGAACATCCCTCCGAAGAAGGTGCGGGGGCGCAGGGGGGTCGCGAGCATCAGGCGCAGCACCCGCTTTTCCCTTAGTTCCACCAGACCCAGTCCCACCGCCCACAGGCAGCTGTTGACGATCCCCAGGGCCAACAGACCCGGAAGGACGAAATCGATGTAGCGTCCCCCGGTCACGGCCACCGGGTCGATGTCGCTGGGCCGTTGATCCAGACGGTCGCGCAGTTCGTGGTAGACCGAAAGGGCTTCTTGGTTCGAGGGGTCAAAACGCCAACGCCGGGTTGTCGGCTCCCAGGGCCGTTCGACCGCCAGGCGCACCTTGCCGGTGGCGAGGGCGCGAGCCAGTTCGTTTTCGGGCACGTTCACGAAATGCACGGCTGAACCGAGCGGCTCATCCGCGATCCATCGGGCGGCCCGTTCCTGCTCCGCGGGGCTCGCCACCACCGCGACGGTCGCGCGCAGTTCCTTGGGGCGCCCGGTGACTTGCCCGAAGGCCAGGGTCATCAGGATGGGGAAACCCAATGTCCAAAAAAGGGCCGCCGGTTCGCGGAGGTAATCGCGCAGGCTCCAGAGATAAATCTGAAGAATCGCTCCCAGTCGGCGGGTCATGCGGCCTCCGCGCCGACGGCGAGGCGTTCGCCCGCAAGGGCCATAAACAGGTCCTCCAGGGTGGCCTTGCGCGTGGTGAGGGATCGCAGGGTAAGGCCTTGGGACGCGGTTTCCGCCAATAGGGCTGGAAGGGCGCGGGCGAGGTCCTCGACCCGGTAGGTCCAGGCGTCGGGGCCGCTGCGTTGGGAACTGAGGCGTCCGGGGAGGGAGGGAGAGAAGTCGGGCGCGTCGGTGGAAGCGAAGACGGCTTCGATGCGGTCGCCGCCGGCGTGTTCGGCCAGCAGCCGGGGAACGCTGCCTCGGGCCAGGAGGCGGCCTTTGTGCATGAGCGCGACCTCCGGGCAGAGGGCTTCCGCTTCTTCCATATAATGGGTCGTCAGGAGCAAGGCGCAACCCTCGCGTTTGAGGGCTTCGATCAGGTCCCAGATTTCCCGGCGGGCGGCGGGGTCCAAGCCCGTGGTGGGTTCGTCCAAGAGCAACAAGCGCGGCCGGGGGAGCAGGGCCACCCCCAGGGCGAGCCGTTGGCGTTGGCCACCCGAAAGGTTTCGGGTCCGAGCGTCCGCCTTTTCCGTGAGGCCCACTTGCTCAAGCACCGCTTCGGCCCGCGTTGATTCCAATCCGTGGAACGAGGCAAAAAGCCGCAAGGTTTCCAGGCAGCTGAGGCGTTCCGGTAGACGGGTTTCCTGGAGGCAGACGCCCAGTTTCCCGCGCACCGCTTCGGGGTCCGAATCATCCCAGGCGCGGTCGAAGATGCGGATCGTCCCGGAATCCGGACGCTGGAGGCCTTCCAGCATTTCCACGAGCGTGGTTTTTCCGGCGCCGTTGGGGCCGAGCAAGGCCAAGGCGGCACCGGCTTCCAGGCGCAAATCCACGGCGTCGACGGCGGTCAGCGTGCCGAAGCGTTTGACGATTCCAAGCGCTTCGATGGCGGAGGGGTCCGGCATACAAGCTCCCGATGGGGGGTGTTCTAGGATAACAGGCTTGGCGCGGGGATAGGACTCAAAAGCGGAAGGTGGTACGATGGGGTTTGCATCCGAAACCACGGTCCGCTTGAAGGAGCCTTCCCATGACTCTTGTGTTTCATTGGCCGGCCATCGCCGCTTCGACGGCGTTGGGGCTTGTCCTGTATTTTTTGGTGCTGACGCCTGCGGGGATTCCCGCTTTGGTATGCCGGGCAATCCAAAAACGTCGCAAGAACGCGCCGGGGCAGGGTGCCGCCCAATCCGGAGCTTTCGAGGCGCGGCCCTCCGAACCCGAAGGGATCGAGGCGAAGGCCCCGCAGGATGCCGTCCCCGGGGAGGCGGAGCCAAGGGAAAATGCGCCGACGCCGGAAGCCTTTTCTGGCGCTGAGGCTGGCCAGGAGGTGCCGGAGGCGGAGTTTTGCGCCTGCGAGGAACACTGCGGAGACGGGAACTGCGCCTGCGAGGAACACTGCGGAGACGGGAACTGCGCCTGCGAGGAACACTGCGGAGACGGGAACTGCGGCTGCGAGGAACACTGTGGAAACGGGAGCTGCGGTTGCGACGACGCGGCAGGAAGCTGTGCGTGTTCCGAAGGGGCAGGGACGGGACATTGGGCGATTGGGGCAGGATTGGCCGCGGTGGCGAGTTTCGCCCAGTCCTGGTGCCTGGCGGGTTTTTTGAATTTTACCGGTTCGAACACCTTGGGGATGGGCCTGCTGGCCGGAGTCCAGCTCAGCCTCGGGTTGGCGGTGCCGGGCTGCGTTTTGGCGGCGTGGAGCTCCGGGGCGAGGCCCTGTAAGGTCGCTAAGTGTGCGGTGTGGCTGGTGCTGGCCCAAGCTCTTGCGGGCGGGATTTTGGCGGTTTGGCGATGAAGGCTGTTTTTCTTGTGGGAGCGTTTTTCGCCTTGGCCGGTCCCGGATTCGGGGCGGCCGCGAACACGAATGCCGGAATCGCAGTGCCGATGGGCGGGAATCCAGCGTCGCTTGCCGATGGTGGCAGTTGGAATCTCGACGGCGCGGACGTGCGGTTGTTGGAAGCGGGTTGGCGTTTTGACGCCAAAAAAGACGTGTGGAAGGCCGAGTTGATCCTGCGCTTTGTCGACCGGGATCCGCTGCGCGATTTTCATAAGACGGTTTTGGTCGAATTCCAGGAAGGCGCCAAGCGGTGGACTTGGAAAACCTTGGTGTCTCTGGGGGCCGGGATGGCCCAAAATCGTACGATCGAGGCGCCCGGTTTGTCCTGCCCCGGGCCGGTCGTTTTGTGCCCCGAATGGACGGTGCGGGTGACGTCGAAAAAACGATCGGATGGCGGCGGCTTCGTTCCCATTGCCCGGAAGGCTTTGGACGATCCGGATGCACCCCAGGCGGGGGTGCCGCTGTGGATCGCTTCGGTGAGCGATGCCACGATCCTTAAATTTTCGGACGGGCGCTGTGTGCGCCTTTTGGGCGTAAAGGTAAAGGAATTGCACGCCCGGGAGGCGGCGAATTGGGTGCGGGCGCGCATTTGGGACGCGCCGACGGTCCTCACGTACGACGGGTTGCCCCAGGACGTCAAGGGGTGCTGGCGCGCTTACGCCGGGGACGCGAATTTTCCGGATTTCGGCGCGGAATTGATCCGGCGGAGGTGGGCGGTTCCCGACGGGCAAGTGGCTTATTCCCGGAAGAACGATTATCTGGCCTTGGAGGGCACAAAGCCCTGAACTCGGGCGGGAAGGCGCTTCTAAAACGAAAAAAGCCCCGAGGCCGGGGCTTTTTCGTTTTAATAGGGCTTTTTGTTTGCGGCTTTTAGCGGAGCGCCGCGCGCACCGCCTGACGGCGGGCGATGTGGTAATGGGTCTGATCCGCGGAATCGAAGAGGTAAACGTCTTCTCCGCGTTCCAGATTTTTCAGGAACTTCTGCGGGCTGAATCCGGTGAAGTGGTTGAATTCGCGGATCAAATGGGCCTGATCGTAATATCCGCTTTCTTTTGCCAGCAGGCTCCAATCGGCTTTCACACCCGTGCTGAGACGGCGGAGCACCGCCTGGAAACGCCGGAGTTTTCCGAAGAGTTTGGGGCTGACTCCGACGTGTTGGTCGAACTTATGCTTGACCGTCTGACGGCTGACGCCCAGTAAGGCGGCCATGGCGGAAACTTCCAAGTCGCCCTGATGCATGGCGACGAGCTTGACCGCTTTGCGGACCATGGCATCGGGCTTGCGGGCGCGCGCCAAAAGCATTCCGAGACCGGTGTCCAAACTGCGCATCCAATCGGCGACGGGCGTCGAACGGTTGCCGGAGTTTTGAAGCAAGGCCGCAACGTCCGGCCAAATGCCTGTCAAGGGAACGATCTTTTGTTCCAATTCTTTCACCGGGTAGGGGAGCAAGGGGGCCGTCGCGCCATGTTTGAAGCGCGCGCCCACCAAGATGAGATCCCCTTCAGGCCGGATGAAGGACGTCGCCGGTCGGGGACCGACCAGGTAAACGCCGGGATTCACCGGGACAGAGTCACCCAAGGTCTCGATGGAGAATGGATCACCCAAGTTCACGATGAGGTCCAGACTGGCCGATGCCATGGCGACGACGCGTCGCGATGTTTGGCCTTCCGGGCGCGGGAAATTGAGTTGGAACAGGATACCGACGTGCTCGGAGTAGGCCGCGTTCACCGGGATTTCGGTGAGTTGCAGTTCCG
>Ga0326728_10024334_pt1 | contig 10985 bp, 8 predicted proteins | sample MB3enrmetagenome_FD_207602 | JGI IMG/M metagenome (GOLD analysis project Ga0326728, IMG submission 207602) | Lab enriched peat soil microbial communities from McLean, Ithaca, NY, United States - MB31MN | ecosystem: Environmental > Terrestrial > Soil > Wetlands > Peat | place: USA: New York...
ACATTTTCGAGCAAGTACCTGCAGCAGAGCTATTTGCGACACAAACGGAGGAAAATCTCTTGTCTTGGGATCAACTCGATATTCAGAAGTCATTTGTATTCAACAACTTATAGCTGGACACCAGTGAGCTGCCGCTCTGCCCTAAACTCTTGGGCGGCGCAGCAGCGCCGCCCTACCAAAGACGTGAAGAATTCTGTCCTGCACCCACAGAAACCGGGCGCGGAATTTTTCGCTTTAATTTTCAGCCGCCCGCCCCCACACTGTCGCCAATATGCCAGCCATACCCGCTGAATTTCGCAACGTCACCGCTGTCGCCAAGGCCAACGTTTATTTCGACGGCAAAGTCGTCAGCCACACCATTTTATTGCCCGACGCCGTCAGGAAGACGCTGGGCCTGATTTTTCCCGGCAAATTCCATTTCGGCACCGACAAGGCCGAGCGCATGGAAATCGTGGCCGGCCAATGCGGCGTGAAATTGGACGGCCAGGCCGCTGTCAAGACTTACGCCGCCGGCCAGACCTTTGAAGTCCCCGCCAAGTCCGGTTTCGACATTGAAGTCAAGACCGCCCTTTGCGAATACATTTGCACCTATCTTTGAGCCGGCGCTGGCCTGGCCGGGTGAAACCGGGAGTGGTGGCTTTGGAGTGCGGGAGGCTCGGTCCTGCTTTTTGAAAGCGGCGGCAAGCCGCCGCACTCCAAGCCCTGTCGGCGCCTCGGTGGCGCACCGGCAACGCGAAGCGTCGTGGAGTGCGGAACGCAGTTCCGCTTTGGCTTTGAGACAGGCGCTTTCGACCAATGCGAAGATCTTTGTTTCGCACCGCCCTGTCTTTTCCGAAGACGATTCGCCTTGCGTTCCGCTGCGAAATGTGGTTGACTTGTCTTTGGAGGCTGTATGAAACAAAAAGCGATGCTCAGGCGGCGGGCGTTCACTCGAGTCGAATTGCTCGTGGTGGTTATGATCGTTCTTTTCTTCGTGCTGGCCGCATCGGCCATCATCCTGCCGTTCTTGGCCAGATCCAAGGCGAGGTCCGCTCGGATTTCCTGCGTCAACAACCTCAAAGAAATCGGAACCGCTTATCGCGTCTGGGCCGGGGATAATGGGGACCGCACCCCTCCCGAGCAAACGGTGGCCAATGGCGGATGGTGGGATATTCTCACCAACGCCGATCAAGGCGCCCTGTGCTGGACTAATTACGCGATCATGCAAAACGAGCTTGGGCAGTCGCCGAGACTGGTCGTTTGCCCGGATGACGAGCGGCAGGCCGCTTTCAGTTTCACCAACGGCTTCGATAACACCCATGTCTCCTACTTTGTTGGCGTGAGCGCAAACGACACCTATCCCCAGTCAATCGCGGGGGGGGATCGCAATTTAGGCCCCGGACCCAAACCCGACCCCGATTACGGATACTCACCCATAAGCGGAAAAGGAAACGACGTTGCGATCCCAATCACCGGCCCAGTTTCATGGTCATTGAAAATGCCCTCGTTTGGAAACCCCGCCGGCGCGGGCAATATTCTGCTCGGCGACGGCAGTGCGCAGCAAGTTTCCACCGCCGCTTTCAACAAGCAATGGCTGCGCAACGCCACCCCAACCACCAACTGGCCCGCCGGCCACGCCCCAACCTCCCCGTCCATCCGCCTGGTTTTTCCCTGACCCGCGCTCTGTCAAAATACCAATGCCCACCGGCAGCCAAACGCGCCTTCACGCCGAAGCAATGGTTCAGTCCTGGTAGGGCGCGCACTCCGTGCGCGCCGCGGCGGGCAGGGGACTGCCCGCCCTGCCTCGCGCAGGACGGACGGACGCCCCGCCAAACTATTTTCACTTTTGCATTTCTGTCATTTTGCCCCTCCACCCCCTTTTACCGAGTCTTTACAAGGCTTTTTTTGAGGTCGAAAACCCCGTTATTTGCCATGCAGATCGTCCTCACGGTACACAGCCGCTTTTTTAGAACCGTGATAGAATTGGCCCATGAATAGTGAACTATCATTAGACAATGCTGAAAATGCCCATCCTGAAAATGAGGCCGAAGTGACCGCACCCGCCGCCTCTCCAAGCCCCAACCCGACGGGCCAAAGCGAAGCCAAGAGGGGTCCGCAACGTGCCGCGCCAAAGCGATACCCGGACGGCTGGTCCATAACACGCGAGGATGTGGAGCGGATTGACTTCCTGTCGCGCTGGCCCGGCCGGCCATGCAACCCCAACCGGCCCCGCTCCAACGTCGCCCGCCTTTCCCGCGAAATCCGCGAATTTGTCAACGTCGCCTTGCGGCAAGGCATGGATTACCGCGAAATCGTCCTCCACCTCCGGACCCTGGCCGGCCCCGAACATGGCGTCACACCCTCCATCCTTTCCCGCTGGTTCAAAACCGGCTACCAGGAGTGGCTCCGCCAAACCACCCGCCTGGAAAATACCATCGCCCAAAGCGACGCCGCTCTCACCCGTCTGGCCCGCCTCAGAACGGAAACCGGCGCCGACCCTTCCGACCTCCTGGCCGCCTTCCTGTCCAGCCTCGTGCAAAAAACCCTGGAGAATTTCGATCCCGCCGCGCTCCAGGCCCTGCTGGCGGATAAACCCGCCGAGATTTTCCGGCTCATCGCCTGCCTCAACGACCACATCGCCGCCCGCTCCCGGCAACAGCAGGCCGACGTCGCCCGCATTCGCTGCCAGCTCGAAGTGGCCGAAAAAGACAAAGCCACCAGAAAAGAACCCGTCCCGGCCAGGAACCTCATGGATGCGGAAATCATCCGCCAAGCCTACGGCACCCCGCTGGAGCAATTGATGAAAGCTTACAAAATAGTGCCGCCTGGTGATAAGCCAAAGGAACCCCGCGCCGCCCGCGAAACGCGCGAAAGCGACGCCGAATGATCCCGGCGATTTCCAGTTCAATTCCACTTCGATTCCACTTAATTCCACTTGGTTCCAGTTGGTTCCACTTAATTCCACCTCCAGCCCCACCCAGGGGGCCTGCCGGAAAGCCAAGAACCAGGCCCATCAACCCGCTTGTTATTTCATCCCGCATTCATCATTCTGCATTCGGCATTTTGCATTTTCATGGACGGATTGATCATGAATCCCGCGCCGGGCGAACGCTTGCTCCGCTTCGTCGGAGACCGCGTGCGCTTTAGTCTGCGCCTGCCCCCGGAGACGGCCAAAGGCGCGCGCGCCCTCCTTCGCACCAACCTCGGCAAGGGGGAGCGCCTCCGCCAGGAAGTCATTGCCACCCATGCCGGGAAAAATCCGTTCTCCATTGCCTTCTGGCGCGATGTTCCCCTGGAGCCGCAGCCCAACGGCGAATGGACCGTGGAGATGCCGCTCACCGATGTCGGCTTTTATCGCGCCAAGGCTTACATGACCGGGCCGGATGGACGGCAGGTCTGGCCCGAAGGGCCGGACGCCGGGATTTCCGTCCATCCCAGCGATTATCGCACGGCCAACACGATTTACTGCGCCTTTGCCCGCATGTTCGGCGAATCCAAAAGCGCGCGCGTCACCCAGGACGCGGCCTGGGAAAAGCGGCTGGAAAAACTGGACGCGCGCGGTTACACCGTGATTCCGCCTTCCGGGAAACTAAGGGACTTGATTGGCGAATTGCCGCACATCTTCGACACCCTGGGCTGCCGGGTTTTGCAATTGCTGCCGGTCAATCCGGCGCCCACCACCTTTGCGCGCTTCGGGCGGTTTGGCAGTCCTTACGCGTGCCTGGACCTGACGGCCATAGATCCGGCGCTGGTGGAGTTCGACCAGCGCAGCAACGGGGTGGACCAGTTTTGCGAACTGACCGGCGCGGCGCATCGCCGGGGCGGGCGGGTTCTTCTTGACATGGTGATCAACCACACCGGCTGGGGCTCCGCCCTGTTTGAAAATCATCCGGAGTGGTTTGTCCGCCGGGCGGATGGAAGTTTCGTCTGCCCGGGCGCCTGGGGGGTGACGTGGGAGGACCTGGTGGAGTTAAGCCCCGGCCACGTCGCCTTGTGGGAGGAGGTGGCCCGCGCCTTTTTGACCTGGTGCCGGCGGGGCGTGGACGGTTTTCGTTGCGACGCCGGCTACAAGGTGCCGGTGCGCATCTGGCAATACATCGAAGCCCGCGTGCGCCAGGAATTTCCGCACACCATCTTTCTCCTGGAAGGTTTGGGCGGCCCGTGGGAGGCCACGGAATCGCTTCTCACCGAAGGCGGCATGCAATGGGCCTACTCGGAACTTTTCCAAAACGACGGCGGCCCCAACGTGGCCCGCTACCTGGATTACGCCCATCGCCAAAGCGCCCGGCTCGGCCTTTACGTCCACTACAGCGAAACGCACGACAACGAGCGCCTGGCCGCCCGCGGGCGCGCCTGGTCGCTCATGCGCAACCGCCTGTGCGCGCTGACCAGCGCCAGCGGCGGCTTCGGCTTCACCGCCGGCGTGGAGTGGCTGGCGGCGGAAAGAATGAATGTGCATTCCAGCCGCGGCATGTCCTGGGGCAACCCGGACAACTTGCTGGCCGAGCTGGCGCAGCTCAATCGCCTGCTGGCCGGGCATCCCTGCTTCTTCGACGGCGCAATCCTTACCCGGTTGAGCCAGGCCGATTCGCCGGTCTATGCCCTGCGCCGCGATTCCGCGGAGGGGCTGGATCATCTGCTGGTGCTGGTGAACATGGACGAGAGCCAAAGCCGGACTCTCACGCTGGATTGCGCCGTAACCACCGGCCTCGGATCGCTCCAATGCGATTTGCTCGGCCAAAAACCGCCCGAATGCAAAACCGTTGGCGCGGCCATTATTTTTACCCTGGAGCCGGGCGCGGCTTTTTGTCTGGCTGCGACGCCCCAACCCCAGGGTTTGAGCGGCGACGAATACCGGCGCGCCCGCGCTCAATCCGCGTGGGCCATTGCCGCGTTGAGCAAGGTGTTGTTGCCCGAGGAAATCGGGGCGTGCGATTGGCGCGCCCTGGCCGCCCGCGTCCATTCCAACCCGCGCGATTTTCTGGCGGCCCTTCCCCATATTGACCGCGTCAAAGCGCGCGCGGATTTGTGCGGCGCGCTGGATGAGGCCAAAGGAAAATTCCCGCAAGTGGTGGAGTGGAGTTTGATTGATGTCCGCCGCGTTACTCCGGTGCCGCCCGGCCATTGGCTGCTGGTGCAGGACTCGCGCCGTTTCCGCGCCACTTTGGATTGCGGCGGATGGCAACGGCACATCGAGGCGATTGAAGTGCGGGACGGCTTCGCGGCCTGGTTTGCGCCGTTGCCGGACGGCAGCGCCGTGGAGGCGGAGTTGGACATCCAACGGCACGGCCTGACGACGGAACGGGTGAAGGCTGCGGTCCGCTTCTTGGCGGCCACGCCCGCCGTCGCCACTGTGCTGGCCAAGCCGCCGCCGTCCTCGCTGGTGTTGCTGACCAATGGCCGGGGCGGCATGGCCCGCCTCTGCGTGGATTTGGGAAACATCAATTCAAAGTATGATTGCGCCCTCGGCGCCAACCTAAACCCGGAATTTCCCGTGGACCGTCACGTCCTGGTCAAACGCATTCGGGTCTGGATTTGCGCCGACGGATTCATCACCGCGCTGAATTTGCAAAATCTGGCTTCCATCCAGACCGGCCAGCCGGCGGTGTGGAATTTTGTGGCGGACGCGGGCGACGGGCGGACGGTGGAAATCCAGCTCACTGCGGCAATGCTGGAGAACTGGAACACGACCCTCTTCACCTTCGCCCGCAAGCCTGGAACCAGTCCGGCCGATTTGCCGCCGCGGTTTGATGTGCGCCTGACCGTGCGGGCGGATATTGAGGACCGAAGTTTTCACACCGAAACCCACCGCAACGGCGGCGCCGAGTTTCATTTCACCCGGTATTGCCTCGAACTGCCGGACCGCCCCGGTTTTTCTTTTGCGCCCGCGCCGGACCGGCAATTACATGTCTTCAGCAACGCCGGCGTTTATCATCCCCAGCCCGAATGGTGCCAGGGCATCGCGCATCCGGTGGAACAGAGCCGCGGACAAGTCCCTTCCGGCGACGCCTACAGCCCCGGCTGGTTCGACCTGCCTTTGACCCTGGGAAAAAGCGTGTCGGTGGTTCTCTCCGCCGACCTCCCGCCGCCCTCGTGGGAATTGGTGGAGGCATCCTTCGCCAACTGCCGGGCCGCCGGCTCCCTGGCCTTGCGCCAGGCTCAATTCCCGGAGAACGACGCCTTCGGGCGGCAATTGACCCTGGCCGCGCGCGCCTTTGTCGTGCGCCGCGGCGCGGGATGCACCCTCATCGCCGGCTACCCGTGGTTTCTGGATTGGGGCCGGGATTCGTTGATCGGCGCGCGCGGCCTGCTGGCGGCGGGGATGGTCTCCGAAGTCGGGGAATTGCTCGCCACCTTCGGCCGTTTCTCCGCCGGCGGCCTGATGCCCAACACCCTCCGCGGGGAGGACGCCTCCGACCGCGACACATCCGACGCGCCGTTATGGTACGGCGTGGTGTGCGAGGAGGCGGCGCAACGGAATAAAAATATATACGACGCACCCGCCGGCGCGCCGGGCCGGAGCATCGCGGACGTGCTTGGTGAAATCGGCGCCGGTTACGCTCGCGGGACCGCCAACGGCATCCGCATGGACCCGGCCTCGGCCCTGATCTGGAGTCCGCCCCATTTCACCTGGATGGACACCAATTTTCCCGCCGCCACGCCGCGCGAAGGGTATCCGGTGGAAATCCAAGCCTTGTGGATCCGCCTCTTGCGCCAGCTCGACCGCCTTGGCGCCCGGCCGTCCGGCGAACCGTGGCGCGTTTTGGCGGAGCGCGCGGAGGAATCCTTGCAAAGGCTTTTCTGGCTGGAGGAGCCGGGTTACCTGGCCGATCTGCTCATCGCCAAACCCGGCCAATCCGCCGCCGCCGCGGTTCCCGACAACGCCTTGCGCGGCAATTATTTGCCGGCCATCGCCTTTGGTTTTGTCACGGGCGCGCCGGCGCGCCGGGCCGTGGCGGCGGCCTTGCGCTATCTGTTCGTGCCGGGCGCGCTCCGCTCGCTGGCCCCGCTCCCGGTCTGGCCGCCTCTGGAAATTCGCCGTGCCGACGGCCAGATTCTGGGCGAGCCGCGCGAGCCGTATCAGGGCCGTTACGAAGGAGACGAAGACACCCGGCGCAAACCGGCCTATCACAACGGCACCGCCTGGGTCTGGACGCTCCCCGCGGCTTGTGAAGCGCTGGCGCGGGCCTGGGAATTGTCGCCCGCCGCCGTCGCCGCCGCCCGGGCTTATCTGGCCGGCATGGACCGCCTGATGATGAGCGGCTGCCTGGGCCAGTTGCCGGAAATTCTGGACGGGGACGCTCCTCATCAGCCGCGCGGCTGCGACGCCCAGGCTTGGAGCGCGCTGGAGGCATTGCGGGTTTGGAAATGGCTCAATGAGATCCAACCCGCCGGCGCCGCGCCTTCCGCGGTCGTTTCATAATCTTAATCTTAATCATAATCTCCGCTTCTCATGCTCGAATCACCGGCACAGCCGGATTAAGATTAAGATTAAGATTAAGATTAAGATCAGGAGCAGGATTATGATAACTCTCTTTTTTTCCCGGCTGGCGCAAGAGCCGGGCCGCTGGTATATTGCCGGCATGTCTCAGACAGGCGCGCCCATCGCTCCGCCCAAAACGGAGGCGACAGAGAAAACCGAGCCTCGCGAACAGCGCGACCGCGGTTACCTGGTGATTTGCTGGAATGATCCTGTCAACTTAATGGTTTATGTCACGCACGTTTTCCAGGTCGTCTTCGGCTGGCCCAAGGCGCGGGCCGAGCGGCACATGATGCAGGTCCATCAGGCGGGCAAAAGTCTGCTGGTGCGCGAGACTTTTGAAAAGGCCGAGCATTACGTCCACCAATTGCAGGGCTACGGCCTGCACGCCACCATGGAACGCGAGGAATGAAATTCATCCGTTCCGAAAAAAGCGGCGACGGCCCCGCCGCCTTCGTTTTTCAGATCAGCAAGCATGAGGTGGAATGGCTGCTGGGCGTGCTGAAGTTTTATCCGCAACTGGATTCCGGGTATCACCGCATCACCCAGGGCGCCGCCGAGGAAATCAAAGCCGAGCAGCAATTGCTGGAGGAAGCGATGGCGCAGCGGCGGCGCGAGCACAAAAACAAACTCGAAAAATTCCTGGCCACCCCGGGCCGTTTCCGGCTGGAAGGGCCGGACCAGTTTCATTTCTCCCTCGCGCCCGAGCAGATGGAATGGCTGCTGCAAGTTTTGGACGACGTGCGCGTGGGCTGCTGGGTCAAGCTGGGCTGCCCCGAGCTGGAACCGTCGCCCCCCAAGAACCTGACGGCGGGAGATGCGCGCGCCATGTCGGCCCTGGAACTGAGCGGCTTTTTCCAAATGATCCTCCTCGGCGCCTACGACGGGCCGGAGCCGGTTTAAAGCTTTTCCGGGTGCTGCCCGACACGGTAGGGCGACACTCTGTCGAGCCGACATTCGATTTCCAGGGAAATAGTCACGGCTCGACAGAGTCGCCCTACCGTTCAAGGTATCTCCGGGTACTGCCACACCCAGTCGCCTTGCTCGGTGTCCTGGCGGGGAGGCTTGCCTTTGGTGGCAATCACTCCGCCGTCATCTTTTTCATTCCAGCCGACCGAGTAGAGGATGAACCGCCCCTTTTCCGAGCGCCGGTATTTTAGCGGCTGGCCGTTGATGATGTCATGGGGCAGGACGGCGGCGAAATCCGGCACAAGCGCCTTGAGTTTTTCGGGATATTGGCCGCGCGCCAGCCGGCAGCGTTCCAAGGCGCACGCCACCATGGCCAGGTCCACCTTGCTTTGCGCAAGGGCGGCTTTTTCGGGGACAATTTTCACGAGTGCGGGGATGAGCATGGCGGAAATGATTTTGTGATGGAAGTAGGCGCTGAAATCCCGCGCGTAGGATTTTTGGAAAGCCTGATCAATCGAATGATTGACGCTTGGATTGATTTCTCTCGCCGCCAGAGCAATCCGGGGGAAAACAAATTCCTGGAACGCGCGATTGACATTGAGTTGTTCGAGACGATCCCATCCGCGCGGAGTCATGTAACCGCGATCGAACGCCGGATTGACGCAAATGTCGCGCTCACCATACAACGCCCGGATGGTGGAGGCGAGCGGGTCGGTCTTTTGCAAACGGTTCTGTAAAACTTGAAGTTGAGCCTCGGACCAGCGCTGTTCCAGCAGGCCCTCGCCGATGGGATGCAACACCATCTCCAGCCCTATCATCCGCACCAGTTGAGATATGAGCACCGGTTCCCCTGCGAGCGCCTCATCAATGCGGAACATGACGTTGAGGTCGTCGAGCGCCTGGCCGGTCCGGCCCAGAACCATTTCGGCTTCAGCGTGCAGGGAAAACAACTGGTACGAGGATTTAACAACAAGCAAGTGTTGCGTCACGGCTATCCCGACATGCGGATTTTCCCATTCCTCCCACGGGATATTAAACTGGCTGTAGGGCCGGGCGGCGGCTTGGCGGAATTCGGCCAGAGTGGGTTCGCAGGGCTTAAAATGGTCAAGAATAATGGAAGCAGCCTGGGCGGGGTCGGCGATTTTCACCCTATCCCCGCCCGCATTTGTAGTCTTGCAGCCGTTGGCATATCCGATCAAATCCGCAGCCATCGCGTATGGCCAGGTGAAGGGGTGGTCCTGCGGGTTGAGGTTGAGAGGGTCCGGAACCGGAACATAGTTCGCAAGATTTGTGCCAAGCCTGGCAAATCGCAAGACTAACGCCTCGCGAGCGTCATCGTTGATTGGCTGGCGCAGAACTTCCGGCGGCAGATCAAATATCGGGGCGAAATAGGGCGTCATGGCAAAATTCTGGTCATCGGGGACTTTGGGTGGAATGAGGCGGGCCATGTCGAAGCGTTCGCCTTTGGCTTCCATGTCGCGCTTGTAGTTCGCCCAAGCCCGCGAGCCGCGCCAATCTTCCTCGGCAAAAAGCAGTGCGCCCAGCGTGATCAATGCCGCCAAAACGAAAAGAACCTTTTGCACCCTGCGCCAGTTGAACAGACGGCGAAAGAATCCTGGGCGAGTGGGCGGGGTGGGGGAGGGGTTTTCCATAAATCAAGCGGTCAGGCCATGAGTTGTTTGCGCGCTATTTCGCTCCGGGGCTTTGGCGGGGCCGGCAGAGCGGCGGGCGGTTCGCCGGCATCGGGTTGATCGGTTTGGCCAAGAAGCTGCGCCATCATCAGCGTTTGTTGGTGCAAGATGGCGAAAGATTGCAAGGTCATTGGCGAGGAGTTGCGGGCGAGCCGCGGTTCGTCCGGCGCGGTGAGGTGGAGCAGGAAAATAACACCCCACACCGCAGCCAGAGCCGCCCAGGCCCGCAGTGAGGGCCAGGTGGAGGTTCCTTCGCCAGTCAACCATCCGTCTTGGCTGGTAGGGCGCGCACTCCGTGCGCGCCGCGGCGGGCAGGGGACTGCCCGCCCTACCTTTTCCCCATACGTCACTGACGCAGCACCTTCGCCGTGTCCTCGGAGGCCGGAGGGCCGGGGAGCAGCGGCGGCGGCCAGGATTTCAGCGCGCCAGTCGCGGGGGAGTTCGCGCAGGGGCTGGCGTTGCAGTTGTTTTTCAAAATCGGCGTTCATTTGATTTCGTCATAGAGGGGACGCAGCCGGTCGCGCAATTTGTCTAATCCGTAGCGGTAACGGCTGGCGGCGGTATTGAGGGGGATTTCCAGGGTTTCGGCAATGGCCTCGAAGGTGAGCTTTTCCCAAAGCTTCAAATGCACCACGGCGCGCTGATTGGGGGGAAGTTCGCCGAGGGCCTCGGCCAGTTTTTCGCGGAAGACTCGCTCGTCAGGGTCCGCGCTTTGGGCAAACAATGGAATCGGTTCGCGGGCGAGTTGGTGGTAATGCCTTTCGCGCGCGTCGCGCCGGCGAATCAAGTCAATGGCGGCGTGGTGGGCCAGCCGCAACAGAAAGCCGCGTTCCTCGCGCACCCCGAGCAACAGAGCCGGACGGCGGCCCAGCTTGAGGAACAATTCCTGCATGACATCGTAAGTGTCCGCCTCGTTGCGCAGCAGA
>Ga0326728_10024335_pt1 | contig 10984 bp, 10 predicted proteins | sample MB3enrmetagenome_FD_207602 | JGI IMG/M metagenome (GOLD analysis project Ga0326728, IMG submission 207602) | Lab enriched peat soil microbial communities from McLean, Ithaca, NY, United States - MB31MN | ecosystem: Environmental > Terrestrial > Soil > Wetlands > Peat | place: USA: New York...
AACAACGTCCACGGCAACAACCCGACGGCGAGAATCCCGAAAAAATAAAACGGATTGCCGTGCCGGTTTTTAATAGTCGTGCCGAGCAGATGGCCGGCGGCCTGGCCCAAAATCATGAAATGCGCGGAGTGCGGCACAAGCTGGAAAACCGCCAGAAACCACGGCGCTGCCAGAACCAAAAACAGCGCGAGGCCGGCGAAGAAGCCGGCGAACAGGATTTTTCCAGAAACCTGACGTCGGCGGAATATGGCCAGGGTGGTAAATGCAACCACCGGAATTGCCAGCGCAATCGGCCCTTTGGTGAGAAACCCCAGCGCGATGGCTGTCCATCCGGCGAGATGCCATTTGAAAAATTCCGCGCTCCGCACTCCGCTTTCCGCTTTTGCCTCCAGCCAGCTTCGCCAGAAAAAATAGACCGCCCAAGCGACAAATTGCGTCAGGAAAATATCCGGCGTCAGCATCCGCGACATGGCGAAGTAAAGCAGCGAGCTTTGCAGAATCACCGCGCTCCAGAAACCGGCGCGCCGTCCGCCGAGCGAGCCGCCGAGCAGGAACGCCGCCCACACGCCACTGACGCCGGCGAGCGCCACCGGCAACCGCGCGGCCCATTCGTTCTGGCCGAACAGCTTCATCGAAACTGCCACCAGCCAGTAGGTCATCGGCGGCTTGTCGAGGTGCGGGAGATACCAGAGATGCGGCACGACCCGGTCGCCGGTCTCGATCATTTCGCGCGCGATTTCCGAGTAACGCCCCTCGTCCGGCTCGTTCAACGCGCGGCTGCCGAGCAGGATGAAAAACGTAAACGCCGTCAACAACAGTAACAGCCAGCGTTGGCGTGTCTCGGTGAAAAAAGGTTTGTCCACAAACTTTGAAAACACGAAGTCTCCGACAAACCGCGCCGCCAGCAAGAAAAACCTTCAGGGCTTTCCGGAACCTTCCGATTTACCGCCAGGTTTTGGACTGCGCCAGCCCTCTGGCGCTTTTGACTCTTGCTCGGTATATACAAAGCGGCAGAGGACTGCCGCACTCCAAGACGCTACCGCGCCATCTTGGGTTCTTGCAGATTCGTGGCCCCGTCGCGTGATTCGGAAATCGTCAGCCTCAATGTTTGGCAGCGAGCTTCTGCACGTGGCGTTCAATCCGGTCAGCGGCTTCGATGAGCTGATCGTAGCCGGTGGCAAAACACGCGCGGCAAAACCCGGCGCCGTTTGCGCCAAAGGCCGAACCCGGCACCATGGCAACATGTTCAGCCTGTAGTAAACCCACAGCAAAATCCGTTTCCCTTAGGCCCGTTTTCTCAACACACGGAAACGCGTAAAACGATCCGCGCGGCAGATGGCATTTCAGGCCGATCTCGTTGAACCGCCGCACGATGAAATCCCGCCGCCGCTGATACTGCTCACGCATCGCCTTCATGGCGTCTTCACCGCGTTGCAATGCCTCAATGGCACCTTCCTGGCTGATGATGGACGCGCACATCATCGAATACTGGTGCACCTTCATCATCGCCTCGATCAACATTGCCGGTCCGCACGCGTAGCCAATGCGCCAGCCGGTCATGGCAAACGCCTTGGAAAAACCGTGCAGAAAAATCGTCCGCTCCTTCATGCCCGGCAGACTGGCGATGCTGACGTGTTCGCCTTCGAATGTCAGTTCGGAATAAATCTCGTCGCTCAGAACGAGCAAATCTTTTTCCACAGCGAACTTGGCGATGGCTTCAATCTGCTGCCGGTCGCACGTGCCGCCGGTGGGATTGCACGGCAGGTTCAACACGAGCAGCTTGCAACCCGGCTGCCAGGCGGCGGCCAGTGCCTCGGCCGTCAGCGCAAAATTATCCTTGGCGTAGGTCGGCACCGGCACGGCCACTCCATGCGTCAGTGTAATGCTCGGATGATAACTCACGTAGCACGGTTGGTGGAACATCACCTTGTCGCCCGGATTCACCAGCGCGCGGAATGCAATGTCGAGCGCCTCGGAAACGCCGACGGTGACGAGGATTTCGTCCTCGGGCCGGTAACTCACGCCGAAATTTTTTTCAACGTAGCGGTTGATGGCCCGGCGCAATTCCATAAGGCCGAGGTTCGAGGTGTAATGGGTTTTGCCCTTTTCCAGCGCGTAAATGGCCGCCTCGCGGATGTGCCAGGGTGTATCGAAATCCGGTTCGCCGATGCCCAGTGAAATCACGTCCTCCATCTTCGAAACGATTTCGAAAAAGTCGCGGATGCCCGAGCGGGGCAGGTTCACAACGTGGCGGGCAATGTAATGCGAAGAGTCCATTTCAGAAGAAATTCAGAATTCAGAATTTGGAATTCAGAATTGGTTTAGGGCGCGACCTTCAGCCGGTCGTTTTCCCCGGCCTTCACGTCCAGGAGAAAGCCCTGTTCCTTGTAGGTGCGCAACAGGAAATGCGTGGTCGTGGACAGCACGCCTTCGAGCGTGGCCAGCTTTTCCGAAACGAACCCCGCCACTTTTTGCAGGCTCGAGCCGTTCACAAACACCAACAGGTCGTAACCGCCGGACATGAGATAGCACGACTCGACCTCATCAAACCGGCTGATACGCTCGGCCAAGCGGTTGAAACCGCCGCCGCGCTCGGGTGTGATGCGCACTTCGATGACGGCCCGCACGACGCCAGCCTCTTCCTGCGCCAGATTCAACACCGGCCGCCAGCCCAGCAGGAGCCGGTCCTTTTTGAGTTGATCCAACTGGCGGTTGACCTCGGCTTCGGTCAGGTTGAGCACCTGGGCCATCTGCGCCGTGCTCAAGCCGCCGCCTTCGAGCAAAAGTTTGATTAACGGATTCATCAGGGCATCAGTTTCGCAAAAATCCGCCGCAAATCCATAAATAATTCTTTGGTTGTTGCGGCAAAGGATTAAATCGTCGGAGTTCAACCTTCAGGTTGTTTCCGAAAGGAGACACGCTAAAGCGTGAACGCCAACCTAGTTCACCAACCGATACCAATTGTCGCGCTGATGCGGCTCGTAGCCGAGTTCCTTGATGAGCCGGTGCATGTCCGCCACGGTCATGCGGTGCGTTGTACCAGCCTGTGACACGACGTTTTCCTCAATCATGATGCTGCCAAGGTCGTTCGCGCCAAATTTCAGCGCCACCTGGCCGATTTCCTGGCCTTGCGTCACCCATGAGCTTTGGACGTTGGTGAAATTATCGAGGTAAATCCGGCCCAGCGCCTGCGTCCGCAAATACTCATGCGCTCCGACCGTTGGCGCCTTGAGTTTCGTGTGCTCGGCCTGGAACGTCCAGCAGATGAACGCGGTAAAATGGCCGGTTGAATTTCCCCTCTCCCGTCCGTTGGACACCCTCTCCCCGCCTTGCGGGGAGAGGGACGGAGCGAGGGGCGCCTTGGCGTAACTTAAAGACTTGTCCTGCTGCGCGCGCAAGCGTTCCAAATGTTCAATGCGATCCTCAATCGTTTCCACGTGGCCGAACATCATCGTCGCGCTGGAATAAAGGCCCAGCCGGTGCGCCACATCCATGACCTCTAGCCAATCGTCACTCATCGCCTTGAGCGGCGAGATGCGCTGGCGGACACGGTCCACCAAAATTTCACCGCCGCCACCGGGAATCGAACCAAGCCCGGCGGCCTTGAAATCGCCGATGATTTTCTCCAGCGGCTCATTGAACACCTCGCGGAAATGGATGAATTCGCTGGGACTGAACCCGTGGATGTTGAAACCGGGAAACTTGTTTTTGATGTGCGACAATAAATCAAGATACCACTGCTTCGTCAGCTTCGGGTGATGCCCGCCTTGCATCAAAATCTGTGTGCCGCCCAGCGCGATGGTCTCCTCGATCTTCCGGTCCATCTCGTCGAAGGTGATGACGTAGGCGTCATCGTCCTTTTCCACGCGATAGAACGCGCAGAACTTGCAATACACGTTGCAGACGTTGGTGTAATTGACGTTGCGGTCAACGATGTAGGTGACGATGTCGTTGCCGCGTCCATTGAAGTCTTTTGCCTTGGCGAGTTGGCGGCGGCGGTCGGCGAGCGCACCTAATTCCTCCAGCGGCAGATGATATAGCCGCAGGGCCTCGGCCTGATTGATGCGCCGGCCGTCCCAGACTTTTTGCAGCAACTCGTCCAACGACGCGTCGTAAATCACGGTTTGAAACTAACTGATGACCGGCTTCAAAACAAGCTGGGTTAGGACACGCGACGGAAGTTTTCCGGTTCAAGAGTGCCCAGCTCGCGGCAGACTTCCTGAACAATGTCCATTTTCCCAAGCGCCCGGGCGGCGGCGGCCTTGGATAGATGGGCTTCCACCAATTTCCGGTCCAGTGCGAGGGCTTGATCGGCGCATTGCAACGCCTTGTCGTGATATCCCATCCGGCCGTTCAGCGTGGCCAGATTCAACCAGCCGAGCTTGTGTTGAGGATTGATTTTCAAAGCCTGCTCCAGGCATTGAATTCCGTCCGCCGGGCGCCGCAGGTTCCGGTAGAGCAATTCCGCCAGCCGGTTCCACACCTCGAAATCAGCGGGGTTTATCGCCAGCGCCTGCCGGTGGGCTCTCTCCGCCTGCGAAAACTTGCCGATCCCGGTCAAACCCAGGCCAAGGAAATAGTGCGCCTGGTAATCGGCCGCGTTTTCGTCACGCCATTTTTGGGCAAAGGCCAGCACTTCACGCCACAGCCCTTTCTCGCACAATTCACTGGCTGTTCTCGCCCTTTGTTCCATACTCGGTTCCATGTTGGAAGCGCGAACCTTAAGAATTGGCGCCGCTCTCGACAACGAAATTAATCCGGTGTTTTCGGCCGGCTTACAGTTCCAATCTGGGCCCGCGCGACCAGAGGAGATTTTTCAGTGCGAACAGTTCCAGCGCGAACGGAATGTAGCCGCCATAACCCAGCAGCGGCATTTCAAAGATGTGGAAAAAACCCGTGCCGGGCGTGTGATAAATCCATTGCGGCCACGACCAGAAATTCCACATCTCCCAGAAAAACCCGCAGATCAGCGCGCCGAGCGACAGCGAAATGACCGGGCGCCAGTCGCCGTGTTGCAGCCATTCCAAAAAATGCCGCCGCCCCAGCCAACGGTTCATCGGTTCGAAAATTAACACCAGCGAAATCCAGACAAATGGATAGAAAAACTTTGGCCAGAGCAAAGTCAACGCCAGCATGACCAGCCCGGTGAACAACAGACCAAAACAAACCCGGCGCGTGTCCCGGATGCACGCACCCGTTCGTAGCGATTTCACCCAGCGGAACGTTCGTACGAGTTCCGCAGTCTCAAACACGGCGGGCATGACGGTGGAGAACGACAGTGTGCAGAGTGCATAGTATTCGAGCGGCGTGAACGTGCCGGTGCCGAGGTATTCCCAGTTGCCCGTCCGGTCGTTGATGATTTCAAACAGCCACCAAGCCGGCACGGACAGGATGAAGAGTTGGACGAATCCTTTTCGCGAACGCGTCCACAATGAAGCGCCGGTGCGCCAGCAGACCAGCGCGTCCACGATGAGGACGTAGCCCAGCCACAACGGGAAGAACAGGTAAGCCGTCCGCATGCCCGGCAACGTCCAATTTAATGGCCAGCACACCACCAGCAGGAGCAATCCCAGCCAGCCTTGCGGCACCAGTCGTGGTAATTGTCGCACCGCATCCATCACCGATTAAAATAACCGGCTGGATTCAGATTGCAAAGCCGGGCGTGGAATACCTTTGCCGATTAGAAATCGAACTTGAACGCAAATAGAATAGAATGCGTCCGCGCGCCCCGGAAGCCGACATTGAAACTGTCCGGCGGATAAGTGAACGTCGGATTGTCGGTGGCGAAGAATTTATAACCCAGATCAAACGATACGTGGCGGCTTATATTGAAACGCAATCCAGCAAAGGCCTGGCCGGCGAACACCACGTCGTTTTCACTGCCAGAAACGTAATTGCCGGGATCGGAACTGGGACCGAAATGGTCAGAATCAAAAATCATGTCAGCGCCGCCGATGCCTACACCGGCATACGGAACCAAAATGGTGCGAGGAATCGAATACGACAACGTGAAGTTGACCAGAAACGGCACGTTCTCGATTCGCGAATTATCCGAAATATATCCCGGCACGTTGTTGATTTCCGCGCCGATATATCCGGTTTCAAAATCCACGGCCACATATTTGTTGAAGGCCCAGCCGAAGGCGGCGTCAAAGGCCAGACCCGTGTCGTAGTCCACCGGGCTGGAGACGGACGTGCCATATTGTGTAAGCTGGCCATCTTGAAAAAAGGACGGGCCGATGCCCACACGAAAAATCGGGCCAGCGCCTTCAGGTAAATAATAATAGTATTGCGCCTGGGCCACGGCGGAGCCGAGGCAAAGCAACAGACCAACCATACCCGCAACATATCGGTGTCTCATAATTCTCCTTTACTCGGTATTTTGACCATAAGCCGAGAAAAAGGTTCAATAGGAATATGACGAACGCAGGATTAAAAATGTTACAACAACCGGGGAAGGCCGTTTAATAGGTGGGGCGAGCGTCCTCGCGAGCCGGTTTGAAAATCAGCCACACCCAGCCGAACAGGAAGCTCACTCCGCCGACGGGGGTAACGGCACCGAGCCAATGCGCATTGGTGACCGCCAGCAGGTAAAGCGAGCCAGAGAAAAGAAAAATGCCGGTGAGAAAACTCCACCACGCGACTGCCGGAAATGGTTTGCGGCCAGCCAGCACGAACAGCATCACCGCGTGGATGAAATGATAAAACACCGCCTTTTCCCAGATGGCCGTAGTGCCGTTTTGCGCGAGCAAATCCTTAAGCCCATGCGCGCCGAACGCGCCCAGCGCCACGGCGAGCAATCCTATCGTCGCAGCGATACGGGTGGCAAGCGCTGAATTCATAACTCCTTCAAAACTTCTTCGAGCCCTTCGATTCCACAGACCACTTTGCAGCCTCGTTCCTTTGGGATCGAACAGCGGTGGTTTAGTAAGTCGAGGAGATATTTGTCACTGGTAACAAAAACGTCCGCGTAAACGCTTCCAATAATCGCATGTTCTGCATCATGAAAATCCTGCTCCCTTGGCTTTCGGCTTGGGTTTATTCCCCTCTCGGCCATGATTCGGCAGTAAAGATCCAAAGACGGCATTACCGACATGACCTGTTCCAGCCGCTCTTCACCGCCTTCGCCTGCTTGTCGTGATATGGCTTCCAGTGCAGCTAAAACATTTTCAGGCCCAACGGCGTGCAGAAGTCCTTTTGTTATGTTTGGAGAAACAAATTTCTTCACCGCCCAGACGCGCTCGTCAAGAAGAAGTCTTTTCCGTCGGATATCCTTGGCCAGATGTTGATAGTCTCTGGTGCATTTCTCCATTGCGGCCCTCATCTTGTCAACGTAGTCCTTCTTTGAAGAATCGTGTTTGACGCGCATTTCTTCAACCGGAAGGTGGTCCGCTAACCATTTCACGGAACGAAGTTCCGGTGCGTTGGCTAATTGTTGGTGAAATTGATTTGCCGATGTTTGCAACCAGCTTGATGGAAAATCAACGGCCATGTGACCGAAACATTCTACAATCCAAGAAAGCGTTCGTTCGCGGCTGACTTGAATCGCTGACTGGCCGAGAATAACTTCAAATGCAGATGTTGCTTCCTCTTGGTAAATTTCTTCTGAAGGCCTGTAACAAATCCCCTGACACAAATCGTCCATCAATGCGGCCAGAGATGCGCGTTGTTCTGTGTCTGGTTGTTCGATAACTTCCAATACGGCGGCATTAGAAACTGGGAACAACACTTTTCCCGAAGATACTGCTTGTCCACATTTTGCTGCAATGTGTTGAAACCTTTCGTTGATGTTAATCCAAACATTAAAATCCAGATAAATCAGTTTCTTGCCAGCTGCGAAGGCAATGTTTCTTCTATCCTCTGCTGAAAAAACTGGTTTTCTGTTTTGATAATTTGCTTTTTCCCTCAATGTAGTAGCGTGAATTTTCCGAATTGCAGCTTTTCGCTATCTTACTCCGGCATTGCCAATTTCACCTTGTCCGCCACCTGCGCTACATCCTTGTCGCCGCGGCCGGAGAGGTTCACGATGACGAGCTTGTTTTTGCTCATTTTCGGCGCACGTTTCATGACTTCGGCAATGGCGTGGGCGCTTTCCAGCGCGGGAATGATGCCTTCCAGCCGCGCCAGTTTCATGAATGCCTCGAGCGCCGCGTCGTCTTTCGCGTAGGTGTATTCCACGCGCTTCTGTCCGTGCAGCCAGGCATGTTCCGGCCCAACGGCGGCGTAGTCCAATCCGGCGCTGACGCTGTGGGTGAGTTGGATCTGGCCGAATTCATCCTGCAAAATGTAGCTGCGCGTGCCCTGCAACACACCGAGCGACCCGCCGTGAAACCGCGCCGCGTGCTGGTTGGGTTTGATGCCCAGGCCGCCCGCTTCGACGCCGACCATCTTCACAGATTTGTCGTTGAGGAACGGATAGAACAGACCCACCGAATTTGAGCCGCCGCCGACGCAGGCCACGAGTAAATCCGGCAGGCGCTCCTCTTTTTCAAGAATCTGCCGCCGTGCTTCGTCGCCGATGACGCGCTGGAAGTTCCGGACCATTTCCGGATACGGATGCGCGCCATAAACGGTGCCGAGGATGTAATGGGTCGTACGCACGTTGGTCACCCAGTCGCGCATGGCTTCGTTGATGGCTTCCTTGAGCGTCTGCTGCCCGGCCTTCACGGGCACCACCTCCGCGCCGAGCATTTTCATGCGATAAACGTTCAACTCCTGCCGTTGGCAATCCACCGCGCCCATGTAAACGATGCATTTCAACCCGAACATGGCGGCGACGGTGGCGGTGGCGACGCCGTGCTGGCCGGCGCCGGTCTCGGCGATGATGCGCGTTTTGCCCATGCGTCGCGCGAGCAGAATCTGGCCGATGCAATTGTTGATTTTGTGCGCGCCGGTGTGGAGCAGGTCTTCGCGTTTGAGATAGATTTTCGCGCCACCGAGTTCGCGCGTGAGCCGTTCGGCAAAGTAAAGTGGCGTGGGCCGGCCGCAAAATTCTTTGAGGTAATACTCGAACTCGCGTTGGAACGCCGGGTCCTTCTGCGCGCGCCGGTATTCGTCCTCCAGTTCCTGCAACGGATGAACCAAGGTTTCCGGCACGAAACGCCCGCCATAGGGGCCGAAATGGCCCCGGGCATCGGGTAAATTCTTTGCGGCGATTGCACTCATGGTGGCATTTTCACGCAAAGGCGCGAGGGGCGCAAAGATTTATTTCAACGCGGAGACGCAAAGACGCAGAGAAAATGAAAAGCAGAAAATACCTTCTCCGCGCCTCGGCGTCTCAGCGGTTGAAGTTAACTCGCTTTGATTGCCGCGATGAGGGCCTGCAACGAGGCCTTGGCGTCGCCGAAGAGCATCCGCGTGTTGTCCTTGTAGAACAGGAGATTCTCAATGCCCGCAAAGCCCGCCGCCATCGAGCGTTTCATGACGATGACCGTTTTCGCGCGGTCGGCATCAATGATGGGCATGCCGTAAATCGGGCTGCTCTTGTCCTCGCGCGCGGCGGGATTGACAACGTCGTTGGCGCCAATCACGAGACATACGTCCACGCGGTCCATCGTGGGATTGATGGCTTCCATTTCGCAAAGCTGGTCGTAAGGGACGTTGGCCTCGGCCAGCAGAACGTTCATGTGGCCGGGCATCCGGCCCGCCACAGGATGGATGGCAAAGCGGACTTCCACGCCGCGCTTGCCGAGTTCATCGGAAAGTTCGCGCACCTGATGCTGCGCCTGCGCGACGGCCATGCCGTATCCGGGCACGATGACGACTTGTTGGGCGTAGCCCAGCAGCAACGCGGCTTCGTCGGCTTGAATCGGTTTGACGGTTTTCCCGCCGAGGTCGCCCTTGCCGCCCTTGCCGCTGCCGCCGCCCGAGCCAAACGCGCCAAAAAGAACGTTGGTGACGGGCCGGTTCATGGCTTTGCACATGAGCAGGGTCAGCAGCGTGCCGCTCGAACCGACGAGGGTTCCGGCGACAATCATCGAAATGTTGTTGATGGTGAAGCCATCCGCTGCCACCGCCAAGCCGGTGAAAGAGTTCAACAGCGAAATGACCACCGGCATGTCCGCCCCGCCGATGGGCATGACCATCGCCACGCCGAACACCAGCGCGAGCGAAAACAGCACGATGAACGCCGTGGTGTTCGCGCCCCAGCCGGTCAGATAAACGGACAGGCCGAGGATGACCGCGAGGATGAGGCCGTTAAGAATGTTCTGGCCGGGGAACGTGTGCGGTTTTTCGAGGTACCCCTCCAGCTTGGCGAACGCGATGAGGCTGCCGGAAAACGACAGCGAACCGATGAGGATCGCGAACAGCATCGTCACCGCGAAGAACGTGGTGATGCCCTCGAAGCTGTTGGCGCGTTTCAGAAATTCCAGGCTCGCGACGAGCGCCGCCGCGCCGCCGCCCACGCCGTTGAACAAAGCGACCATTTGCGGCATCGCGGTCATTCTCACCGAGTAAGCGCCGACAGCGCCGATGGCGAGGCCAATGAGAGTACCGACGACGATGAGCGTGCAGTTCAGGTTCCAGTTTTCGACGCGCATCAACGGCACGGTGGCGATGAACGCGACGAGCATGCCGAACGCGGCGACCAGGTTGCCCAGCCGCGCGGTCCTGGGCGAACCCAGCAATTTGATGCCGAGAATGAACAAAACCGCGACTCCGATGAATATGATGGCGATGAACGAACTCATTTTTTCTTCTTCTTGAACATTTGCAACATGCGGTCAGTGACCATGAATCCGCCAAACACGTTGGCCGAACCGAAAACCACCGCGACGAAGCCGAGCGCCCGCGTCAGGGGGCTGTCCGCGGCGGCCAGCACCAGCATGCCGCCGAGCAAAATGATGCCGTGAATGGCGTTCGTGCCGGACATCAGCGGCGTGTGCAGCATCGAAGGCACCCGGGAAATCAGTTCAAAGCCCAGAAAAACGGACAACACGAAAATGAAAAAGATCAGGATTTCAGCGCTCATGGTTTCGGTGCG
>Ga0326728_10024337_pt1 | contig 10983 bp, 8 predicted proteins | sample MB3enrmetagenome_FD_207602 | JGI IMG/M metagenome (GOLD analysis project Ga0326728, IMG submission 207602) | Lab enriched peat soil microbial communities from McLean, Ithaca, NY, United States - MB31MN | ecosystem: Environmental > Terrestrial > Soil > Wetlands > Peat | place: USA: New York...
TCGAACACCGCCCCCAACAAAAGGAGATGTACTCGGAGAACGACTACACGTTCGCCTGGGACGTTGACGTAAACGGCGACCTTCATCCCGGCCGCAACGACATCACCTTGCGCAGCTACAACAGCCAGCACGTTAGCGGGATCTTCCGCCGTCCGTTCCTCTATCAGCCGGTGAACCCATAAAAGTAGGAGGAGTTCTCCATGCAGAGTTTTTTCTGTTTGTTGAAGCCGGCATGCCGGCGGTTGTTGAGTGCAAGCGTCCGGCCACTGGTCCTGTTGGTGGTGTTGCACGCAGTGGCGCTTGCCCAGGCCGAGTCGGACGGCAAAGGCCCTTGGCCTCTTGCGACGACGGAGGGGCCCAAGGTCGAAATCCTGGCCTACGACAACGGCGATGTTTCACCTTGGATCGAGTTCTTTACCTTCGATTCGCCCAAGCACCCGAAGATCGTCCAGTTGCGGACCGAGTACAAGCTGGACGAACTGGTGAAGGACGCGAAGACCGACATCGAGCGGGCCGCCGCGCTGAAGAAGTGGGTGGCCGGGGCTCTGAAATTCGGCACCCCGGCGCCTGATGTGTTCAGCGATTGGAGCGCCGTGGCCCTGTTGGCGAGGGCGACGAACGGGCAGGTCGTCTGGTGCGGCCAGGCGGCGATGGTCTTCCAGCAGGCGTGTCTGGCCTTAGGAATGCCAGCCCGGTTCATCGAGCTGGGAATCCCGCAGACACCCGCCTGCCACTTTACCACCGAAGTCTTTCTCCGCGAGCAGGGGAAATGGGCCGTGGTGGATGCCACACCCCTGAAGGAATACGAAGTGTACTACACCGTGGGCGGCGTGCCGCAGAGCGCGCTGGAGATGCACCGCCATGTGGTCGACGGCACGATGGACAAAGTAGTCGAGGTCCATCCGGACCGGTCGCACAAGGTGGCGAAGAAAAACAGTCCGGCCTGGACGTTTTACTACGTGCGCTGGCTGACGCGGTGCGACGTGGTGACCAACACGCCCAAGTACATCGACCTGGAGCATGTCTTCGACAAGCGATGGCACACGGTCGAATGGACCGATGAGAAGACCGTCCCCTGGGAAAAGCAGAAATACTCGGCATGGTACCTGCGGAACGAACGCCTTGCGGCATGGGACATTTCGGACCCGGGCGTGGTCGATTGGCAGCCGACGGACCGGGTAAAGATCGTGCTCTGTCCCGGCGAGGACAAATGGATCTTCGCGCAACTCTGGAACGGCGACGGAGAGTTCGACCACTACCAGGTAGGTTTTGAGTCGGGCGGCTGGGAAGACCTACCCAAGACGAACACGCGGGACTGGACGGGCCGGCTCCACGGCTGGGGCCTCGACCGATGCTCGGTCGAAGCGAAGCCGGGGCTGCACGAGGTGCAAGTCCGCGTCGCCCGTCGCGACGGCTCGGCCGGCCCTGAGAGCTTCGTGAAGTTCCTGGTAAAGTGAGCGACCCGCCCCCGTTGGCCGCATTGTTGCGGAAGGATGTCCACTCCGTGCGAAAGAGCCCCTGTGAACAAGAATGGAAAAACTCATGAGGTGCACGGTCCCCCTCCTCCAGCGTCCCACCCAGGATTCCGAGCGGGCCCGGGTCAGCTTTCGGGCAGCATGGACGCTGGCCGCCCTAGCGATGGGACTGGCCGGGATGTGCAACCAGGCCCTCGCGGACCAGACGGTGGTCATCGACGGCGCGCAGCCGGGCAAGCGGTTCGATGGCATCGGTGCCGTCTCCGCCGGCGGTGCCACGTCCGTGCTGTTGAAGGACTATCCGGAACCCCAGCAGCGGCAGATCCTCGACCTGCTGTTTAAGCCGAACTTCGGCGCGTCGGTCTCGGTCCTCTTCGTCGAGGTCGGCGGCGACGGCAACAGCACGCAAGGCGTCGAGCTCAGCCACATGCACGCCCGCAATGACCAGAACTACAGCCGCGGTTACGAATGGTGGCTGATGCGCGAGGCCCAACGACGTAACCCCGATTTGGCCCTCGACGCCTGCGCCTGGAGCGCGCCGGCCTGGGTCGGCAACGGCCAATACTTCTCGCAGGACATGTGTGATTATTACGCCAATTGGATCGTTGGCCTGAAGGAGCATTACGGGTTGCAGCTCGATGCCGTCGGCTGCCGCAACGAGCGCGGCGTGAACGTGAACTTCGCCAAGATGTTCCGCCGCACGCTCGACGCGCGAGGACTCAAGCACGTCCGCATCCACGCCTTCGACAATTGGAATCGCGACAAGTGGGACTGGTGCAGGAAACTGGAGACCGACGCGGATCTGCGCGACTCGATCGACATCCTCTCCAATCACACGCTGAGCTGCGTGTACGAGAACAATGGTCCGACTCCGGACTGGGTCAAAGCCCTGGCCGACCGGTTCCACAAGCCGATCTGGGACACCGAGGAGCATGTGTATCTCGACGGCTACCGCTGCGAGTTGATGCTGGTGAAGGCACTCAACGTGAACTTCCTCGACGCCGGCGCCACTCGGACTGTCAACTGGTACCTGGTGGATTCCATGTACGGCGTCGAGCCGTTCAAGATCAAGCCCGGCATGCTGGTGGCGGATTCGCCCTGGAGCAGCCACTACGCCGTACGCGAGGCCCTGTGGGGTTACGCGCATTACGGCCAGTTCAGCAAGATCGGCTGGCAGTATCTTCCCCAGGCGTGCGGACGGTTGGCCGGCGGCGGCACGTACGTGACGCTCAAGTCGCCGGAGACGGACTACAGCGTGATTCTCGAAACGGGCGGCGCCAAGGCCCGCCAGACGGTAACCTTCAAGTTGGCCGGCGGTGTCTCGACCGGCAGACTCTGCGTCTGGCGCAGCAACAGCCGCGAGCAGTTCGTGCGGCAGGCCGACCTGGAACCCGTGGACGGAATGTCCCGGTTCACTGCCGACCCCGACTCGATCTACTCGCTCTCCACGACCACTGGCCAGCGGAAGGGATCGTTTGCCGATATTCCGGCCGATCGTCCGTTCCCGTTCCCGTATCACGAACCTTTCGACGGCTATATGCCCGCCAGCGCTTGGGGCTATCTGCCGCGCTACACGGCCGACATCTCCGGTGCGTTCGAGCTTGCACCGAGACCCGATGGGAAGGGCCAGTGCCTTCGGCAGATCACCGAGCGGCGCGGGTCGAACTGGGGAGCGGAGTGGAATGTCTTTACCATTCTCGGCGATGCCCATTGGAAGGACTACGAGATTGCCTGCAACGTGACGATTCCCGACGGCAAGGGCTGGGCGGGGTTGCTGGGGCGGGTGACGAAGAGCGACCCGCCTCCTAAGGGCTATCTTTTCCGTGTGTCCGCCGACGGTACCGGCGGGCTTTATTCGACCGCGCCGCTGGCGAAGAAAGGCGGCCAGCTACGGCAACTCAACACGTTCGCCCTGCGACATTTCGACTCGAAGAAGTGGCATCGGCTGCGGCTACGGTTCTCCGGATCGAACCTCGCTGGACTTGTCGATGGGGCACAGGTCTGCCAGGCTGACGACAAGGATTGCGACGCAGGGCTGGCCGGGCTGATCGCCGGCGAGGAGAATATGGTCCGAACGACGGCCTGCTTTAGTGACCTGGTCATCCAAGAGCTGGATGCGGCGACGCCCGTTCCGCCATTTGCAGGAGACGGTGTGCGGCCGATGTATCCGCGGTGAGGCGGCGCTAGTCCCATTTTCCGCAGCACACAAGACAGCCGCCGCGCAAAGGAAGGCCACCCCCATGCCACGCAAGAAAAGACCCCATATCGCCCGGCTGGACCAGGTGCGGATTTCGAGGGAAGGCGATGACGCCATCAGTGGTTTTTTTCGACGGCTCCACCGCCACGACACATCTCCGGGTCGGCTCGCAAGTGCAGGGCGTGACGGACGAGGAGATCCTGCTCGTCTTCAACCGGACCGTCGCCACCCAGATCCGGAACCGCGACGAACTGGGCGAGTACGTGGCGGTCGAGATCCCTCCCGGCAGTCCGCAGGTCGAGCGATTCCCGGGAACCACGAGCGAGTGGACGCCTCGGGGCGGCGTACCGTGATGCGTGATCGAGGACGGCGGCGGCGAGGACGGCGATCTGCCGGTCATCCACGCGGACGACCACGAGTTCTCGTGGGAGGAGTTTGGTCGCATGCTCTTGACCTGTGCCGGCTGGGGCGTCCGGCTGGTCTTCGTCCCTGACGACGAGCTGGAGCGAGAGCCGAAGGTCGTCGTGAGGGAGCCGGAGGGGTGAACGACAATGAAACTCAGCACCGACCTCCGTAACGCGATCTCCTGGTTCGCCCACTCGCTCATCGCCGGCGACCTGGGGCCCAACGACAGCCGCTACAGCCGTGACCAGCTGTTCCTCAAGCATCCGTGGGTCGTCGGGCAGGCGACGGCGATCTTCCTCTACCGCCTCGAAATTGGCGACGACGGCACGGTCCTGAACTACGACGAGGCGAGGAAAAGGGTGCGGCAGTTCATCGAGTGGAAGAACTACGGTGGCGACGAGCCGGAACCACCGTTCGGCAAGGAGGAGTTGGGGATCGAGTGAGGGGGCGGCACAGGTTTCCCCGGGGAAAGTTCTTAGCGGGTGTCCTATTATTACTCCCCTCTCCCCTGACCAACCTCCGGTTGGTGCCCGGAGAGGGGCAGGGGATGAGGGGTTGCCGGGCGGGAATCTGGAGGTTGTTTTTGGACGCCCGCTAAGCTGCTTGCTATTTCACGGCCACCGCCTTCGGAGGCGGCTGTGTGCCAATCAGGTATGGGTTCGGCAACGTCTTCAGCGCATCGTCTGGGCCCATCTTCGGCGCCACCGCGCCCTCCGGAAGCGGCAGCGGCTTGCCGTTGGGCGACACAACCTCACGCCGCACAAACAGCATGCGCGGATAGACCGGATACTTGTCCTTGGGCGTAGGCACGTCGATGTCGAACGTGGCCGGCAGGTCCTTGGCCGTATAGGTCTTCTGTACGACCGTGGGTTGCGCCTCCCAATGCGCGTATTGCTGAGCGAACAGGCGTTTACCCTCCTTGTACAGCTCTTCAAACGACTTGTCACGAGAACCCGGAGCATAGGCGTAGGTTACGACCAGCTTGTTCTCGCCTAGTGCCTTCGGGTCGGCCACCGAGACGGCAACCTTATTCTTGCCCGGCGAGAGATACGGCAGCACTCCGGCGTTGTTCAGCACGATCGCTTCGAGGCGCAGCGCCTTGAGGTTCTTTTTTATCTCGATTGTGACCTGCTGTTTCAACTGATTGTATCCGGGAACCAGCGTGCTGAAGTTCGAACCGTCCATCTTTACCCCGCTTACCGACACCCCGTCGCCGGCAACCGTGCCGTTGATCTTCACAATCACGTAGGGCGATTCCACCTTCACCGTGACGCTGGCCGGTTTCGTCGCGTCCACAGGCGCCAGAGCGCCGCCGGCGAGCTTCACATTCTGGCACGCCGCGAACGATTTCAGCGCCGCTGGACTGCTGAAATCCGGCGTGAAAACCAGCCGGCCGTTCCAATAACTGCGCACGCGATCGAAATGCGGCTCCCAGACCGGTCCCGCCGCCGGATCGTTCCGCAGGTCCTTGTTGCCGCAATGATGGCCGACTTTCAGCCCGTCTTTGATGGGCCAGCTTTCTTCCGGTGTCGCCAGCGCATCCCAGGTGTTCTCCAGCGACCAGCCGGGCTGCAGGTTGATCTCGGCTGAATATGCCTCGGGTTTCCAGGCGGCATCCGGAGTGTTGCTCTCTGTGCCAAGATGCCGTTTTTTTGCCTGCCAAACGACTCCAGGGATGTCATCGCCGCAGACCAGCAGCGCGGGAGCGGTCCAATTGAGCTTGCCGCCGATCATCTCCTTGCGGTTGTTCTTGGCATAGACGACTTTTTCGGCCTCATCGAAGACAAGCACCCCCGTGACGATGGTTGGATCCTTTTTGATGTCGTCATGAGAGGCGATGGTTCTTCCGTTCGGCGCACTGGCCTCAGGGCGCCAGGCGTAGGATTTCATGAAACAGTCGACCCAGTGCCAGGCGCCGTCGTATTTCGCCTCCGACATGTTGTGGCCGTCCCCGCCGACGCCGCGCCAACTCCAACCGGGAATCTGGCTGTAGAGAGACATCTGCAATCCAGCCAATCCTCCGCAGAGCGACCAGCCGTAGTTGTTGAACCACAGCAGCGCCGGGCCGCCCGGCGGATATGCCCGGTGATAGTGACTGATGCGCATGAAATTGTCGATGGCAATCATCTTGTCGTCGTTGCACTGGCAGCCGCGCGTGACGGTCTCCACGATGCTCTTCAGCGAAGAGCAATCCGGCGCCTTGTCCGGAAGGACCTTGACGGCCTTCACCAGGTTGTCCGGCTCAGCGGCACTTGCCCGTATCGACAGAAATGGGACTGCCAACAATGCCCCAAGGCCCACGGCGCAACGGCTCGCCGCAGCGATCCGTCGCCCTGCCGAGCCGAACACGACCTCTCGCTTGCACATCGCTTCGTCTCCTGTTCTTGCAGTGGTTCACGGTGATGAAACTGGGGAAATCATCATACCATAGGAATCCTCCGAAGTCTCGCGGCCCGGTAATAGTTTCTTGCATCTGCGAGCAACTCCGTAGACCTTATTCAGTAAGAACTTGCGCCCTTTGGTGGAAACTGGTCCCCAGGCTTCCCAGGAGCCTCCTTTCGCCAGCAGGGTCACAGCCGAGCGGCAATGCCCTATCAATCGTGCCGGCAAGACTCCTGCAGCGCGATCGACCCTTTTCCCAAGAGCGGCCTGACAACCTTCTCCGCCGGCTCTTCGGTCAGGATGACGATGCCCGCGGCCGCGCCCATCATGCCCGGGGCGATGGTCCCGTAATAGGGGTCGCCGTGGGCACACGGGTTCTCCCCGTTGAAGAGCACGCTGCGGCCCGGGGTCCAGGCGGTGATCGGCGCGCATTTCTTGTCAGTGCTGGTCACGGCGGCGCCGGCGGCGCCGGCGCCTTTTCCCATCCGGCCGCCCCGATCCGTGACGAACTTGCTCCTGGCCCCGCCGGGGCAGCCCGGCACGTTGCCGCCCTTGATGCGGGTGTCGGCCTTCTCGGCAAAGGAACGTAGTTTGACGTGGCGTTCGGCGCCATTACAATAGAAAGCTGACAAATCGGCCGGCTGCCAAGCATTGCACGGTTACCCGCCTGCGTGCAAAAAACAACCCGCCAATGGACAAAACAATGAGACACCCTCTCGCAGCCTGCGCCACCGTGGTGCTGGCTTCGCCGGCCGCACTGCAGGGCGAGTAGATACCCGAGACTTTTTCACCTGGGAGATTACTCTCGATGAACCGCCTGCAAAGCATTCTCTTGTCCTGCATGCTGCTTCTTGGCCGGCCTTTTGCGGCCGGGTTCGAGCCGCTGCTGAAGACCGATTTCGCCAGGAATCCCGTCGCTATGGGATGGGAGTTGCGGGCCGCAGGCGACCAGCCGTTTGACGGCGGATGGGTCGAAGCGCGCGGCACGCCGCAGCGGCGCTGCCTCGTGGTTCGCAGCGGCTACTGGCAGACGCCGGCGATTCGCGTCCGGCCATTTCACTTCTACCGCTGCGACTGCACCTCTCGGGCGGAAAAAGGCGGCCTCTGGTCGGCCGTCTTCTTCGACGCCGATGGCAAGGAGGTGGTCGCGGACGTCTACGACGCCCTCGACGGCTCGGCGGACTGGCAGCCGCGGACGTTCTGCATTCGCGGGCACGCCGCGGCCCGGCACGTCCGCCTGCGCTTTCACGCCGGCGACCAGCCGCTGTGGCTGAAGGCTGCCGCGCTCGAGGAGGTCGATTCGGCCGCAGTTGCCGAGTGGGCCGATGGGATCGCCGCCCAGAACCCCGCGCTCCGCTATACCCCGCCGGAGAAACGTTGCAGCCGGCTGCCCAGAACGATGAAAACCCTGCAACAGGGCGGCAGGCTGCGCATCGTGATGCTGGGCGACAGCATCTGCAACGACACTGCGAACTCGCTGTACGAAGCCCTGCTGAAACGGGTCTATCCGCGGGCGCAGATCGAAGTCGTCGTCTCCGTGCGCGGCGGGGCCGGCTGCCAGTATTACAAGGACGAGAACCGGGTGCAAGACTACGTGCTCCGCTTCAAGCCCGACCTGGTGATCATCGCCGGCATCAGCCACGGCTACGATGCAGAAGCCATCCGCAGCGTGATCCGGCAGATCAAGAGCCATGCAGACTGCGAGGTCATGGTGCTGACCGGGGCGATAGCACCTGACGAGCGGTGCAGGGAGGGATACTTCAAGTCCTCGAGCTTGCCCGTCTCCCAAGCCCTTGAGAATTTCGAGAAATTCACTGCCCGGATCCGACGCGTGACGGACGAGCAGCGCGTGGAGTTCCTCGATATGCGGAGCGAATGGAACGAGTATGTGCTCCGCTCGTCACGGCCGATCGAGTGGTTCCTGCGCGATCCGATCCACGGCAACAGCCGCGGCAAGCAGGTCGTGGGCCGCATCCTGTTGCGGTACTTCGAGCCCCAATGACGAATCACAAAGCATAAGGAGCACGAATGATGCGGAATCTTTCCCTGCTGGCCGGCTTGTCCTTGGTATCATGGCTCCAGTTGCTGGGAGCGCAGGCCGCAGAGCCCATCAAGCGGGACGGCGGCGCGACCACCCGCATCGATGAGACGCTGCGCGGAGCAACGGCGGAAACCGCTCGTTTCCGTGCCGAAATCCGCGACGGCGTGCTGGTGAGTTTTTTCAACAAGCTTACGCAAGAAGAGTACCTCGCCAAGGACGCCAGGCCGGACGCGCTCGTGCCGCACCTGCCCAGCGGACTGGGCACCCAGAACACGGCTGCCGAGCGCGAATCGGCCCGCAAACTCTTCGAGTGGCCGTGGTGGGAGCACCCGACCCAGGCCGGTTGGCCGAACCAACACTATCCAACCCCGACCAGCACCTTCGCTTTCCGGGCCAAGGACCAGCGCAGCGCACTGCTCAGCTACAAGGGTCTGAGCGGCGCGGCCGGCGGCTTTGCCGACGAATCCTTCGCGCTGGAGCTGGAAATCGATGCGGAAACCGGCGACCTGCTGGTGACCCCCGCGGCGGAAAGCCCGCGCGGCGGGGTCTACGGTTGCGGATTCGCGCTGGCGGCCTTGGCGCATGAAGTCACCGTGGAGGCGCCCATCTTCGAGGGCATGCGACTGGACCGCCACATGCACCCGAACCTGTCGGTGAACCAATGGGGCAATTTCTGGGACTATGCCTTCGTGGCGCTCAACGGCGAAAAGACCGGGGCCGTGGGGTTGTGGTGCCAGGACAAGGAATTGAAGGTCTACAAGACGCTGTTCTATCTGATCGACAGCCAGGGGCTGAGCCTGTCCGTGCAGGCCATGAACCGGCCGCCGTTCAACGAGCTGAAGTCGGCCCGGCCGATGACCTGGCGATTGCAGGCCTTCGACAAGAGTTGGGCGCAGGCGGCGGCGCGTTTCCGCGACTGGCGGGTGAAGAACGTCAAGATCGCGCCGCGCCCGGACTGGGTGAACAAGCTGGCGTTCATGGAGTACGGCATGGACAAGGCCAGCCCGACCAATGAGACCGTCATGCTGGAAAAGTACTTCGGGGGAAAGGACCTGGACCGCGTGCTCACCTGGGCGCCGGCGGTGCGCGGGGCGGGATTCGACCAGAACCACGCGAACAACGACCCCTACCCGGGCTTCCAGAAGGACATGCAGGGCTGGAAGGCGAAGCACCTGAGATTGATGGTTTACCTGCAACCCATGATCATGTGGGGACCCGACCCGAAGACGGACCGCCAACGACAGGCCGTGGCGTTCTCCGCCCTGGCCAACACGCGCTCGCCGTTCCGCGCGAACCTGGATACGGTGGACTTGAGGCACGACCAGCATAACCTCGGCTGTCCGCAATGGCAGCGCTGGTTCCTGGACTGGGTGAAGGAGTACATTCAGAGCTACGGCGCCGACGGCATCTATCATGACCAGTCCTATTGCTGTCCGATCGACGTGCGCGGCGCGAAGGCGCCCGGCGGCATGACATCAACCCAGGGAATGGCGGACTACTTCTACAAGGCGGCCACCGAGAACCCGGGCTCGATCCACGGCACGGAACACATGACGGAGGTGAACAACGTCGGCGCGTCGCTGGGCCTGGGCTGCGGCATCATCTGGGGCACGCCGGGTTACCAGGGGCGCATCGGCCCGGCCGGCAGCATGAACCGCCAGCGGATCAAGCAGGCCTCGCCGGTTTCCAATGCGCTGCACTCGCCCAACGGCGCAATCTTCGGCTTCCCGCACCAATCGAATTACAGCGAGCGCGGCGCCGTCGCCTTCCACCACGGCATGGATCAAATGGAACGCCGCGGCGATTTGCCCGCGATACCACTGGGCTGTTACTGGTTCTTCATGGGCGGCGTCCCCTACGATCAATGCGCCAACGAGGTTTGGCTGGACCGTCAACGGGCGCTGGCGTTCGTACACAACGGCCTGCGGCCGGTGTTTCCCGAGAATTGGGAGCGGAACGTGTTGAGCTACTTCAGGGGCGCCAACGGCGAGGACTTCCGCTACGAACAAATGCCCTGGGGCACGGCCTTCGTGCAATACGTGGGCGGCCGGCGTCAACTCCAATACGGACGGATCAACGGCGTGACGCGGGCTGCCGTGCAAGGCGCGATTTTGGGTTGGCCCTGCTATGATGAGCATGGGCTGGCGGGCCTGAACCCGGATGAATCGGCCACCTACTGCCTGGATCCGGCCGGCCAGCGCCCGCCGGCGTGGTTCGCGCTGCCTGCCGACGACGTCTATGTCGCGGACGGCTTTGCCAACGAGAATCTGGCGTATTTCCAGTTGCAGCCGGTCCCCGGTTGCCCGGCTGCGACCAAGGCCGTTTTTCTGAATGCTACGGGCGCGCCCACGGCGGTTTGGGTGGACGGAAAAGCGGTCAAGCCCGCCGCCGCGGGCGGCAGCCGTTGGACGATTGCCGTAAACCGCGATTCGTGCGTGGCGGCCATCTTCGGGGAACAGCCCGCCGGATTCGTTTCCGTCGCC
>Ga0326728_10024338_pt1 | contig 10982 bp, 7 predicted proteins | sample MB3enrmetagenome_FD_207602 | JGI IMG/M metagenome (GOLD analysis project Ga0326728, IMG submission 207602) | Lab enriched peat soil microbial communities from McLean, Ithaca, NY, United States - MB31MN | ecosystem: Environmental > Terrestrial > Soil > Wetlands > Peat | place: USA: New York...
GCGTTTTGTTATGCGAAATGACCAGCGTCGGTTTGTCCACGTTCTTGATGACATTGGCAATGCTGAATGTCTTGCCTGAGCCGGTGACGCCGAGCAGAGTCTGATGCTTCGCCCCGGCCAACAATGCTTCCGTGAGCTTCGCGATCGCCTGCGGCTGATCGCCGGCGGGTTGGTAGGAAGAAACGAGCTCGAACATGCAAAACGAAGTTATGACTGCTGACGAGGGGAGTCAACGGAACCGCCCAATATTCATTGAAGCTGGCACAAATTGCGAAAGACGGGAATCGCCTTTTCCAGCGCCGCTCGGATTCGCGCCATCCTCGGATTCCAGGCTAGTACAATTCGCCGGTTTAGTGGTCGAAGCGGATCGGGCTTTAACTCAAGGACCATCGAATGCGCAAACTCGACCGAAGCGATGCTCGGCAGGATAGCTGCGAAAGCGCCGGTCTGCACGGCACGAGCCACGAGCGGAAACGACGATAGCTCAAGTTGAATGTTCAGAGCGAGCTTCTTGCGCCCGAAAAACCGCTCAAGTTCCTGCCGGAACTGGCCGCTGCCCTCCAACGTGGCGAGCGGCAGTTCCGCCATCTCTCGGGACGACAGAGCGGTGGAGTTCTTAGAGCGAAGCATCTGCGTGGGGACAAAAAGGGTGAACGTCATGGTGCCAAGCAGACTGGTTTGCAGTGGCGATGCCACACTTCCTTCGCGAACAAGACCAGCGTCGATGGTGCCGTCTCTGAGGCGGGTGGTGATTTCGGTTGTGGGGAGGTTCAGGATTCGGAAGGTCACATTTCGCAGCGGAACGCGGACCCCTGCAAGCCGCGGTAGCAACACCCACTGGATGAGACTGTCACCGGCGGCAACAGTGAGTTCGACTGGTTGGTTCGCGCACGACTTCTTGAAATCAGACAACGCTACAATCTGTTCCCTTGCGAGCGCCTGAAGCCGTTCCCCGGCAGCAGTGAGAGCGATCCCACGACCGCTGCGCCGCACCAATTCCACGCCAAAAAATTCCTCCAGCTCCTTGATTTGCCGACTGAACAAGCTTTGTCGCGCCACATCCCCTTTGGCAGCCTTCGTCACGCCACCGGCTTCCGCCACTTCGCAGAAATTCTGAAGGCGATCCAGTGACAAACCGCCTTGAGCGAGCAGGTCGGCAACCATGACTGAACAGTTAACACCTTTGCGAAAATTCGCCTAGAAGAACTTTGCAGTTTTGGCGATACTGCGCTCGGTCATCGATGACAAAGAGTGATGAGCAAACAGGATTCTGAAGCGGACGCTCGAATCATTATCGATCAGTTGCTCCGACAGGCCGGCTGGGATCCAGCGGACAAATCCCAGGTCCGCACGGAAGTCCATGTGTCGGGCGCTTCCGCCATGCAGGATGCCCCTGCCGGAGCCGCTGTGCTGGAGGAAACCGAATCCCGCCGGACGGATTACGTCTTGTTGAGCAGTAACGGAAGGCCCCTGGCAGTGGTGGAAGCCAAGCGAGGCAGGATTGACCCGTACACGGCGAAAGAGCAAACGCTCCCGATGGCGAAATACATCGGCGCGCCGTTCATCTTCCTGTCCAACGGCGAGTTGACCTATTTCTGGGACTACACCAACGACGATGCCCGCATCGTCAGTTCCTTCTACGCGAGGCGCGATCTCGAGCGGCTGCTCTATTTGCGCAAGGAAGCAAAGCCTTTGGCGACGGTTCCTATTCCCGACGATTTCCTTCGCGTGGGTGAGCCGCGCATTGTGCGCCCGTACCAAAAGGAAGTCCTGCGCGCCCTCGACCATGCGGTTGAGCTTGGAAAACGCCGATTCCTGATCGAACTGCCTACGGGCACCGGCAAGACAGATGTCATCTGCCTTCACGCCAAGCGCATGTTCAAGGCGGGCCGGGCAGAACGGTTGCTGTTTCTGGTGGACCGCGAGCAGCTCGCGGAACAAGCCATCAGCGCGTTGCAGGATCTCTGCCCCGAATACAGCAGCTATTGGCTGAAGCCGGGCATGGCGATTCAGCACAAGCAAATCACCGTCTGCCTGCTCCAGACGATGATTGGCCGCTACAACGAATTGACTAGCGGCTACTTTGACATCGTGATTGCGGATGAATGTCATCGCTCCATTTATGGCGCATGGCAGGCGGCGCTGACGCATTTCGATGCGTTTCACATTGGACTGACGGCCACTCCCGCTGCCTATATCGACCGAAACACTTACCAGTTTTATCAGTGCAAAACCGGCCAGCCCGACTTCACGTTTTCAATCGTCACTGCGATTCAGGAGGGTCACCTGGTTCCGTACCGTTTCGCGAAGCGGATCACGCATCTTATCGCCGAAGGCGCGACGGTGGACGGGGAGAACTACGATCCGGCGGAGTTCGAACGGAAATGGACGAACGAGGATACGAACCGGAAAATGATGCAGGAGTTCGACCGGCTTGCGTGGGAAAGCTACCAGGAACTTGCTCCCAAACAGAAGGAAGGACCCGGCAAAGCCATCGTCTTTGCGCTGACGAAACATCACGCGGCGCGCCTCTGCTATTACCTCAACCAACTGCACCCCGAGCATGACGGGCGATACGCGGAAGTCATCACTTCGGACATTCCCGACGCCGACGCCGCCATCCGCCGCTTCAAAAAGGACATTTATCCGATGGTCGCCGTGAGCGTGGACATGCTGACGACCGGCTTCGATTGCCGCGAGGTGTTGCACTTGGTTCTCTGCCGGAAAATTTTCAGCCCGATTCTTTACCAGCAAATTCGTGGACGTGGCACCCGCACCGCGCCGCACATTGGCAAGCGGCGCTTCGTCATTTACGACTTCTTCCGCAACCACGAGTATTTCAACGACAGCGAGACGGACATCTTTGAAGGTCCGGCTGGCGGCACTGGCGGTGGGGGTGGCAGGCGTCCACCCGGTCCCCCGACCGAGTTGGTGGAACTCGGCATCCAGGACGATTGGCTGGACGCTCTCACGTATGTCGAAGTGGGGCCGACGGGTGAGCGGGTGGACAAAAAGGTTTACATCAGCAACTGGGAGGAGTCCATCCGGCAAGCCGCGAAAGACGACCCGTTGATCCAGAAGGTGAAGGAAGGCCAGCCGCTGAGCGATACGGAAGAGCACGCTCTGGCCGAGAAACTGAATCGCCCGGAGAATTACTTTAACGAAGAGAATCTCCGGCTGGCCTATCGCCGTGCCGCCGGCAATCTCATGGAGTTTATCCGCCATGCGCTGGGGTTGCAAAAACTGAAGACCAAGGACGAGGAAATCACAGAAAACTTTCATGCCTGGCTCGTCTCCAAAAACGTCACGCCGGAGCAGGCGCAATACCTCACGCTGCTCAAGAATCGCGGCATCGCGACGGGCAAGGTTGAGTTGGAAGACCTGTTCCAGCAGCCGCTCTCGATTCTGAATGCCGCCGATATCGGCATCGAGCTTTTCGGCGAGCAGGGATTGCAGGACATCCTGGCCGATATGAACCAAAGCCTTTTCGGAGGCAAAGCCGCGTGACCCGGAGTATGCAGAAGAGAACCACGGATGGACACGAATGAACACGGATAACAAAGGCGACAACGTGCTTTCTGGGGCTCTAAACAGTCAACTGAATGGTGGGCTTGGTCCGGCGCGGGAACAGCGTCTCCCTCTCCTGGGGGAGAGGGGCGGGGTGAGGGCGAGCGTCACTTCCAACTGATGTGTTACGGCTTAACTTAAAATGAACCAGGAAATCCGCAGCAAACTCGACCGCATTTGTGATGTGCTCTGGTCCGGGGGCTTGAGCGTGCCCGCCTTGTTCATCGAGCAAATTTCCTATCTCATTTACCTGAAGCTGCTGGATGAGCGCGAGGCCGACTTGGAACGGCAATACCGCCTCTTGAACGGCAAAGGGGTGAAAGAGAAGCCGCTGTTTCCTGACCAGGCGAGCCGCTATCGCTGGAGCAACTGGCGGTTCAAGAGCGGCAACGAACTGCGCAACTTCGTGCGCGACGAAGTTTTCCCCTACATGGCGTCCCTGCTCAAAGAAGAGCCGCAGGTGGCCATCTATTTTCAGGACGCAAAGCTGGAGATAGATGATCCGCACGTGCTGAAGGAGGTCATTGACGGGCTGGACACCTTCCAGTTCACAAAGTGGGGGCCGGACGTGAAGGGCGACATCTTCGAGTATCTGCTCCAATATCTTTCCCGCCAGCCGCAATCGGACATGGGGCAATTCCGCACGCCGCGCCAGATTCGCGTGGCGATGGTGGAGATGCTGGACCCCGATCTTGGGGATTCCATTTTTGACCCGGCATGCGGTACGGCTGGATTTCTGATTGATTCCGTGGAGTACATCCTCGCCAAGTACTCCGCCGAGCCGCGCGAAGTGCCGATTTACGGCGAGGAATGGCTCGACGATCGGAGCTGGACGCTGGCGCAGGCGAAGAAGGAAATCCCCAATCTCCAGACCTACCGCAAGGGGCCGGGCGAGAAGATACCCGATTGGGAATTGCTGGAGCGTTCAATCTACGGCATCGAAGTGTCGCGGCAGATGATGCGGATTTCCATGATGAATCTGGTGCTCCACGGCATCCGCAACGCACACGTGAAGCGGGCGAACGCTTTATCGGAACTCGGCGGCCTGAGCGATGAAGACCTCAAACGCCGCTACAAAGTCATCCTTTCCAATCCGCCGTTTGCCGGAATGTTGCCGACCGAATCCATCCGCAGGGATCTGCCCACGCAATCCAAGAAAAGCGAACTGCTGTTCCTGGGCGTGATGATGGAACAGCTCGCGCCCGGCGGCCGGTGCGCAGTGATTGTGCCCGAGGGTCTGCTCTTCGGCTCAACCGGCGGCCATTTGGAATTGCGCGAAAAGCTCGTGCGCGATTTCGATCTGCTGGCCGTCATCTCGCTTCCCTCCGGCGTGTTCAAGCCGTATGCGGGTGTGAAAACCGGAATTCTGATCTTCCGAAGGCCGGTCGAACCTTCTCCCTCTCCTGGGGGAGAGGGCCGGGGTGAGGGCGGACGCAAGAAAAAGAAAAACGACCGCAAGGTCTGGTTCTACGAGATCAAGAACGACGGTTACGACCCGGACAAGATCAGTGGCGGCGGACGACCGGAGACACCGGAGAAAAATGAATTGCCGGAAATGCTGCGCCAGTGGAAAGCCTACAAAGATTCCGGATTCAAGAAGCCGCCGGGCACGGAAGCCGGCGCCCTTCTGCCGCCGGGCACGGAAGAGGCGAAATGCTGGTGGGCTAAGGTCAGCACGATTGCTGAGAACGATTTCAATCTCGGCGCGGGCCGCTACAAACCACAAGTGAGCGAGAAACCGCCGGAAGAAAACCCGGCGGAACTCATCGGCAAAACGCTCAAACTGGAGCGTGATATCGCCAGCGGTTTGGAGAAGCTGCTCAAGGAAATGGATGCGTCATGAACTACAACCTGATTCAACAGGCAGTGGCTGTTGAATTGACGCCGCTTGGCAGCAGAACTCACGACACGCCATGAAACCTCCGCGCCTCCCGAAAGTCGCCGGCTACGACCATCTGCTCAGTGGCATCAGCGACGTATTCACTGCTGCCCGTTCGGCCAGCGTCCACACTATCAACGCCATCATGACCGCCGCCTACTGGGAAACCGGAAGGCGCATTGTGGAATACGAGCAAGGCGGCGCTCCCCGGGCGGAATACGGCAAGGAATTGCTCAAACGACTTTCCGCGGACCTGAACGCGCGGATGGGGCGCGGGTTTTCGCCGGACAACCTGGAAACCATGCGCCTCTTCTACCAGGCCTACCCGCGTGCGAAGATTTCCGAGACACTGTCTCGGAAATTGCCGGCTCCGAAATCCGAGACGGTGTCTCGGATTTCCGGCCTGCAGCCTCTGGCACAACGATTCCCGCTGCCCTGGTCGCATTATGTGTTGCTGGTCCGGCGCTCCCGCTCCCCCGAAGCCCGCGCCTTCTACGAGGAGGAAGCCCTGCGCGGCGGCTGGTCCGTCCGCACGCTGGACCGCCAGATGCAGACGTTGTTTTACGAGCGCACCGCCCTCGCGCGCGACAAGGCGGCCATGCTCGCGAAACACGCCCAAGCCCGTCCCGGCGAGGAACTCACCCCAGAGGAAGCCGTCAAAGACCCGCTCGTGCTCGAATTCCTCAACCTCAAGGACGAATACTCCGAGACCGAACTCGAGGACGCGCTCATTGACCACCTCAGCCAGTTCCTCCTCGAACTCGGCGGCGACTTCGCCTTCGTGGCCCGCCAGCGCCGCCTCCGCCTCGATCACGAATGGTATCGCGTGGACCTCATCTTTTTCCATCGCCGCCTGCGTTGCCTGCTGGTCATTGACCTCAAAGTCGGCCGCTTCACCCACGCCGACGCCGGGCAGATGCACCTCTATCTTAACTACGCCCGCGAACACTGGGTCAAACCCGGCGAGAACCCGCCCGTCGGCCTCATTCTCTGCGCCGGCAAGACGGACGAGGTGGCCAGATACGCCCTCGAAGGTCTGCCCAATCAGGTCCTGGCCGCCGAATACCGCCTCAACCTGCCGGACGAAAAAAGGCTGCTGGCCGAAATCCGCCGGACCCGCCGCGCCTGGGAACTCCGCCAACTCGCCCGCACCGCCAGCGCCGGAGGGAAGAAATGAAGTGGCCGACGGCAAAGCTTGGCCACGTGGCCCCACCAGAACGCTCGGTGCGTGAATTTGCGCCCGACGAACTCGTCTGGCATTTGAACCTTGACCAGATTGAAAGCCAAACCGGCCGAGTGCTTGAAAAGAAGCGTGCCCCGGCATCGCAAGGCGGCGTCTCTACGTTCGCGTTCGACGAAGGCCATGTGCTTTATTCAAAGCTCCGCCCGTATTTGAACAAAGTGGTGCGCCCCGACGAGCCGGGAATCGCAACAACCGAACTTGTTCCGCTTCGCCCGCAGCCGGGCATTTTGAACCCCGACTTTCTGAAATTCTATCTTCGTTCTGACCGCTTCGTCGGCTTTGCGAACCAAGTCGTTGCCGGCGCGAAAATGCCCCGCATGATAATGGAAAAGTTTTGGGTTCACGAAATTCCACTCCCAGCGCCGCGCGAGCAGCGGCGGATAGTGGAGTTGTTGGAGCAGGCGGATGGCTTGCGGCAAAAGCGCGCCGAGGCGGACGCCCTCGCTGACCGCATCCTCCCCGCCCTGTTTCACAAAATGTTCGGGGACCCAGCAGCCAATCCGAAGGGATGGCCACGAAAGAAACTCGGCGAGCTTCTCGAACGCATCGAGAGCGGCTGGAGTCCTGTCTGCGAGAATCGTCAAGCTGCGCCTGGGGAATGGGGGGTTCTGAAGCTGGGGGCGGTGACCACAAATCGTTACCTGGAAAGCGAAAACAAGGCCCTGCCAGCTACTCTTGACGATCAGCCGGAACTGGAAGTTCGCCCGGGAGACCTATTGTTCACACGCAAGAACACCCGTGAACTGGTAGGAGCCTGCGCCTACGTTGAGAAGACTCGCCCAAGACTCATGCTGAGTGATCTGGTTTTCCGGCTGTGTCTGAAGGCCAATGCAGAGGTCCACCCGCTCTACCTTTGGGCGCTCCTGATTTATCCAAGCAAGCGTCCGGCCATTCAGTTGCTCGCCGGCGGTTCCGCGGGGTCCATGCCGAACATTTCAAAGGGCAGGCTTGAAACCTTGGAAATTGAAAAGCCACCGATTCGACTGCAGACCACGTTCGTGGATGCCGTCGCCACTTTTGATGGACTGAGGGAGAAAGCCCAGGCAGCTCATGAGGACATCGAGAGGCTTTTCTCTGTTCTTGTCCACCGCGCCTTTACCGGCGAGCTGACGGCGAAGTGGCGCGAGGCGCACATGAAGGAACTACTGGCCGAGATGGAGGAGCAGGCGCGCCTGCTGAATCTGCCTGCAGAAACATAGGTAGAACACGAACACAGGAAAGGATATGCCAATCCGTATTCACGAAATCGCGAGGAAGTTCGGTGTGGACAATCGGGTGGTGCTGCTCAAGGCGGCGGAGTTGGGCATCGCCGCCGCCAAAGGGCCGACCAGCACCTTGGACGCGCGCACCGCCGCTCTGCTGGAAAAAGAAGTCGAACGGCAGATGGCGGACGTTTATCGCACCGGGCTGCAATCCATCGCGCTGGGCAACTTCAAGGCATTCCGCGAAACGCAATCGGTTCCCCTGCGTCCGCTGACTCTCATCTTCGGGGCGAACAGCTCGGGGAAGTCCAGCCTGATCCACGGTCTCCTGCTCGCCCGGCACGCCTTCGAAACGGGTGAGCTCGATGTGACCCGCACGGAGATCGGCGGTGATTCGGTTGACCTTGGCGGTTTTCGTCAGTATGTCCATCGCCGCGACATCAGCCAGCGGGTGGAGTGGGTCGCCACTCTGAGCGCCTACGCGCTGCAAGGCCATGCGCTGCGTTGCGCGGAGAAAAGCCGCGCAGCCAAGCTTACCCTGTCGTTTGGGCTGCCGCTGGACAACTTCGGGCAACCCGTGGCGGGAGAATTGCCGCGGCTCATTTCGTATGAGATGGAATCCGACGACCGGGTCATACTCCGGTTGAGCCGCCGCGCGGACGGGACGTTCCAGGTGGATCGTCTGGATCAGGAGACGCTGCGGCCCATCATCAATGCCGTGCTCGCCAGCGTCACCACGTCGGACCGGATTGATCCCGGAAATGCGTCGGCAGTCACGAAGGCGCTGGATAAGTTGATTCCCATCCTGCGCTTTTCCGCGCGGAAGATTCTGCCGGACCGGCTCACAACGGGTGATCTCACGGGACCAGCGTTGGAGGATCTCATCCCAATCAGCAAAGGCAGCCGTGTCGATGAACTGGCCGGCGCCGCCCAGGTCTTCATTCCTCGGACGATTGCCGACACGATCGAAAGCCTGAACAATGCCCTGCTGATTCAGCTCGGGCGAATCCGGTACTTGGGGCCGCTGCGCTCGTTTCCAGCCCGACATTTGGCTTTCGCGGGCGATCAGGACCGCAACTGGCTTGCCGGGGGCGGTTATGCGTGGGACTTAGTCCGGAGGGACACGGAACTCCGTGAGAAAGTGAACCGGTGGCTGGGGTCCGAGCGGCTGCAGACGCGGTATGAGCTGGCAGTTGAGCGACTGTTCCGGCACTCGGATGCGGAGTCCGGCGTCGAAGGCGGGCTGGGTTCAATCGCAGCCGACATGGAACGAAAGATGAAGGCGGCTTCCGACGAAGACCATCATTTCCCATTCGACAACCTGTGGGACGAGCAGGAGTACACGCGATGGTTGATGGAGGGAATCCGCAAGAAGTCGGCGGAGCGCGCCGTCGACGAGCTCATACTGATGGACCGCCGAACCAACACGCCGGTAACCCATCGCGACGTCGGCATCGGGATCAGCCAGGTGTTGCCCGTCCTGGTGCATGCCTATGCGGACAAAGGCCAGATCGTCGCCATCGAACAGCCCGAGATTCATCTGCATCCTGCGCTCCAGGCTGAGTTGGGCGACGTCTTCATCGAGTCTGCTCTCGGCGAAAACAAGAACACCTTTCTGCTGGAGACACACAGCGAGCATTTAATTCTGCGTATCTTGCGCCGGGTGCGGGAAACCACAGAGAACAAGTTGCCCAAAGATGCAACACCGGTACGACCGGAGGACGTGACCGTCGTGTTTGTAGAGCCGACGCCCAAAGGGTCAGTGGTGCGGGAAATGCGCGTGGACGACCGGGGTCGTCTGCTGGACCCCTGGCCGGGCGGCTTTTTCGAGGAGTCCTTCAACGAACTGTTCTGAGCGATGGTTTTCTTCGTTTACCTTGATCCTCCTGTCTTTTCTGCCGCCGCGAAGGCCGGTCCGTTGGGCCTTGACGCACTTGCCGCAGTGCTTCGCGGATTCCTGCAGAATTGCGTTCTTCTGGACTTTGACGACTGGCGTTGGGAAACCGGAGTCCGTCAAGCTCTCAGCACCCATGAACGCACTTTCGAGAACTCGCTCGTAAAGAAGCTGCTCGTTCAACTCAAGAAGCGAGACCGGATTGAACCCTGCTTCCGGGACGATTACTCAGGTAAAACCGAGATGAACCTGGTTCTCGCACAGGCAAATGAGGCGGAACTCGACCTGATCTTGGCGGACAGCCATGTCGCACATCCCAATGGAGGGCAGTTCGAAATTGCGAAGCTTGAGGACTACCAGCAGACAGCCTTTGAGGCAAAACGGTCGGAAGCAGCGGCGAACGGCAGGGAGTACTCAGGCGGTGAACTGGCCGAAGGAGACTTCCTGATTGCCAATTTCCGGAAGGCTCTGAAGTTCGCGACGCGCATAGACATTTGTGACGCTGTCTTCGGTCGCAGCTTCGCTGACAACTATGAACACACTCTCAGGCTCCTCCTCGGCTTTCTAGACGGCGAGTTGGTGGAACGCGAAACCTGTGAGTTGACTATTCACTGTGAGCAGTCTGCCCGAAGCCATCACCTCTTGACACAACTCGCGAAGCACCGACCACTCGGGCTTTCAAAGCTCAAAATCACGGTCATCTTTTACATCCGCCCGCCTAGCGCACAGTGTCTCCCGCATGAACGCTATCTGGCTACGAATCAGTTTGGCTTTGAGATCGGAAGAGGTATGGACTTTTTGGATGGTGGTACAGGCCGAAACCGGGATGTCAGCATCAACTTGAAAGACGCGGATGTCATCCGCGACAAGCTGATCCCCTTCAGGAGCTTCAGCGCGCCTGCGCAGATCGTGGCCTGAATTGTGCCTCCGACATCAGTCCCGACTGCTTTATCCCGATTCTCGCTCGTGGCTGAGTACAGTTCTCGAGTGCAGAAGGCGCATGCGTGCAAATCAATGGTCTCCGCACGAATCTATTTGGCATGTTCGGTCGGCGTTGCCAATCTGCGGGTGCCCGCATGAGCAAGAAATCAGGGAAACAGCGCAACTGCCCGGCGGCCGGACGCGAAATCACGGCTGCGGAGTGCGGCGAGCACCGCGGCAGCCGCTACCAGTGCCCCGCGCATTGCCCGCACAACC
>Ga0326728_10024339_pt1 | contig 10982 bp, 10 predicted proteins | sample MB3enrmetagenome_FD_207602 | JGI IMG/M metagenome (GOLD analysis project Ga0326728, IMG submission 207602) | Lab enriched peat soil microbial communities from McLean, Ithaca, NY, United States - MB31MN | ecosystem: Environmental > Terrestrial > Soil > Wetlands > Peat | place: USA: New York...
CAGGGCATGCGCAACCTGCGCGAGGATAGCTGGAGAAAGATCGAGGAGGGCGTCACCACGGTCGAGGAGGCCATGCGCGTTACGCAGGAATTCTGATGGCGGCCTTCTTCTTCAGGGCGGTGGCTTCCGACGGCAAGGTCCGCAGCGGCCGGCTCACGGGCGACAACGAAAGGATCGTGGCCCGCGAGCTGCGCAAGCAGGGGCTCACTCCCGTTTACGTAGGAGTGGCTCCCAAGGGAACGTCCTTCGAGATCAAACTGCCCTCGTTCGGCACAGGCCGGCGGCGCGACGTTCTGTTCTTCACCCAGGAACTGGCCACGCTGCTCACCGCCGGGGTGCCACTGGACCGCGCTATTTCCATCACCAGCGAGCTGACCGAGAAGGCCGCCTTCCGCTTCATCGTGCTGGACATCCTGCGCGTGCTGAAGGGCGGCAAGTCCCTGGCCGACAGCCTGGCCACTCATCCGGACCACTTCTCCGACCTCTACATCAACATGGTGCGGGCGGGCGAAGCCTCCGGCGCACTGTCCCCGATCTTCGAGCGGCTGGCGGAGTTCGAGCGCTCGCGCGACGACCTGCGCAACTACATCATCTCCTCCATGATTTACCCGGCGCTGCTGGCCCTGGTGGGCCTCAGCTCCATCCTGATTCTGCTGACCTTCGTGGTGCCGCGCTTCGCCGCGGTCTTCTCCGATTCCCACTTGAAGATCCCCGTGCCCACCCAGATCATGCTCGAGGCCAGCGCATTTATTCAGGCATACTGGTGGATCGGCGCGGCCGCCCTGGTGGCATTCATCGTGTTCTGGACCACGTACACGCGCACGGCCGCCGGCCGCCTGTGGTGGGATGGGACGCGGCTCAAGATTCCGATGCTCGGCGAAACGCTCCTGAAGGCCGAGACCGCGCGGTTCGCGCGGGCCATGGCGACCCTGGTGGCCAACACCGTGCCGCTGGTGCAATCCATCGCCATTGCCGCCGCCACCCTGAACAACAAGATCATTTCCGGGGCGCTCGAGGGCGTGGCACAGGGCGTCAAGCGCGGCGAGGGAATCGCCGCCCCGGTCCGCAAGTCGGGGGTCTTCCCTCCGCTGGCGTCGCACCTGCTGACGGTGGGGGAAGAGACCGGCCGGCTGGATCAGATGTTCGCCCGGATGGCGGATATTTACGAAACCGATACTCGGGCCTCCATCAAGCGCTTCACCGCGATCTTCGAGCCGCTCGTGATCCTGGTGATGGGCGTGATAGTAGGAGCCTTTATTTTGAGCATGCTGCTGGCGATTACCAGCATCAACGATGTGGCGGTGTAACCATGTTCCAACGAAAACGAAGAAACCGGGGACGAGGCCAGGCGGGCATCACCCTGATCGAAATGCTGGTGGTGATGACCATCATCGCGCTGTTTGCCGCGCTGGTCGGACCGTCGATTCTGAAGCACGGCGACACGGCCCGAATCACCGCGGCGCGCGCCCAGATCCATAACTTCATGACCGCGCTGGGTTCCTACAAACTGGACACGGGCACGTTCCCCACCACCGAGCAGGGCCTGCAGGCGTTGCGCGTCAGGCCGGGGGATCTGAACCAGTGGGCGGGGCCCTACATGCCCCAGGACATCCCTAAAGATCCATGGGCGCACGACTACGTGTACAAGTACCCGGGCGATCACGGCGACGAGCCGGATATCATCTGCCTCGGAGCCGACGGCCAGCCTGGCGGCGAAGGATTGAATGCCGACATTGTCAGTTGGAAGAGCCAGTAAGAACGGGGGCCAGGGGCCGGGGGCCCGGGGCCGGGGACAGGCCGTCTTCCTCCCCTGGCCCCCGACCCCTGGCCCCTGGCCCCCGAGCAGGGGCGTCACGCTCGTCGAGATGATGATCGTGGTGGCGATCGTGGGCCTGATGGTGGGCATTACTTTTCCGGCGGTTTCGGCCGGCCTGGACAGCGTGCGCCTGGCCTCCGCCACCGATTCGCTGGCTAGCTTCCTCAACGCCGCGGTGAATCGCGCCGAGCGCCGCCAGCAACCCATGGAGCTGATCATTTCCCCCAAGGACAACCTCCTCACGCTCTACTCCAACGAGCCTGGATTCACGCGGGAATTGCGGCTTCCGGAAGGCATCGCGATCGAAGCCGTGCTGCCGCGGGATCCCGACGATCCCCAAGGCGCGCGCCGCCTGATCCTCATGCCGGGCGCCACGGTGCCGGGTATCGGAATTCAGATCGCCAACAGCCGCGGTGCGCGCCGGATCGTACGGCTTGACCCCATGACCGGCTTTCCGCGCGTGGAAAGCGTCAATACACAGTGAGGGGCCAGCGCGGATTCACGCTTCTGGAGATGGTGGTCGCCACCCTGATCATGGCGATTGCGGTGGGCGGCCTGCTTTCCGGCATTTCGGGCGCCACGCGCAACGCCGCCCGGCTCCGCGAGTACGATCGGGCCGTGCAACTGGCGCGGCTGCGTATGAACGATCTACTGATGGATTACGTTATGCCGCGCGATACGCCGGTGAGCGGCACGTTCGACCCCGCCCTGACCGGCGGCATCGAAAGCGGTTGGCGCGCACGTTTGGAAAACTTCGAGATGCCGCCCTCGCCGGCGCCCGGCCAGCTTGCCCTGGACCGCATCGAGTTGGTGATCTGGTGGGCTAACGGCAACGATCACCGCACCTTTACGCTGGATGCGTTTCGCACGCGCGTCTTGAGGCCCGAAGACGTGGCTTCGGGGGCGCCCCAATGAGACGCGAATCCGGCACTACCCTCATCGAGGTCCTCATCGCCGTCACCTTGTTCAGCCTGCTCTCGGTTGGCATGCTCACCGCCATGAGAGTCGGTTTCATGGCCTTCTCCAAGACCAACAACAAGCTCATGGAGAATCGCCGCGTGGCCGGCGCGCAGCGCGTGGTTCAAGAACAACTGGAGGGCATGATGCCCGTGATCGCCGCTTGCGGAGAGGCTCCCGAAGCTACCCCCGAGAGGACCGCGTTCTTCGAGGGCCAGCCCCAGACCATGCGGCTGGTGTCCAGCTTCTCGCTGCAACAGGGATGGCGCGGCCAGCCGCAGATTCTGGAACTCTTCGTTATCCCCGGGGAAGACGGCAAGGGTGTCCGCCTGGTGGTCAATGAAATCCCGTATACGGGCCCCGCCGGCGCCGCCCAGCTTTGTACGGGCCGCACGCGGGACCCGCAAACCGGCGGCACCCTGGCGGTGTTCGCTCCCGTTCACGAGGGGCCGCGCTCGTTCGTGCTGGCCGATAAGCTGGCTTATTGCCGGTTCTCCTACTTCACCATCCCCCTGGACAGCACCGTGCCGCCGCACTGGACGCCGATGTGGAACGTTTCGGGCTGGCCTTTTGCGGTGCGCATTGAAATGGCGCCCATCGAGCCCGACCCTTCGCGGTTGCAGCCGATCACCGTGACAGCGCCGATCCACCTCCATCGCTCCCCGGATATTCAGTATGTGGACTACTAGGAAAAGGGGACAGACGCATTTTTTCTCCTCCTCCTTCGCGGGGAAAAGGAAAAATGCGTCTGTCCCCTTTTCTAGCCGCGGCAGCGCATTGCTGGCGGTTCTGTGGCTCTCGGCGGCCCTGGCGGCTATCGCGTTCTCGCTCTCGAGTACGGTTCGCGGCGAGACGGAGCGCACCTCCACCGCGGTCGATGGATTGCGCAGCTACTACCTGGCCGCGGGCGCCATCGACCGGGCTTCGCTCGAACTGCTCTGGAGCGTCAACACCCCGGATCAGCGCAGGATTCCGCAAGGCTCCACGTCCGTGAACTACAACTTCCCCAGCGGCGTGGCCCACGTTGAGATCATCCCGGAAGCCGCCAAGCTGGACGTCAACAAGGTCTTGCCGGAAGAGCTATACCGCCTGGTAGCGGCGCTGGGCGTCGAGCCCCGGCGGGCTCAAGAGATCACCCTCGGGATTGTCGACTGGAGGACCCCCGTGGCGCAGGGGGGCGGCGCAATAGACCCGTATTATCTATCGCTCACTCCGTCTTTTCGGGCGCGCCACGCGTCCATTGAAGAGATCGAGGAATTACTTCTTGTGAAAGGCGTTACGCCAGATATCTTCTACGGAACCTACGTTCCCATACCGGACGCGGAGCTGGGCGGGGGGCCTCGCCTGGCACCGCGGGCCGGACTGGCGGACTGCCTCTCGGTATTCGGATCGGTTCAGCAGGTGGACGCCAATACCGCCGCGCCCGCCGTTCTGGCCGCCATTGGCCTCGCTCCCTTCGCCATCCAGACACTGGTGGAGCACCGGCGCAGCACGCCTTATACGCAGGGACAACTCAACGACTTTCTGCAATCCGTGGGCGTCGGCTCGAACCGTCTGCGGGTGGAAGGACACTCCATCGTCACGATGCGCGCCACGGCGAGGTTGCGGCTACCCAACGGACAACTCTCGGACCTCAGGCGCACGGTAGGGGCGCAGGTGAAGTACATGCCGGTGGGATACGATTCCCCCATCCACATCCTGCGGTGGTACGACACGGCTTGGAGCTATTGACCCCGCCATGCCCTTCCAGATTCCCATTTCCAAAGACCTTCGCAAACTGCTGGCATTCGGCTCGGGCGTCGGCATTGAGATCGGCGCCACGGACCTCGAAGTGGCGGTCGTGCGGGTGCGCCCCACGCGGATTCGGGTGCTCGGCCGCGTCACCATACGCAATTTCGCCGGGCGGCCGGCGGCGGAATGGGGCGCGGAATATGCCCGGTTTCTGAAATCGTTGGGGGCGGGCCACATGAGCGCCACGGTATTGCTGCCGCGGCGGGAAGCGATCGTGCGCCAGATGGCGCTTCCCGGGGTTGCCCGTAAGGACATGGAAGGCGCCATCCGCTTCCAGTTGGACTCGCTGCATCCTTACGGCGAAGCCGAGGTCGCATGGGGCTGGTCCCGGCTGGCCTACGGGGCGGTTCTGGTGGGGATTGTCCGGCGCGCCACGGTCGAGCAATACGTCCAGCTCTTCACGGAAGCCGGCGTGGCGGTTTGCAGTTTTACCTTCTCGGCCGCCGCCGTGCACGCCGCCATCCGGCTGAACGGCACGGGACCCGCGAGCCTCACCGGGGATGGATTCATCGCCCTGAGCCGGTCCGCTTCGGGCGCCGTGGAAGTGTACGGGGAAAGCGCCGCGCACCCGGTATTCTCGGCGGAATTCGAGTTGACGGCGGAACGCGCCGCGGGGCTGGCGCTCGCGGAGTTGCGTCTGCCTCCCGAGACCGCCCCCTGCACGCTCGAAGAGGTGCTTCCCACCCCGGACTTCAATCCGGTGGAGAACGATCTTTCCCGCAACGCACTGCCGTACGCCACGGCGCTGGCGGGGGCTTGTCCCCGGCTCGCGCCGGCGGCGAACGTGCTCCCCCAGGAGCACCGGCGTCTCAGTTCCCGCGCGGTCTTCATCCCGACGCTGGCTCTGGCCGCGCTGGTGCTGCTGGTGGCCGGCGCCGTGCTGGCTTACACGAAATTCGCGGAACGGCGGTACCTCCGCAGGATCGATGCCGAAATCGCCCAATTGGAACCACTGGCGCGGCGCGCGGCGGCGCTCGACCGCGAGATCGCGAGCGTGCGCGCGCGCGCTCAATTGCTCGACCGGCTGCGCAACCAGACGCGCGGCGATCTGGACGTCTTGAACGAGCTGACCAGACTGGTTGAACCTCCGGCCTGGACCAACACCATCGACCTCGCGCGCGATTCGGTGCGCGTCATGGGCGAAGCCCCGCAATCCGCGCTGCTTCCGAAGATCCTCGATGCCTCTCCCCTGTTCGAGAATTCGGCGCTCGACATGGTCAACCGCGGCGCCACCGGCGAGTTGTTCCAGATCCACACCGCCCGCAGGAGCAGCCGATGACCGTGGGAACCATGGACCGGCGCACGCTTTTCGTCCTGCTAGGCGGGCTGCTGCTGATCGCAGTGCTGAGATTCGGCGTGTACGGGGACCGGCCAACGCAGGTGGTAGCGCCTTCGGAATCCATACCGGCCGCCGAAAACCGCCTGGACCGTTTGCGCCAGATTGCCGCCACGGTTCCCGGCAAGGAAGTGGTGCTCAAACAGGCCTCCGCCGAACTGGAAACCCGCGAAAAGGGCATCCTCAAGGCCGATACGGCGGCGCAAGCGCAAGCCCAGCTTCTCAACGTGATTCACACCGTCGCCGCCGCCAATGGAATCGATGCGCGAGGCGCCGAAGGATTTCCGGCTCCCCAGCCCCTGGCTGCGGATTATGGCGCGGTATCCGTTCCCGTAACCTTCACCTGCGGCATCGACCAGCTTGTAAACTTTCTGGCGGCTTTGGCTAACGAGCCTGAAATCCTGGCTACCAATGAGATTCAAGTGACTGGCGGCAACGACAAGAAGAAGAACGTGCAGGTGCGGCTCAGCCTGTCCGCAGTCGTGCCCAAGAAGCTGGTGCCGGAGAAGAAAGGGATGGCCGGGTTTTGAACCGCAAACTGTTGATCCTCGACGTGGTGCTGGCGGCCGTGGCGGTCTACGCCGGCTTCCAGTTTCGCAGCCAGTGGCTGGCGGTTCAGGCGCGTGAAGCCGCCAACGCGAATCGCAGACTAAACCCGCTGCCGCCGCCGCAGTTTACCCCGCTCTCGACCGCGCCTCCGGTGCTTTCCGCCGGCTACGCCGAAATCGCGCAGAAGCTGCTGTTCGACCGATCGCGGAACTCCACGGTGGTGGTCGAAGTGGCGCCGCCGCCGCCGCCCAAGCCCATGCCGCCGCTGCCGGCCTATCACGGCATGATGAATATCGGCGACGGTCCCGCCGCCATCCTCAGCGTAAGCGCCGGCTCCCCGCAAATGGAAATCCATCCCGGCGAGATGATTGGCCCATTCAAGTTGGTGGACGTCACTACGCAAGAGATCGCTCTGGAATGGGATGGCAAGATCATCCGCAAGACGGTGGACGAAATACTCGACCGCGCGACGCGAGAGGTGGTCGCGGACGCGAACACGCCGGCGCCCGCGGCGCCTGCGCCAGCGGTGGTTCCAGTCGTCAAGTCGCCACTCGGTCCCGGTGAAGATACCGGCCGGGGCTTTAAGGTTTGTGTCCCGAACGACAGCACGCCCGACGGCTCCGTTGTGGACGGCTACCGGAAGGTTTCAATCCCGACGCCGTTCGGCAACGCGTGCCGGTGGGACCCGGCAGGACGGTAATGCTCTCAAGGACTAACGAAATGCGCCCCTTAACGTATGTTCGATTGATTCTGGCGATGTGCGCCGCGGCCGCCGTGCTTTCAGGCCAAGCCCCACCGCGCATTTTCCAGCAGCCGCCGCGGCAAGAGCCACCGCCGGAGCAGCAGCCGGCGAATGCGCCGGGCACGCCAGCCGTTTCCCCCAGCGGCCCTCCGCCGGCGCGCCTCACCGAGAACGGCGGGTTCCTGCTTCCCAACGTGTCGCTCACCGAGATGATCGACATCCTCGCCAAGCGGATGAAGATCAACTACATTCTCGATAAAGGCGTCGCAGGATCGGTGACCATCTACACCTACGGCGAAGTGAAGGCGGTGGACCTGATGCCGCTGCTGGAGACCATCCTGCGCGTAAACAACGCGACCATCGTGCAGGTGGGCGACCTCTACCGCATCGTGCCGATCAACAAAGTTTCACAGCTTCCGCTCCCGCCGACGACGGACGTCGACCCCAAGACCCTTCCCGACGACGAGCGCATGATCCTGAACCTGGTGTTTCTCAAGTACGCCACGGTGGCGGAGTTGTCCAAGCTGATCCAGCCATTTCTGGGCGAAGGCGCCTCGATGTCGACTTACGATCCCGCCAACCTGCTGCTGATCCAGGACAACAGCCGCAGCATGAAGCGCACCATGGATCTGATCGCCATGTTCGACAGCGACACCTTCGCCGGCCAGCGGGTGCGTCTCTTCGACGTCGCCAACAGCCGCCCATCCGACCTGGTGAAAGATCTCGATTCGGTTTTCAAGGCGTACTCGTTCTCCGAGAAGAGCACCTCGGTGAAGTTTCTTCCGGTAGATCGCATTAATACGATCATCGCGGTGGCGCCCAACCCTGGAATCTTTCCCCAGGTGAAGGAGTGGATCGAGAAACTCGATATTCCCGTCAAGATCACGGCCGGCGCGGTCAATAATTACGTTTACCGCTTGAAGTACGGCCGGGCCGAAACCGTGGCCATGGCCATCATGGCGCTGTATACCGGCAACGTTCAGGCGCTGATGAGTCTGGCCGCCATGAGCAGTGGCATGGGCATGGGCATGGGCGGCGGCATGGTCGGCGGCATGGGCTACGGCGGCATGGGCGGAGGCGGATACGGCGGTGGCATGGGCTACGGCGGTGGCATGGGCTACGGCGGTGGCATGGGCTACGGCGGCGCATACGGAGCCATGGGCAGCGCATACGGAGCCATGGGCGGCGCATACGCCCCCTCCATGGGCACGACGGCGGCGAATTTCAACGCAGCGACGAATTACCAGACCCCGATGGGCACCGGCGCCAACCCCATCCAGGGAGCAGGGTCTAACATGGACCTCACCGGAAGCTATCTGGGAAATAATCAAGGAGGGGCGCCCGGAGCCCGAATTCCGCACGTCATACCCAATCCTTTCGATAACACCCTGCTCATTCAGGGCACGCCACAGGAATACGAGCAGATCAACTCCCTGCTGCGGCAGCTCGACGTGCCGCCCCGCCAGGTTCTTATCGACGCCAAGATTTACGAGGTGGACCTGACCGGCGCGTTCTCGGCCGGCGTCAGTTCGTACCTACAGCAGAAGGACACGGGGGGTACGCTCTCTCGCGTGCTGAGTGCGACCGCCGGCTCGGGCGGCTTGGGCGTCTCCCTGGGTGCGCTGGTCCTGAACAGCCACCAGTTGCTGGGCGTGCTGCAAACCAGCGAGGCCACCCAGAACGCGCGCGTCATATCCGCTCCCAGTATCATCGCCACCGACAGCGTTCCGGCCACCATGAACGTGGGTCAATCGGTCCCCGTGCTCACCTCGCAGGCGGTTGTCAGCGGCGTCACGACGAGTGGCACGAGCCCGTTCGCGAACACGGTGAGCAACGTCAGCACGGGGGTGACGCTTTCCATCACCGCGCGGGTGAATTCGAGCGGCGTGGTCACGATGATGATCGACCAGCAGGTGAGCTCGCCGATAACGCCTTCCACGACCGGAATTCAATCGCCGTCCTTCCAGAACCGGTCTTTCGAAACCCAGCTCACGGTGCAGGACGGCGATACGGTAGCCATTGGCGGCTTCATACAGGAAACCTACTCGCAGAGCTCCAGCGGCGTGCCCTTGCTGCACCGCATTCCCATATTGGGAGCCGCGTTCGGCTCGAAAAGCATCAGCAAAGCCCGGACCGAGCTGATCGTCTTCCTCACGCCGCGGGTCATCTACGACACCAACCAGATTACGGACGCCACCGACGAGATCAAGAGCAGCCTCAAACGCATCCAGAAGCTCGACCGGGAGCAGTAGGAAAAGGGGACAGACGCATTTATTTAAATGCGTCTGTCCCCTTTTTCGATCAATTCGCGCAGTTGGCGCTCGTCGAGCACCGCGACGCCGAGTTCCCGCGCTTTGGCGAGCTTGGAGCCAGCGTCCTCGCCGGCCACGAGATAGCTGGTCTTCCCGCTCACCGAGCCGCTCACTTTTCCGCCCGCGGCCTCGATCAGCCGCTTGGCCTCGTCGCGGCTCAGACTGGGAAGTGTGCCGGTCAATACGAACGTGAGACCCTGGAGCGGCCCGCCCTTGGGCCGCGCCGATTCGCCGGTGAACTGAAGCCCGGCCGCGCGCAGGCGCTCGACCAGTTCCCGGTTGCGCGGCTCCGAGAAGAACCGGGAGATGCTCAGGGCCACCTTGGGCCCCACTTCTTCGGCCTGCTGCAACTCCTCGAGGCCGGCCGAGGCGATTCTGTCCATGCCGCCGAACGCCTCCGCCAGAAACACCGCCGTGCGCTCCCCCACGAAACGGATTCCCAGCGCGGTCAGCACGCGCGGCAGTGGATTCTTCTTCGAGTTTTCGATGTTGCGCACGACATTCGCGGCGGATTTCGCGCCCATGCGCTCCAGCGACGCGAGGTCCTCGACCCTCAGATCGTAGAGGTCGGCCATGCTCTTCACCATCCCGCGGTCCACCAGTTGATCCACCAGCGCATCGCCCACGCCGTCGATGTTCATGACGCCGCGCGAGGCGAAGTGCAGCACCGATTCCTTCAGCCGCGCCGGGCAATCGGTGTTGATGCAGCGGGTGGCCGCCTCGCCCTCTTCGCGCACTACGTTGCCGCCGCACACCGGGCAGGCCGCGGGCATGCGGAACTTCTCGCGCTGCGGCCCCTGGGAATCGACGCGCACTACTTTGGGGATTACATCTCCGGAGCGCTCGATGACCACCTGGTCGCCGATCTGGAGGCCCAGCCGCTCGATTTCGTCCTCGTTATGCAGCGTGGCGCGAGAGACCGTGACGCCGCCCACCTCCACCGGCTTCAGGTGCGCCACCGGGGTCAGGGCGCCGGTGCGGCCCACCTGAACCTCGATTCGCTCGACGGTGGTGACCGCCTGCCGCGCGGGGAACTTATACGCGATGGCCCAGCGCGGCGACCTGGCGGTGAAGCCGAGCAGCCGCTGCTGCTCCACGGAATCCACCTTCAGCACTATGCCGTCGATTTCGTACGGCAATTCCGCGCGCCGCGCCTCCCACCCGGCGCAGAACGCCAGCACTTCTTCCACGCCCCGGCAGAGCTGGCGGTGCGGGTTCACCTTGAACCCCATGCGAGACAGTTCGTCGAGCGACGTCCAGTGGCTGTCGAATGCCGGTTGGCCATCCGCCAGCAGGAAGTAGGTGTAGTAATCCAGACGGCGCGAGGCGGTGATCTGGGGTTCCAGAACGCGCAGCGATCCGGCCGCGGCGTTGCGCGGATTGGCGAAGCGGGAAAGCCCGCGCTCGTCGCGCTCCGCGTTCAGCCGTTCGAACGCGCGCCGGTTCATGACCGTCTCGCCGCGCACCTCGAAGGCGCCC
>Ga0326728_10024340_pt1 | contig 10982 bp, 7 predicted proteins | sample MB3enrmetagenome_FD_207602 | JGI IMG/M metagenome (GOLD analysis project Ga0326728, IMG submission 207602) | Lab enriched peat soil microbial communities from McLean, Ithaca, NY, United States - MB31MN | ecosystem: Environmental > Terrestrial > Soil > Wetlands > Peat | place: USA: New York...
GCAAGAAACCTTGGATTAGTGCCCCCACTTCCATTCTTGCGGCATCCGGCGAATCAGCATTGAACATCATTACGTAGCCCACACCGAGTTCCGGAGAATAGCGATAGTCCGCGCTGAACCCATCTATATCTCCATTATGGCCGTGCATGGCAAGCGGACCCGAATTGTCTATGTAGTTCGCCAGACCGTAACCGTTTTTCAGTCCCGCCCTGGCAGCCAGAGTGGTCTGTGGGTATTCCATGCGCGCGATGGTATCGGCCTTGAATACCTGCATGCCATCCATTTGCCCGCGATTCAGCAACATTTGCACGAAGCGAGCCAGTTCTGCCGGGGACGACATGAAATCCCCGGAGCTGCGATAGTAGAGTTCTCGGTAGGGCGCAGGCGTGATCCCATCGTCCGAGTAGTAGCCTTGTGCCAGGCGCGATTTGACGTCTGCGCTAAGGTAGACGCTCGAATGCGCCATCCCTAGAGGCAGAAGGATTGCCTCGCGAATGTAGTCGCCGAAGCGCTGGCCCGTAATCCTCTCGATCACATAGCCGGCGACTCCATAGTCAGGATTGGAGTAAGACATGATCGTCCCGGGCGGCCAACGTACTTTCTGCGGCTGCGGAAAGCGCCTGAAGGTCTGTAATAAAGGAAAGTCTGGGTCGTCATGCAAGTTGTAAGCGGCGTTCGGATGCATATCGTCAAAACCAGCCGTATGCTCGAGCAGGTTTGCAATGCGTACTGGATTCGTAGTTTCCCAAGGATTTCTCACGGGAACTTCCGGGGCGATATCGGTCAGCTTCGCATTCAGGTCGATCCTGCCCTGCTCTTGCAATTTCAATAATGAAAGCGCGACAAAACTCTTGGTGATGGAGCCCACCCGGAAAAGCGTGTCGGCGGTCACGTCGCGGTTGGTGGCCAAGTCCGCCTTTCCCAGGCCGCCTGCCCAAATGATGTGGTCGCTCCCTACCAACGCCAATCCGATTCCAGGGACATGTTTCCGCACCAATACTTCCGCAATGTCTTGCTTCAATTCATCAATCGTTTTCGGTGCGACAACCGGTGGCCCGGCCACATCGTTCCGGGAGCAACCTGTTGCTAACACAGCCGTCAGCAGCAACATGAAAGCGATTTTCCCAGGCCAGCAATTGCGCACTTCTATAACTTCGATTCGAGGATCAGACTGCAAGCGAGAATCTTCATGCTTCGGAAGTATCTTCGAACGCAAGCACCTTGACTGGGATATCTGACCACCTGAACGGCTCCGACCATACATAGAAATGACCTGGTTGAAAATCATGGCTCCTCCTAATCGAAGAAGATGCGAGTCATCTCCGAATGAAATAAAGTGCGTACTTTCGAGTTATTCTCGCCGCCTCCAATGCTGTTAGCCGAGTGTGGGTACAAGGGCGTTTTGCTGGTTCCCGTTAAACCGGAGCCAGCAACCTTCGCGAGTTATTCATTCCAGCCGCAAGCCAAAGGCCTAGCTAGATGCTCGTCTTTAATTCATCCAGCAGGCGGTGATCTGTTCCGGATAAATCGCGGACACCGCAAAACCTACCCCTATGGGTTTCGCTGACGCTCTTCGGCATTTTGTACAAACGTCCTGTTTCCCCAGAGCTGGCGTGCCATGATTAAAGAGCAGCGCATTCCCGGAGCCTCAGATAACAACGCCTGGTCCCTACGGGCCAGAGTGGCGAGCCGGGATTATTTTGTTGCGACATTCTTCACACTGTATATACTATAGTTTATTCGTGTCAAACAGAAACTGCCGTTGCTCTTAGGAGTGGAGGCCTCAGAATTCTCCGACTATGAAGGTCGCCGGCGTATGCGGCGCAGTTTAAATTTGGACTTCTGGAGCAGACCAGGCTCAATTCCTCTATGCCGACAAAATCGCAGGCCGCTTGTTTCCACACAATTGGCTCGAATTTCTACTTCTGCCTCGCCCCAAAGCGTGGCCTCTCCCGCTTTGTCGATTGGAACTTTGACCTCGACAACTTCGATTCCAAGGTGCGTCAATCTGCCAACTTTTTGACGCGCGCGGGTTCAAACTGCGCCCAGAATGACAGGGGGATTGCATGAAATCAAAAGGCACACTAATCCTCAAGCGGAGCGATGTCGCTTCCCTGCTTAACTTCGACGAATACTTTGAATCGGTAGAATCGGCGTTCCGATCATATGGTCGAGGGGAGACGTTGCCGCAAGGGCTCTTGCACTTCGAGTCACCGGTGGGCGAGTTCCACATCAAGGGCGGCGGATTGAAGTTGGAACGGCCGCATTTTAGCCTTAAGAATAACGGTGGATTTCCCCAGAATCCCAAACAGTACGGACTTCCGAGCATTTTTAGGCACAATAATGCACAGCCAAATAGTGCATATTATATGCTGCCACCCGAAGCACTGTGCCGCTCGATTCGGAACCGAGAATCATGGGTTGGTCTAGTGATCTATGACTGATAGCGCTCTGAAGAACAACAGGAGCTCTCCGATTCTGAGGTCGTCGCTGCCGACCGAGGTCGCGTCCGGACTGCGCGAAAGAATCATCAGCGGCGAAATCAAGGAAGGCGAACAGCTCCGCCAAGATCAGGTCGCTTCCTGGTTTCAGGTCAGTCGCATCCCGGTTCGCGAAGCCTTGCGCCGGCTTGAAGCCGAAGGTCTCGTCACCATTGTCCCCCACCACGGCGCTGTCGTTTCCGCTCTTTCCCCAGAAGAAATTCGCGAATTGTTCGAACTCCGGTCCGTGCTCGAAGTGGGCATGCTACGCCGTGCCGTTCCTTGCCTCACCGAGAGCGATCTCGATGTGGCCCAACAGATCTGTGCGACTTTCGAAGGCTCAATGGCGAAGGAAACCGATGTGGGTAAATGGGGATCGCTCAACTGGCAATTCCACTCCACGTTATACAGGGCCGCCCACAGGCCGTTGTTTTTCTCCACCATACACTCGCTGCACATCAATTCGGACCGCTACATTCGCCTACACTTGTTTCTGTCACATCACTATGAGCGCAACCAGAAGGACCATCGCGAGATTCTGGAGTTCTGCCGCCAGCGGGACGCCGATGCCGCCTGCGATGTGCTCGAGCGTCACATCGTCAGCGTGGGTGATGAACTGTGCGAGATCCTGCTAGATAAGAGGGAGCAAGAACAGCGAGAAGTCAAGTGATGCTTACCAGAGCCAACGCATAGCTAAAGGATGTTATATTTTATGGGGCCTGGTCACTGCGGAGCGCCCCCACAGGCATATCAGTCAGAGGAAATGCTATGTCGCGAGTCCTGCTTGGACTAGTCCTGGTCCCTGCCACCATCATTAGCGTGGCGATTCTTTTGATCGTCCACGCCACGTTGCCCGGCGAAGAAATGACTCCTTCTGGCACGCGGAGAGATACGGCGATTTATGTGCCGATGCCCGATGGCATCGAAATCGCGGTGGACGTCTGGCTTCCGCCAAACTATGCTTCCGGTCAGCATCTGCCGGCTCTTATGCGCACGACCCGGTACTGGCGCCAAATGAAGTTCGGTTGGGCTTACCGGATGCAGCTCGCGCTGGGCCTCGCCGATGTTAGTGCGCTATGGCCGACCTTTGCGCTGACCGACTATCTCAACCGGCATGGATATGCGGTGATCTTCGTCGACGCGCGGGGCAGCGGCGCCAGCAGCGGGGACCGCATCCTGGAGCATTCCCCTGCAGAGGTCTCCGATATTGGGAGGGTGGCAGAGTGGGCGACAAGGCAGCCTTGGTCGAACGGCAGGGTGGGTGCCTTTGGAGTGTCCTACACGGGAAATTCAGCAGAACTGAGCGCGGTACCTAATGTGAAGGCAATACGGGCCGTCGCTCCGATGTACGACGACTTCGACGGTTTCACCGGCCTGCTCGAGCCCGGAGGCGTTTACACGCGAGGCTTCATGGAGCCGTGGAGCCGGATGGTGATGGCGATGGATCGCAACGACGTTTGCGGCGTGGAGAATGCAACCGGCTGGAGATGCTGGTGGGCAAAACAACTGATACTGGGTGTAAAGCCAGTCGACGGAGACCGGGACGGTGAACACCTTGTGGAAATTGTCGCGCGGCGCCGAAGCGAGGATCCCGCCGCGAGCATCTCCAAAGTTCAGTTCCGAGACGACCCGATTATGACGCTGTCCGGCCCGATGCCCTCTTCTACCATTGCGCCCTATGGGCAGCGAGAGCGCATCGAGTCTTCGGGCGTTCCCATGTTGATCCGCTGTGGCTGGATGGACGCGGCGACCTGCGAAGGTTCGCTTAGCCGATATCTGACCTTCTCGAACCCGCAGCAAGTAATGATTGGGCCGTGTTCCCACGGCTGCCTGTTCAATGCCGATCCCTTTCTGCCTCCAGAAAAGCATACGCCGCCCGATCCGACGATCGAACAGCAATACCAAGCGCTGGTTCAGTTTTTCGATCGATTTCTTGTCGCGCCAATACCGGCCAAGCTGGAGTCCAGCGTCACTTATTACACACTCGGGGAAGGTCGGTGGCACACCACAAAGGCCTGGCCGCCTTCGGAGTTCGCTGGACCGCCGCGGCACTATTACGCAGCAGCTGGACGCCAGCTTTCGGATCAGGCGCCCATGGCAAAGAACGCGAGTGATTCTTATGTTGTGGACTTCAGCGCTTCGAGCGGCAAGCACACGCGCTGGCATACGCAGAACGATGACGGCGATGTGGTCTACCCGGATCGTTCGCAGGAAGATGCAAAGCTTCTCACCTACACCACTCCGCCCCTGGCTACAGACACGGAGATCACGGGCTCACCTGTGGTCGCGCTGGAAATCGCCTCAACAGCTACCGATGGCGCATTTTTCGCATATCTCGAAGATGTCGCGCCGGACGGCCGGGTGACCTATCTCGATGAAGGCATTTTCCGCGCCCAGAACCGCAAACTTGCCGACCCGCAGTCATTGCCATACAAAGTGCTGGGCCCTCCCCACAGCTACTTGCGAGCTGATGCGCAGCCGCTGATTTCCGGTACTCCCACGAAAATCCAATTTTCACTCTTTCCTACATCGCTGCTTCTTCGCAAGGGCCATAGCATCCGGTTGGCACTTGCAGGAGCCGATACGCCACTGTTTCAGCGCTACCCACTAAACGAAACGCCGACCTGGACTGTGTTCCGTCAGAGCGATCGCGCAACCTATCTGGAACTACCAATGCGTGAGCATTGAGCTACTGGCTCCTTCCCCGGGCGGCGATTGGCCAAACCGCTTCGACGCGATCGCCCCGAAGACAGAATATCCGGTCGTAGAGGTTCACGCTAGGATCGCAGTGTGGGACGATGAATTCAACGGTGTCTCCTACCTTCGCCGTGCGCGCTACGTCCGCGTAGGTCAAAATACCATGTTCATCTCCACCCCAGGAATAGATCGACTCCCGATTCTTGGGAAGAGGTGTACAGGGTTGATCCGTTGCAAACGCCTTGAACCCACCGTCCACGATTGCTACACCATCGCCAGGCTGGCTCACCACTGTAGTGAGTACTGTGAGCGAGTTCCGGAAGTCGTCAAAAATCGGCCCTCCTCGTCCCCCAATGTTGTTGTAGACCATATCCATAAAGATAAAACTGCCGGGCTGCAACTCGGTGACCCCGGCAATTTCCACATCGATGTCATAGGTGCCGGTCGATCCCGCCGACAAAAACGAAACACCGATTCCTTTTCTCTCTAGCAGTTGTCGCGTTTCAACCGCCGGTGACATTGCCGCCACGGAGGCCTTTTTCCGTTCCTCCCATCCCGCCACATGTGCTACATGCCCGGCATAGGCCTGAAGGCCAGCAAGTCGGACGTGCGGGAGCGACTCAATCAGTTCTGCCAACGCGACTGCAGGCTGCAGCGGTTGAATACCGGTGCGGCGACCGACGCGAAGATCAATCGCCAGGTTGAGCCGAACCCGCCCCTGCCGGGCGGCATCGCTAAGATCGCGAATATTCTGCTCGTCGTCCACGCAGAAGATCGTCTCGGGCCTGGATTTTGCCAGCAGAATGGCCCTCTCAATCTTGTACCTGCCGATCACCGCTGTCGTGATAAGAAGCCCGCCAACGCCACCTAGCGCGAAGACCTCGGCTTCGCTGATTTTCGCGGCGCAGATGCCGACCGCCCCAGCGCGTACCAGTGCTTTCGCAATTTCCGGACATTTGTGCGATTTGCCATGCGGACGCAAGGCTAGGCCATGCGAACGCACGTGTTGCGCCATTTTGCCTATGTTGTATTCGAAGGCGTCAAGATCGAGGAGAAGTGCGGGAGTGGGCAGGTCCTCGCGCGTTAACTTGCCGTTTGCAAATCGCTCGGCCAGGGCTTTCTCAACCTCCAGCCAAGAACTGCCAACCACTCTCTTGGTCCTGTTCGAAACTCTGGAAGCCGTGCGCGAACGCTGTTTGGAAGATGATTTCATAGTTCTAAGCCGGGAAGGGAGTATAACGTCGTCAAAACCGAGTTCATATTCTATAAGCAAGATGCCGATTGAACTTGACTTTATCAGACGTGGATACTATATACAAGTATTGATCCCAGCGGCTCGATTCTCTGCGGACGGAAACGCCATGCAGCGGCCAAGAAATGGGCGAACCTGCCTGCGGTTACATTCGAAGGACTTAAAATTTACGTGAACGGTACTCCTCGGAGTCAGTCGACTGAATGCGCCGTTCAGCCAACAACATTCATTGAGGCACTGCGGCTGGCTGAAAAGTTGGGCATCAAAGTCCTTCTGGCCTCGGAGACCTTCCAACGCACCGGCAGCTTCAAATTTCGGGCGGCATATCACCTGGTTTCTCATGTGCCTCAGGCGATGTTTATCGCGGCCTCTTCCGGGAATTTCGGCCAAGCACTGGCATACGCCTGCTCCCTCCGCGGAAACGTGCCTGTCATTGCTCGACGAGGGCCCCAATGAAAACCGTCACACTTGGTCCTACTTATCAAGAGATGTTGAACCCGCAACGGCTGCCGGAAGCCATTAGCAGGCAAGCCGCGCTCGCCAGCAAGAATGAACTCGACCCTGCCAACCTGTTCAACATCCACTGGCGCGCTTCCGATTACAGCATCCGTCACGTTTTGTTACCCAAGGAATTGACCGCAACCGAAGCCAATATCATCGTGCTCGTCGGACGCGAATTTCCCTCCGGTAGCCACAAGGTCGGGCCTGCATACGCAACCCTGATGGAAGGCGAACTCGCCGGCGAGATCCGCCGCGGTGAGAACACGATCATTGGACCCTCGACCGGAAATTTCGGCATCGGAACCGCTTATATAGCGAAGTTGATGGGCTACTCCGCCGTCGTGATCATGCCGGAAGAGATGAGTGCCGAGCGCTACGAACGAATCCGAAAGTACGGCGGCCATCTCGACCTCACACCCGGCTCTGAGAGCGACGTTATTCTCGTCCTGGAGCGTACCGAGGAGTACAAGAAAGACCCACACAATAAGGTATTGGCACAGTTTGAGCTGCTGCCCAACTATCGCTTTCACCGCTACGTCACCGGAGGCAGCGCACTGCTGGCAGCCCGTGGCTATGGCAATGGCCGCGTCGCAGCATTCGTATCCGCGCCAGGTTCCGCCGGGACCCTCGCTGCCGGAGATGAACTCAAGGCGGCGTTCCCCGACTGCCTGATCTGCGCCCTTGAGCCGCGCGAATGCTCAACGCTTTTCAACAACGGCCGCGGCACACACCGTATCGAGGGCATCGGCGACAAGATGGTGACACTGATTCATAACGTGCTTACGACAGATTACGTCATGCTCATCCACGACGACGACTGCGTCATTGGACTCGAACTGCTCGAACACCAGCAATCAATCTTGGAGCGCGTGCTGAACCTGCAGCGGGGCGCTCTGAAGTATCTGCTCGGCATCTTCGGCGTCTCGGGAATCTGTAACATCCTGGGTGCGATTCGGTTCACGAAGCATCTTGGTCTAGGACCTCAGGACAACGTTGTCACCATCGCCACTGACGGCATTGATCGCTACCCATCAGTATTGCGGGAATTGAATCGTCGCAAGGGTCCCACCACTGAGCCGACGCTTCGCGAGCGATTTGAACAGATTTACCGCACCGCGTCCCCAGCCGACCTTCTGGATGTGCGAACCCAGGAACAGAAACGCAGGCTCTTTGAGTACAAGCAGGCGACCTGGACCCGCTTTGGATACTCTCGCTCATATCTCGATGGGATGCAGAGTCAGGCTTTCTGGGACGCCGAGTACGAGAAGATTCCCAGCATCGACGAGGAGCTTAAACAGTCACGCCCTTTCGCAGTTGGCGGAGCATAAGCTGAACGCCTGCCTTCCGCAAGAGGGTTGTCGCTGCTCAAAAAGCGCGTCGGGTAAATTGCGGAAGGCGCAAAAGAAGGCCTGGATTCCCGATGAGTTTCGATGCCCAGAAGCACAACGACTAAGCGAATATCGCGTTCATCGCTGCGTGCGCGCTGCGGCTTGAACGACGTAAGCTATTTTGGCGAATGAGAGGCGATTGTCTTGTCACAGATCGTGGCGCTGCGCTGCGTTGCCTGCGGCCGAACGTATTCTCCACGTGTCGGATACACCTGTCCGAAATGCGGGCCTGCCGACGGCATCCTTGGCGTTCAGTATGACTATGCAAACATTCGTCGCCAACTCACCCGCAAGGCCCTGGCCCAAAGACCGGCGTCACATTGGCGATATAGAGAATTGTTGCCCATTTCCGAGCGGGCGATTCTGCCTGCTCTTCAGGTGGGGTGGACACCGATCTGCAGATGTGCCGCGCTGGCGCGTCATGTCGGCGTGCAAACGCTCTACCTCAAAGATGACGGACGAAATCCGAGCGGCTCACTTAAGGACCGTGCCAGTTCTGTAGCTGCCGTCCTGGCACGCTCCAAGAAAATACCCATCATCGCCTGCGCGAGTACGGGAAACGCTGCATCATCTCTCGCCGGAATGGCTGCCTCGTTGGGAATGCGCAGCGTTATCTTCGTGCCGCAGCGAGCGCCAGAGCCGAAGGTGACCCAATTACTGATCTTCGGCGCAACTGTCTTCCGCGTCCTCGGCGGGTACGACGACGCATTCCGCTTATCGCAACAGTCCTGTGAACGCTGGGGTTGGTACAATCGGAATTGCGCCATCAATCCATACCTCATTGAGGGAAAGAAAACTGTAGGGTTTGAGATCGCCGAACAGCTTGACTGGCAGACGCCCGAGTGGGTGTCGATTTCGGTTGGCGATGGCTGCAGTATCGCGGGAGCATGGAAGGCATTCCGCGAACTGAAGCTTTTAGGCCTGATACAGCGCACTCCGCGCATACTCGGGGTGCAGGCGGAGGGTGCTGCCCCGGTTACGGAGGCATTTCGGACGGGCGAGAAAATGCGCCCCATCGTTCCGGAAACGGTTGCTGACAGTATTGCCGTCGGTGTGCCTCGTAATTGGCGCAAGGCCGTGTTGGCTGTTTGCGAATCAGGCGGCACCATGATCAACGTTACTGACGAAGAGATCCTTGATGCCATGCGTTATACCGGTCGGCTGGCAGGAATTTTCGCAGAACCTGCGGCGGCAACAGCCATTGCCGGTTTGAAACGCGCCGTCCAGGAGAGCATCATCTTGAAACGCTGTAGTGCGCTGGCTGTGGTCACCGGCAATGGTCTGAAGGATATACGCGCCGCGCAGCAGGCCACGGGCAAGCCCTTCGAGGTGTCGCCAGATGGCAATGGGCTTGAAGAGATCCTCAGAAAACAGAGGCTCATTGACCAAGCGCCCCATACTTTAAGGAGTGCCGATGAAACCGAAGGTCGTCGTTGGCTTCCTGCTCATCCGCAACGTTAATAAATAGAGGGTTGGAGGCTTCGAATAGCAGCGAGAGACCCCAAGCAGGTCCGTCTATTGCGCTCCGGTGAGATGACAAAGTTTTGTGCGGCGTCATCCGCCCAAACTTTTTGCCGGAGCCTTCACAAAGAAAAACGCGAAAATCGGCCACCCGGTCAAAATCAATCCAATGCCGATTAATGCATGGAGCGGAGAGCTGATGACGGCGCTCAGCGTGACTCCGAGAGCAGACAAGGAAAACAGTGCTGGCAGCCAGGGATAAGCGGGCGAACGGAATGGTCGCTCAATCTCCGGTTGGCGTATGCGCAGGACGATGACCCCTGCCACGGCGAGACCATAAAAGATCCACGCCGCAAAGATGACATAAGTAAACAATTCCTGAAAGGTACCCAGCAGTGTCAGGGATGCGGACCACACTCCCTGAATCAGGATAGCGATGGTTGGGACGCGAGAACGTGCACCCAATTTCCCAAAAACGCCAAAAAACAAACCTCCTTTTGCCATCGCATAGTACACTCGCGGGCCCTTCAGGATGTCTCCGTTGAGTGCACCGGAGATGCAGACCAGAACCAGTATCGAGATCAGAGAGCCACCTGTATTACCCAGCACCGAGGTGACGGCGGTGGCCGCAACCCGTTGAGTCTGGGCAATCTGCGCAGGAGTCAGCACACAATAGTAGGCGATATTCGCGAGCAAATAGACCGCGGCTATGATGAGCGTTCCGTAGAGGAGACCGCTTGGAAGATCGCGCTGCGGATTCTTGAATTCGCCCGCTGTAAACGACACCACGTGCCAGCCTTCGTATGCCCAAAGGACGGCAATCAGAGCAATTCCGAAGTGAGCCATAGCTTGAGGGAAAGGCGGTTGCGGCACGAAGCTGCGCATCAGCAGCTTGAAGTGGCCCCACCAATACAGCGTACCAATCACCAGAGAGAGTCCGCCAGCTTCGCGGCCCTGAAAGCAATCTGTGCCGTCTTGCCCGAGCGCACGCCAAAGCAATTGACTACCGTAAGAACCAACACGCATACAACGCCGACCATTTTCTGCTCGGCCTCGCTCATAGGCAATACACGAGCCAAGTAGATGCGAAATGCCACGGCCAGCGTGGCGATGCTTTCGGAGTGGATCAACGTCAGGAGGCTCCAACCGTACAGGAAAGCTACCTGTTTCCCGTACCCATGCCGCAAATAGACATAGAGCCCC
>Ga0326728_10024341_pt1 | contig 10982 bp, 12 predicted proteins | sample MB3enrmetagenome_FD_207602 | JGI IMG/M metagenome (GOLD analysis project Ga0326728, IMG submission 207602) | Lab enriched peat soil microbial communities from McLean, Ithaca, NY, United States - MB31MN | ecosystem: Environmental > Terrestrial > Soil > Wetlands > Peat | place: USA: New York...
CTCGCAGGCGATGATCGAAGTCCAGGAGCCCAAGCTGGTCATGAACCTGGACGGCCCGCGCGAAGTCCTGTTCAACAAGCGCGAAGTGTACAAGCTGAAGCTGGCCAACGCCGGCACCGGCCCCGCCGAGAACGTGGTGCTGACCCTGATGCCGGTGGGCACGGGGGCCACGCAGCCCGTTTCCCACAAGCTCGGCACCGTGGCCGCCGGCGAGCAGCGGACCATCGAAATGGAGCTTACCGCCCGGCAGGCCGGCAACCTGGCGATCCACATCCAGGCCAAGGGCGACGGCAGCGCCGAGGCGGAGGTCTCGGAGCGCGTACTCGTGCACCGCGCCGGACTGGCGGTGCAGATGGAGGGTCCCGCTCGGCAGTACGTGGGCACCGCCGCCACCTACCGCATTCGCTTGCACAACCCGGGCGATGCGCCGGCCAAGAACCTCCGCGTCGTGGTGGATCTGCCGACCGGGGTGAAGTACGTCACCGGGACCGAAGGGGGCAAGGCCCTGCCCGGCGGCAACAAGGTCCAATGGCTGCTGGAGCAGATTCCGCCGGGCGGCCAGCAGGCCGTCGCCCTGCGCTGCACGCTGGCGCTGAGCGGCGCGGCCCGGCTGGAGGCCGTCTCCACCGCCGACGACGAGCTGACGGCCACCGCCGAGACCACCACGCACGTCGAGGCCATGGCCGACCTGCGGCTGGAGATCCGCGACCCGGACGGGCCAGTGCCCGTCGGCGAAGAAACCACCTACGAGCTGCACGTCCGCAACCGCGGCACGAAGACCGCGGAGAACGTGGAAGTGGTGGCCTATTTCTCCAGCGGCGTCGAGCCGACCGCCGCGGAAGGGCAGGGGCACCGCATCAGCCCGGGGCAAGTCATCTTCAACCCCATCCCCTCGCTGGCGCCGAACACCGAGGTGGTGCTGAAGGTGCAGGCCCGCGCCGACACGTCCGGCAGCCACATCTTCCGCGCCGAGGTGCACTGCAAGCCGCTGGGGACGCGCTTGGTGCGCGAGGAGACCACGCACTTCTACCAGGACCAGGCGCTGACGGACCAGGCGCTGCGGGCGGGCGCTCCGGCCCGCAGCGCGGCGCCCAGCCGCGAGGTGCAGCGGACGGCCGACCGCCGCCTGACCCCGGCGGCGCCCGCTCCGCTGATGGTGCCGCCGCCGCCCACGCGCTGACGCCGGGGCAGGGCAGGGGGGCACTGAAATCGCAGAAACGCCCCGCGCCTGCGTCGCGGGGATATCTACGCCGCGGGGCGTTGCCTGGCAACCTCCCACGACGAAGGCCTCCAATGCCATCCCCGCTCCGGCGCGCCGCTGTCGTAGGCGTAATACCCCTCGGCGTCGATCCCACCGAAATACAGGGCGAAACGCTCCGCGCTAATCGCGCGGTAGTGCACCCCGTGGCGTCCCCAGTGAGGCCACGGGACGCTTGGCATCGGCTTTCCCTGTAGCCTGACAAGTTCTTCCTCGCTCCTCGGAACGCGGCCCGACCGCGCGGCGATTGCGTCCACTTCGTCGATGAGTGCTTGCAAGACCGGCTGATTCGCCCTCATCTGCCGCGCGATCCGTAACTCCCGAGCGCCGAAAAGAAATCCGTGGATGGCGAAAAACGTCAGGACGATTGCGAGCGGCGCGCCGGCAACGGCAAGCGCGTTTCGGCGCCGGCGCTGTTTCGAGCGGCACGCGGCAACGAGGAAGGCTACGCAGGCAATCACGAGGCCGCCCAGGGCCGCCAGGAGTAACAGCTCCATGGGGATCAACATGAACACGTTGCCTTCCATCCGCCAACCGATGCCCTCCTCCCAGATCGCTAGCTCAAGGGTAACGGCGGCGGCCGCCATTCCGACCGCGCTGACTTGGAGCCGCCTCCACAGGAGGCAGGCCAGGCACGGAATCCCGATGGCGGGGACGGCCTCCGGGACGTCGAAGTAGAGTACCAACGCCGTGACCGGAACGAGGGCTGTGGCCGCGAGGGCCACCCACCGAATGCCGCACCCGGGGGGCGTTTTCCGATAGCGCCATGTCTGCGCCTGCTAAGCTCGCGGAATTCCCAAAACGTCAAAAGGGTTGACGGCCTCAATCCATCTACCCTCGATTGCTTCGGGCATCGCCTCCTCCGACATCCCCGCGGCGCCGTCGCGGGGCTCCTGCCAGTGCCGCTCAGCGATAGACATCCTTCCGGTGTCCCACCTTGACAACCCAGACGGTCTGGTCGTCGTCTTGAACCGAGTAGACGATGCGATACCTCCCGCAACGGATGCGGTAACGCTCCTGGCCGGAGAGTTTCTCGCAACCGTGGGGCCGCGGTGCGTTGGCCAATGCAGCGATCCGGCTGAGAACGCGATTCACGTCCTTCTTCGGAATCGGCCGTAAGTCCTTCTGCACCGATTCTCGGAAGAAAACGCTATATGCGGCCATCGGCCCTGAGCCTCGTGAGCATTTCCTGATAGCTGACGAGCGGTTCGTGGGCGCGCTCCCGGAAGGCCGCCAGGTCCTCGGCATCCTCCCCAAGCGCCTCTTTCACGGCGGCGTTGATCAGGTCGGACATCGAGCGGGACGTTTCAACCGACTTCATCCGCAGCGCCTTGTGCACGAGCGGGTCCAGGTACACGGTTGATCTTCTCACGGGACGTATCATCACGACGCCTCCTCAAGCCGCTCGCATTCTAACGTCATGGCGCTATGGCGTCAAGACGTCGCAACTCGCCTGGAACGCTACCCCCACACGCCGGCGATGGGCGTCCGGCAGAACTCGCACTTGCCGCCGGCCAGCCGCACCGCCACGACGCTGTAACCCTCCCGCCGGATCACCGCCTGCTTGCAGCCGGGGCAGAACGTCGTGCCCGCGTCCTCCACGTCGCGACAGTTGCCCACGTAGACGTAGTGCAGGCCCTCCTCGCGGGCGACCGCCCGCGCGCCGACGAGCACTTCCCTGGGCGTCTCCTGCAACTGGGTCAGCTTGTGGTTGGGCATGAAGCGGGAGAAGTGCAGCGGCACGTCCGGCCCGAGCTGGTCCACCAGCCAGCGGCACATCCGCCGCACGGTCGCCAGGTCGTCGGTGTAGGTCGGCACCATGAGGTTGATGACCTCGAACCACACGCCCTCGCGCCGCAGCCGCTGGAGCGTGGCCAGCACCGGGGCGAGCTTGCCGGAGTTCAGCCGCGAGTAGGTATCGTCGCTGAAACCCTTCAGGTCGACGTGCGCGCCGTCGATCACCTGGCACAGCTCGCCCAGCGGCTCCTGCTGGATGTAACCGCAGGTGACCCAGATGTTGCGGATGTGCTTGGCCCGCGCCGCCCGCGCCGTGTCGATCATGTACTCGAACCACACGCTCGGCTCCGAGTAGGTGTAGGCGATCGAGCGGCAGTCGAAATACTCGGCCAGGGCCACCATGGCGTCCGGGAAGATGCTCATGCGGTTGACATCGGCGGCGGTGGCGAACTGCAGGCGCCGGGCGTCGGGCTCGAAGGCCTCGCCGCGCGGGTCCTTCAGCTCCTCCGGCCTGCGTTGCGAGAGGTACCAGTTCTGGCAGTTCAGGCAGCGGAAGCCACAGCCCGCCGCGGCGAACGAGTACGAGAAACTCCCCGGCAGGAAGTGATAGAGCGGCTTCTTTTCGATCGGATCGGACTGCGGCATGGTGGGATTGCCGTAGGCCAGCGTGTAGAGCGTGCCGTCCTTGTTCACGCGGTCACGGCAGCGGCTGCGGTCTTCGGGCGCCAGGAGGCACTCGTTGGGGCAGAGCCTACACTGGACGTTGCCGCCCAGCTTCAGGTAGTGCCGGGCCTCGCGGACCCAGCCGCGTTTCTGCCAGAGTTCCCAGAGCTGGCCGCTGGGGGCGTCGTGGGGGAAGATTTCCGCGGCGGTGGCCGCGCGGGCGCGGGTGGAGAAATACCACGTCAGGGCCCCGGCCCCGCCGGCGCAGGCCAGCCCGGCCGCCCCATAGCGCAGCACTTGCCGCCGGGAGATGTGCTCAGGTCCCCCTCTCCGGGCACCATGCGCAGCATGGTCGGGAGAGGGTTGGGGCGAGGGGGAATTCGCGGGGAAGGCGTTTTCGTTGCCCGCGACGTCGTCCCACGCCCTCACCCCCTGCCCCTCTCCCAGAGGGAGAGGGGAGATCGTCGAGTTCATTGGCACTTGCGGTTCTTGATCCATCCCCACCTCCGCATGGCGAAGTACGAGGTGATCGATGCGTGCAGCAGAAAAGCGGCCACCAGCGGCCAGTCGAAGACCCGATGGATCTGGAGGGCCTGCTGGTAGTCGATCAGCCCGTCGAAACCGAGCATCCCGCACAGGGCAAAACCCGTCAGAATATATAATACCATAAGCGGCAGCAGCAGCCAACCGCTCAGCCGAGCGGTCTTGACGAGGTAGTAATGGGCGGTGTGCTTGGACATGAGCGGTGGCTGGTGGCGAGTGGCAGGTGGCTGACGGCCGTCTTAAAGCCGCTGGCGGCTTCGCAGGGTTGTCAAGATTCGCTACGAAAATGGGGCTATCCACCTGCCACTCGCCACTATCTTGATGTTACCGTCAAAAGGCCGGCGCTCCAAATGGCCAGGCCCGCCGTCAGCAGGCAGACGGTGGCCACCCCGAGCAGGGGGATGAGGAGCGTGCTCACGAGCAAAGCCCCCAGGCACGCCCCGACGTAGTCGGCCGTGTAGAGCCGCGAGGCAGTCGCGGCGATGCCTTGGAAATCGAGCTTCGCCGCCAGGGGGAAAGCCATGCCCACCAGGACCGCCAGCAGGAGGGTCAGCAGGGGGACGGCGACCTCGGAGGCCGCCGGGGTCATCTCGGCCCCCAGCCGTCCGAGTCCCACCAGCGCCAACGGCAAGCAAGCCGCGTAGAGGGCCAAGGCCGCCAGCAGCCAAACCAAGCTGGCCCGGCCGCGCCGCGGCAGGGCCCGGGTCATCCCCAGCGAGCCGATGCCCAGCCCCAGCATGAACATGGTCACAATCAGCCCCATCTGGCGATACACGCTCCCATAGAGGATTTGAAAGCCGAACAGCAGCACCACTTCCAGGGCCGAGGCGGCAAACCCCGTGGCGAACACGGCCGTAGGCACCGGCCGCAGCCGCACCAAGTACGCGGCCAGCAGGACCAGCAATGCCCCTTCGAGCAGTCCGAAGCGGAAGCGGAACTGGCTCATCCAGTAGCGGAGCTGGTAATAGTAGAGGATCGGGCTGAAGTCGCGATTCACCGGGCCGTCGGCCGCCAGCGCCCGCTGCAGGCCGGCCGTCCGGCCCGGCGTCAGCATAGCGGCCAGGTACGCGCGGTTGACCCACCGCGTCGGGATGCCGGCCGCTTCGAGCCGCCCCGCCACGTCGCCGGTCAGTTCCCCGTCCGAGGCCAGCAGGTAGATTTTTCCCCCGGGGATCAAGAGCACGTTGGCAAAGACCGCCCGCAGCGTGCGGTGCAGGGTGGCCAGCACCCGGGCCATTTCCGGGCTCAGGTAGCCTTCGTACTCGTGTGCCAGCGCGATGGACATCACGCCTCCCGGCAGCATCGCGCGGCGGACCTCCGCGAAGAACTCCCGCGTGTAGAAGCGGTCGATCTGCGAGGTGGACGGGTCGGGCACGTCGAGGATCACCACCTCGTATTGCCCGCGGCTCCGCTTGACGTGCAGCCGGCCGTCGGTGGGAAAGACGTGGATCCGCGGATCGTCGAGCCGCTCGGGCAGCAGGCGGCGGGCGACCTCGATCACCCGCGGATCCAGCTCCACGTCGTCCACCGCCTCGACCGGGTACTTGAGGATTTCCCGGGCGGTGCCCGAGATTCCGCCGGAGACCAGCAGCACCCGCCGGGCGTGCGGCCGTTGGGCCATGGCATAGTGCACGGTTTCCTCGACGCGCTCGCGGTTGTCGGTGGAGAACAACTCGATGCCGTTCTCGAGGAACCGGTACTGCCCGGCCGCCCGCGTGACCACCAGGTTGCCGTAGGGCGAGTGGCCGCGATCGACGACTTGCTGGCCGGGGTAGCGGATTGCGGTGGAGACGGCGTCCAGGTCCCAGACCGCGGCAACGCCGATTGCCGCGGCGGCCAGCGCGGTCACGCCGGCCAGCATTCGCCAACGGCCCGCGAGGGCCGCCAATAAGCCGGCCGCGGCCAGGTTCAACGCTGCCGGCACATACAGGATGCCGAAATGGCTCAGCCGCTCGACGAGCAGGAAGCTGAACAGCACTCCGCCCAGCACCGAGCCGAGGTTATCGAGGAAGTACACCCGGCCGATGCCCGCGGCATCCTCCCGCTTGGCCAGCACCTGCGAGGCGAGCGTGAGCAGGTAGCCCAAGAGCAGGCAGTACGGGGCCAGGAGCACGAAGCTGCTGATGACCGTGTCGGTCACGCCGATTTCCGCCCCGCGGACGAACACCGCGTCGCGGAGCGTCCGCAACAGGAAGACTTGGGCGAGGGGCAGCGCGGCCAACAGGGCCTGGGCCACGATCAGCACGGCCAGCGGCGCGCGGAGCCGGCCGACGTTGCGGCCCAGGGCCGCGCCCAGGCCGGCCAGCAGCATCCAATTCCCCAGCACGATGCCCAGCACGAGCTCGTTGCCGGCCAGGGCGCCGAGCAGCTCGCGCATCAGCGTCACCTGCGTGAGGAAGGCGGAGACGCCCAGGCAGGCGACGGCCGCGGGAAGAAAGCCCGCGCGGGTCGGACGCCGCAGAAGACGTGCGGCCCTCTGCCGCATTTTATCGGCCGACAGCCAAGCAGCCACGCAACAGGCTTTGCTCATCGCTTGACGACCCGGCTCTTGAGCGTCAGATCGATCCCGTGGTCCGAATCCTCTTCCTCCAGTAGTCCGGGTCCCGGTGCAAGTGCATCACTGCGATAACGACACACTTGTCCGGCTTGATCTGAAAAAGGACTCCGTAGGGGAAAGTCCTTGTGAGACAACGACGAACGTCCCCTTCGACTACACCGTACAAGAGAGGGTTGATTTGGATTCGGTTGAGGGCATCCTGAACCGAGGTGAGAAACCTCCGGCCGAGATCCCGCTGCTGCGTTTCATAGTACGCAGCAGCTTCGATCATCTCGGCTTCGGCGTCGGGATGGAATCGAACCGCTTTCATCCGAGCGCCGAGTAGGCTTTGGCGAACGCGTGCTCGGCGTCGCGCAACTCGACCAGGCCTTCGTCGACCTCGCGGCAACGCTTGCGCACTTCCTCTCTCCAAGCGGGGGAGACCTCGGCATCGGGCTCTGCATCGAGGCTCTCAATGAGCTTCTCCGCCACGAACGCACGGGCCTGTGGTGGCAGGCCAAGCGCTTCGGAAACGATCTTGTCTACGGTTGTGCTCACGGCAGTAGTATACCCCCACGGCACCCAGTCGTCAAACGTTTCGATCCCGCTTCGATCCCAGCGCGATGGCCGCTTGAACGTTACGGGCGATACGCCTTGAATGAAGGCGAAGTCTGGGGACGCAAATTCAATTTTTGGTCCTACTCCTTGCAGATTTCCAGAAGTGTCCCCTCCCCCGGGTCGCCTGGTCCGCCGGGCGTTGGTCAGCAGACTTCAAGGTTTCCGAATGGGCGCGGCAGGTCTGGGGGGCTCACGCGTCGCATTTTCAAAGAACACTGCCGCGGGGGGCCTCTGGGAGAGAGGCTCCGGCGGTCGAATCTTAGCGGATCGCCTGGCCCGATTTCAAGTCCCGCAAACGAGCCATCGTTGGCAGACTCGCCCCGTGGGCGGCAAACGGCGGTTCGCCCCCGGGGTCCACGAGGTGTCGCCGAGATTGACCACCTATCTCATCTTTGCCAGTATATGCGCCTTGTCCCTTTAGGCTCCCATTGAGGCTTCCAGGGACACTCGTGCCACCGTCACACCGCCACCGCGTTACTGCGATTCCCGGGCTAGCCCGAGCGTTTTGCGCACCTCCTTGAGGGAGGATCGTGGGCCGGCGTTAGAGCGTTCCGCCAAGAACTCCATTAACTCCGGCTGTCGGCAGACCGTGGCCACCTCCAGCGCCAGGTCGTCTACCTCAACCAGTGAGAATTCCTTGCCGTCGGGCGCGCGAAGAATCACGTTTCCGCTGCTGGCCAGTTCAAGCACTTCCCGCAAACTGGGCGTTGCCGCCCCGATGTCGATCGTCTTCATACTCTTGTTCATGCTTCCGCAGACAGCGCAAGTCTTCGATGGCGCCCTCGGTGAACTCGACCTCGTGCATCGTCCACGGCTCCGGATTGGCCCAGAGGCTAGAGTCAACGACTGGTGTCGCGATCAACCTCAATCAGCGCCATTGTATTTGGGGGAACACGCGACGGCCACCAAATCCGAAGAAGGATGGTGATGCGCGACGCCACGCCACAACCTCCCTGTCTTACCCAAATTTGGTGACTGCCACCTTTTCCAGGCCACCTTTTCCAGGCTCACCTTTTCCAGGCTTTTCCAGGCCCCGCGAATAGAATGCCGGTGTAGTTCGTGCTGCGTCCCCAGAACTTGCGCCCCGAACTTGCCGCCAAGTGGCTGAGGAACTGCTCCTTGTCGGCCGGGACGGGCCTCTTTGCAGCGAGGGAACCGCGCGGATAGAATACTTGCAGGGGGCGCGCGGATGCCGGAGATCAGCCGATTCTTTGGGATCGTGATCGCAATGTACTATGACGACCATGCGCCGCCTCATTTCCACGCGATTTATGGTTCCGAGAAGGCTGAGTTTTCCATCGATCCGCTCGGCGTTCTCAAGGGGCGATTGTCGCCGCGGGCCCTAGCGCTCGTGACGGAATGGGCCGCCCTCCATCAGGTGGAGTTGTTGCAGGCTTGGGGGCAGCGGGCGGCCGGGCGAGCGCCGGCCAAGATCGAGCCTCTTCAATAAGGGGGTGCCGCATGACGCAAGCGTGTGCCACAGTCACCGACGCGCGCGTGCTCGATGGGTATCGCATCGAGTTGACGTTTTCCGACGGCCTGCGGGGCATCGTGGATCTTACCGCGCGAATCATCGGACGCCACGGCGTTTTCGGACCACTCGAGGATCCGCAATTCTTTCGGCAGCTCGCTGTCGATCCTGAGCTGGGAACAATCGTCTGGCCGAACGGCGCCGATTTCTGTCCCGACCTTCTCTATGGTTGGGCCAAGGGAGAGGCCGTCCCCCGGCCAGAAGCGGAAACCGTTGCGCCGTGACGCCCCTATATCGCCTCCGACGTCCCCTCACCCTCTGCCCCTCTCCCGAAGGGAGAGGGGAGCCGTCTCATTTCGTCTCTTCGAAGGCCTCGACCTGGAAGATGAGGATGCGGGCGTCGGCGCGACGCCAGGCGGAGGGCGATACGCCGGCCTTGTCCTCGGCCAGGTGGTTGAGAAACTGCTCCTTGTCGGGCAGTTGCTTCCAGACCTGCGGCAGGAAGAGGCCCTGATGCCGGTCCACCCGCAGCACCACGCCGTCCACGTCCGGCCGCAGTTTCGCCAAGAGGTCCTCGGGCGAGCGAGTCTTGAGCCGCTCGGGCACGGTCAGGATGCTGACCTCGATCTCGATATTCTTGAGTTCCGCGGGCGCGACGGGGCGGAAGCGGTGGTCTTCCACCGCGGCGCTATGGCCGGCGTGCAGCACCGCCTGGTAGAGCGGCTCGCGCGGGAAGATGCTGCCGATGCAGCCGCGAAGCTGCCGGTCCTTGGTCAGCGTGACGAAGCACGCCCGCGGATCGCTGAACTTCTCCGGCAGAACCTTGCGGTCGGGCTCGGCTGCCTCCCTGCCTTCGGCGGCCGCGGCGACGGAGCGGCGGGCCAGCTCCAGGAGCAGCTTCCTTTCGGGGGCCGTGAATTCCGCCTGCCCCTTCTTGCGCACAGCGCCCTGGCCGGCGGCCGGCCCGCGGTCCGAGGGCGACGGCGCGTAAAACGCCACGGCCGCATAGCCCACCCCGGGCGTCTTGCCCGTGCCTGTCACGTCGCTGCTGTGCCGGTACTCCAGCAGCTTGGCCTTCCAGCCCTTCCGCTTGGCCACGTGCATCACGGTCAGGATGGGCTTGATGCCGCAGGCCAGCGAGACGCGGTTGTTCGTCTGCGTCATCCAGCCGTCTTCTTCGGCCTCCAGCCAATCTATGCTGAGTCCCGCGATCGCCTGGGTCGTGGTCTTGTCCAGCGACCTGGCCAGGTCGTAGGGAATGTAATGCGTCAGGTCGGAGCTGGCCACCAGCAGCGTGTCGTCGTCGAGGACCTTCAGCAGGGCCTCGGCGGCGTCTTCCGGCTCGACCTCGCCGCAGACGGCGGGCACCACGCTGAAATCCGTCAACATGCGCTGCAAGAAGGGATACTCGACCTCCACCGAATGCTCCCAAGTCAGCGGCGTCTCTTCGCCGAACGCCGGCAATTGCTTGGGCGCACTCTGCCACCAGTCGGGCCGGAAGACCTCGCACTTGGGGTGCAAGGAGAACGGAGTCAGCTCGCCGAGCTTGGCCGCCTTGGGCGAAATGGGGATTTGACCCAACGGCGTTTCGACCGCATCGGCATCGGCCACGGCCACGCCGTGGAACAGGGACGTGTGGCTGGGACCGAGGATGATCACCGTGTGGAACTTCCGGCCGGCCAACTGCTTGAAGCCCTTGGCCGCGACCCCACCGGAGAACTCGTAGCCGGCGTGAGGGCAAACCAGCGCGCGGAGGTTTTCGATCGGCTCGGCCTTGGCGGCGGCCAGCAGCTCGTCGACCTTCTTGGTCAGGGCTTCTTTGTCCTGGGGGTAGAACTTGCCGGCGACGGCCGGCCCGAGCACGCGCTGCGGCTTGCCCTGCGGCTCGGTCGCCGTGCCCTCTCGCCGGCAACCGCCCAGGGCCGCCAGGACCAGCACGCCCACGAGGATTTTGAATGGAATTTTCATGGTAGGGACTCCGTTAGGATCCATTCTAACCCAAGTCCGGGGTAGGGGGGAGGCGGAGAGAGGTGGCGGGTGGGAAGTGACAAGTGACAAGTGAGAGGCTGTGAATCAAATGCGGTTTTCCGCCCGTTCGGTTGCGTGCCGTTTTGAGGCGCACTCGACAGTCTCCTGTCGAGCGAGTTCGTCTCGTA
>Ga0326728_10024342_pt1 | contig 10982 bp, 7 predicted proteins | sample MB3enrmetagenome_FD_207602 | JGI IMG/M metagenome (GOLD analysis project Ga0326728, IMG submission 207602) | Lab enriched peat soil microbial communities from McLean, Ithaca, NY, United States - MB31MN | ecosystem: Environmental > Terrestrial > Soil > Wetlands > Peat | place: USA: New York...
GTATTCGCCGCGCCGGCGTAGCTCAGTTGGTAGAGCATCGGTTTCGTAAACCGAGGGTCACCAGTTCAAGTCTGGTCGCCGGCTCCATCCATCCGAGTTCCTCAACTGAAAGTTGACAAAATATCTCCCGGAAATATCGGAGCAGCGAGTGTCGGGCGCCCCCGGCGTGGGGACCACGCGACAGTGCGCTCACATCCCCCGGAACTTTCACGAGTGTTGGGGGATGTCGCTACCTTCACGTCATTGGTGCGGTCCAAACGCGAACCCACACAGTTCCTTGAAATTGTAGTAAATTAAAAGGCCCGTCCAGGACGGCAGTGTGTGCCATGCAGGTCACGTCTTACTAGGAACTGTCTGAAGCCACCAATCGTCTCCCGGGATATCACAGATTAACTTACGGAGGAAACTCTATGCTCTGGAAGTGTCGTGTCACAGCAATAGGAGGGCCTTTCCATCCTGGCCCGGTAAGGCGGATACGCGTAAGCCTCGTTGCCGGCTTCACGCTGGCGCTATGTCTCAACGCAGCAACTGCGGAAAAGCCGCACCCCAGCTCTCTCATATCACTTGTTGATCCGTTCGTGGGCGCAGATATGGGAAGCACCACACCCGGGGCGCAGATTCCGTTTGGGTTTGTGGTTCTGAGTCCCGACACGGACAAGGAAGCGACCTCCGGCTACAGCACAAAAGGACAAATCCTTGGGTTCAGCCAGACACATGTGAGCGGGACCGGTGGTGGAAGCAAGTATGGCAACTTTCGCGTCACACCCGTGACCGGTCGCATTGACCCAAGCGACTCGGGATCCGACAGAGCTGAAGAGTCCGCCGCGCCCGGCTATTACACGGTGCGACTTTCACGCCACAATATCAAAGCGGAACTCACCGCAACTCGTCTCGCGGGAATACATCGTTACACGTTCCAGGCGGCCCCGGACGCAAGCATCTTGATCGATGCGTGCTCGATCGTCCTGGCGTACAAGCCGGAAGTACAGAAACCCGTGGGTTGCGAGATTCGTGTCGTGGCCCCAAATCGCATGGAAGGAACCGGCAGCTTTGAAGGCGGCTGGAACCCCAGCCCTTACACGCTTCATTTTTCGGCGGAATTCAGCCGCCCATTCAGCGTTTATGGCACATGGTCACACGGAGTCGTTTCTCCGAATTCGCTCACAGCCAAGGGAACTCACGTAGGTGCATACGCCACCTTCGACGCCCGGAACAAACCCACTGTGCTGCTGAAGGTTGGCGTCTCCTTTGTGAGTATCGCGAAGGCACGCGAGAACCTGCTTCAGGAGATTCCAGCTTGGGATTTCGATGCCGTACGGTCACAAGCTAAAGCCGCATGGGAAAAGGCCTTGACGAAGATCCAGGTCAGCGGCGGCACGGACTCCGAACGGCGTATATTTTACACGGCCCTCTACCGGTCGCACGTCATGCCGCACGACCTGACCGGCGAGAACATTTGGTGGCGATCCAGCAGTCCCCATTACGAAGACTACTACTGTCTCTGGGACACATTCCGCACTCTTCATCCCTTATTGACTTTAATCCAGCCCGAGCGGCAGGCGGGCATGGTGCAGTCTCTGGTCGAGACCGGAATTCACACGGGGTATATCCCCGATGCGCGCATCGCGGGCAGCAACGGGCTCACGCAGGGCGGCTCAAACGGTGACGTAGTTGTCGCGGACGCACTGATGAAAGGGCTGAAGGGCATTGACTACGCGAAGGCTTATGAAGCGCTGGTGAGGGATGCAGAAGTTGATTCCGCACGACCTATGTTCGAGGGACGTGAAGTGCAAGAATACAATCGGGTTGGGTATCTCAACGTGGACAAGTATCGGTCCTCCGTCTCCCGAAGCGTCGAGTACGCCTATGATAACTTCTGCATCGCCGAAGTGGCCAAGGCGCTGGGGCGCCAGGATGATTACGAGAAGTATCTCAAACGCTCCGGCTATTGGACGAACCTCTGGGACCCGCAAATGAAGGTTGTGCGTCCCAGGCATGCAGATGGCAGTTGGCTTGAACCTTTCGATCCTCTCTTCACGTACGAGGATTATGCCCCGCCCTATTACGAAGGCACCGCCCGGCAGTATGCCACCTACGTTCCACATGACGTGCAAGGCCTGATCAACAAACTGGGAGGTGATCAATCCTTCACCGCCTGGCTCGACGAATTCTTTGAAAAGAAATACTATGATGTGGGTAACGAGCAGGACATCCTCGCTCCTTACGAATACAACCACGCCGGACGTCCTGACCGGACGGCGGAGCGCATCCGCAAGCTCCTGGCCACGGCCTATAGCGAAAGCAGGGGCGGAATCCCGGGCGACGACGATGCAGGGACAATGTCATCATGGTTCGTCTGGGGAGCAATCGGTCTCTATCCGAATGCCGGCCAGCCTTACTACTACATCGCCAGCCCCCTTTTCAAGCGCGTCAGCATGGATCTGGGGAAAGGACGCAAGCTGGTCATTGAAGCACTGGACACATCGGCGGTGAACCTCTACGTGCAATCCGCGGAACTCAATGGCAAGCCGCTTGACCGCTGTTGGGTGAAGCATTCGGAAATCGCGAACGGCGCCCGCTTGGTACTTCACATGGGGCCGAAACCGACTTCTTGGGGAAGCACCAATCGGCCACCGTCGGTATCTCAACCCTTGCAGTAGTCCCAGCGGAAAGGGACGGCAGTTTTTTCAATGACACGGCGTGCACCGCAGTGGGTGGCCGCCATGATCACCGGCCTTAACGGCCCAGCCGCCCAATCGCCAGCCGGGACGTTAAGGCCGAAACACATCAGCGCATGAGTCACCGATATGACTGAAATCCTGTCCTTTGCCTTAGGGGTTATGGTCATGCTGTCTCCGGGCCCCTTCGCCGGACGGCAACCCCTGCCTGATCAGCGTCCCCTGCCCGACGTAAACCAACTCCTGATGGACGTAAGCAGGAATCAGAAACGGATCGACAGCCTCGTGGACCCGTACACCTGCACAGAGACAGACGAAGAGAACGAGCTCAATGGCAAAGGGGAGATAAAGAGGAGGACCGTCAAAGAGTATGAAGTCTTCTTCTTCGGAGGCGAGGCGATTAAGCGGCTGACCAAGAAGGACGGCCGGCCACTGAAAGAGGGTGACCAGAAGAAGGAAGACGACCGTGCCGAGAAGCGCATTCGTGAGATACAGAAACGACAGGCCAAGGAAGAAAGGGAGGCAGCGTCAGCCAAGAAACAGAAGGAGGACAGGGCTGACATTTCCGCGTTTCTGAGAATATCAACCTTTACCCATCCCCGCCGCGACCAGTTCCGCGGGCACGAAGTGATCGTGTTCGATTTCACACCCAACCCCGGCTACAGACCCCGGAACCGCACGGAGGATGTGCTGCACAAGCTGGTGGGAACCCTGTGGGTGGACGATCAGGCCCATCAGGTGGTGCGGCTGGAAGCTCACCTGAGCGATTCGCTCAAGGTCGGCGGCGGTCTGCTCGCCTCGGTGCGCAAGGGAGGCTTGATGGCGTTCGAACAAGAGAAGGTCAATGAGGAAGTGTGGCTGCCCACCATCATCGAGTTCCACCTCACCGCACGGGTGCTGTTCAGCAGCCTGGCAGGAGACTTCACCATGAGGTTCAGTAACTACAAGAAGTTCCGGGTCAGCAGCGTCATAAAACCAAACGCAGAGTGGAAGTGAACTCTTGAGCGAATTCGGCCTGCCTCCCTCGTCATTCCTGTGTGTCCTGTCGTGCCATTCCCGCGAAAGCCGCGCTGAGAGCCAAGAGAGAGTTTTGATGTAGAGACGGGGCTTGCCCCGCCCAGGCATGGCACGGACAAAAGGGCGGGGAAAGCCCCGCCCCTACGAATCAGGTGGTCATTCCCGCGAAAGCTGGAATCCAGAGGTCTTGCGAAAAACAACAGCAAATTCTTCATCGTCCCGGTCAGACGGGGACTTCCCGCAATACCCCCTCGACAAGTATTTCAGTAGGCTGCCGAAAGGCGAAACTCCCGGCTGCGCACCGTCTGTTTACGGGGTGGTCTTCTTCTCGGTCTTTTCTGAAGCCTTGTCGGCCCCTGGTTTGTGGAAGACCTTCTTCACCGTCTTGGTCGTCTTCGCCGCCCCCTCCTGGCCGGCCTCTCCTGTCTTTTTGCCAGCGTTCACCGTGGTTTCCTTCGTCTTCTTGCCAGCATCTTGGGAAACTTCACTGGTCTTCTTGACGGCGTGGCTGGTGGCAGTAGTGGTCTTCTGCACTGCATGCTTCGTAGCCGTTCCAGTCTTCATGGTTGCCTTCTTGGTGGACTGCCCTGTGTCCTTCACATCTTGCTTCACGCCTTGACCACCTTCGGTCCGAGGTGCCGCGGACGCCGCCCAAGCAGTGAGGGCGAGTACGCAAACGAGCAAAACCGGTCGCAACATATACTTGGACATTGATTCCTCCAAATTGGGATTAATTCTGACGATCTGGCTAGCATCTCTTGCCTATCGCCGGATGATACTACCACACTGGAAACGGACGCGATGGGGCAAGTATGCATCCTCTTCACCCCGACCCCGCTGTCGCGGTCCCGGAGGAACGGCGGACCGCTCGACTGCCGGCACTACTCAACTTACTTCCCAAGGTCAAACTCAAGCAGGGTCACAGTGTAAGGCGGAAAGACATATGCAACATCTTTGCCCCCGGCGCTTACTGGACTCGTGGCCACCATTACCCTTGTGGCGTCATCCCGGCTATTCATGACTTCGGGAGTGCCAGCTTCGTCTCGATCTTCCAAGACATATGCCACACCACGTTTCACCGACGATGGAAAATCGACAAGATGGAATTTCAGTTCCCTGGCCTCCGCGGTTGAGTTGACACTGTAAATCCGAAGAGTCTTTCCGTCTTCACTCAAGGTAGAACTCAGGTCAGGTTCCTGAAGCTGCCACGGAAGCGGCGTTTCGCGTTCAATGCGAAGGGATAGAACCCCGGCGCTCACTCGGTCCAATCTGGCAATTTGCGCCGAAGGGGGTTGTCCGGTAGAATGCCTTGGGGGGACTGGGGAGAGATCCTCAAACTTCTTGTGTCTTCGAGGACCGCATGGCGAGAAGAATGAAGATCGCGTTGGGAGCAGACCATGCGGGTTTTGCCTTGAAGGAGAAAGTCCGCGAGTATCTCCGCAGCAAAGGCCTGGAGGTTGAAGATTTCGGCACGAGGAACACGGAACGAGTGGACTATCCTGACTTTGCGGAAAAGGTAGCCGCCCGGGTTTCGGCAAAGCGTGCTGATTATGGCGTACTGGTCTGCGGAACCGGCATCGGGATGATGATGGCCGCAAACAAAGTACCGGGCATCCGCGCCGCGAACGCCAACAATACGGTTTCCGCGCGCATGGCCCGGGAGCACAACAACGCCAACGTCCTCACTCTGGGAGGCCGTCTGATCGACGAGGCCGCAATGCGGAAGATTATTGACATCTGGCTCTTAACCGCTTTCGCCGGCGGACGCCACGAGTTACGAGTGCAGAAAATTAACGAAATTGGCGAACATTATCATTTGGAGAAAAAATCATGATTCCTTCCCTTCCCTCCCGCTCGCGCGCCTTGCGCGATGTCGACCCTGAAATTGCCCGCGCCCTGGATCTCGAAGTTGACCGCCAGGCACGGACACTCGAGCTGATCGCTTCGGAGAATTTTGTGAGCGAGGCCGTGCTCGAAGCTCTCGGTTCCGTGATGACCAACAAGTACGCCGAGGGATTGCCGGGCAGACGCTATTACGGCGGCTGCGAGTTCGTCGACATGGCTGAAACACTGGCCATCGAGCGCGCCAAGAAGCTTTTCAACGCAGACCACGCCAACGTCCAAGCGCATTCCGGCAGCCAAGCCAACCAGTCGGTCTATATGACCGTTCTGAATCCAGGCGATACCCTGCTGGGCATGAGCCTTGCACACGGCGGCCACCTGACGCATGGACACCCGCTGAACTTCTCAGGGAAGCTGTACAAGATCGTTTCCTACGGCGTGAACAAGGACACAGAGACGATCGACTATGACGAACTCGAACGGCTGGCACAGGAACATAAGCCAAAGCTCATCGTGGCTGGCGCCAGCGCCTATCCGCGCACGCTGGATTTCGAGCGCTTCGCCGCCATCGCGAAGCAGTGTGGGGCGCTGCTGATGGTCGATATGGCGCACATTGCGGGACTCATCGCGGCGGGACTCCACCCCAGCCCCATCCCGCACGCCGACTTCGTCACCACCACGACGCACAAGACCCTGCGCGGCCCGCGCGGCGGGGCGGTATTCTGCAAGGCCCAGCATGCAAAGGACCTCGATAAGACCACGTTTCCCGGCGTGCAGGGGGGTCCGTTAATGCACGTGATTGCCGCGAAGGCCGTGTGCTTCCAGGAAGCGCTGCAGCCGGAATTCCGCGAGTACCAGAAGCAAATCCTCCTGAACGCCCGAACACTGGCCAAGGCGCTGGCTGCGAGCGGCTTCCGCATCGTCGCCGGCGGCACGGACACTCACCTGATGCTGGTGGATGTGTTTTCCAAGAAGGTGACTGGCAAACAGGCTGAAAAGGCGCTGGAGAACGCGAGCATCACGGTGAATAAGAACGCAATCCCCTTCGACGTCAACCCTCCCGCGGTCGCGAGTGGAATTCGCATTGGCACGCCCGCAGTCACAACTCGAGGGCTTCGCGAACCGGAAATGGAAATTCTCGCCGGCTGGATTTCCGATGTCTTGAACAACATTGACGACGCTTCCATACAAAAGCGTGTCCGGCACGAGGTCGAAGCCATGACCGAAAGGTTCCCTCTTTACGAAAAGCGCCGTCCGGCAGCCGCGAAGGTCTGAGTCGGAAAGGATCTCACCTCCGCTTTCGCAGGGGTGACACGCAGTGCGCGTGTCATTCCCGCGAAAGCGGGAATCCATTGTCCCCCAGGATGGCCGTCGCCGCAGTGTACCCGCTGCGCACCGCGCTTTCGATGGTGGCCGGCAAGCCTGTGGCCGTCCAATCGCCCGCAAAGTAGAGACCGCGCAGGGGAGTCCGGGCAGGAGGGCGCACCAACTCAGCTTGCCAGGTGGGTGAGAAAGTGGCGAAGCGCTCCTTGATAACAAGCGAACGCCGCACGGAGGCTTTCCGCGCTTTCGGGAAAAAGCCGGCAAGGTCGCGCTGGGCGATAGCCGCCAGTTCTTCGTTTGGGCTTCCGATGTACTGATGGGCGCCGCTCAGAACGAGCGAGACGTGATTCTCATCCACATTCAGGATCTTGCCTCGGTTGAACAACCACTGAATCGTAGCGCCGCGCAAGCCGACGAAATCGAGATCGGTAACCGGCTGGTCAAACCAGAAATTGATGGAAATAATCGGTGCTGGACGCAAGGAGACGGCCGCGGCGAAGAACGGCTCCGAGCGGAGCAAGTCGCCTGGCAGCAGGCTCGCAAGCTGAAATGATGGCACGGCGCTCAACACACACTCGGCTTTGATTTCCTCGCCGCTCGAAAGGCGCACGCCGTGGCACTGCCCCCCGGAAACCGTCAAACCGGCCACGTTTCTGCCGCACTCGACTCGCCCGCCCTTTGCCCAGATATAGGCGTCCGCGGAATCCACGTACAGTTCGCTCAAACCGACGCGCGCAATTCCGATGCGCGAGTCTTCCTCTGATGTGAACAACGCCAGCCGCAACACACGATCGAACAGGTCGGCGCTGGCCAATGACGGGTCCTCATTGAGCATCGCGATGCAGAGCAGGTCCCAGAAATTGCGCTGCAAACCTTCGGATTGGCCGGCCTGGGTGAGCCACTGGCGCACGCTCAGTTTTTCAAAACCCCGGCACGTCGCCCTGCCCGCCCGCAGCGATTGCCCCAACCGCAGGACCTCCAGCTTCTCCCTGATGGAAAAGCTTCCGGAACGCAGGACTCCGAGCAGCACGTGCCAGGGCGACCGCAGACCGCCGCATTTGAGCGCAGTCAGCCGCCCGGATGGGTCGAGGAAACGAACGGTCAAGCGCGGCTGAAACCGGATGCGATCCAAAGTCCCCAGGGTTGAAAGAAAACGGATCGTCGAATGGTAGCAGCCCATGAAGAGGTGCTGGCCGTTATCCACCACAGAGCCTGTGGCGGAATCGAGAAACGAACGCGCGCGCCCCCCCAGATGGGGCTTCTGTTCCAGCACGTGAACACGACGGCCGGCTTCCGCGAGCGCGACCCCCGCCGCCAGGCCCGCAAAACCGCCGCCGATGATCAGAACGTCATCACGCATGATGGAAGAAATCAGAAGCAGAAGAGAAAGTCAGCCCCCCGCTTCTCAAGCTGGTTTCAAAAGGTTCCGCAACACTGCGGGCAGAATACCGCCCTGACGATAATAGTTGACCTCAGTCATGGAATCGAGCCGCGCGACGGCCTGGAAGCTTCGCTTCGACCCGTCGGGGCTCGTCGCCCTGATCGTGACCTCTGAGCGCGGGCGGATGGCATCATCAAGGCCAGTGATGTCAAAGACTTCATGGCCGGTCAAAGCAAGTGACGCAGCGGTTTCGCCTTCCCTGAATTGAAGCGGCAACACTCCCATGCCCACCAGGTTACTGCGGTGGATGCGTTCGTAGCTCTCCGCCAGCACAGCCATAATCCCCAGCAGCAATGTTCCCTTCGCTGCCCAATCCCGGGAGGAACCGGAGCCGTATTCTTTCCCGGCAATCACCATTAACGGTACGCCCTCCCGCCGGTAGCGCATCGCCGCGTCGTAGATCGCGAGCGGATCCCCATCCGGCAAGTGAATTGTGACCCCACCCTCGGTACCCGGAGCAAGCCGGTTCTTCAACCGGATGTTCGCGAAAGTCCCGCGCACCATCACCTGGTCGTTGCCTCTGCGCGAGCCGAACGAATTGAAGTCCTTCTTCGCCACGCCTTGTGAATTCAGATACCGTCCCGCGGCGCTCTCCTCCGGAATGCTCCCAGCGGGCGAAATATGATCGGTCGTGATGGAGTCGCCAAGCAGCGCGAGCACACGCGCTCCGTAAATCCCGGCAATGGGCCGAAGCTCAGGGCCGAGGGCGGTGAAGAACGGTGGTTCCTGAATATAAGTGGAATCCGGCCGCCACTCGTACAGCGCACCGCCCGCAACCGGGATGGCGTTCCATGCGGGATTGCCCTCCCACGCGTTCGCATACGATGCGCGAAACATCTCCGGCCGGATAGCACGGCTCATCGCGTCAGCAATCTCCTTTCCCGATGGCCAGACGTCGTGCAGGTAGACCGGCTGGCCGCTCGGATCCCGTCCGAGCGGCTCGTTCTCCAAATCAATGTCCACTGTACCCGCCAGCGCGTAAGCCACCACCAGCGGCGGCGATGCGAGGTAGTTGGCGCGCACCAGGGGGTGGATTCTTCCCTCAAAGTTGCGGTTGCCAGAGAGGACAGCAGCCACCACAAGCTGATTTTCCGTGACCGCCTTGGCCACATCGAGCGGAAGCGGGCCGCTGTTCCCGATGCACGTCGTGCAGCCGTACCCAACGAGGTCGAAATGCAAGGCGGCCAGGGGCTCGAGGAGTTCCGCCTCCCGCAAGTATTCGGTCACCACTTTCGATCCCGGCGCCAAGCTCGTTTTCACATGGGACGGAACCTGAAGCCCGCGCTCCACAGCCTTCTTCGCCAGCAACCCGGCCCCCAGCATGACGGAGGGGTTCGAGGTGTTCGTACAGGAAGTGATGGCCGCAATGACTACTGCCCCGTGCCTGAGGCTGGATTGCTTCCCACCGCCCACCGTCGCCACCCGCTCCGTCTGCTCAGACGAAAGGCCAAAACCACGATCTTTCACCGGAGCTTGCAAGGCGCGGCGGAACGCAGTTTTCATAGCGCGAAGCGGAACGCGATCCTGTGGCCGCTTTGGTCCCGCGAGGCTCGGCGCCACATTCTCGAGATTGAGCTCCAGCGTCTCGCTGTAGTCAGGCTCTGGCGTCTGGCCCGTGCGGAAGATTCCCTGTTCCTTTGTGTAGCGTTCGACTCGCTGCACCTCTTCCTCGCTGCGGCCCGTCTGCCGCAGGTAGCGCAAGGTCTCCGCATCCACAGGGAAAAACCCCATCGTCGCGCCATACTCAGGCGCCATGTTCGCCACGGTGGCGCGGTCGGCAAGAGGCATCTCGGAGAGACCGTCGCCATAGAATTCAACGAACTTGTCCACCACGCCTTTCTTGCGGAGCATTTCCGTGATCGTGAGCACGAGGTCCGTTGCCGTAACACCCTCCGGCAGCCTGCCGGTCAGCTTGAAACCAACCACTTTAGGCGTCAGGAAATAGTAGGGCTGGCCCAGCATCGCGGCCTCCGCCTCGATGCCGCCCACTCCCCAGCCCAGCACGCCGAGGCCATTGATCATCGTAGTGTGAGAGTCGGTGCCCACGAGCGTGTCCGGGAACCAGACCACCTCAGTCCCAGCCTGGCGCGCCAAAACCACTTTCGCTAGGTATTCCAGATTCACTTGATGGACGATTCCCGTGGCGGGAGGGACGACGCGAAAATTGTCGAAGGCCTTCTGGCCCCAGCGCAGAAATTCGTACCGCTCGCGGTTGCGTTCAAACTCCATCTCTGTATTGCGCTCGATGGCTTGGGGATTGCCGAAGAAATCCACCTGCACGGAATGGTCAATCACCAGGTCCACCGGAATGAGCGGGTTGATCTTCGATGGATCGCCACCCAGGCGACTCATTGCCGAGCGCATCGCCGCAAGATCGACAACGGCAGGCACGCCGGTGAAATCCTGCAGGATGACTCGAGCAGGCTTGAACGGGACTTCTCGCGCCGTGGGATTACTGGCGTTCCATGCGGCCAGGGCCGCGACGTCCTCTTCGGTAACAAGGGTGCCGTCACAGTTGCGCAACACTGATTCGAGCAACACTCTGATCGAAAAAGGAAGACACGAAATGCCACCCAATCCGACCTTCTCCAGAGTTTCCAGTCGATAAATGACGGCGCCATCGTTGCCCGAATCGAGCAGCGAACGCGCCCCGAAAGAGTTCTTCTCTGTCATGCTTCACT
>Ga0326728_10024343_pt1 | contig 10981 bp, 4 predicted proteins | sample MB3enrmetagenome_FD_207602 | JGI IMG/M metagenome (GOLD analysis project Ga0326728, IMG submission 207602) | Lab enriched peat soil microbial communities from McLean, Ithaca, NY, United States - MB31MN | ecosystem: Environmental > Terrestrial > Soil > Wetlands > Peat | place: USA: New York...
TCCCACCGGCAATTGGGTCATCCTCCGGTTCGGCTATTCCCTCTTGGGAATCACCAACCATCCGGCATCCGCCGAGGCAACGGGCCTCGAGGTTGACAAACTGAACCGCGGCTTTGTGAGGAACTACATGAACACCTACCTGGACAGTTACAAGGAGACGGTGGGCGCGGACTACATGGGCAAGCGTGGCATCCGCTACGTGATTAACGATAGCTGGGAGGCCGGCTCGCAGAATTGGACCAACGACATGATCGCGCAGTTCAAGAAGCGGCGTGGTTATGATCCCCTGCCCTGGATGCCGGTTCTCACCGGGCAGGTGGTGGAAAGCGCCCAGGCCAGCGACCATTTCCTGTGGGACTTTCGCAAGACCATCAGCGATTTAATTGCGGACGAACACTACGGCCAACTGGAGGCAACACTGCATGAGCGGGGCATGGGCCATTACGGCGAGTCGCACGAGGAAGGGCGCGCCTTTGTGGCTGATGGCATGGAAGTCAAGAAGTTCAACGAAGTGCCCATGAGCGCCATGTGGACCCAGACGCCCGGGGTGAACAAGGAACAATACGGGTACAACGCGGACGATCGGGAATCGGCATCAGTGGCGCATATCTACGGTCAGAACCTAGCCGCGGCGGAGTCGCTGACGGCGGCGGCCGCCCCCTGGGCGTGGTCTCCAGCAACGCTGAAGCCGACGGCGGACCAGGAACTGCTGAACGGAATCAACCGCTTTGTGATTCACGAGTCGGCGCACCAGCCGCTGGTGGACAAGGCGCCGGGGTTGACGCTGGGACCCTTTGGGCAGTGGTTCAATCGTAACGAGACTTGGGCGGAACAGGCTGGCCCCTGGGTGAGCTACATCGCGCGCAGCAGCTACCTGCTGCAACAGGGACACTTCGGCGCGGACTTAATTTACTTCTACGGCGAAGATTCCAACCTCACCGCGATCTTTGAGCATAAATCGCCGGATGTGCCGGCGGGCTATGGCTTCGACTACATCAATGCCGACGGCCTGATCCACGAACTGAAAGTCGCCGACGGCCGCATTACGACAAAGAGCGGCATGATCTACCGGGTGCTAGGGCTCGATCCCTATAGCCAACACATGTCGTTGCCCGTGCTGCGTGCCATTCACAAACTGGTGGAGGATGGCGCTGTCGTTGCCGGTCCGAAGCCCACCGACGATCCCAGCCTGGCCGACAACCAGACAGAGTTCCGCAAACTGAACGACGAGCTGTTTGGCAATGGCACGGGCGAGCACAAGGTGGGCAAAGGCACGGTGTACGCTGGCCAGAGTCTGGCGGATGTGTTTAACGCGGTAAAGGTGGCGCCCGACTTTGACTACACCAAGCCGGAGAGCGATACGCGCATTCTCTTCGTGCATCGCAAGCTTTTGGATGGCGATCTGTACTTTGTGGATAACCGCAACGACCGCGACGAAACGGTGGACGCCAGCTTCCGCGTGACCGGCAAGGCGCCAGAACTCTGGCATCCCGAAACCGGCAAGTCAGAGCCCGCGTCGTACAACATTGCGGACGGACGCACCACGGTGCCGTTGCACCTGGAACCCTGGGGCACGGTGTTCGTGGTATTCCGCAAGGCGACGCAAGCGACTTCGCGCAATTTGACCAAAGCAGTGGAGACGGAACTGGCGATGGTGGATGGTTCGTGGAACGTGAACTTTCAACCGGAACGCGGAGCGCCGCCGTCGATCACTCTGGACAAGCTGTCATCATGGAGCGATAACCAGGATGCCGGCGTTAAGTATTTCTCCGGAACCGGTACCTATACGAAGACTATTCAGGCTGCGGCGGATTGGTTCAAGAAGGGTGCGCACCTGTGGATTGACCTGGGTGATGTGAAGAACCTCGCCGAGGTGACAGTGAATGGCAAGTTGCTGGGCATCGTCTGGCATGCGCCTTACAGGGTGGACGCGACGAGCGCACTGAAGCCGGGTGCGAACGCAGTGACCATCAAGGTGACCAATGCGTGGGTGAACCGGCTGATCGGCGATGAACAACCAGGCGTGACGACGAAATATACGTTTGCGGACGTGAAGCCGTACAAGGCGAACTCGCCATTGCTTCCTTCGGGACTTCTGGGACCGGTGCATCTTTATTCCATCGCCACACAGTAAGAAGATCAGGGGCGTCCAAGTCGAAGACACTCTCCATGCCAAGCGGCCAGCAGATCCAGATCGAGGGGTCTTTCATCTGGATCAGAATTCCCGATTTCAACTTTGTCGCCGTTACCCGATCAGGACCTGTTGCCGACTGCCAAAACGATTCCGGACGTATGTCGCGCACTCGGAAGTTGGCCCACGCTATCGCATATTACTCCTGCCTTGTCGCCAAGGCGACTTTTCAGGCCGAATCACGATCATGCGGCGACTAAGGCTGAGCGACAGCAATTTGTAGCGACAAGAATAACCATCCCCAGAATGACGATCCCCCTGTGGACTGCGCCCGGTGTTTGCGCTACACTGGGGCGCGGTTTTCGTCAGGGCACGTCTCTTCTCCCTGCCCCAACCAAGGCAACGCGAAATCATTAAGACGCAACATTCGCTTGAATGACCCTGAAGTCCCGCCCGGAGTGCGTGTTGAGCGAATCGAGGTCTCCATGCGAAAGGTAACTGATCTTCTTGTTCGATTCATCCTGATCTTGGCGGTCGGCGTAGCGTTCTGGGCCGCGGCTCACGTGTCGCGCGCAGCGGTCGAGGCGGCGTCTCCAGGCCCCGAAGCTTCGCCCGACGTTACACTTGAGGCGGAAGCCCACGCCTCGCTCTCCATCATCAATGGGAAAATCAAGCTCACCGGTTTGCATCATCCCGTCACCATACTGCGCGACCGTTGGGGAGTGCCTCACATCTACGCGCAAGATCAGCACGATCTGTTTTTCGCTCAGGGATTCGTCGCCGCGCAGGATCGCCTTTTCCAAATGGAACTCTGGAAGCGATTGGGACAAGGGCGGCTGGCTGAGATTCTTGGGCCCGCGATGCTCGAACGCGACGTGAACGCTCGGCGCCTGCGCTATCGCGGGGCGATGGCCGCTGAATACGCCAGCTACTCTCACGACACCAAGGGGATTCTAGAAGCCTTCACCGAGGGGATCAATGCTGACATCCGCAACCTTACGTCGCCCGGAGGGCCGGGCTTGCCGGTGGAATTCCGATTGGCAGGCTTTTCCCCGGAATCCTGGAAACCTGAGGATTGCATTCTGCGCATGGCGGGATTTCCCATGACCGGCAACGCCGCGCGCGAGCTCTTTCATGCTCAACTGGTTGCACTGGTGGGTGCGGAGGGCGCCGCGCGACTGCTCGACTTGGATCCCGTGCTTAAACTCGATCCCGCTCCGGGCCTGGACCTTTCCGGCCTGTCGGCTGATTTCCTGCGCAACCTCCCGGGAAGTGATGAGCGCCTGGAATTTCCGCCCGAGCCGGGAGTCCTGGGCAGCAACAACTGGACGCTTTCCGGCAAGCTGACCACGACAGGCCGCCCGATGCTGGCCAACGACCCTCACCGCGCGATTGTCCTGGCTTCACTGCGCTACGTTGTGCACCTCGTGGCGCCCGGTTGGGATGTCATTGGGGCCGGCGAACCGGCCTTGCCGGGCGTGGCCATTGGACACAATCAGCACGTCGCCTGGGGCATCACGATTTTTGCCGTGGACCAGCAGGACCTTTACGTCGAGACTACAGATGCCGCTGATCCGCTTCGTTACAAGACCAAGGCGGGGTGGGAGCGAATGTGCGTGGAAGAGGAGGTATTCCGTATCAAGGGCAAGCCCTCCGTCCGCGTGCCAATCAAGTTCACTCGCCATGGCCCCGTTTTGTGGGAGGATCCCGCCCATCACCGCGTCCTGGCCCTGCGTTGGGTAGGAGCAGAGCCGGGCACGGCGGGCTACCTGTCTTCGCTCGCTATCGATCGCGTTCAGAACTGGCAACAATTTGAGGCGGCCATGCCCCGCTGGAAGGTGCCTCCGGAAAACATCGTGTACGCCGACACGGCTGGGAACATTGGCGAGCACTCCATGGGCCTCACCCCCCTGCGCAAAAACTGGTCGGGGCAACTGCCCGTCCCCGGAGACCAAGGTTACGAATGGTCGGGCTGGATTCCCGCCGCCCATTTGCCGCACCAGCTCAACCCCGCGGCGGGGTTCGTTGGTACCGCCAACCACCGAATGATTCCTGAGGATTATCCCTACAAGGTCGGAAACGAATGGTCGGCTCCCTACCGCTTTCTGCGTATTCACGAGGTGTTGAGTGAGGCCGCCACGCATGGGCAAAAGCTGAGTTTGGAAGATCTGGGACGCCTGCAAAGCGATGTCGTGTCACTGCCCGCGCGTAAGCTTCAGCCGCTGCTTGCACACGCCGCGGGCAGCTCGCCTGGCGCGCCCGCACAATTGCTTCTGAGCTGGAACTGTTCAGTCGATCGCGACTCTGCCGCGGCGGCGCTGTTTGAAATCTGGCTTCAGGAAGTCCAGCGCTCCGTGTACCAGCTTCTGGCGCCCCAAAGCGCTTGGGGCATATTGCAAGGTCATGAAGCGTTGCCCGTCGTCATGCGCCACCTTGAGGATCCTGACGAGGCGACCTTTGGCCCTTCGCCCGAAGCCGCGCGCGACCGGCTGCTTCTCGTAACGCTGCGCACCGCCGTTGACAAGCTCACCGCGCTCGAAGGTCCGGACCCGACCAAGTGGTCCTGGGGAAAAATCCACGTGGTGCGCTTCCGCCATCCTCTCGATCGCCTGCCGGGCGCCGCTTGGATGGATTTGGGGCCCCTGGCAAGGCCTGGTGATGGGTTCACCGTATGCGCCACCACCTATCCCGGAAATGACTACGCGCAGACGCACGGGGCAAGCTACCGCGAAGTCCTTGACGTTGGCAATTGGGACGAGTCGAAGGGAATCAACGTTCCCGGGGAAAGCGCCCAGCCCGGGAGCCATCACTACGAGGACTTAGTCCCAATCTGGGCCCAGGGGCGCTACTTTCCACTCCTCTATTCGCGCCCCGCCGTGGAGAAGGCAGCCACGGACCGTCTGCTGCTCGAGCCGTGAGAAGGGAGTGTAGCGAGCGGATACGCCCCTCCTGAAGAAGCACCGAACGCGAAGCGGCCGCGCTCGTGCGGTCACCCGGTCGCATCGCGTGACCCCCCTGGCTGAATTCCCCATCTTGCCTTTCCCTGGCCAATCCCCGGCTGCCCACATATTTACACGCACTCCGGGTGGTACGGTGCAATCGTGAGGAGTGTCGCGTTAATTTGTGGGGGCCAGAAGCCGCTGGTAGCGCGAAGTCTTGGTTTTAGGCGGGCTCCGATTTTACTGTACGAGAACACCCTTCCACGCCGGGATCTGGCCAGCGCCAAGCCTTGTGTCATTTGACGGCTAGCCGACTTTTCAGGCTGAATCCGCTCGCGGGGCTATCAACCACCTGAAAATCACCGGTGGGAAGGGGATTTATCGCCAGCCGCCGCAGCCAGGCCTTGACGTTTGAAAGAGAATGGGCCGATCCGATCCAAGGTGTTATCTTTTCGGAAAAAATGCCGATTACTCCTTTGTGGACCCTTGCACCGCATCGCCCGATCCGCCTTCCGTCGCTCACGGTCCTACTCGTTTCATTGCTCGGCAGCCGATTTTCGACCGCCATGAAGACGTGTACGGTTACGAGCTCCTTTTTCGTTCCGGGATGGAAAATCGCTTTACCTCGGATGACTGCGAAGCCGCGGCCTGCGATGTGGCTGACAATTTCCTCAACGACAGTGCCAGAACACTTACGGCAGGCCAAAGAGCCTTTATCAACTGCACCCGCGAATTCCTTTTAAACGAGTATGCCACCCTACTGCCCAAAGAAGAGACTGTCCTGGAGATTCTCGAGACGGTTGAGCCGGACGCGGAAGTGCTCGCCGCTTGCCGACGACTGAAGCGCCTGGGCTACACGATCGCGCTGGACGACTTCGTTTATGCCGAGAAATTCCAGCCCTTTATCGAATTGGCCAACATTATTAAGATTGACTTCAAGCTCTCGGGGCCGAGCCAAAGGCAGCAAGCGGTGGCAAAGTTCGAGCCGTGTGGCATCCAACTTCTGGCGGAAAAGGTGGAAACGCGCGCGGAATTCGCGGAAGCTCGCAACCGCGGGTACCACTATTTCCAGGGTTATTTCTTTTGCAAACCGCAGATTGTCCGCAGCCACCACATTCCGGCTTTCAAGGCCCACTACCTGCGGCTCCTTCAGGCAATTAACAGGCCGGAGTTGGTCCGAAGCGAAGTCGTGGCGCTGATTGACCGCGAAGTCTCGCTTTGCTACAAGCTCCTGAGATTTATAAACTCACCTTTTTTTGGCTTTCGCTGTGAAATCAGGTCCACGGGGCACGCCCTGGCGTTGCTTGGTGATGAAGAACTGAGGCGATGGGCGTCCGTCTCGGCAGTCCTGCGCATAGCGGGCAATACGCCCAGCGAACTGGTCCTGACTGCGCTAACCCGGGGCCGTTGTTGTGAGCTGCTGACCCTGCACCGGGATACACACATCAACCAGCAGAGCATGTTTCTTTTGGGAGTTTTCTCGCTCATGGAAGCAATGTTGGGCCGGCCAATCTCAGAAATTGTCTCCGAGATTGCTCTGCCCGATGTGGTTCGTAGCGCCCTCCTTGGAAGGCAAAACCGCTACAGGGAAACCCTTGATCTAGTCAAGGCCTTCGAGGCGGGTATGTGGGGCGAGGTTAGCGAACTCGCAGCCGCGCTCAAGCAAGATGAATCGCACCTTTCCGCCACCTATCTGGAAGCAGTGGACTGGGCCCAGAAGGTGTTCCAGGTCTGAATTGTCTTGTGGCGCCTACGTCGATAACAGCCCAACTCACCGCCTAAGATGGATTGGGAACGAAAACTCCCTTCCCACGCCGGAACCCAGCCAAACGCCAGGATTGTCGATGGGAAGGCGACTTCCCAGGCCGAATCCCCAACAGCGCCGGAACTATCTGCGCAGCCGCAATTTGCAGTACGTCGAGCGGGTAGATTCTCCCGCAGCCATATGAGGGTATTTTCCAAGTGCGTGACCATCCGGACAGCATCCAACCCCCAAACGTGACCGTTGCAGATAGGCCCCTACCAGCATAGAACGCGAATCGCAATTTCGGTGGAGTTTCGGAGCTTTGTCAGTGCAAAATAGGAGAGCCCCACTGATTCCCACGGGCATCTCGGGAATAACTGATGAAATCGACAGTTCCGGCTGGCGCTAATTCCGTGGGCGAGACGCATCCGGTTGTACGGAAAATACACTCTACGCGGGGGGCCAGTTTTCGTCTCGAAAGGTCTGCCTTCAATACTCTTCAAGCCAAGTGCAAATCGCTGATTCAACGAGAACCAACGCTCTGGAGTAAGAAAACGATGGAAGAATCAAAAGTGTCTTCAACAGGATTCAAGCAACTGGTCTTTGCGTTGGGAGCCGGCTTATTACTGTTGGCCGGTTTTGCGAGTAGCGCCCGCGCGGCCGATTACCAGAGCCTGCCCGTGGTCAAACCCGTCGTGTCGTGCGATCAGCTTGCCAAGGCCGAACTGAGGCAGGCGGTGGGCGCCTCGGTCACCATCAAATCGGCCACGGAGCTCGACACGGAGAAGGGGAAGTACTGCAAGGTATCAGGCACTATCGCGCCTGCGGTCGGCTTTGAGATCGATCTGCCCATGGAGCACTGGACCCAGCGTTACCTGGAGGGCGGTTGTGGCGGCATGTGCGGCTCGGTGCGCGCCAATATTGCCAATGCCGGCTCCTGCATGCCGGCGCTGAACGGTGAGTTCGTAGTGGCGGGCGACGACATGGGCCACTCGGGCGGGATGGGTGGGCCCGGCGGCGCGATGGGCTCTTTCGGCGCCGATCCGGACGCGCGCATCGACTTCGCCTACCGTGCCAATCACGAGACAACGCTGGCGGCCAAGGCGCTGATCAAGATCTTCTACGGCCAGCCCCAGAAGTACTCGTATTTCGTGGGCTGCTCGGACGGCGGCCGCGAGGCTCTGGCGGAAGCCGAGCGCTATCCGAATGATTTCGATGGCATCTCGGCCGGCGCGCCGGTGCTCCTCATCAGCCTGCATAACTCGTTCTTCCACGGATGGGAAGGGGCGGTCAACAAGCGGGCCGACGGCTCTCCCATCCTTCTCCGCAGCCGGATGAGCATTGTCCACGACGCGGTTTTGGCGCACTGCCCCACACTCTCGGGCGTCCAGGACGGTCTGCTGGAAGATCCTTTTGGCTGCAAATTCGATCCCGCATGGGTCCAGTGCGCGGCGGGTGCCACCGACACTTCGCAGTGCCTGACGGCCGAAGAAACAGCCGTGTTGAAGAAGTACTATGCTGGTCCCTCCGATGCGCAAGGGCGCCATTTCACGATCAGTGGATATGCACTGGGTTCTGAGCTGCAATGGGGCCTGCCGACCAGCGCCACGACCGCCCAGCGTGGACCCGGCGGCGGCATGGCCGGTGCCAACATCAAGTACCTATTGATGCCCGCGGTGCTCGCGGACGATGAACTCGCCAAGTTCTCCTTTAACGAGGAGTGGTTCAATAAGGTCAACGAGGTTGGGGCGCCTCTTTACAACGCCGGAAACACCAACCTGCGGCCCTTTGAAGAGCACGGCGGCAAGCTGATCGTGTGGCACGGCCTGGCCGATGACTCGGTGCCGCCGGCCATGTCGGTCGCTTTCTACCAGGGCGTGCAGAAGCAACTGGGCGACAACCTGACCCACTCGTTCATGCGCCTCTTCCTGATCCCCGGCGTCGGCCACTGCGGCGGCGGCCAGGGCTTTCCGCAGATCGATGTCCTAAGCCCGCTGATGGCCTGGACCGAGATAAAACAGGCGCCGCAAGTGATTCTTGCTGGCAAGACGGCCAACCAACAGATGGGACCTGGCGGACCTCAGCAAGCTGGCCCCGGTGGTCCAGGCGGTCCGGGTGGTCGGGGCGGACCTTTTGGCCCCGGCGGTCCGGGTCCCGGCCAGGGCGGCGGGCAAGCAAGCACACCGTACGCGCAGCCCGCTCAACCTACCATTGCCACGCGCCCGGTCTATCCGTACCCGTATGTTGCCAAGTACAAGGGCACTGGCGATTTGAAGGACGCTGCAAACTATGAGCCTGACAAGGTACCCGAGGCGCTGCCTTTGGTGTTTAACACCGAAGCAACAAAGTTGATCGGCCCGGACAATCAGAAGTTCTATCACGTAGAAAACGGACAACTGGTTGCCAACCCTGCAAGCAAGTAATAGCTCGGACTTCTCGCCATGACAGCACTTGGGCTGGCCAGGACCGGTTTTGTCCAAGTCAGCCTAAACATGAGTTAGGCCGCTTCCTGGAGGACAGCATGGCAGGCCTCGGAGCGTGGCTTCGCGGATTCTTTGGCGGTAAAGAGGAATCGGACCCCGGACGCTTGCTGCCCCACACGCCCACACGACCCAGCGGGCCAGAGTCGTTTGCCGAGGACAACAACGACTTTGCGCTCGCAATGTACAGGCAATTGCGGCAGCGGCCCGGGAACCTGTTCTTCTCTCCGTTCAGCATCCGCACTGCCCTCGGCATGACCCATGCCGGAGCTAGGGGCGAGACCGCAGCGCAGATGAGAGAGGCGCTCCGCATCTCGTCGCCAGACGAGGCGCCCCACGTGGCCTTCGCCGAGATCATCGAGCGGCTCAACGCAGCTGGCGGCGGCAAGTACGAGATGGAGGTGGCGAACTCGCTCTGGGGCCAGGATGGTGCACCACTCCAGCCGGGATTCCTGGACCTGACCGCCCGCCATTATGGCGGCGGCATGAACCTTGTCGATTTCCGCCGCGATGCCGAGGCTGCACGCCTAACCATGAACCAGTGGGTGGAAGACAAGACGAGGCACAAGATCCGGGAACTCATCCCTTCCGGCGGCCTGGACACTGACACGCGTCTGGTCCTGGTCAACGCCGTCTACTTCAAGGGGATGTGGGTGCTGCAGTTTCCCAAGGCGGCCACGCGCGACGAGCCGTTCCGCCTGGAAGGCGGCGGAACGGTGCAGGCGCCACTGATGCACCAGCAGGAATGGGTCCAGTACCTGCAGGCCGCAGGCTACCAGGCGGTGGACCTGGTTTACGAAGGCGGCGACCTGTCGATGCTCGTGCTCCTTCCGGACCGGAAGGACGGGCTTCGGAATCTCGAGAAGGAGCTCTCCGGTCGGATGCTTCACGATTGCGTGGCGCAGGTGCGTGCCAGCGAGGTCGAGCTCTTCCTCCCACGGTTCAAGATCACTTGGGGAACCGTCAACATGAGCGACCTGCTCATCGCCCTTGGCATGCCGCTGGCGTTCACCCGCTACCAGGCCGACTTCTCCGGCATCAACGGTCACGAGCCGCCGGACGAGGAGTCGCTGTTCCTCTCGGGTGTCTTCCACAAGGCCTTTGTAGAGGTACAGGAGAAGGGCACGGAGGCCGCGGCTGCCTCAGCGGGTGCCATAGAGGCGAGCGCGGCCCTTTGGCCTTCCAAGCCGCCGCCAGTTCCCATCTTCCGTGCCGACCATCCCTTCCTGTTTGCCATCCGCGAGCGCAAGAGCGGCGCGATCCTGTTTCTCGGCTGCATCACCGATCCCACGCGAGAGAACTGATGCGGGGTCGAGTTGTCGTGCGTCGTAGCCACGGCTGTCCACCTGTGAGCGCTCAGCGATCGAGCCACTGCTAGGCTCCCAAAGGTCGGTGCCCAACTAGACACCCACTGCCTGCACTGAAACGCTTGCCCAAAAACCCTGCCCTTCGGCTCGCCGCAAGTGCTTGATCCCGTGAGGCTGGTTTACGGGGATTCCGCTGCCCGGAATCAGATGTTTATGGGCGGCCGGGCGCGTTCCTGAGACTTCCATCGGTAGCACCCTTTCAAAACCTCAATGAATCCCGATTTCCGCCGCACGTGTGTGCGGCCGGTGTGCGGCTTTAGGAGTCCCAAGAACCGATGGAAGGCACGAGCAGCACGGGCACGCCATCGGGAAAAGAGCAC
>Ga0326728_10024346_pt1 | contig 10980 bp, 8 predicted proteins | sample MB3enrmetagenome_FD_207602 | JGI IMG/M metagenome (GOLD analysis project Ga0326728, IMG submission 207602) | Lab enriched peat soil microbial communities from McLean, Ithaca, NY, United States - MB31MN | ecosystem: Environmental > Terrestrial > Soil > Wetlands > Peat | place: USA: New York...
AGGGGACAAAGTGACTTACGCGACTTTAAACCACGCCTTCCACTGCCTGATGGAGGGGGCAGAGCTTATCGCGCTCGAACGCGACCGGTACTGGATGGACCGGGACGGCCTCTCTCTCTCGGCCGGGCCGGTGGTTGCAGCCCTTGAGATGGCCGCAGGCACGACCGCAACCGTGGTTGGCAAGCCCTCAAAAGAGTTCTTTGGCCTTGCGCTCCGCGATATGGGGCTCGCAGCAGGAGAGGTGGCCATGATCGGCGATGATATCTTCACTGACGTCGGCGGTGCACAGGCTGCCGGGATACGGGGTGTCCTTGTCAGGACCGGTAAGTTCAGAAAGGATGTCTGCAAAAAAAGTACTATAATTCCGGCGGCAGTCATAAACTCCATCCGCGATATCGGAACGCTCCTGTAACACGATCATGACCCGTACTGCACAATTCCGGATTGTTATTGTTGCCGTGCTGCTGGCATTGGCCGTTGCGGGAGGATACCTGTACGCCACCCGGGAACATGTCGTCGTTTCCCACATTGTCGTGGGCGCCGATGATTCCCCGCCGATAACCGCCACCCATACCTTCCCCTTTGAAAAGACCCAGGTTACCATAACGGTGCCGGTCGATGCTGCGGTCTATTCTGCGGCAAAATCCACGGACAAATCGGTCTCTGTCTATGGTAACGTGACCGAGAGCGTCTGGGTAACGGACAGCTACCTGGAGATGGTCAACGATCCCGCCCAGGAGCAGCTGTACACCGATCTCATCGCGCAGTTCCGCTCTATCCGGGACAAGGAGGGGCTCACGAGCGATGAGTACCTCGAGCTGATGGCCGCCTATACCCAGTCCCTCACTTACGAGACCACCCCGGACAACCCGACCAAGTACCCGGTCGAGACCGTTGCGGAGGGCGCGGGGGATTGCGATGACAAAAGCGTGCTCCTTGCCGGCCTCCTCTCCCGTGAGGGATACAAGGTCTCGCTCCTGCTCTTCTCCCCTGAGTCGCATATGGCTGTCGGGGTCGGCTCCACGGATTCGCTGTACAAGGACACCGGCTACGCCTATCTCGAATCAACCAACCTTTCCTACGTGGGCGTCCCTCCTGATGAGCTGGAGGGAGGCGTCCGGCTCACGTCCGAGCCGATGGTCATCCCGGTCGGGAACGGGACCACGCTCTACACCAGCGGGGCAGAGACCGCATTCATCAACAACGCGGCAACCCTCTCGGAGCAGAAAGTGACTGCCTTAAACGCACAACTGGCACCAGTCGCTTCCGATCTTACGGCAAAGCAGAACCAGCTCTCAGAGCTCGAGTCCCGGATGGCGTCACTGCGGGGCTCCGGAAATATCGGGGGATACAATGCGCTGGTCTCATCCCATAACGCGCAGGTATCGGCCTACAACGCTGAACTCTCTACCTACCAGGGGGAAGTGGCGCAGGGCAATACCTATGCCGATGTCTACAATTACATCATCACGCATGCATACGACCGGAAAGGCACCTACGCCTGGGCGAAGGCAAACGTGCCGTAATACCGGTCCCGGACGGACAAAATCACGGTTCCGGTGCTGGCAGACGCTGATGCGTTGCTTCCCGGAGGCGCCGTACCGCTGTATCGCAGTACTGGCGCGAGACATCGATCCCGATAAACCGGCGACCGCATTTTGCAGCGGTAAGTGTGGTAGTCCCGGCACCGTTGAAGGGGTCGAGCACAATATCGTTTTTGTACGAGAAAAGTTTCATGACCCGGCGGGGCAGTTCCTCGGGAAACATCGCGGGGTGGTCGAACTCTTTCATCCGGTGCTCAGGCGGGATCTTCCACCGGCCAATCACCCATTCCTTGAACTCATCAGCAGTGATATCGATATCCTCGCGCCGCCCGGTTTTTTTGTGGGTCCCCTTGTCAAAGACCTCGACAAACTCCCACGTGTACTTGATATAGGGCATGGAGGGGGATTTCCAGCTCCCCCACGCGGTGTACTTGGCGTTGTAGTTGTTCTTCTCCCAGAGGAATTCCGCCTTCCAGAGCAGGCCAAGTCCCAGAAGCTGGTTTGAGATGATATGGTGGGTGGGGACATAGTCCGAGAAGAGCGGCTGGACGTTGATCGCCATCCTCCCCCCGGGCCGGAGCACCCGCACACATTCCGTCCAGACGGCGTTGAGGGTTGCAAAATACTCGTTCCACTCGCGGGTGTCGTCATGGGGGTCCTGAGCATAGGAATGGCCGAAATTGTAGGGCGGCGAGGTGATGACAAGGTCCACGCTTTCTGCGGGCATGCCGGCGAGAACGGAGAGCGCATCACCGCAGAAGATCCGGTTGACAAAGGGCCCGATCGCCGGGTTTTCACCATTGTGGAGGGCAGCGTTGGCATCCTTTGAACCTTTCCGGACCTTCGCCTTCCCGGCCTTGTCCTTTACTTTTTCCTGCTTCAAGGATCACCCTGCCTGTGGAGTACTGGTGGAGCGGGAAAGGTAAAGAACGCATCTTCCTGCAGGCACCTTGGACCATGTTCAGTCGTACTTCCGCAACAGCGCCGGGTTCTGCCGCCGGGTCCACCAGCGCCGGAGGTACAGCCCACCGGCAGTTGCAACGCCCGCACAACCACAAGCTGCAGCGAGGGTCCAGGTACCGGATGCCTGCGGAACGTCATTTTTTGCAGGGATCAGGGTGGTCCGAACAATCACCGGGGTTCCGTCTCCAGCACGTGTGTCCGGTGCAGTTGGGGGGAGCGCGGGGGCTGCAGACTCCACCGGTGTACTGATGGTAAGGGAAGGGACTGCAGCATTCATGGATACCGTGGCATTCACGGGATTCATGGTGCTCCGTGTGGATATGGCAAGATACGAGAAGCCCGGGGTCGTTGCGGTAAAGTAATGCGCCTCCCCCGAATGGTTCATATACGTGGTTGGCAGTTCGGACCATCTCCCCTCCTCCAGATGCATGAGGGCAATGTGCGCCGGTGTGAGACCGTTTGACCGGAGCCAGGCATCCGCGACGGCAAAGGTGATGGTCCCGGAGCTGATGGCAGACGGGTTTACGGCAACCGGCTCCAGGGAAACGATCCCCGCGGTGATGCGACCGTTGCCCGGGGGCAGAACGGTCATGCCAGCATCGGCCAGTATAAGGTCGGTGGGGCCAAGGGGGCGGGACGGGACGAAGGTAGCTGCAGTGATAGCATACGGGTACCTCGCAAATCCAGCGCTTTCCGCGTCGTCGAAGGCAAATGACAGGGTCCCTCCGGCAGGTGCGCCGGGCGATGTGGCTACTGATGATATGCCCCGACCGGATATTCCGCTCTCCGGCACGCTGCTACCGGAACCTGTGATCGCTGGCAGGGGTGTCGATTCCGGTGGAGGGACCGGGGGAGTGGTTGTTGGAACTGCAGTCGGGGGGATTGTGGGTACTTCGGTCGGGAGACTTGTCGGTACCGTGGTTGGCGGGGTTGTTGGTACCTGGAGTAGTACAGAGAACCCGTTTTTAAGGAGACCCTCCTGCCCGTCGGGGTTGGTCACCACAACATTCCAGCTGCCGGCTTCCTGCCCGGTCAGATCGAACGTGCAGATGAGGTGCGTTGACCGGAGGGCTGTTACATTGGTGGCCAGGATATCGGTAAACCCGGTGCGGTTCAGTTTTACCCGGGGAGCCGCCGTTGTGTTGAAGTTGCTCCCCGTGAGATCAGTGATCTGGACAATAGTCGCATTTGTCCCACCTGATGGGGAGATACTGGTGACCAGGGGTGGCGGCTGCGGCGCAGTGATGGTAAAACCGCCTGCCAGTGTGCCCTGCAGACCTCCTGGGTTGGCGACAACGACAGTGTATTCCCCGGCCATCGCGCCTGTCAGGTTGAAGGTACAGGTAATCAATGATCCGGAGCGCACCGTAATGCTGCCTGCCGGAATTGAGGTCACACTCCCGATATCTACGATTTCCAGCGAATTGCCGGTCCTGCCGGTCACGTACGCATATGGGCCGGCTACAGATACCCCTGAAGGGGTGTTGAGCAGCGCCCCATCGGTCCCGTCAATAAGAGTACCGAGATGGACCGGGACAGCGGGATTTGAGACGTCCACGATCTCAAGCGCGTTGCCACCCGAACTGGCCACATAGGCAGAGCGGCCCGATACGTATACTCCTGCGGGGTTACCCAGCCGGGCCCCGCCGATACCATTCGCAAGGGCTCCCTTATGAACCGGATGTGCAGGGCTGGTGACATCCACGATCTCAAGGGCATGGCTCCCGAAGCTCGCCACATAGGCATATTTCCCGGCTATAGTCACTGCGGCCGGGGACTTCAGGTAAGGTACGGAGCCTCCCCCGTCTTTGAGGAGCCCCGCATGAACCGGGTGTGCCGGGTCGGAGATATCCACGACCTCCAGTGCATTGTTCCCGGAACTGGTCAGGTACGCGAAGGTGCCGGATACAAATATGCCGGTCGGGTTCTTCAGGAGGGTATCGTCCCTGAGGGTCCCTGCATGAACCGGGGAGGCAGGATCGGAGATATCCACGACCTCCAGGGAATTGCTTGTATAGCCCGTCACATAGGCATAGTCACCGGACACGGCAACCGCCCGGGGAGAGGTCAGGAGCGCCCCCCCGGTCCCGTTGGTGATGCTCCCCATGTGGACCGGGGATGCCGGGTCCGCGACATCGATAATCTCCAGCGCGTTGCTCCCGGAACTGGTTACATAGGCATGGGTTCCGGAGACAACGACATCCATGGGGGCCCTGATGAGCGCGCCCCCGGCCCCATTGAGCAGGCTGCCTTTATGGACGGGATGGCCCGGGTCCGCAACATCGACGATTTCGAGCGCATTGCTCCCCTGGTTGACGATATACGCGTTTGTGCCTGAAAGAAAGACCGCTTGGGGGCCATTCAGGAACGGTGCGATGCTTCCTCCGTCAACGATGCTGCCTGCATGAACCGGGCGGGCAGCGGCCGGCACCAGGAGGACCTGAGCACCGGTGGCAAAGTCCGAACCGGAGATGGTTGCGGTAAAGACACGGGTCGTATTTTCCTCTGCGTCCGGGGTGATATCGGTAACCGTGGGAGAGACAGCTCCGGTGATCCCAAACAGGAGGGGCAGGAGAACAAGGGCACATACCAAACGTGCTGTCAGGAGGGCAGGTACATTCATAGGGAGCCTCATCGGAAATTCGTGGATTGGAGTGATTGCCGGCCGGGCGGGATTCCCGTACCCTGCACATAAGTGAGGATAATAGGCAGGCCGTATTTCATCATTGACAGGAAGGCAAAATAAATATTGTGAGTTGTATTTTTTATAAAAATGAAATTTGGAGCGATTGGAACTGCTTATGAGAGGGGGCCGGAATAGCGGGCATGAGCCAAAACCGGTCAGGGCGGGGGACCCTCCCCCGCATCTGGCCGTTGTTCTTACTTCTTTTCCGTTCCGCTGGTTTCCATATGGTCAAGGACCCGGTCCCACATCACAAGGAGACCGGGGATGATCACGTAGGCGAGGAGGCCGGTGCCGAGGAAGGCCCCGGTGATGATGAGCGAGGTTTCCATTGCGCTCACCTCTAGGCAAGGGCCGTCTCGGTGTCGGCCCAGGTCTCGACCTTCGTCCGGATCGATTCGTCGGTGAAGGACGAGATGATGATCTTGTCCCTGCTGAAGTGGAGACTGTAGATCTCACCGTTGGGGTCGTGGCACTTGAGGGTCGCCGAGTAGGTCTCCTTTTCGGAGTCCCGGGCCGGGACCCCGCCGTGAGCTGCGGTGACGGGCGCGGAAGCGAGCAGTGCTGCAATCCCGGCGTTGAACGCGGCAAGGCTGTCATACCGGTCGGTCAGGTACCCGACAACCTTTGCCTCGGTGTCCTGGTACTGGATCTTCGCGGTGTATGCCTCACGGGTCTTCTCCACACCAGCGTGTGTTGCTCCTCCGGACATGTAGGACACACATCCGAAGGGATTCGATACGATGACTGCCTGGACGATCGCGTTGAAGGTCGTCGCATCCTCGATCGGGTTGGTCAGGGTGCGGTAGGCGGTCTTGGTGGTAGTCCCATCCTGGAAGTCTGCCATTTTCTCTCATCTCCTTTCTTTTCTCTTTTCTGTCTGTCTCGGGGGCCCTTTGACACATACCTGTGAACCATATGGGGTATTACGGGTACGCGGGGGGTAGTAATCCGGGTTACCGGTGAGACCGGTTTGGGGATTGGGGGGTATTGGCGTGCAAAAAGAGGAAAAAGAGAATAACCTACAGTTTTTGAAGTTTATTATTGGAAAATGAGTTCAACGAAGCCACAACAAAGATAATCTTAGAGATAAATACTACGATTCGATGATGAAAAGTAAGTCGGAGACAATAAATTTTTGATACAAATGGAAAAAATACAAATTGATCCGAAATATTTGAAGATACTTGGCGATTCTCCGACCGATGATGCAAAATTTTTTAATTTTGATGCGTATATCGAAGCAATCAGTAAAATTATCCTCTATCCTGAAAATACGACTCCCCTTTCAATCGTTGTCAATGGTAGATGGGGAAGTGGAAAAACTTCGTTAATGAAAACCTTAAGGAAAAAACTTGACTCTCCCATTTCGCATCAAATAGGCCGAAAAACAAGGACCGTTTGGTTTAATGCATGGAAGTATTCAGAAACCGATGCCATGCTTGCATCGCTGGTTCGAGAAATCTACGATGAGATCGATCGACAAAATCTTTTTACAAAACAAGGTATTTTTGATAGAATCAAAATTTGGACAATAACACTATATGAAAATGGTAATCCCACCCAACTAATTACAGATTTAGCTAAAATATTAACTGGGGGCTTGGCACCAGATTTCACAAAATGGCAAAAGATTCCAGAATATAAGAAAAGACTTCCATTTTTCGATTCTTTCCGAGAATATATGCGATTAATATTAAATTTTTTTGTTATTCGAGAAGATGCCAATGGTAGTTTTGATGATACAAAAGGTGTTCTTGTAATATTTATTGACGATATGGATCGTTGTTCACCCGAATCAATTGCAAAGATATTAGAATCAATTAATTTATTTTTTGACCAGAAGGGATGTATTTTTGTTTTTGGAATGGATACCGATCTCATTGCAAAAGCAGTTAATTCACATTATAGTAAATATGAAGGGTTTTCTGGGGAGAATTACCTAAAAAAGATAATTCAGTTGCAATTTGATCTTCCGGAAATCCGGAAGGAAGAAATTAAAGATTATATTCTAAGCGAATTGACTAGTGAAGAACCACTTCGAAATTATGTTGATTTGATACTCACAGGTTCTGATAGTAATCCTCGTCAAATAAAACAATATATCAATTCGCTTAGATTTATGATGACATTAGGTAATACAATTAATAGACTAAAAATTAATGAAGAATTGTTAATCAAATGGTCTATTCTTAATTTGATCTCGGGAGAGTTTGTTAACAATATAAAAATTAACCGACAATTGTTTTTAAGAAGTCAGGTATACTTAACCACGGCTCGTGATAATTTCGAACAATGGGATAATCCTGAATTTTATCGAAATGCAAAAACAGAAGAAGTTCAAAAAAATTATCAGGATCTTGAAGATTATCTAAGAGATGAAAGAATTAAGAATGTATTAAAAAGCGGTAATGAGTACTTTACTAGTGAGAATCTATCAGATTATATTTTCTTAAGCAGTCTCGCTCCCAAGGAGGCAAATTACCTTGGGGCAGTAACAATCGTTGCTATTGGCTCTCAATCCTACTATTTGGGGGAAAATATCAAATTAGCAGGTACAAGTACAGTTACGGCAAATTCGTTAGTTTATCTATCGATTGCTACGCAAGATCCTAAAACCCAAAACAGAAAACTTGATCAATTCTCAATAGAAACGATAAATACTGATGCAAATACTTTTTTGAAAGTTGATGTTAAAGGAGATAATACTTGGGAATATGAATGGGATACCTCTAAAATTTCCTCCGTAATTGACGCTGGAACATATACAATCTATGCATGTGAAGGCCCGTTTACAAGAAATAATCTGAAAAATAAGGCATATGGCACAGTTTCAATTATACTGAAAAAACCATTTGTAAGTGCAACCGCATCTCAATCAGTTGTCGCACGAGGAGATTCTCTTTATATTACAGGGACCGCTACAGGTCATCCCAAACTTGGTGTTCAAATTTGGATTTTCGGAGAGGATATTTTCTTACATAAAACAGTACCGGTAAATCCTGATGCATCATTCTCTCTCCAGCTAAAACAATCGGATACAATGGAAATGAGCGCAGGTCAATATTTTGTTGTTGTCCAGCATCCCATGATGAATGAAGAATTCGACATTTATCTCGATAAAACTGAACAAAACATATTGAGTAATTATCCTAAAAAGGGAACTCTTTTATTTTCAATTACTGGCCTCCAAAGAAAAAAAGGTTCAGAAGCTGCACAGGCATTCATTGAAGCAATAAACGATGAAAACATTGATGATACTTACACGAAATTCCAGTTCCATATTGAAGCCCCGGTTATAACAATAGATCCAATCGGTGACAGGCACGTGGGTGACAAATTTATCATCACCGCAACTACCAACCTCTCGGTCGGTGATCAGGTCCAGTTTGATGTATATTCCTCCTCGTTCAAACCGAAACAAAAAAATAACGGCGAATTTACCGGCGCAACAGGAGTTCTGATAGTGACAAGAGGCGATCAAGGTCTCAATAAGCTTGCATTCGATCTTGATACAACAGTGTTCAAACCAGACGAGTATATCGCAATCGCATCTTCTTTTTCGCCTCAAGTGACTGCAAATGCGATTTTTAACTTAATTAAAAATTAAAAAAAATTATTTTTCCTCACCCTCCATCAGATCCTTCGCCAGCCAGATACCGCCGGGGAACACATCGTAGAACCTCCACCGGCACTGGGGCGAATAGACCCAGAGCATCTTTCGGGCCTGCGACGGGCACTTCATCTCCCGGAGGTAATCGATCTCCTTCCTGCACTGCCGCAGGACCGTGGGTGCATCCGGCAGCGGCGTGCGGGAACGGACCACCTCGATGATGAGTGCCCCGTCCGCCCGAAGCCCGATAAGGTCGAGGGGGATCCGTGACTTGCGCACGAGCACCGGGAGGTAGCCTAGGCATTCGAGGATGCGCATCGAATCAATGATGATCGCGTTGCACCGGGTGTAGTTTTCCGGGCCAAGGGTCAGTTCACCTCCGTTTCCGGTCCGGATGATGAGGGTTGTCTCACCTGCGATTGTTCCGCAGGGGTTAATCCGGTTGCTGTACGAGGCACCGGATGCCATCGCACCCGGCGCAATCACGTCCTGTTCAGCGGTTATGGTCTCCATAGAGTTGTTCCTCCATTGGTGTGTAACGCCCGTGACCCCGGGCCAGGGTATTCGTATGAGTGGCAGGAATGCAGGTGCATTCGCTCCCTGCATGTATCATAACGCCGGCCCGGTGCAGGATCACCCCGCCCTGTGGGGCAAAAAGGGAGCGATCGCTGGAGCATACGCTGTCAGTGATTACGGATCAATGACGAGCGGACCAGCAATCAACGATGTATAAGAGAAGAGGCGGGCAGAACAGTCCCGGCCCCGGCACCCGCAGCTTGCATCCCGGCGCTGGCAATCAGGTAGATCGGTGCTTTTTCTTTCTCAAAGAGCCCGAAGAGGCCACAGGTAAGGGTCATGAGGACAAAGCAGGTCTTCGCGAAGCGGCGGGCGGCCTTCTTTGGATACCCGATCTTCGTGATCTTCCTTGTTACCTTCGTGCAGAACTCCAGGCTCATGGTGATTATTTCTAAAAATGATAAGGGGGGTTATATAGGCTGCGGTAGATTCGAAAAATCTGGTAGTTATTCGGGGAATCGGGGGCTGATACGCGCCCGGATCCCGTCAGGAACACGCCCGCTCCGGGCAACCGGCAGGGGGCGCGGCATGCCCGGCCCGGATTCCGGTAGTACAGGCCCGGATTTCTGATGCGGTAAGGAAGGTGCCGCGAGCACCGGGTGGTCGTGCGGTCAGCGGAAGATTTCCGGAAAAGATCGGATCGCGAGCGGAGAATTCCGGAAAAGGAACGGGTCTGCAACTGAGGATTTTCAAAAATGATCGGATCGCATGCTGATGATTGTGGAAAAGGAACGGATCGGCTGCTGAGAATTTTGAAAAAAGATCGGATCGCGTGCTGAGGATTCGAAAAAAAGAGCGACTCAGCAGTTGAAGATTTTTAAAAAAGTACGGGATCGTTTCCGGGCCGGATGGCCCTACCCACACAAAATCATCATCTTTTTTCGACGGCGGGCGGGTTTTCCGGACTACGCATCTAAAAAAAGTCTAAGCCGGGAGAGGAAGATTTCAAAAAATGAGCGACTCAGCTGCTGAAGATTTTCAAAAATGATCGGATCGCAAGCTGAGGATTTCGGAAAATAAGCGACTCAACAGCTGATGATTTCAAAAAATAATCGGTAGCCCCCCCCATTTGCTGCTCCGCAAAAAAATGGATCGGACCGATCGATCTCAGGATTGGTCGGGGCGGCCGCGTCCCTTATGCGTCCCTTATGGTGGCGTCCCCTCCCTCAGCCCGCATGGTACAGTAAAAACCGTTTAATGTAGCCATCCACATACTCTATGCGATTTCAGTATGCTGGACGTCAAGGATCTGTATGTGAATGTCGGTGACAAGGAAGTGCTGCATGGCATCAACCTCCACATCGACGCCGGGGAGACCCACGTGCTCATGGGCCCCAACGGCTCCGGGAAGACCACGCTTTTAATGACGCTGATGGGATTCTCCGGCTATAAAATAACGAAAGGAAAGATCATGTTCAACGGCGAGGACGTGACCGCGATGCACGCCGACGAACGGTCCAAGCGCGGGATCGGCATGCTCTTCCAGCGCCCGCCCACCATCTCCGGGCTCAAGCTGGGCAAGCTGCTCACAGCCATCTCGCGCGACAAGACCGCGGATATTCCGGCCCTTGCCAAATCGGTGCACATGGGCTCGTTCCTGG
>Ga0326728_10024347_pt1 | contig 10980 bp, 12 predicted proteins | sample MB3enrmetagenome_FD_207602 | JGI IMG/M metagenome (GOLD analysis project Ga0326728, IMG submission 207602) | Lab enriched peat soil microbial communities from McLean, Ithaca, NY, United States - MB31MN | ecosystem: Environmental > Terrestrial > Soil > Wetlands > Peat | place: USA: New York...
CGAGTTCATGAACCGCATCGACAAGGTGATCGTATTCCGCACCCTGCAGCGCACGCACCTCGAAGAGATCCTGGATATCGAGTTGAACCGGGTCCAGGACCGAATCATTGCCGCGAGCAGTAACAAGCGGTTCGTGGTCCGGTGCGAATCGGCGACACGCGATTTCCTGCTGGCGGAAGGCACGGATAAGAAGTTCGGGGCGCGGCACCTGAAACGGGCCATCGAGCACCACCTGGTGTTCCCGCTTTCGAACCTACTCGCCACGGGACAGATCGAGGCGGACGATCTGATTATCGTCGATCAAGAGCGAGGCTCGTCCAAGCTCGTCTTCGTCAAGGACGATCGCGGAGTTTTGGTCGGAAAGCAGGGGAGCGAGGTGGGCACAGTGCGGGAGGGGGCTCTTGTTGCTGCTTCATCCGCAAGCTCAGGTGCGGCACGGGCCGCTGCCTGTCGCGGGACTACTGATTGAATCGTACCGCGACACCCGGGTGAGTGCACGAAACGGGGCGTCCTACGGCTTCTCGTTAGGCGCAAGTCGGGGCTGCAAGGCTGCTTGACGCTTGATTTCAAGTGCTGATAAGCGTAGGTTAAGCGCAGGAGCGTGGAAGGCCATGAAGCGCGTGCTGACGGCCCTTTTGGTAGGACTCTTGGCGGCGACCTGGGCGCTTGCCGGGCCGCAAGAGCAAACGCCCGCCCCATCGCCCGGCACCGAATCGCTGGGCGATGTCGCTCGCAAAGCGAAGGCTGATCGCATCCAGGAAAACAAGAAGCCCGTCAAGGTCTTCACTAACGAGAGCGTTCCCCGGGAAGGGGGCTTGAGCGTTATTGGTCCGGCTGGGGGCGGAGAGATTCCTGACGTGACGAGTTCCGGCGGACCCGAGGACCAGGATCTTGCCCAGCTGAGGCAACAATTCCGCGATCAGTTGCGGGAACGGAATTCGACGCTGGACATGCATCAGCGCGAGTTGGTGGTACTGCAGGCGAAGCTCAACTTGGCGGAGCCTCAATACTATTCGGATCCCAACAAGGCTCTTCAGCAACAGACGTTCCGGACCGACATCAACGAGCTGACCCGGAAGATCGAGGAGAAGAAGCAGCAGGTCGCCGAAGACGAAAGGGCCATCTCCGATCTGAGGGATGAAGCGCTACGCCAGGGTGCAAACGAGTCCGGGCTGCAGTCAGCGGCCGGCGCCGCTACCGAGAACACTACCGAACCCGGTGCGCCTGAGACGGCGCACCAAAAGGGAGCCCGAGAATACTGGCAAGAGCGCTTCAAGGCCGCTCGCGAGCGCGTGGCTCGCGCTCAGGAGGAGCAGCAGTTGGCCGAAGACGAACTGAGCCTGCTCCAGACCCGCCAAGCCCAGGAGTTGAGTCCCGCCTCCCAGTCTCAGCTTGCCCAGGCCATTCCCGCCAAGCAGGAAGAAGGGCAAATGAAGCGCGCTGCCACGGAGAAAGCCAGCCAGGATCTTGACGCGTTGCAAAAGGAATTCGAAGCCAGCGGCGCGCCTCCTGACTGGAGCCTGCCGGAGCCGCCGAGCATCCCGCCCATGTAAGGCGATTCGCGAAGCGCCCTCTTTACCTCGATTTTCGAGTTTCGTCTCAGACCAGGGGATCGCCGTTCCCGTCGACCGGGTTTTGCAGCACCGCGCGCAAGGCAGCGCCGAAGGCGTGAAAGACCGGTTCCAAGGTTCGACGCGGCACGGGCGGGCCGGCGCCCGCTGTCGTCGTCGGCTCCAGGCTTCCGGTTTCCACCTGGCGGAAGAACTCAGCCGCCGTCGTCCAGGTGAAGGTCGCGTCGGGATGCTTCGAAGCCCGCCGCTCAAATTCGAGCCTGCCACGGTCGAGTGCCAGCGTCCATTCGAGGCCCCAGTCTTCAAGCACCCAGAGCGTGGTATGGCGCGATTCGCGGATGTGTTGGCGGGCGATTCGATTGCGTCCTGCCAGCACAAAGGCGCGCTGGATCATGCGCCGCGCAGCACGCTTGGATAGCGATGAGTAATCGGTGATCGGACCCCGCTCAACCATGACGACCAGTCAGAAATCAGAAAAGTGGAAATTGGAAACTGGAAAGTCGAAACTGGGAAGCCAGCCTAAGCAGAAGAATCAGAACTGGAGACACGCTGACGCCTGAGGGACGCGTCTCGGCCACCAGTTTCCATTTTCAAGTTTCCAGTTTCCAATTTCCAGTTTCCATCTTCCAAAGCGCGCGACGCGCGGCGGCGGCCACCAAGTCCGGTGAGGGAACCAATTCGTTCACCAGCCCCAGGGTCAACGCTTGTGTCGCTGGAATGCGCTCGCCGGTGAGGAGGATCTGAAGGGCGGCGGCTCGGCCCAGCAAACGAGGAAGACTCTGGGTACCGCCCCACCCGGTGATCAGGCCAAGCGTGGGCCCGGGGTGTCCGAACGACGAGTCGTAGCTGGCGACGCGCGCGTGGCAGGAGAGCGCGAGGTCAAGCCCGCCGCCCAGGCAGTGACCCCGAATCGCCGCTACCACCGGAAGTGGAAATTCCGCGATGCGATTAAAGATCGCCTGCCCGGCCCTCGCAAACTCCCTGGCTGCGAAGCCTTCCAGCCCCACGATCTCTCCCAGTTCGGCGCCCGTCGCGAAAGACTTGGAGCTGGCGGCAATGACCACCCCGCGGAAGCACCGCGCGCGCTCGATGGCCAGCAGATGCTCTCCGATCTCCGCCAACACCGCGCCCGTCAGGCGAGGATAATCAGCCTCCCCGGTGAAGGCAAGCACGGCTACTGAATTGTGGCCTTGGAGTTCCACGAGAAGCAGTGACTCGTGGCGAGTGGCGGGACACGAGTCAGGGGAACGCAGCGTCCTCCTGCCTCGACCTCTTTTCATGAGTCCCGCCCAGCTTCTTTGCTGGCTACTAGCCACTAACCACTAGCCACTTTCCCTCTGACGTGCGTGCGGATGAATTCCACGATGTCCTGGGTGGAAGCGCCCGGCTGGAAAACCTCCGCCACGCCTGCCTGTTTCAATCCTGGGATATCCCCATTCGGGATAATACCCCCTATGATAAGAAGAACGTCGTGCATGCCCTGCTGTCGCAGCAGCTCGCAGATCCGGGGCACGATGGTATTGTGGGCGCCGGAGAGGATGGAAATGCCGATGGCATCCACGTCCTCCTGCAAAGCGGCGACGGCGATCTGCTCCGGCGTCTGGCGCAGGCCGGTGTAGATCACTTCCATGCCGGCGTCACGCAGAGCGCGAGCGACGATCTTGGCGCCTCGATCGTGGCCATCGAGGCCCGGCTTGGCGACCAATACTCGGATACGCTTGTCCATAGGCTTCGAATTGAGTCATTGAGCCATTGGGTCATTGAGCCATTGAAAAAGAAGAAAAACTGCCGTCAATGGCTCAATAACTCATTTCTTCAAAATCGCCACTCCCGGGTCTTTACTCTCTTGCCGAACCCTGCGGAGCTTGGCGTCCCACTATTCAAACACCGTCCGCAGGTCCAACGAGAAGCCTGGGAGCAAGTCGGGTTCCTCCAGCGTCTCATCTTCGCGGCGAACAAAACTCGCCCCGTCCGTCCGAAAAACCTCCACTTCACGGGCTTTGGGGTAGAAAACCCACACGGCCTTGGCGCCCGCGCGGAGATATTGCTCGACTTTACGCCTCAGCTCCTCGGCAAGGTCATTCGGCGAGACCACCTCGACGGCGAGCGCCGGAGCGCCCGGCACGCGCCGGTCAAGGTCGAGCTCTCGCATGAGGTCCGCCGGAACCAAAGACACATCAGGAATCCGCACTGTTTCGGGCGACAGTTGGTATCCGGTCTCGGTGAACACTCTCCCCAGGCCTCTAGGGTGGACGAAATCTCTCAAAGCGGCCGCGATATTGTCGCGCACAAGGTTGTGCCTGGGCATGGGTTCCGTCATGGTGACAAGTTCCCCCTCGTCCAGTTCGCACTGGATTCCTTCGTGGGGCGGCAACTGGTCGAATTCTTCAATCGTCAGCAGCGCCTTGGTCGCCATTCTTTCGCCCCTTCCGCGCGTCAGGAGTCAGCCTCCAGAAACCGTTTTCTTCTGGCTCCTTGCTTCTTGCTCCTGGCTTCTGCTTCCCACTCGTCACTGCGCTTACCGGAACGCCGGCTCTTCGTAGGTCCCAAACACGCGCCGCAGCACGTCGCACATCTCGCCCAGAGTCGCATAAGCGCGCACGCACTCGAGGATGAAGGGCATCAGATTCTGCTCGGTGGCGGCTGCGCTCCCCAGCGCCTCGAGCGCCGATTGTACGCGGGCGCTGTCGCGGCTTTGCCGCCGCTCCGCCAGTTGCTGACGCTGGCGGCGCGCGACGCTCTCATCGATCACCAGGAGCTCGATCGGCCGCTCTTCTTCGCCGGCAAACTCGTTGACGCCCACGATCACCTTTTCCTTGCGCTCGAGCTGGCGCTGGTAGGCATAGGCGGCGTCGTGGGTTTCCTTTTGTGGAAAACCCTTCTCGATGGCTGGAACCATCCCGCCCAGCGCGTCGATCTTCTCGAAGTACTCGTAGCAGGCGCGCTCGGTCTGCTGGGTCAGCGCCTCGAGGAAGTAGGAGCCGGCCAGTGGATCCACCATCTGGGTGACGCCGCTTTCGTGCGCGATCACCTGCTGAGTGCGCAGGGCGATGGTGACCGCCTGCTCGGTGGGCAGCGCCCAGGCCTCGTCCAGCGAATTGGTGTGCAGAGACTGGGTCCCGCCCAACACCGCGGCGAGCGCCTGGAGCGTGGTGCGCACCACGTTGTTATAGGGTTGCTGCGCGGTGAGCGAGCAGCCCGCCGTCTGGGTGTGGAAACGGCACAGCCAGGAGCGCGGGTCCTTGGCGTTGAAGCGCTCGCGCATGACGCGCGCCCACACCTTGCGCGCCGCCCGGTATTTGGCAATCTCCTCAAAGAGATCGTTGTGGGCGTTGAAAAAGAAGCTGAGGCGGGGCGCGAACTCGTCCACCTTCATCCCCGCCCGCTCCACCCACTCGACGTATTCGATCCCGTCGCGCAGGGTGAAGGCCAATTCCTGCACCGCCGTCGATCCCGCCTCGCGGATGTGGTAGCCGCTGATGGAGATGGGGTTCCAGCGCGGCACCTCGCGCGCCCCGAAGGTGATGGTGTCCACCACCAGGCGCATGGAAGGCTTGGGAGGAAAGATATACTCTTTCTGGGCTATATATTCCTTGAGAATATCATTCTGGGTGGTGCCGGAGATCTTCTTCCAGTCGGCCGCCTGCTTCTCCGCCACCACCAGGTACATCGCCCAGATGATGGCAGCGGGCGAGTTGATGGTCATCGAGGTGGTGACCTTTTCGAGCGGCAGCCCGGCCAGCAGGGTCTCCATATCCGCGAGCGACGACACCGCGACGCCGCACCTGCCCACCTCGCCCTCGGCAAGCAGGTGGTCGCTGTCGTAACCCATCAGCGTGGGCAGGTCGAAGGCGATCGAAAGGCCTGTCTGGCCCTGCGCGAGCAGGTAGTGGAGCCGGCGGTTGGTGTCCTCCGGGGTGCCGAAGCCGGAGAACTGGCGCATGGTCCAGAGCCGGCCGCGGTACATCGTCTCGTGGATGCCGCGCGTGAAGGGGTACCGGCCCGGATCAGCCAAGTCCCGGTCGTAGTCAAAATCGGCAAGATCGGCGGGCGTGTAGAGCCGCCGGATCGGCACGCCGGAAAGGGTGGTGAAGGTCTCTTCGCGCTCCGGGGAGCGGGCAAGGGCAGGGTTGAGGGTTTGCTTCTCCCAGCGCAGCTCCGCCTCGGAGGGCTTGCGCCCCACGCCCCCATGGGTCTTCGCGGCCCGCTCAACTTCCGTTGCCGCCGGAACCCCGGAACCCGCCTCGCCCGGTCCGATCTCGATCTCCTCGACTGTCTTTTGATCTTCGCTCATACCCAGACCGCATTTTATGCGAGCGCCCGGAACAAGTCAAATTGACGATTGCCGATTGACGATTGCCGATTGAAGACCCGCCGTTCCGGGGCGTGCTTCGGTAGGCGCAGAAGCGGAGCCGGGGATGAGCTTCTTGAAATCGGCAATCGGCAATCGGCAATTCCTGATCGTACGGTCATTTTCTGGTTCCGCTGATTCTAAAGCACATCGTAGCTTTGTTCAGGCCTTGGTCCTTTGTCACTTGTCCTTTGTCCTTTGTCACTTGTCCTTTGTCACTCGTCCTTTGTCCTTTGTCCCTGGTCCTTTGTTCCGTAGGGCCGGGGCTTGCCCCGGCCTCATTCGATCGCCGATCGAGCGATCCCGACCAAGCCGCAACCAGCCACAGCCCAACCGCCAAGGTCCAAACCCCAAGCGGCCGGGGCAAGCCCCGGCCCTAACCAGCAAAGGACAACGGACAAAGGACAAGGGACAAAGGACAAATCACTCATTTCACAAACACGAACCCATAGACGGGGGCGCCTCGGTACCGGATTCGCGGACCCCCAGGACGGTCGGGCACCTCCGGCTCCGCCAGGAATCGAAGGTCCTCCCGATACCGCTGCCTCAGCTTGGGGTCGATCCACGCTCGATCCGGCGTCAACTCCGCCAACCCCAAGCTCCAACCCTCCCTTCCCAGCCCTTGCCGGGGGCGCGCGAGCTCCCATTCCCTCGCCCACGGCCGCCCCCCGAGCAGATCGCACAGCTTCTGCTGCAGCTTCGCCAACCGCTCGCACGCTGTCAGGATGGTCTCCGTCACGTCGGTGAACAATCCCCGGATTCGCTCCAGCCGCTGGCGCGCGCTTTGCCCCACCTCCGCCAGAATCGCCTTCAGTTGCTCCTTTTCTTCGCCCGTTCGCTCCTCGAAGACTTTCACCAGTTCCCACGCCGCGTTGGCCGTCGCTTTAACGCGCTTCTCATCGCCTGGGAGCGCGGGCGTCCCGCCCGCTCTTGCGCAGTCTCTCGGCTGCCCACCCGCATCCGGAGGTTGGCTCGCAGGGTGTGAGACTGTCTCGTCCGCGCTTCCGGAGTCGCCAAGCGGGGGAACAATAAGAGCGGGCGGGACGCCCCCGCTCCCAGGCGGCGCGAAGGCTGCAACAAACGCCTGCGAAAGGTCCGCCCGCGACACGCCGCCCACCGTCGCCTTCCCCCGCTGCGCCACGCTGGTCCGCAAGTACTCCTGCTTCAGCGCCTCTATCACTTCCTTCTCCCGCCACTCCGGCCACGCCGACGGCGCGATCCCCGCCGCCACCTGCGCCGTCCCGCCCGTCATGTAAAGCACCTGCTGCGGCTCCCCCTCGCCCAGCGTCACCTCGGTCTTCCCTCCGTCCATCACCAGTACCGTGCTCCCGCCGCGCAACAGATTCCCGATCGGCTCCGCCTGATGCCGCAAGATCGGGTGCACGTCCGTCTGGTACTCCCGCAGCAGTTGCTCCTTGACCCGTTCCACCCGCGCCGCCTTCCGCGCCTCCCCGCCCTGCCAGCTCCACTCGCTCGCCGGCTTCATTTCCCCCGGCTTCGCCGCCAGCACCTGGGCTACCTCCCGAGGCGACCGAAACGGGTTGCCCATCGCCGCCGCGCTCCACTCGATCATGTCCCGGTTGTGACGGTTCCAGCGCAGCTTGGGCGCGAAGCCCTCCTCTTCGTCCCGCCCCGCCAGCAACAGCCACCCCAGGTGCTCGAAGCGGCCGTTCAGCTTCCCCAGGCGCTCCCGAAACTCCCCGTTGTCGAACAGGTCGCGCACGAGCCTCGCCACCACATAATCTCCCAGGTCCGCCTGGCCGGGCTCCGCCGCCACCGTCAGGCGCGCCTCGAGGCCAATGGCCTGCTCCACCGCGTGCACGTGAGGCAGCAGCTCCCGCCGCCACGCGCAGTCGGCCATCCCCAGCACCGGTAGTGGTACAGTTTGCTGTAGCGGCGGTCTATGACCGCCGGAAATCGTTGAACCAGCAACTTCGGACGGCGGTCATAGACCGCCGCTACAGCAAACTGTACCACTACCTTTTCGAAAGGCGCATTGACAGAGCCCTGGCGAGGGGGCACAATAAGAGTAGCCCGCCCGGGGTTGCCGGCTGATGCTTGCCGGGGTTGCCGGGCGGCCAAGGGATGAGCCTGGCGCGCGCCCGTAGCTCAGCTGGATAGAGCACTTGCCTACGAAGCAAGGGGTCGGGAGTTCGAATCTCTCCGGGCGTACCATTTAATTCAGTAACTTAGCGGCAGGGGCCGCTTGTCCGACTTCCACTTGGTTACCATTTTGGTGCACACCTGCCGCAAGAACGCCCGATTCTAGCGGCTGAGAGATTGCGTCCAGAGCCCGCCGTTTAGCGTCCATCCGAATCCGGCTATAATGTTCGAGCATCCGTTGCGACACATGCCCGGCAATGGCCTTGATCGTCTGGTCGGACACCTGCCCTTCCGCCAGCTTGGTTATGCACGTCACGCGCAAGTCATGGAAGCGAACCTTGACCCCTGCCCGCTTCCGGGCTTTTTCCCATGCCGTGCGCCATCCGTTTGTTGGGCGAGTCGGATCAACCTGCCCGTTGTCTTGCCAAGGGAACACATAGTGGGTCGGCTCGGTACTCGGGTAACGCCCGGCCCACTTGACAAGAGTCTCGAACGCGGCAGGGTTAAGCGGGATCACGCGGCCAGTTCGAAACTCGTTCTTTGACTTGCCCACCTTCACAGTTCGGCCCTCGAAGTCGATCTGCCCCCACGTCAGGGTACGGATTTCCTTCCGGCCCATGCTCGTATTCAGCGCCAGTACGGTAGCGGTGTGACACGCGGAGTCGCGCTGCTTGGTCGCCTCAAGCAACCGCCGTTCTTCCTCGACGGTTAACGCCCGCCCGATGTCCTTGCGCTCCGGGAGCATGTGCACGTCAGGCGCGATGCGCTGCCACATGCGGTGAGCCGTCAGGACTCCGCGCAAGACCCCGACTTCCATATTCACGGTTCGGCCCTCCGCTCCGTCTTGTTGCCGCCTCTTCTGGTAGTGCGCGATGTCTTCCGCCGTGATGTCGCAAAGCAGCTTGGACCCGAACACCGGGCTTAGGTGCTTCAGCGAATATTTAGCGATGTCCGCAGTGTGAGCCGAGACGCGGCCCAACCGCGCTTCCTGATATTCCTTGCTCGCCCGTTCGAACGTGGGGGGCAGTTCCCGACGCCCGCCCACGTGGTTCCATGACTCCTCCAGTTCCCGCCTCCGCTGCCGCTCTGCGTCGCGTGCGACGGTCTTGCTCGTGGTCTTTGCGGACTCGTGCACGATGCGCCCGCCGAACCGGAAGCGATACCACCAGAATCCTTGCTTGCCTCGCTTGTAGAGCATCACTCACCTTCCTTCCGGGCCTTGGCCCGCTTAGCCTTGAGTCGGTCACGATAGCGCCGGGTTCGGAGCCCCGCGGGAGTAAGTCGGCCTTCCGGCAAGCGGGGTCGCCCGCCGAACTTGCGGCCATTCTCACGCGCGATCTCCCGGATGCGCTCCAAACCCTGCTTTTCCAGGCGCGCTTTCCAGCCGCGTTTGCCGAGCCAGCTTGTGAACCGACGAATGTCTTTCTTGTTCACGATTCTATTCTATTCTGAATAGATTTGAATTGTCAAGAAAAATCTTTCAGTGGTAGAATGAGGATGAACCAAGGGTCGGCTAGGGTAGCTCCCGAAGAGCGGACGCATCCCGGCCCGCCTGCCGACCTGCCTCAAACCGGGAACCACGCGGGAGGTGGCGATGAGCAAGCTGGAGGGTCTGTATGGCTTGGAGCCGGAGTGGATTGCGGATGAACTGAAGGCTGAGGCGGAACGTCGTGAGAATATCTGGCGCGAGATCGAAGACCGTGAGCCGAGGTTTGCTGCACTTAGGGACCTGACGATTCGCGCGCTTTGCTCGGACAAGGTAGCGAAGGCGAGTTACTTCAATTTGCTCAGAGCGGGTTGGCGCCAGTTCGAGTTTCTGGAATTGCTCGTTGGGATGGCAGTATCAGTGCCCCGGAGAGGGAAGGCCCCGAATTGGCTTTCAGGTTTGGGAATGACACCCAAACAGATGAACTATCTTCCGGGACGGCTCAACAAATTGGCCGATGAAATCGAAAAGCTCAACGGGTATCCGCTTCTGAGGCCGGACATTTGGCTTGAGGGGAGGAAAGTTTCCGAGTCCGCAAAAAAGTGCTTTGGATTCTGGTTTACCCGACTACCTCTCTTGCTGCGGCACTATGCCGCTTTTACTAAGGGCCATTCTAAGGACATGCGGCGATTCCTTTGGGAGAAGAACCGCCGCGCCCCACGGGCGGAGGTGTTGCGCGCCCTGATCAGCCTTGCCCAAACAGAGACGGGGCGGCCCAGGTACAAGGACCTTTCGGCCATTCTCAGCGCGGCGGCGCACGAGGCAGGGTTAGCAGATTCAGAGTGCGCTTTTGACGAGCCCACGCTCAGGGTGCTGGGCAGTCGTATGCAAAAGAAGTAAAAGCGCAGCCCTTCCCCATAGGGCTTCGCCAGTCTATCCTCTCAGAAAGTAACATCGCCCCCTCCAAACATTTTCCCCGTCATGTATGCAAAGAGAGCACTCCCGGTATGCGAGACTTTGCTCGTATGTATAACCCATTGTGTTGGAGGAATGATGAGCCAGACTTTAGAACGCAAGCTAACTGTGAAGGAATGCGCGGACGCCCTCGGCTGCACCGAAGCATGTGTCAGACGATGGATTCTGTTGCGGAGGGTCGCGAGTTACCGCGTCGGGCGCCTGGTTAGGATTGGAGAATCAGAAGTTGAACGCATTTTGCGCGAGGGTTTCGTCCCGGCCCGCGAGGTACGGCAATGATCGGCGTGCCATTCGAGCCGCAACAATTGCGCGACTTCCGAGCGCAGTTTCAAAGTGACCCCGCGCTTTGCGAGCGGGCCTTGGCTCTTCTCGGACAGTCGGCGCCGGAGCCCGAGCACGTGGTGATTCGCACAGACTCGGAGAGCGTTGACCTGGCCCTGGCGCGGGCGCTGGCCTTAGCTCTGAACGGTGCAGTGTGCAGAATGGAGTTGACAGGCGATGGGGGAAAAGATTTATGAGTTTCGAGGCGGGCGCGAGGCCACGGCAGGCGCACC
>Ga0326728_10024350_pt1 | contig 10980 bp, 10 predicted proteins | sample MB3enrmetagenome_FD_207602 | JGI IMG/M metagenome (GOLD analysis project Ga0326728, IMG submission 207602) | Lab enriched peat soil microbial communities from McLean, Ithaca, NY, United States - MB31MN | ecosystem: Environmental > Terrestrial > Soil > Wetlands > Peat | place: USA: New York...
TCCGCTCACGGATGATGGTCAGCGAAGCTTCGTAGACGTGAATTCCATTCCATTCAGCGTGGTCGATCGCGTCGAAGTTCTCAAGGACGGGGCGTCTTCGGAGTACGGGTCGGATGCCATTGCCGGTGTCGTCAACGTCATCCTGAAGAAATCATTCACCGGATTCGAAGTCAACGCCGAGGGTGGGCAGTCCAGCCGCCGCGACGGTGCGACCGAACACGTGAATGCCATCGGGGGAATCGGCGACCTGGATGCCGACGGCTACAATGCCTACCTTTCCGTGGAGTGGCGCCACCAGGACGAGATCTTCCTCGACAACCGCTCGGGGTCTTGGACCAATCTCAACTGGGTACCCTACGGCGGTGTGAACCTTACGCCGGGGGCAGGCAGTGCTTACACGGCACAGGCGGTTGCCTATCCGAGCTCTCTCACCGGCTACCTGGTCAATCCGAACACTCTGGCCGTCGACGGCTCCGAGGTCTATCTCAGAAATGCCTGCACGGATGCCAAGCTGTTTGCCGATCAGTGCACCTATATCGACCGACGATACGAGATCCAGCCACAGACGGGCAATCTCAACGTCCTGGGACGACTCTCCAAGACTCTGGGTGAGGGCTGGCAGTTCATCGCCACGGGCTCGCTGTTCCGCAGCGAGGCAGAACAGGTGGGCGGGCACTCGGGCATCAATCCGGACACGCTGCCAAACGTCGCGCTCCAGCCAGGCGGGGTACCGATCGTCGTCAATTCCTCTCTGTTTCCGATCACCGTCCCGGCCAACTATCCGGGCAACACTTTTGGGCAGCCAGCACCGCTGGTCTACAACTTCCCGGAACTCGGGCAGGTTACCACCCAGTATGTGACCAATACCTACCGACTGTTCGGCGACCTGAAGGGCAAGCTCGCCGGTTGGGATCTCGATGCGACCGCGGGGCTGATGTATGCGGCCGTCACGCAGAAAACCAGCGCGGAACTCAACTACGTGGCGCTGCAGAATGCGTTGAACAATGGCTACGTCCTCGGCAGTCCCACTGGCAATGGGCTGTTTGCACCGGTTGAGGAAGTGACCGATGCCAATACGCTGGAGGATGTGGATCTGCGGGCCACGCGCCCGCTGATCCAGCTGCCCGGGGGGCCTTTGTCACTTGGCACCGGCGTTGGATTCGATCACCGCTTTTTGAACTCACCCGCGCCGCCGACGGTAGCCAGCGGGGCGCAATTCGGTTCGCTCGCCTACGCCATCGGCGGACAGACTAACTATGCCGGCTATGCAGAGCTGGTCGCGCCGGTGTTCAGGTCGCTCGAGCTCGACGCAGCCGTCCGCTGGGATCACTACAATACCTACGGCGGCTCGGTGACGCCGAAGTTTGGCGTCAAATACGCTCCGCTGGAGCAGCTCGCCTTTCGCGGAACGTATGGCCAGGGGTTCCGCGCTCCCAATCCAGCGGAAGCGGGAACAGCTGCCAATCTGTTCTCGGCTGGAGTGTTCCCCGATCCGGTGCTTTGCAAGCAGAACGCTCAAGGCCAGCAGCTTCCGGGATCATTCCCGCTCACGTGTAATCTGGTACCGACGGGCCTGCAGTCGACCAACCCGAATCTCAAGCCGGAGAAATCGACCAACTATACCTTCGGCGTCATCGTGACTCCGATCGAGCAGCTCAAGTTGTCGGTCGACTACTGGGACATCAAGATCAAGCAGGACATCGTCTCCGCCAGCGAGCTCGTGAACCTCGGCGTGCCGTTTCAAAGCCTGCAGTTCAATATCGTGCGAGGGCCGCCAGTGCTGCTGCAGCAGGTTCAGGCCAACGGCACACTCGCAACGGCGCAAACTCCCGTGGGGCTTATCCTCGCCCAGGAATTCCCCTATGTGAACGCTACTCAGACCGAGGTCAATGGTATCGACATCGATCTGGACGCCCACGTCGGCCTTGGCATTGTCGGCAAGCTCAGTGCGTCATTGAACTATTCGCATCTGTTCCACTACAACCTCACAGCTCCCGGGGGAGTGACCACGGATCTTGCCGGAACGCACGGTCCCACGGGAGTCTCCGGCGATACGGGCAACCCGCAGGATCGTGCGGTGTTGTCCCTGTCCTGGGATCGGGGGCCCTGGGAGGCGACGGCGACCGTCAACTACGTGGGCGCGTTCAATCTCACCGATCCCTCGATTGGCATTGATACCTGCAGTGAATCGGTGATCAACTCCGGAAAGTGGGTCAATCCTTACAGCGGTCCGGCCGCTTACTGCGAAGTGAGTCATTTCACTGACGTGAATCTGTACGCCGAGTATGCGTTCAACGAGCACCTGCGTGTGCATGGGAGTGTGCTGAATCTGCTCGACACTTCTCCGCCGCTCGACTTACAGACCTATGGCAGCGCCGGTAATTATTCCAATGCTTTTCATGACGCGGGCGCGATCGGACGCTTCTACAGCGTGGGCGCCAGCTACAAGTTTTGAGAGAAGAGTCGGTTGGCACTGGTCGTTTTTCTAAGGGGAGTCAACGTCGGGGGCTGCAGGACTTTCCGACCGACCCGGCTGGCAGAAGCATTGAAGCACCTGGGTGCCGTGAACATCGGCGCGGCTGGTACTCTGGTCATCCGCAAGCGCGTCACCCAGGCGCACGTACGAGCCGAAGTGGCCCGCCTGCTTCCATTTGCCGCCGAAATTGTTGTCTGTCAGGGCCGCGACATCTCCGGCCTGATGTCGAAAAAGCTCTTTGAGGGACTACCGGTGCGTAAGGACGTGGTCCGCTTCGTCAGCGTGCTGACAGGCCGACCTCGCCTGAGGCCGCTGATGCCGATGCGATTCCCGTCCAAAGGCCCATGGCTCATGAAGATACTCCGTCGGCAGAATCGCTTCGTCTTCGGAATGTATCGGCGTCATATGAAGGTCATTGGCTACCTCGGCGTGTTGGACAGGATCTATGGTGTTCCGGCGACCACACGCAATTGGAACACCATTGCGCAGATCGTCCGAGTCATCGAAGAGGGAGGGATGTGAGGAGCCAGTGAACTGCCTGCGCACTCGCGCTTGCAGTCGCGAGGACAATCGGCAAATATCCAGCTCCGGATCCTGTCGCGGAGTCGAAGCGATGCAACGGACTGTCGTGCTGGGTGTCATCATACCGACTCTGCTGTTGATGGATGCCTGCGCAGTGACCCACCCGGCGCCTGGCGCAGAGGAGATCAGAATCACAAGAGACGCGGCCGACGTGGCGAAATGTCGAGCGGTGGGCAATATTGCCGTACCCAAGCAGGACGGCGTCGTCGACGTGGTCTCGGCGAAGACGCAGTTTCAGAATCAGGCGGTGGGTTTCGGCGCCAACACCGCACTCGTGACGGAAGGGGCGCTGTTCGCTCCCGCCGCAGGGGTCGCGTACCGCTGTCCATAGCGCTCAGCGCGGACCTTCCGGACTGCCTTGGGAAACCTCGCTGTCGAGGTGCGCCATGGCCGTTTCGGGATAGCGGGTTCCGAAGGCAACACCGGGTGGAAAGCTCCCCTCCACTTCATCCAGTACCGGCTGCGGCAGCTTCCGATCGAGCGCGCCGAGCGACTCGATGAGCCGTTCGCGTCGTCGTGCACCCATGACGGGCACAATATCGGTTCGATCCGAAGGTCCATAGGTTCCCGACATGGCCATGCAACCGAGGCCGAGCTGCGAGACTTCCGGACCGACTTTCCCCAACTGTCTGTTGTCCATGATGTCTCCTGCCAAATGAATCATCATACGATGGTGAAAAATCCAGAAATTCTGCGTTACGAGCGACTGGCTGCCAGCGCATCTGCGGTTGGACTCATCTGTCGCGGCGGCTTCCACCCACTGCCTGAGGACGGTGTCCCCACGCTGGCCGGTGGAGCGGACGCGCGCACGCTCATTCTGCTCGGATTCACCGCGGGAGAGCCGTGGTCGATATTCAGTCGATCCCCGGAGTTCGGCGACGGTCAAACGGATCCCCTCGATCGCTGGTCGCGCCGTACGATCGAGATGCTGGCGCTCACGGCGGGTGCCACTGCACTTTATCCGTTCACCGGGCCACCCTGGTGGCCATTCCAGCGCTGGGCACAGCGCTCCGAGCGCCTGCACGCCTCGCCACTCGGCATCTTGATGCATCCGGATTTCGGTCTCTGGCACGGCTACCGTGGTGCGCTGCTCTTCGATACGCGAATCGAGGTGCCTGCGCATCGGGACTGGCCGCATCCGTGCGCATCCTGCGACGGCAGACCCTGTCTCAGGGTCTGCCCCGTCGAAGCGGTCGCAATTGGGCATTTTGCAGCCTGCGCATGCAGGGATCATGTGGCGGGAGGCGACGGCGGTCCGTGCCGATCGGGCGGGTGTCTCGCACGCCGCGCTTGCCCCGAGGCCAGGGATCGACAATACGGCCCGGAGCAATCCGCATTCCATATGAAGGCTTTTTTCCTGGCTCCGAAGTGCTGAGAGCTGAGACAGCTCGTGCGTGGTTTCGGGAATCAGGTGTCCGACCTAGACGGCCCGGGATATTTCCCGGGCCTCTTCAGGCATCCCTCGCTTTTCCAGTTCAGATAGGAGAGCCTGGGAAGTGGCTGACAGGATTTTTGAATCGTTCCATGCGGCAACGCGAGCAATGATCCGGTGGGCATCGGCAACCACGCACTGCTCGTCCGTTTGCGCAAGCCACTGTCTCAGGGCCTCCAGAGCGAATTCATGCTTGTTGATGCGCATTTGAGCATAGAAGTAATCAAGCATTGTGTTCAGCCTGCGCGCATGCTCGCGTTCTTCCTTCTCCATTCGCCGCTCGGGGCTTACCATGGGCTCAAAGCCCAACTCCAGGCGGCGCTCGAACAGCGCGCCTCCGAGCATGCTGAAAGTGGTCAACACCGCGACCTCCGTGACGGCGTATGTCCAGATGTTCCATGCGCCTGTCCTCCCCCTGATGACTATGAGGGCAGCGGCCACGGCCATGACTGCCAGGATGCCAAGATAATAAAATCCCAGCCCACGCATCGTTCGCCACAGCGTCAGCGGGTTGACTGACTGGACCGGACCGAGTCCGAGCCCGAGAACAGCGACCGTCGCGGGAAGCATGCTGAGCACGGCTACCAACAAGGCCACGCTGCCCATGCTGCCCAGCGTCCGGGCGGCCGCGTAAATGATCAGGCACCAGCCAACCAGGATCAGCGGACGTTGCTCGAAGGGCCCCAGCATCTCAACAGAGGCCACGGGAGCCACGAGATGGCCATTGGCCACGTGTTCAAGTACCACAAAGGCATATTTGAAAAGCCAGGACAGCAGGAAATAGCTCCCTACGATTCCAATAACGCCTTTGTCGCTGAAAAGTGCGAGCAGCGCTGCTGAAAAGGCGATGAATAGAACGCTTGCCGGTGTCCAGGGGACCAGCAGTGCGCGCAGGAAGCTTGGGGGCGCAGTTCGTAGCATGCCGAGTCATCGAACTCCCGACCCATTGGTTCAGATGAACCCTCACCATATCAGGGTACTTCGGAAATTCAACAGCTTGAATGGCCGGCCGTCGGCTGAACTCGCTCTGGCACATCGTCTAGACTCCGGGTAGTTCTGGGTGCGGGAGCGCGATGTGAAAACGATAGGAATTCTGGGTGGGATGTCTGCGGCATCGACCCAGACTTACTACCGTGAACTCTGCTCGCTGACGCGCGCCCGACTGGGGGGCTTGCATTCTCCGGAGCTTCTCATTCGTTCACTGGACTTCGCGCGTATCGAGGCGCTGCAAATGAGAGGCGAATGGGCTTCCGCAGGGAGGATCCTCAACGATGAAGCAAAAAGCCTTGAGAGAGGGGGCGCCGAGATAATCATTCTTGCAACAAATACCATGCACAAATTAGCGGGCGAGATGATGGCGGGGGTGAATCCACCGTTCATTCACATCGCAGATGCGACAGCCATGACAATAAGAAAAAGGGGGCAGCGGCGCCCTGGACTGATGGCCACAGCATTCACGATGCAACAGCCGTTCTATACCGAACGATTAGTGGCCGCAGGCCTGGAACCGATCCTTCCAGACGCCGATGACCAGTCAGCAACGCATCGGATAATTTACGAGGAACTTTGCAGGGGCATAACAACCAGCGACAGCGCCGCCTCTTATATTGCCATCGCCCGGCGACTCGTCGATTCCGGCGCCGATTGCCTCATATTGGGTTGCACGGAGATCGGCATGCTGCTGAATCAAAAAAATGTCGACGTACCCGTATTCGACACGACCCTCATCCACTGTGCCGCGGCACTGGATATGGCTCTGGAATGACTGGAGCTGACTTTCTGCTTTCGGTCGAGTGGGCATTTGTCCCTCGGGGCATAGAGTCAGTTACGCCCCGCTACGGGCGCTTTCCGCCAGCTTTCGGATCGACGTGGATGCCTTGGAGCGAGAGTTGTACACAATGAAGAATTCTACCGAGGATTTTCGCGAAATTCCCGGATGGGTGAGGCTCTTGGACGGCAAGCGGTGGTTTGGCCGTCCAGGCCTGAGCCGCCGGAATTTTCACCTTATCGAGGCGTTTTGCTTGGGGTGCGCCATCATTGCCATTGCGGGGTCTTTCGTTGTTGCATCGAACTCGACCGCAAAGGTGCTCAAGACGATTGGATTCATCGAAGTCGTCTGCTGCTACTTTGTATCCGTGAACATCCGCATTGGCGACAAATACAAACTTTGGCCGGGCACTGGAGAGGCACAATTGGAACCACGGCCGATGGCTGAGGATCAGCGCTCCAAGATCGGTGCGTACGCCTATCTGTTCGGGGTCGGAATCCTGGGAACAGTAGTTTTATACTGGCTGCTGTTTTAGCTGGGAGTTCGCGCGGCGAGCCGTCGAACTCCCGACCCCCCCGGGTTCTTAGGCGCATTTCGAGAAATCAGGGGTCTATCAATCAATCTTTTTCAGCGCTTGCCAGTACTCAAATCCGGCACAGCATGGCGCGTTGCTGGCACACCCAGCTAAACTCAACGCCCCGGCCGCAATGCAATCTGTCATGGCGTCAGGCTCACTTACACAGCTGTTGGCCTGCGTACAGGCCCGTGAGAGCGTGGCCCTGGAAGCTCTGTTCGCAGCGGCCTACCCGGAACTGCATCGGCTCGCCCAGTCGCGACTGCGCCACGGCGGCTACAGCGAGCGGGAGATGGCGGACGCTCTTGGAGTCACCGAGCGCACCGTCCAGCGCGACTGGGAGAAGGCGCGCCTGATTCTGGCGGCCGCGCTGGGATGATACGGTGAAGCTCTCGGTAGCTCAGATGGCCCTGATGAGTCGGCTGCTCGATGAGGCCTTGCCGCTGGCGCTGCCCGAGCGCAGTGCCTGGCTCGAGCGCCTGCCGCCCGAGCACGAGCCCCTGCGGGCGGCTTTGCGGGATGCGCTCTTTGCGCAGGCCGCGGCGGTTTCTCCAGTGGATGCATTGCCGCCTCTGGGGACGGCAGAAGACCTCGCGAGCGACCTGAGCGCCGGCATGCGCATCGGTCCATACGAGCTGATTCGACCTCTGGGAGTCGGTGGCATGGGCGAGGTGTGGCTGGCGAGGCGGGCGGATGGGGCTTTCCGACGCGAGGTGGCGCTCAAGCTCCCTCGGCAGCGGCAGCTCGATGACGGTGTCACGCAGCGTTTTGCACAGGAGTGCAACATACTGGCGGGTCTCGAGCATCCCCTGATCGCCCGCCTGTACGACGCGGGCCGCACCGAAGGTGGGCGGCCGTACCTGGCGATGGAGTACGTGGGGGGCGAGCCGATCACGAGCTGGTGCGACCGGCAGCAGCTCGTCGTGATGGGCCGCGTGGAGCTGTTTCAGCAGGTCCTCGAGGCGGTGCAATTTGCGCACGGCAAGGGGATCGTTCACCGCGATATCAAGCCTTCAAACATCCTCGTCACCGATGCAGGCCAGACCCGGTTGCTGGACTTCGGCATCGCCAAGCTGCTCGCCGATCAGACCGGTGGGTCCGGACAGCTCACGGGCCTCTATGGCCGGGCGCTGACCCCGGACTATGCGAGCCCGGAGCTTCTGCGCGGGGATGCCCTCGATGTGCGCAGCGACCTGTACTCACTCGGGGTAGTGCTGTATGAGCTCCTCTCAGGTTGCCGTCCATATCGGCTCCAGGCCGCCGCCGCGAGGGGGCTGCTCGATCGAGCCGCCGATGCCCTCGATCCGGCCCCACCGAGCCTCCGCGTCGAGGCGGAGGCGGCCCGGAACCGTGCGAGCAGTGTGAGCGGTCTGCAGCGCGCGCTGGGCGGAGATCTGGATGCAATCGTGCTCAAGGCACTCGCGCGCGAACCCGCGCTGCGCTATCAGAGCGCGGCCGCATTCACGCAGGATCTCAATCACTATCGCAATGGCAAGCCGATTCAGGCACGACCTGCCCGCGTGATTGATCGGGCGACCAAGTTCGTCCGCCGGAATCGAACGCTCGTGGCGGCCGGCGTCCTGGCGCTCATCGCGATGCTGGCCTCGCTCGGCTATGCCTTCCATCGCGAGCGGATCATGCAGGTGGGGGTGACCGGCCAGGCGTCCGCTTTCGCACCTTCCCCACACTCGATCGCCGTACTGCCCTTCGCGAACCTGAGCGGCGAGAAGGAGCAGGAGTACTTTTCCGATGGCCTGACCGAGGAGCTGCAGAATGCTTTGGCAAGCATAGAGAATCTCCAGGTGGCGGGCCGGACGTCCTCTTTCTATTTCAAGGGCAAGGACGTCGATCTGGGGACGATCGCGCGGCGACTCAATGTCGGTGCCGTGCTCGAGGGCAGTGTGCGGCGCTCGGGCAATACCGTACGCGTCAGCGCTCAGCTGACCAACGCGGTCACCGGGTTTCGCCTCTGGTCCAGAACCTATGACGGTGATCTGGGAGATGTCTTGGGGGTGCAGACGCAGATCGCCACGGCCGTTGCGGGGGCCTTGAGGGTCGCGCTCGTGGGCGATGTCTCGGCCAGAATCGAGCTCGGTGGCACCCGCAACCCAGCCGCGTTCGACGCGTACCTGCGCGGCCGCAGGGCTCAGGAACAGGATTCGGCGGATTCGTATCAGGAAGCGCTGGCCGCGTACACGCAGGCGATCTACCTGGATGCTCACTACGCTCTGGCCTTTGCCGAGCGATCCTTGACCCATATTTTCAACGTCGGCCAGTTCGTCACCGGCCCGACGGCGATCCGGGGGGAATTCGAACGGGCAGACCAGGATGCTCGCCAGGCTCTCATCCTTGCACCGGAGCTTGCGGAGGGGCATATGGCGCTGGGGGAATTCCTGAGCTACACGCTTCACTTTGCGCAGGCGCAAGAGTCGTTCGAGCGGGCCCGTGCACTGGCACCGTCGAACGCACAGACTCTACGCGAAAGCGGACGCATGTCCGTGGCCATCGGCAGTGATACGAAGTCCGGGCTCGCAGCCCTCTGGCAGGCCGCCCGGCTCGACCCGATGAATGCCGTCAATTACTTCGGCCTCGGCGAGGGGCTCTACAACGCCCGGCAATTTCAGGAGGCTGAAGCCGCAGAGACCCATGCCACAGGAGCCGCGTTTTGAGGCGATCGTGCGGGAGCTGCAGTTTCCCGATTGAGTGGCTCTGAGGTAAGAGATTTCTTGGCTGGCGTGATCACCGAGGATCGAAAGTCCACATGGGTCGATAGGCGGCGCGCACTTGCCAGCCAAGCACGAGGAACACCAACAAGTTCGCCACGGCGACCACGTAGGCAGTATCCAGTATGGAATCCGTTAACGAGATCATCACCACCGCGGGGGCGAGAATAGCCAGCCCGAGCGGTGTAGTGCGAATGAAGAACAGCGCAGCCCCTCCAGCAATATAGGTTGCGATCAGTATCGGCATGACAAAGCCAGTCGACGTCAGTGCTTGCTGGAATGCTGCAGAGCTGGCGCTGATTGCGAGCTTCGGAGGCTGCAGCATGCCAAGCAATGTCAACGCGAAAACAATACCGACGGCGAAATAGTAGCCGCCAAATAGCAAACGCAAGACTTTGCAAATCATTGCTGCGTCCTCCTACACGCAGCGCTTGATACTACCCCCTGAAGCGGCCACTCTTAAAATTCATGATTCTCCGATCCCAATGACAGGTTTCGCCTTTGAAACACCGCTATCTTCCGCCGCGCGCCAAGAGAAGTGCCTCGATGTCCCTGCTGTGTTCCCTCAATTCGGCGCACCGCGGACCCGGCGTCGGCATGCACGCTCCTTCTGCAAAGGCTTGGCCTCGCTCGATGGCGACACGCAGCGGCGTTTTGCCCGAGGTGTCCTTGGCATTGACGTCAGCGCCGTGGTCAAGCAGTGCCTGTACCTGGTCAGCGCGTAGCACTTCAACCGCAGAAAACAACGGCGTCTGATGGCGCAAACCCCATCCCGCTCGTGCGTTCACTTTCGCGCCGTGGGCGATCAGTAGCTCCGTCATGCCAACCGACGAGGTTCTCACGCAGAAGCAAAGTGGACATGTTCCGGGCCGGATGTTTGCTCCGTGGGCGAAGAAAACTTCGACGACATCGACCCGGTCGTAGATACAGGCTGTTCCGAAAATATCCCGATTGTGAAGCAATTTGTAATCGATATTCGCTCCGCGAGAGATCAGGAATTCCGCCATGCCCTTGTTGGTTGCTTCACTTATCGGGACGGTGCCGGTACCGCCATCGATGTCTGCGCCATAGGCGAGCAGTAGCTCGGCGGCATCGCGATGATCATGTTTGACAGCGGTTGCCAAGGGGCGATCCTCCCGTCGCGAAGGGTCGTCGACATTTGGATTGGCGCCGGACTTCAGCAGTGCCTCTACCTGCGACAGGTCGCCTCGTGCAGCGGCTACCGTTAATGGTGGTGTAGGGTAGATCTCCGGTATATTCCATGCGCCGAGCAAGGTCGCGGGTACGCAACACAGAGTAAGCCATGAGATTCTCATCTTGGGCCCCTCGAATTCAAACCCGCAATTGATGTGCTGCACGGTGCATCAGGGCTCCGTTCATTATTATTACCAGATGAACTCAGCTAAAGCATACGAAGAGCCTGAC
>Ga0326728_10024354_pt1 | contig 10979 bp, 6 predicted proteins | sample MB3enrmetagenome_FD_207602 | JGI IMG/M metagenome (GOLD analysis project Ga0326728, IMG submission 207602) | Lab enriched peat soil microbial communities from McLean, Ithaca, NY, United States - MB31MN | ecosystem: Environmental > Terrestrial > Soil > Wetlands > Peat | place: USA: New York...
TTCCGGTGGGCTCTTCTGCTGCGCCGAGCTGCGGGTCGCCCACGGCCAGGAATGCGAAGCTGTTCGGGTTGCCAGTATTAAGGGAGTAAACATTGCTCCAGCCGGTCTCAGTGCCGTTTCCATAGCGATAGACATATGCCGTATTTGGTTTCAGGCCGGTCGCGGTCACCCTGTTCTGATACCATCCGGCAAAGACGGTGGCTGTCGCATCGCCCGCATTGGCATTAGCCTCTGCGCTCTGTCCATAAAAGGTGGTTGCCCTGCTTTCAGGAAAAACTCCGGTGGTGGTCATAGCTGAGGCCCTGGCAATCTGCACTGTCGGAATCGGCGAAGTAGATTCCGCAGGAATCAGGGCGCTGGTGGTCTCCCATGAGAAGCAGAGCTGCGTCGGGTCGCTGCCGGGAGTTATATTGATATTGGCATAGACAGCGGCAGTAACCGGCGTATCGGCTTTGGCGCCGATTGGCGCCCCGGCGCTGGCGGCCATAATTATGCCAACGGCAGCGATAACAACTACCACCGGCAGCACCAGCATCAGGTAACGAAATTTTTCAGACTTGCTCATCAGTTGTCCCCTCCTCGGTATGTTAAAAACTTTTTTTAAAGTCTTGCAACTCAGAGGACGGATCCCTTTCCAAAGGCACGAACCTTTGGGCGGACACCCGCATCTTTCCTCTGATCCAGCAGCCCTGACTTGATTTGCCGCCGTTTTTCCGGCTGAACGCCGGACTCACCTCGGATACCGTTGACGTCTGTAAACACTAGCCTGTAACCGACCACCTCTTCCTTTTCCTGGTTCATCGACCGTTTGAGAACAGCATAAGCGATCAGCGTTAAAGCCAGGTGAAGCTTGTATTAGGTTTTTGTTAAAATTTTTAAGTTTTAACATTGTTGTGATTATTCTGGACTTCATGCCTAAATAACACTACATTCTGGCAATCCCACCGCCCACGCGCGGCACAAAGGCAAAAAAGAGCCAGCCGCACTGCCGTGGCCGGGGCCGGCCCTATCGAACACGACAACCGTTGTGGCCTGAACCATTTTCCGCCAAAGATTCTTCCAGCACTTCCTGTGCAAGGTCTAAGTTGGAAAGTCTCCTGACAATCCAGTTCCCCAGTTTTGACTCTTTATTTCACGATGGAATACTTGTCGACGATCTGATTGTTGTCGGTGCGGTAGACGACAATAGAGAACTGGCTGTCGCTGATAGATACTTGCGAGAAAGTGGCGACGTTCTGTTGCCACCTGAAGGCAGTGTAAGCCTCGGGAACTCCGGCGAATTGGTTGAACTTGTCCCCGCTTCCTGAGTCGAGAGTGAAGTAGACGGTTCCGGTCGGATGGAGCACGCTCCCGTTATAGTAAGTCTGCTTTTTCTGGGGAACACCGCCGAGCATCTGGTATGACCTGTTGTAAGTATGGTCATGCCCGGAAAGAACGACATCGATCTTGTACTTGTCAAAAACCGACGGGTAGGTGAGCCTTCTCCACTCGATATCGGCATTATTGCCATCAGCCTCGCAGTAGAGGGAGTGGTGGAAAGAGACGATCCGCCACTTGGCGTTCGGGTTGGCGGCAATGGCCTGTCCGATGAAGGCATCGTGGGTGGCCACGTCCAGGGTATTGCTGTTGAGGACCATGAATAGGGCATTGCCGTAGGTGAACCAGAAGTCGCCGTCATTGCCCCACTGGGTCGCGCCGTACTGGGCGGATTGATTGGGGAAGTCGTAGTGATAGCCATAGTAAGGACCCATGTAGTAGTCGTGGTTGCCGTCAACATTGGCAATCGGAAGGTCCTGCATTTGGGAGGCGCTGAAATAGGCGGCGTATTCATTGTCCTGGGACTGTTGTGAAGATGTATTGTTGACCTCGTCTCCGACTGACAGCATGAAGCTGTCATTAGGGAATAGTTTGCCGGCATCGGCCATGGTATTCTGCCAACCCTCCGTGTCCGCTGCAAGAGTGCGCGGTCCGGTGGGTTCCAGGCATGCTCCAAGCTGCGGGTCGCCCATGGCCAGGAATGAGTAACTGTTAGGGTTTCCGGTCTTGATGGAGTAGACGGTGCTCCAGTTGGACTCGGTGCCGTTTCCATAGCGATAGACATAGGACGTATTGGGCTTCAGGCCGGTGGCGGTCACCTTGTTCTGATACCACCCGGCAAAGACGGTAGCGGTGGGAGTGATTGGAACGCTAAACGTACCGGCCGAGGCAGGATTTACGTAGGCCTCGATACTCTGCCCGTAAAAGGTGGTTGCCCGGCTCTCAGGGAAAACCCCACCGGTCATGGCCGAGGCCCTGGCAATCTGTACCGCCGGGATCGGCTCGGTAGATTCCGCAGGAATCAGGGCGCTGGTCGTCTCCCACGAGAAGCAGAGCTGCGACGGATCGCTGCCCGGGGTGATGTTGATGTTGGCATAGACGGTGGAAGCGGTTGTATTGTCTGCACTGGCGCCCAACGGCCCCCCGGCGCTGGCGGCGACAATCGCGCCTACAGCAATAAATACCAGAAGCACCGGCAGCACCAGCATCAGGTAACGAAACTTTTCAGACTTGGACATATTGCCCCTCCTCACTAATTAATTTTTGTCTGATACCATTTACTCAATCTATATAGATCTCTCACCACTCTTCCTTTTTATGGATAACAGTCTTTTAACAGCATAAGTAATAGACATTAAGGTGGAATAAAGTTTGTGTTAGATTATTGTTAATAAATGTTATTTATTGAATGTTTTTAACAATTTAGGACCAAGCGGAAAAGTGCTGCACTCTGGCCATTTACATCACCCAGAGGGGCTGGATGGTCTGATACGCCCAGCTCTAAAAAAGCCAGTCTGCGTACTCAGGGTCTTTCAGACCTATTTTTTGGCGGCAAGAAAAGGCGGCCCTTCTGACCGCCTGAGTCATAACGCGTTCATGCTCTACTTGTTAATCTTAAGGAAGTTGCCGATCATGACGCAGGCCTCCGCCCTGGTGGCATGGCCCTGCGGCCTGAAGCTGCCGTCCGGATAGCCCTTGAGCAGGCCATCCTTGACCGCCGCCACCACGAAGCCCCTCGCCCAGGCAGAGATCTTGGCATCATCAGTAAAAGCGGTCTGATCTTTCATGCTCGCCTTGGCCTCGTCCTGCTGGCCGAGGGCATTGACCAGGATGATTACCAGTTCCTCCCTGGTAATCGGGTGATTCGGCTGGAATGTGTTACCATAGCCCTTGACGATGCCGGCATAGACAGCCGTCTCCACAGCCCGATCGAACCATCCGGACGGAGCAACATCGTTAAACGTCGGGGTCTGCGGGGCGTACGGGGTCAGATTCAACGCCCTGTCGCTAATGGCCACGAACTCCGCCCGGGTGATGGGACTGCCCGGCTTGAAAGTACCGTCGGGGTAGCCGTATACATATCCCATGGTGCTCAGGTTGTTGATGGCCGGCCAGGCCCAATAGGAGGCGGAGAGATCGCTAAAGAGCTGCGCCGGCACCGGAGGAGGCGTTGTCTGTGTTTGAGACGGTGCTAAAGAAGGTGTTGCTGCCGCTGCCGCTGCTGCTGTTGTTGCTGCCGCTGCTGCTGCCGGTGCTTGACCCCCCGTGGTAAAGTACTCCGTGTCACCGTCCAACGTAAGAACCGTAGTCTTATCGAAGATATTTGTTGCATCGGCATAACTCACAAAAAAGTAGGTCGTCCCTGCAGTCAGGTTGTTCAGGCCGGCCGAAAAGTCGTTGTGATTGCTGTTGTCGGTTCCCACTTGGATCGTAGTGGTAAGGTTGGTAGGATCGGTACCCCAGAGAAAACCGTAATCGTTGATAGTATAGTTGGTACCCACGGTGATCTCTCCGTTCAAGACGGCGGAGCTTGCTGTTACAGCCGTAGCAGCCAGCGTCGTCACGTTCGGGTCCGCGGGCAGAGTGCTACCGCCTGAATTAGTATTTCCGTTCACCGTCATACTCAATATAGCGTAGTAGGTCAGACCGTCTGAATCAATGTATATGTTCACTGTATATGTTCCACCATCAGTCGGACTGCCGCTGATCACGCCGTCGGAAGAGCAGGTGAGTCCATCCGGCAGTCCGGTGGCGCTCCATTCGTAGGGCGGTGTCACCCCGACGGCAGTGAGCGTGCAACTATTGAACTCACCCACCTGCCAGCCAGTTAGACTGTTGGTGGTGATGCCGCTCACTATCAGGGGCAGCTTGCAACTGGCAGGCGTATCGCCGGCGCTGTCGTTAACGGTCACGGTCACTGTGCAGGCTCCGGCATCCGGCGGGGTGCCGCTGATCACGCCGTCACTGAAGCTGAGGCCGGTAGGCAGGCCGGCAACGCTGTAGGTGTAGTTGCCATTGCCGCCGCTGGCATAGACATAGGTCGAGATCGTCTGGCTGGTATAGTCCAAGCCCGCGCTTCCATTCGGCAATGATGTGTTGCTGGCGGTTAGGCTGAGGCCCGGGTTGTTTAACGTCAGGGATACCGGGCAACTGGCGGGAGTATCTCCCGCGCTGTCGGAGAGGGTCAAAGTCACGTTGCCGCTGAAAGCCGCCGCCGGGGTGCCGGTGATCACACCGCCGCTGAAGCTGAGGCCGGAGGGCAAGGTGGTTGAGTCGACGCTGTAGGTGTAGTTGCCATTGCCGCCGCTGGCAGTAACGTACGTCATGATCGCCTGGCTGGTGTAGGGCATACCCACAGTGCCTGCAGGCAAGGGCGTGCTGTTGGCGCTGAGTCTCAGCGGTGGGTAGCTCCCGCCGCCGCAGGGCGTTGCCACGGAGAAGATCGCCTGGGCGCTCTGCGGGCCGCCGGCGGTGCCGGCCGAGGCGTAGACGGTGTAGGTCCCGGTTTTGGCCGTGCCGGAGAGCGTGAAGCTGTCCTGGAAGTTCCCCTGTCCGTCGGACGTTGTCTGTCCCACGAACACGACATCGTTGTTGGGATCATCGACCTGCAGCGCCACCATGGCAGAGGCAGCAGTGCTGCCGGTGATCTTGACTGTATCGCCCGGAGCGTAGCTGGCCTCGTCGGTGGTTGCCGTCAGTCCGGTTGTAGTGGCCGTTGCCACTGAGAAGGCCGCCTGGGCGCTCTGCGGGCCGCCGGCGGTGCCGGCCGAGGCGTAGACGGTGTATGTCCCGGTTTTGGCCGTGCCGGAGAGCGTGAAGCTGTCCTGGAAGTTCCCCTGTCCGTCGGACGTTGTCTGTCCCACGAACACGACGTCGTTGTTGGGATCATCGACCTGCAGCGCCACCATGGCAGAGGCAGCGGTGCTGCCGGTGATCTTGACTGTATCGCCCGGAGCGTAGCTGGCCTCGTCGGTGGTTGCCGTCAGCTCTGCTGCGGCGAACGCCACGGCGCTTGTCACCAGGATGACAATCAGGAATGCAACGATGGCCGCCGCTGTTTTCTGGATTCTCATGCTACTGCACAATCTCGGTGCCGCTTACCGGTTGCGCCAAAGGCAGACCGCCCTGATTCAACCAGTTCGACCAGACGTAGAAGTCCAGATCGATGGTACCGGTGCTTGAAGGCGTATACAGAGCGGTTATCGTGGAGCTGCCGTTCGGGTTGATGGCAGCCTGAACCCCGTCCAGGGAGAGCATCTGACCACCCTGTAGGACCTCGATGATAAACAGCGGGTTGAGAGAGGCCGATGATCCGTTCTGCACGGTCATAGCAAGGTAGTATTGGTTCCCGTGAGTGAGTGCCGTACCAGCCGGCACCACATTGTGGCTCGAGTCCGTGACCGTAAAGCCGCTGATCATCACACCACTCCCCGAAGAGGCACTGGCCTCGTTGACGGTGAGGGTGTAAGTCTGGTTGGCGCCGTCCTGGGCGTAGACTTTGATCGCGACAGAGTTGTCTCCCACGCTTAACGGCATCGTCTGTATCGCCCCGGGCAGGCCGTTGATATAAACCTGGGCGTAGACCGAACTGGCCACTGCCGACACCGTGTCGCTGGTGACGCCGTTCGGCACACTTGCCGTATAGGCCAGCGTCCCCGGAGCAAAGGTCTGGTTGAGTGTGCCGGTGCTGAGAGTCAGGCTCATCAGGGTGTCGTCGGCGGATGAATGTGATTGAGTGCCCAGGATTGTGACCGTATAGGTGGTTGTCTGGCCTCCGTAGGTGATAGTCAGGGTCTCGGCAGAATTGGGAGCGGAGCTGTTAAATCCGGACACATCCGCCGCCGTCACCGGTTCCGCCTGCGTCGTGCTGTTGCTGTAGTACCCGGTCACCACCAGGCCGGTGAGGTCCAGGGCATCTCCCACATTGTAGGTCAGCTTGTTTGCGGGAGTAGTGATTGCAATGCTGGTCAACGTGGCCGAACCTACCCCCAGCAGATATGGATAGCTGCCATTCTGGTCCACCCAGTTGGAAGCATTCCAACCAACGAAGGTAGCTGGCTGCATCATCGCATCGTTCGTCTCGCCGTTATTCGCCGAGTCCGAAGTACCAGTTCCCCCGCCGGTGTCTGAACCTGCCCCCGTAGTATCTGTGTCCCAATAGGAATCAGTTATCGCACCGTCGTTCTCGCCAGCCAGGCCGCCGGCTTCTGCACCAGACACCGCTCCTATAGCATAGGAATCTTCAAGCGAACCGGATGTATCAATGTAACCGATCAGCCCGCCGACCCAACTGTCTCCACCTTCGCCGCTCACACTTCCGGTGGCGAAACAATTAGCAATATCACCGTCGTTTTCCCCGGCCAGCCCTCCGTAGTCACCACCGGAAGGACTATCCACGCTGACCGTGGCGTAGGAGTTACTGGTGGTCTGGTTGTTATAACCAACCAGACCACCAGTAAAATAGCCACCGGACACGGTACCACCCGCACAACAGTAGGAGACAGCACCGTTGTTCTCACCGGCCAGGGCGCCAGCTTCAACCAAACCATCAGGTGCGTTGATGGCAACGTTCTCCAGCGTGACACCGGTTACCGTAGCGCTGGTATCAATTACCCCGAACAGCCCCACATCATTCAGGGCATTATCGGTTAGTGAGTTGATGCATAGCCCGGTAATGATGTGGCCATTGCCGTTGAAATGGCCCTCAAAGGCGTTTTCATTGCTTGTGAAGTCACCGATCGGGTCCCACCCTACCAGCGGGTCCCCGTTGCCGTCCGTGGTATTATAGCTCTTCCCATAGCCGGACAGGTCGATGTCAGCCGTGAGCTCATAATAGTGTGTCTGCGTTTCCACCTGCCTGATATTGCTCAGGTCGGACGCCGTCGCGATCTGGAAGGGATCGCTCTGCGTCCCGCTGCCCCCGGAGAACGCCGGGGTGGACTGAACCATCGGGGACATCGACATCGGAGTCATTGACATTGATTGCACATTCCTGGTATGCCGCGGCGCTTTTTGCTTGGCTGTTGCAGCCATAGCCAAGTTCGGCAGCAGGGATGCCATTAACACGAGCGCCAGCATGGCTGCCAGCATTTTGACACTGAGGAACCTTGCGAACCGTTGCATTTGGAGCAATCTCCTCTCGACTCCCAAAATTGGATACATAGTGTTGCAAACTATTTTATCTGGAAAGTGTTATGCTTCTGTAAAGTTTTGTTTAAATATTTGTAATATTGGTAAGCGTAAAATAGTCCCCACAAGTTACTGTACAAGTTCTATTCTGAACTGCAAATCGTCTCTGATCTCGAAATTAGCAAAGTTGTTCGTAGCGAGACTATATCTTTTATGGGGATCGAGTCCCGGGAAAATCACAGTAAATTCATCCGGTTGGTGGTCGTTCCTCCTGAGAGTATGGTTTGCTGCGGCTAAGGTCTCTCCTTGATCATCTTTCAGATAGAGTTCCGTCGCTTGAACATAAGGCGCAATACCTTCTGCGGTAAATTCAACCGTCGTCTGATCGTTTCCGGTTTTGACGTCCCAGATGATAAGTCGTCCCATTTTCCCTTGAGCGAGTACAATCGGGTAGGCCCCATCTATAGCGCTGCTGACCTCTTGTGATTCTAATCCTCTAGTAACGCTCATGGCACTGCCTACTGCGCCGCCCCCCTCCATGGAAGGGGTGATCTTGCAGGGGATAACCGTTAGGTATTTGGGAATGGCGGTCATTATGTCAAAATCCATTTCACTCTGAAAACTTTGACCATTGCTGGAGCCGCCGCCGACGCTCTTTGGGACCAACTCAACCCCCTGATCATCGTACACAAGCCAGTAGTCGTAGTCGAATATGATCCCGCCGGGTGTATAGGCTGTTCTGGGTACCTTATACTTGCCACTGACGAAAATAGACGTATCTATGGGAGAAAACACCACTCGATCAACGGTGGCCACGCTGTTGGGAAAATCAAGCACATTCTTTGGCCTGAACACAATGCTCTGTTTCGATAATTCATCCTTTGATGCGCTGAAGGCAAAATCCCATTTGCCGTGTTGCCCCGCAATCTCAAAGACATCCAGATCGACATTAAACGTCGCCGCCTGCTGCAGCGCTTGAGGGTGAACCTCTTCATAGCCGGCATAGGTGTAATCATCAAGGTATTCTCCCTCGCCGCTTCCCACGCTCGAATAATATTTCCCATTTATTTTTAAAGAATCGGTTAATCCTATGTCGCCTAAACTGCGAATTTTATTGGCGCTTTTGACGGTATAACCGATGATCAGTCTGGAGTCATCAGCCACTACCTCATTGACAGTGAGGGTTAAGCCGTTATCCGTGACGCTGGTATTCACTATTTTCGAGTACTCGGCATAGGCTCCGTGAAAACCGCCACTGTCGTTGAGCATCTGGATAATGGAGTTCAGCACGGGAACATTGTCAGCAAATGAGGGTAAGGCCATGCCAATACCCGCCAGGCAGAGCAATACCATAGCGACCGCTGCAGAGCCGTAGGTCAGGAACTGGCAAGTACGCTGGCGTTTGATTCTCCTGGTCAGGACCTTTTTGATGCGCTCCTTGTTAACAGCGGATGTATCTGCCGTTAATGCATCAAACTCGCTATCAGCAATTCGGACATAATTAAACATTTTATAGATATCACGTTCCTTAATACTGAGATTACCAATTGTCATCGTAATATCTCTCCCTTCAAATGAAGGAGTTTCTCCTTCAACAGCTTACGACCCCTTGAGAGCCGTTGATCAACCGTATTTCTGGGCACTTGCAGCTCATCAGCAATAGTAGTGATGCGATCATCCAGAAAATATCGTCTAATGAAGATTTCCCTATCTTCAATGTTCATATCATTTATTGCCTTAACTAACTCGTTACTGTTTTCTTTGGAGATAATCAGGCTTTCTATGGAGGCTTTATCTTCTAAGCTGTAATCAATGGTGCACTCAACGGCGCTTTGTTTAAAGAGCCTTCTCTTATAATCGATAGCTTTATACTTTGCTACTGCGGCAAGCCAGTTTTTGAAACTACCTTTTTCTTCATCAAAGCTTGCAACATTGTTCCACACCGCCCAAAAGACATCATTTATGCAGTCATCCACATATCGAGACAAATAACTGGGATTTAACACACCACTAATGACATTGAAAACCAAGTTGGCATAGTGATAGATAACGAACTCCAAAGCACTCGGATTTTTCTTTTTGATCTGTTTAATAAAGTTTTGCTCAGTTATCTCCATATTTTTTGCCTCCAATGGAAGCTTCCTATAAACCAATACGCATAATCTGTTTGGTATCTGACATCTTTTTTGGCATGTTAAGCAAGTGCATCGCAACAAATAAACAGGCTATCTGCCTGTTTGGATTTGCTTTCTTAGAACCTACAAGCAGCCCTGAATGCCGTTCTTGAGACCGAATCGAGGATGCTGCTTTTGACGTTATTCGCAAGCACGAGATCTGGATTTTCAGCGTCTTCAGATATGCGATCTAAAAAGCGCTTATTTATTGATCCGGCATGATGCCGGCAGGGAGTCTGACCACGGCAACAGCTCATCAAGGTCATTCCCACCCAAGTTGGGAAGCTGTTCAAAGAGATAGCAAAGGTACTGGAAGGGATTCAAGCCGTTCTCCTTGGCCGTCTCCACGATGCTGTAAATGATGGCGCTGGCCCTGGCGCCGCGTGGCGTGTTGGAGAACAGCCAGCCCTTGCGGCCCATCACAAACGGTTTGATAGAACGTTCGCTGCGGTTGTTGTTGACCTCCAGCCGCCCGTCCAGCAAGAAGGTCTCCAGCTTATCCCACTGGTTGCGGCAATATCTGATTGCCTCACCGAGGGCGCTTTTGGGAAGAACTCTGGGAAGCTGAATTTTAAGCCAGGCCGAAAAATCATCGAGCACGGGACGGCTGAGTTCGAGCCGCTTTTGGTAGCGCTCCTCGGGAGTGAGATCGGAGAGGTCGCGTTCGATGGCAAACACCCTGTTGCAGAATTCCAGTCCCTCCCGGGCGATAACAGGAGCGGAGCCTTTTCCGGCGGGCAAGGCCTTCAGTGAATCGGCAAACTCCCTCCGGGCGTGCGACCAGCAACCCGACAGGATCACATCGGGCAGTCCGTTGTAGCCGGCATAGCCGTCGATATGCAGATACCCCTTGAAGCCCGACAGAAACTGCTGGGGGTGTTTGCCCGCCCTGGTGGTCTGGTAGTCGAAGAGGATGATGGGTGGTCCGTAGCGCCCGCTGCGGTATAGCCACATGTAGGACTTGGAGTTTGCCGCCCGGCCGTCTTCATGCAGCACCTGCAACGTAGTCTCATCAGCGTGCAGTATGTCTAGCTTCAGCAGGAGTTCGTGCAGGCGGTCATAGAGGGGGGTTAGCCATTTGTCGGCCCCGAGAATCATCCAGTTGGCCATGGTTTGCCTGGAGAGCTCCACTCCCAGGCGGGCCAACGCCTGTTCCAGGCGGTAGAGCGGCATTCCCTCCACATACTTGCTATTCATAATGTAAGCAACGGACGAGGGGGAGGCGAGACTGCCCGGGATCACCGGAGAGGGTGCCGGCGCCGTGATGACGGAGGTGGTGATCTCTTCCCGCTCGCAGTGGCGGCAGGAATAGATGTAGCGCACGTGCTTGACCACTACCACCTGGGCCGGAATGAACTT
>Ga0326728_10024357_pt1 | contig 10977 bp, 11 predicted proteins | sample MB3enrmetagenome_FD_207602 | JGI IMG/M metagenome (GOLD analysis project Ga0326728, IMG submission 207602) | Lab enriched peat soil microbial communities from McLean, Ithaca, NY, United States - MB31MN | ecosystem: Environmental > Terrestrial > Soil > Wetlands > Peat | place: USA: New York...
AGACAGCAACGGTTCGCGCAGACGGCCGATGACCCGGGTCGGATCATTCAGATCGAGCAGAAACGCGCCCAGGCAATATTTCCGCAGGGCGCCCGCGCCATGGTGGATCACCAGCCAGCCCCGTTCCGTTTCAACGGGCGAACCGCAGTTGCCGAGCTTGAAGAATTCCCACGGCTGCGCGGGCGACAACAGCACTTTCGGCCCGCTCCAATAATGCAGGCGGTTGGAGAACATGATCAATATATTTTCGTCATCCTGGCGCGAGAGCATGACGAACTTGCCGTTTACCCGGCGCGGGAAAAGCGCCATGCCTTTGTTTTGTACGGCCGGCCCGTCGAGCGTGCTGAAATTGAAATGGAGGAAATCTGGCGTCTCCAGCAACTGCGGCAACGTCGCCTTGCCATCGTACGCGGCGTAGGTCGCATAGCAGGTGAAGCTGCCGTCTTCGTTGCGGAAGCGGACGAAGCGCGCGTCTTCAATGCCGTTGCTCTGGCTGGGAGCGGAGGGGAAAAGCACCCGCTGTGAAATCTGGCTGTCGGGCGGAAAGTTCACCTCGAAATTCGATTCCGCCAGCGTCAGGATGCCGCGCGCGGCGCGGGTCGCAATGGCGTCGGAGGTGTCCGTCAGGCCGGACGCCAGCAGGACCGCGTGCAGTTCCTTCAAGGTGAAATCCTCATGCAGCTTGTCCAGCACGCGCCGGCAAAAATCATTTTGCACGCCGGCCTCCTCCAGTTTGTGAAAAAACAATGCCTTGGTATAGGCGGCATTTCGCGCGCGTTCCGGCTCCATCACAAACGGCGCCGGGGACGCAAGCGAGACCGCCTGTTGCGCGCTCACCGTGCCGGTGCGGAAGGAGATGGAGGAGATGTGCCCCTCGCCGGTGGCCCGCAGGCTCAAAATGAACCGCAATTCGCCATCCGCCAGTCCGCTTTGATCCGGGTGCTGCACCATGGACGGATTGAACAGCGCCGCCGACTCGATGGCATATTCGTTTGTGAAATGAGCGCCGATGAGCATCTGGCGTTCGGGCGACAACAACGCGCCGGGTTCGAGATAAAGGTTCACCTGCTCGAAACGTTTGCGGAAAAATGTTTCAGCGTGTTCGTGCCGGTTCGCGAACTCGCGGAGAATTTCTTCCCGCAACGCGGCGGCCTGCCCGTCCGAAAGCGCCAGGATGCGCGCCACGATCCGCCGCGCGATGTCCACATTGCTGGGGTTAAACGGGCGCAGCAGGACCCGCGAACGATCTGGAACGAGCATCGGCCCAACGCGTTTTACGTGGAGGGTGGTGGTTTTCAAAGTGAGAGGGCGCGGCCCGGGGGCGGGGTGGACGAAAGGACGGCTTTTGGCATCGGCTACAGTTTCGCCCGCTTGGGCCGGAAAGCGAGCATTCATTGCGCCGCCGGATTATTCCGTCAGCGGCTCCTTGAAACTGGTGAGGACATTTTGCAGCGCCCGCATTTCCGCCAGCGCCAGCAGAAACGCCAGCGTGGACTCAGCGCCCTGGTTCTGGCTCAGGCGATCCACATGCAGGCCGTCCCGGCAGCCGCCGGTGCCTGGATCATACAGCGCAATGCCCAGGTCGTTCCGGCCCAGAAACCACTCGAAGGCACGGCGCGCCTCCGCCACCCAGAACATGTCGCCCGTGGCGTGATACGCCTCGATGCAGGCGGAGACCGTGGCCTGCGCCTCGATGGGTTGCTGGTCAAAGAGCGCCCGTTCTTTGCCGCGCGGGAAAAAGCCGTTCGAGCCGATGGGGCGGAAGGAACCGGCTTCCGAAGTTTGATTTTTGACCAGCCAGCGCAAGGCTTTGAGGCCGGTCTCCAGCAGCGGCGCGGCATTCATGCAGCGTCCGCTGAGAATGAGCGCGTGCGGCAGCTTGGCGTTCGCGTAGGAAACCACTTCTTCAAACCACTGCCAGTCCTCGCGCGCCGTGTCGCCATAACTTTGCATCAGCCGCGTGGTCAGTGTTCCCCGGATGTGGTTTGCCCGCCGGTCGCCGCTGAACCGGCGCAGGTACTCGTCAATGCCGATGAGCGTGAAGGCCCAGGCCCGCGGGGACGAAAATTCCGCCGCCACCGGCAGGGCCTGCTCGAACAGTTGCGCCGCGAGCATTTGAAAACTGCCCTGGCCCGCCTGCGACACGCACAGGCCCAGCGCCCACAACGCATGGCCCTGGCAATCTTCCGAGCCGACTTCCTCCAGCCAGCGCCGCTCAAAGTTCATAAAGTTGCGAAAGCGCCCCTGTTGGCGGTCGAAGGCGTGGTTTAAGAACGCCGCATAAGTCGCGGCGCGCGTCGCGAGCTGCGGCGAACCGTGCCCCAGTTTATTCAGCATCAACGCCAGCACGAGCGCGCGGGCGTTGTCGTCCGTGCAATATCCCTCGGCAAAATTCGGCACGGTAAAACTGGCGTGCTGAAAAAATCCGGTCGAATCGCTCATCCGAAACAAATGGTCCAGTTTCAACTCCGGCAGCTGTCCGGGCTGTTCGTCCAGCGTCTTGATGGGGGACGATTTTCGCCCGATGAAACTATGGTCCTGCCGCGCCTGTTCAAAGGACTTCGCGTACAGTTGCGCCACGCGGCTCCAGACCATTTCGCGCCCGATCTTATAGGCGTTCTTGCGCATCAAATGGCGCAGCGGCTCGTCGCGCAACAGTTCGACGACGGCCGCCGCGATGGCCCTGGCGTCCCGGAAGGGCACGAGCTTTCCGCGTTCCGCCGTCAATAATTCCGCCGCGTGCCAGTACGGTGTGGACACCACGGCGTTGCCCGCTCCGAAGGCATACGCCAGCGTGCCCGAAGTGATTTGCGCCTCGGTCAGATACGGCGTGAGATAAATGTCCGCCGAGCCGATGAACCGCATCAACTCCTCCAGTTCCACAAAGCGGTTGAAGAAAACCACATGTTTTTGCACGCCCAGGTCCTTCGCCAGCCGCTCCAGACTCAGGCGATAGGCCTCGCCTTCGTGGCGCAGCAGATTGGGATGCGTCTGCCCCAGGACGATGTAAACGATGTTGGGAAATTCCCGGAGGATGTCCGGCAACGCCTGCAGCGCGAACTCGATGCCTTTGTTTGGCGACAATAATCCAAACGTGAGCAGCACCTGCCTGCCCGCCACGCCGAATTCATCCTTGAAATAATTCGGGTCGGCGAAGGGCATGTCCGGAATGCCGTGCGGGATGAGATCAATCTTGTTTTCCGGCGCGTGATACACCTCCCGCAGAAATTCCCGCCCGCGTTCGCTCATCACCACCAGCCGCGTCGAAAGCCGGATCAACTCGCGCATCACGCGGCGTTGTTCCTCGTTTGGTTCCCGCAGCACCGTATGCAGCGTGGTGACAATCGGCATTTGCAACTCGCGCAACAGCGCCAGCACATGGCTGCCCGCCGGCCCCCCGTAAATTCCGAACTCGTGCTCCACGCAAACCACGTCCACGTCCGTGATGTTCAAAAAATCGGCCGCGCGGAGATACGACGGCAGGTCCTGCTCCGCGATTTCAAACCGCACTTCGGCAGGATAGTCGTAGCCTTCCGCCAGATCGTTGACCGGCACCACTGGGCATTGGATGGCCGGAAACTCCGCCGCGATGGCGCAGCGCAAATCCGCCGTGAACGTGGCAATGCCGCATTTCCGGGGCAAATAATCCCCCAGGAACGCGACCTTGCTGATGGCGCTGACGGAGCGGGTCATTGGTTTTGGCGGGGTGCGGGCGAACGTGTTCGTCGCCCGCGGGATTTGTTCCGGCTGTTCATGACGCCAGAATAATTGCCTGCGGCGGTCGCTGATATGGGGTAAAACCCTACCTTACGCAGGCAGTTTGTCTGCGTTTTCGCCGGCTGGAAGCGGGGTTTGCAGCTTATTGACGATCTGGTTCGGGACGTTTCCCGTCACGATTAGGCGGGGAGCGGAAAGCCGCCCAAAAGACGGAAACCAGTCCGGCGACTTTTCCGAGGCTCTGCCACCAGGGTTTTTTTGCCCCGGGCGCGGATTCCTTGTGACGAACCGATGACAACACGGCCACCAGCGCCGCGACCACGGACGCAATGGAACCGACGGATTTGGCCCGGACGGCGAGCGCGTGAACTTCTCCCGCCGCCGTGTTCAATTCATGCATCAAATGCGCGCGGTTGAGCTCGCTTTCGGCGATCAACAACTGCTTCCGGGATTCGAGCACTTTCAGGCAAGAATTTTTTCGAGACATGCGCGGTCCTTTCGGATTTGGTCAAGCGTGGCGGGCAGCGTCTGCCAGTTTCGCAGCAGGCCGGTGAGCCGCCGGTAAAAATAAACCCCGGCGGCACCATAGAGAACGGTCAAGGTCAGCAGCACCGCCCAGGGGGACCAGGCCCACAGCACAACCACGAGGGCCGCCGTGAGCGTCAGTCCCGCGAGCAGGCCGCAAACCGCCGCGCCCAGCGCCAGCAGGAAGGCGCGCAGGAGACGTTCGCGTTCCTCCTGCACTTCCACCGTCAACAATTCGAGCCGGTTTTCCCCGATGGTCGCCAGCCGCCGCAGGATCTGTCTCGAGGTGGCGCCAAGCTGATGGGAGCCGCCAGGGGTGGTTTCCATAACGGAATCAATCGCAGTTGCGCGAACAGCGGCGGGCCAGGAGATAGCCAACCAGCACCCCCACTCCGACGCCGATGGCGATGGCTTGATACGGATGTTCATGCACCGCTTCGTCGGTGGCTTTCGCGCCGGCGACGGCCTTCTCCCGGACGTTTCCGGCGATGGCCTTGGCGCTTTCCAGCGCCGCGGCGAGCCGCTTGCGGGCTTGACTGACTTTTTCCCCGGCCACGTCGGCGGTGGCGGCCATCAACGCCTGCGCGTCTTCGGCCAGTTGTCCGATGTCATGACTAGCTTGTGTTTCTTGATTCATAGTATTGGTGTTTGTTTGTTGGTTTCCTGCTTTAACGGCAAATTTTCCGCCCCGGCCAGATGCGCCGCCTGTGGTGAAATGGCCACATGCAAAACCGAGTTTCTGCCGCCAAAAGGGTTGGCCACGCTTTCCTGGGCGCGCGGGTCGGGCATCCATTGGCCGTCCACCACCAGGCAGTATTCATAGGAGCCGGGCGCCAGCGAGGTTTCCTTCCACCAATTGCCGGCGCCGGAGGAATGCAGGGCCTTGGCTTCGGGCTGCCAGTGGTTGAAGGTTCCCGCCACGCAGACGGTTTTGGCCGTGGGATGCGTGAACTCAAAGCGGACGGGCACCAGTGCCGGGCCGGCGTTCTGGTGGTGGTCGTGGTTTTGATGATGTTTCATAGTTGACTTGTTATAAGGGTTGACTTTCGGTTTGTGAAAAACGTTCAATTTTAGACCCACACTGCCTTCATGGCAGGGGGTCCAACAAGAGCGCGCGCCAACCGCGGCTGACGACCCGGACAGGAGTTCGTTCCCGCGTGGAAATGTTCATGACCGTCCACCAGGAAAACGGGCTGTAACCAATCCGGTCGGCCCCGGACGGACGCCGTGCCAGCCTGCCGCCAGCAGCTTTAACGGGGGGGTTCATGCCTTTGGTCCCGGGTTTGGTGACGTCTAATGGACCTGCGGAACGCGGATGTCGCCCGAATGGCCCAGCACGCCAAAAACCGACAGCAGCCAGAATACAACGCAGATCACCACGACTATGTTGATGATTTGCTTTATTTTCCCATCCATCGGGATGTAGGTGTTGACCAGCCAGAGCAACACGCCGACGACAATCAAGGTGATGACCAGGGAAATCACAGGGCACCTCCCGTTTGAAGGAATGCTTTATAGTTCATGCTATGAGCATAGACCGGGGCGCAGCCGGCCGCCATGGGGTGTTACCCTACCCACCGCCAACGGACGCGTTACTGCTTGGGAGCGGGTTCAGGCGGACGCATCGGAGTCAACGCGGCCAGAATGGCTTTTTGCACCGTCGGATTGGAAAGATTTCCCAGGTGTCCGCCCTGCTTGAAAACCGTCAAGTGTTCGGGCGCAATGGTGGCGTGAAGCCACGCCAGGTCCTCGTCCGCCAGAAGAAAATCGTTTTGATTAACAATGACGCGGATGTCCGGGTTGGCGCGCAACCCGGCGCCGTACGTCCGCAGGTCTCCGGCGGTTTCCAGCGCCGCCGCGGGATCGCCAAGACCCCGGGTCGAATAGTAAGGCGCTGCAAACTTCTCGAAGTAATCCTGGAAGGTATATTGAAGGATTTCCTGATAGGCCGGCTCGCGCCGAAAATTCCAGAGCGGATGGCGCAGCACCCCCAGATTGTTCCGCTGCTGGCTGCTGTAAATGATATCGCGCAGGACAAATCGAAAATCCAGCCCGATTAGAAACTTGGATTCGATGGCATCGAAGGGCAGGGATGTTTGCGGGGTAAGCGTGTTTTTGCTCAAGGCCGCCACCTTCAAGAAAGTGTTTTCAATGTCCCCGGTGCGTTCCGCCGCCGGCCAGCCCAGGGGCGCGCGGTAGAACTCATCCAGCTTGGAAGCGCCATAGAGCAGTCGGACCGGGGTGTTGATGGCCACGTAGCGGTCAAAGGTTATCAACGGCAACGGACTGGTCGCGTGGGAGCCGGGCGACGGCGGCTGCGCCGGTTCGGTGGCCGCAATATACAAAGACTCGAGCGCGCCCATGGAATAGCCCATCAACGCTTTGTGGCCCAGCCGCTCCGGATACAGTTTGTTCAAGCGGCGGTCAATCTCGGTGAGCGCCACGCGCAGGTCGTGGCCATCCACCGGCAGATAGGCCGGCAGCGCGGCGGTGGAGGCGTGTTCCATGAACTCGAAGTTAAACGGGCTGCTGACCACCACCGCGGAGAAACCATTTTTGTAAACCAGCTCGGCCAGCGCGAGCGAAGGCTGGGCCAGCCGGTGGCCGCCCAGGCCGGGGATGATATACACCACGTTGGCCGACCCCGGCTGCAACCAGTACGTAAATTTCAAATATTTCCCCGTCGCCGGAATCCGCACCGAGCGGGTCTGGCCGCGACCGGGAAATTCCGGGTCCTTGAAGGTGAAGAAAACCGATTCGAGGGTCTCCAGCGAGGCGGCGTCGGTTTTTCCCTTCACCTGAAAATTCGCCACCCGGTTCTCCCGCGCAAAAGTCCAGGCGTATTGAACCTCGGAATACGGGTCCATTTCGGCCCGGCTGAAGCGCACATACTCGTTGACGCTGTCGGAGAGATTATTATACATGTCCGCGTAGGTGAAATAGGAATAGGGGCCGAGATAAGTCAGCGGGTCCGCTGCGACGAAGTCGTAAGGCGCAATGTAGAGGAGGGGATTGGCGGCCGTGTCGGCGGCCAGGCCAACCGTGTCGCGCTCGTTGCACGGCCCGAAAATCGGGAGCATGAGGAAACACTGCGGCTTCCAGCCCCATTGGCCGAACGTCTGGCCAAAATCCGCGTCCGATTTGGGAATGTTCCATTTGGTGCCCACATCGAAGAGACCAGCCACGCCGACTGTGGTGTTGCAGAGAAACCGCCGGGTTTCATCGCCCGCGCCGTTCCATTTTCCCTGTAGCAGGTTGTTGATCAGCCGTCCGGGATACATAAGGTTCCGGCCAAAATTCCCGATGCTGGTGCGGACGGGTTTCACGATCACGAACCGATAAACCCGGCTGGTGGGTTTGATGAGGTCCGTCATCAGCGCCTTGTTGAAACCCCACATCACCCGGTTAAACGGTTCAATGGGGTCGGGAACGGATTTGGGCAGAACCACCGTTTCCACCACGCGCGGCGGGTTGACGACGGGAGACAACGGTTGCCCCCAGGCGATGAGTGAACAGCAAAACGACAGGGCCGCCAGCGCCGATATTTTCAAGATGCCCGCCCTTTTGGCTCCGCCCCGAACAACTTCCGGGCCCCGGCCTCCAATGCCAGCCGGGCATTGAATTCTTGCCGCCAATTCCGCTTCCATTGACTGTTGCAAGCCCTTGTGGCCAGCCCGGCCTGATGAATTTGAACTTGAACGGCGACCGTTTCGCCTTCCATCCAATGGATTGAGATTCCGGTTGGATTCGGATGCGACGGCGGCAGTTGGATTCCGGTTGACGGCGCGCAGCCGGACAATTGAAGTTCTCTCATAGGTCGAGAAAAGCACATAAATGGGTTGAACGACATGGGGTGTTCACCCCATTTCTTTACCGGTTCGCATCGTGGTTGCTGTTGCCCGAATCTTCCCAGTGGTTCTCACCGCCGGAACGTTCATCATGGTTCATGGGCGACTGGCGTTCATCCTCGCGATCGTGACCATGCCAGAACACGCACCCGGTTGAGCAAAGCATGCTGGCCAAGCAAATCAATTGGAGTATTTTTTTCATGGCTCAACCTTCCCACTTTTTCCCGGCCGCCGCCATGGGGTGTTACCCTGCCTGCCGGACTGATTGGATTGGCCTCTGCTGTGGCGTTAAACCTCCCGGCTAAACCGTTTCCGTAAAAACTGTGGCCGCAAGAGAACGCACAGAGCACAAAGGAAAGAAACGGAACCGTCACAGGTTGGAACGATTCATCAGTGCTGGCGTGGACCAGTTCGGCGGCGGCGCGGTTTCCGCCTGTTCCTGATGGCTCGCGCTTAGAATGGCTTTCACCGCATCCAATAACTCATCAAAGGTGTAGGGTTTGATCAGCACCATGGCCGGTTGCAGCGAGCCGTAGCGCGTGGATAGCTCGTCGGGCGCGCCTCCGGTGGCCATGATCACCGGCAACGCCATGCGGGCGGCCTGGAGTTTCTGGATCAGCTTGACGCCCGTCAGCCGGGGCATGTCATTGTCCGTAACCATGAGGTCATAGTTGTTCAGTTGCAGCGCCTCCCAGGCCGCCTGGCCGTCTTCGGCGGCGTCCACATGGTAGCCGGAATAGATCAGCACTTCAGTGTTGATCCGGCGGATGGCCGGATCATCCTCCACCACAAGAATGCGCTGGCGGGGATTGGGTTCGCGGTGAACGGGCGCACCGGTCGCCTCATCAGATTGCGGGATAAATTGTGTTGTCATATCATTATACTATATGGGGCGGATGATTTGTCTGCCATGGGGTGTTATCCGTATTTCATCTCCGTCGGGACCATTTTTTTCAGCAGGCCCAGCAAATCCTCGAAGGAATAGGGCTTGAACAGCTTGGTCGCTTTCAGGAGCCACGGGTATTCGACGGATTGCCAGGAGGGTAAAAAGTCAATGACCATGACCACCGGCAGGGGCATGGCGGCGGAACGAAGTTTTTTGAGCAGCTCAACCCCGTCGAGGCCGGGCAGATCATTCTCGATCAGCAATAAATTGTAGGGGCGGGTCTGAAGCTTCCGCCAGGCGGCTTCGCCATCTCTGGCGATGTCCACCTCATAGCCATGCGGCTGCAATATTTCCGCAGTGAACTCGCAAAGACAGGGGCCCTCAGCCACCGCCAGCAGGCGGCAGGGCGGATGCGATGGCCCTGACATTGAACCTGAAAAATGCACGGTTTGAGTGTTTGGATGTAGAAAAGCATTGAGAAGACTGGTTGCTTTCCGCTTTTTGCCCTTTGTCCATAAGTTCACTGGCAGTGAACTTATGGACTCGCTTCAAAACAATGGATTTGTTCCCCTCGGGGAATGAGAAAAGGCCTGCAAAAACTGGTGTTTTCCTTCGAAGCCGATCACCTGACTCATTACGGCGGCTTGTTCTTGATTCAGCGATTTTGTAATCAGTTGGATTTTCGCCGCCGGCTGCAACGGCTTTTGCGCGACGCCCCTCCTTGGACCGACTTTAATCCGGCGGATATGGTTGAAGTGCTCCTCTTCCTTTTAATCGCTGGGGTCCAGCGCATCCACAAGTCCGACAAGCTACAGTATGACGGTTTCTTTCTGGCGCTGCTGGGGCTCGAAAAGATGCCCGATCAATCCAGCTTGCGCCGCTTCCTCCAACGGTTATCGCCCACGGCCATTCGGCAGTTGGCACACTTTCACGATCAGTTGCGAGCGCTGGTGTTTCCACTGCCACAGCCCAGAACCTCTTTGGAGTTCCATCTGGATTCAGTCGTGCTGACGCTTTATGGCAAGCAACAAGGGGCGCGCATCGGTTACAATCCCAACGCCAAAGGACGGCGTTCCTATCATCCCATTCTTTGCTTCGAAGGCCATGGACAGGAGTTTTGGCACGGCTCACTCAGACCCGGCGACGCTGGTTCCAATACCGGTGCGCGCCACTTCGTGCGCCGCTGCTTGGATAAGGTTCCCTCGGCCATTCCGTGCTCGCGGATTCGATTTCTGGCCGACGCAGGCTTCTATTCCGGTGCACTCATTGAGGATTTGGACCGATGGGGATGCGGTTACACCATCGTTTGCCGTGCTTACGAAGCCTACAAACAGTTAGCCGAACAAGCCGGCTTCCAAGAGCTGAAAATGGGTTGGGCCGCCGCCCAATTTGAACACCGTCCCAAAACCTGGAGCCAACCCCATCGCTTTATCGCCATCCGTCGCCCGCTCCCGAGGGATCCTCAAGAGGCGGCCCAGTTGACGCTTTTCAAGGATAAACGCTACAGCTATTCGGTTTTAGTTAGCAATTTAGGACTGACACCTTGGCGGACTTGGACTGCTTACGTCGGCCGTGCCAACATCGAAAGGTCTTTCCGTGAATTGCTCAACGACCTGGCCCTGAGCAAAATCCCCACCCAGAATTGGACGGCCAATGTAGCGTTCCTCCAATTGCTGTTATTGGCCTATGACTTGGTGCATTGGTTCAAACGCCTGTGTCTGCCGCCGCAGGAACTGGGCACGACCGTCGAAACTTTACGGCACGAACTGTTTGCCATTCCCGCTGAACTGATTTGCCGCAGTGGCCGGAACGTGGCGATCTTGCCGTGCCAGTACGATCACCAAAATGAATTTCTAGCAGCGGCTGCCAAAGTCACAGGTCTGAGGTCGTTAAAATTGCGGCGCTAAATTTTTGCGTTTTTGTCAAAAAGATGCCGAGGCGCACTCAATGTTCACAAGGAGTTTCGCAGTTTTTACCCTTCATCCATGCATGTTTCAGGTT
>Ga0326728_10024358_pt1 | contig 10977 bp, 11 predicted proteins | sample MB3enrmetagenome_FD_207602 | JGI IMG/M metagenome (GOLD analysis project Ga0326728, IMG submission 207602) | Lab enriched peat soil microbial communities from McLean, Ithaca, NY, United States - MB31MN | ecosystem: Environmental > Terrestrial > Soil > Wetlands > Peat | place: USA: New York...
TCGGCCGCCTCCCTGGAACGCGAGGCAGACAAGGTTGAATGTATTTGAGCAAGCAGCGACAGCCTGGCAGGGTCGGGAACTGGCGCAGTGGCCCTCAGCTGCCCTGCTGACGGCTGCCAAGACGTTAATGTTGCAGTGCCATGCTTCGAGGCCCACTGCCACTGCATTTCACAGTTCGCAAAGTTCCACGGGCAGGGTTCTTCGATCCTTCAGCTTCACCTCTCAGGGCTTTTCTCAAAGAGCCGTCTAGCTAACCTCATTCGAGAAATCCTTCAGGAGATCGACGCCATTTGTCACCGGAGCCAATCTCCGGAAGTCAATGTCCCTCCGGAATGCTCCTCTGATGCCGTCCAATTCCTTTCGAACGAATCCCTCCCGTATCACTACCCGGAAGCCAAACCTCCATCTCTCCAGCGTCTCTTCTTCCGCGATAGCTTCATGGCAGGAAGAGACGCCGAAGCACGCCTAGGCCTGGAGCTTCTCTACCGATGCTCCCGCCGTATGGCCCTCGACCACCTTGCCCTTCTCCAAGGCAAGAGAAACAAATCCCCCGAGCCTGTCCCCCAGGCATCCTTCCAGAAGCAGATTGCCCCAATAGATTTCACCAATCCCGAGACACAAAGGATCATCCAGCCGCGGCGCAAGGTCCGCTCCATGAAGCGCATAAATGTCTTCAGGGGGAGCAAGTCCGCACATGGGAGGAAACGCGCAATACATCCTGATGGGCCGAGGACTCAATCCTTTCAAAACACAATCAAGCCCCTCCTTCCCGACAAATTCGCAGAATTCCACCGCTTCGGTGATAACGGTCGTAACGCCGCCGGGGAACAGATGCCTGGCGAACTCCCGAGTCCCGTTACCGGCTGCTACAAAATGAGTGTGGACTTCAACGAGGCCGGAAAGAAGAACCATGCCGCCGGCGTCGATAAATTCGCTTTTCTCCCCGGGTCCAGGGTGCGGATCCGGTCCGGCATAGGCAATCCCCCCTTCTTTGATCCAGATCGATTGCCGGTCTATAAACTCTCCCGTGAAAGCGTTGAAGAGACTGGCGTGAATACGGCGCCGGCCGGAAAATCCCCAAAGCGGCCTCACTGATGAGCTCCCGTTCATCAAGGTTTGACTGCGCCTTCATGAATTCGCTCTCCGGCACCTGGATGCAGGGCGTGCCGCTGATCGGAACGTGCGGCACCCAACAATGTCGCGCTGGACTGTCAGCACATGGACAGTGTCCCGCAGGCACCCGATCCCCATCGGAAGCGCCCCGGCACGCAAAGGCAGGATTTTGCGCACAACTTCATCCGGAGCACTTTCGCTAGAGTGGCTTGCAGCAAGCCGCTTTTATGAGAAGGTCTAGTTTGTCAAGCCCGGCGTGGCGGGCGGCGTTGGAATGGGCACGGACTTACGACGCCCGGTACGAATCACAAACTATGCTCATTCCTATTGATGACATCATCTTGAATGTCTGGGGAAAGCTGCGTGAAGTAAGCGCTGAACCCCCCGATTCGAACGATCAGATCACGGTGATCTTCAGGGTGGAGCTTGGCATCCCTCAATTCATTTGTGTCAACCATATTGTACTGAATGTGCGAACCGCCATTTGACATGAACACATTCGTATAGGCCACAAGCTTGTCAATGCTCTCATCGCTCCGAAGCATTGCAGCGGAAAATTTTTGATTCAGGACCGAAGCGTGGGACTCTTTGAATCCCGCTTTGAGAACGGAACGGAGCACAGCCGTCGGCCCTTTTTTGTCGGTGCCTCTCATCGGGGAGACGGAACCATCATTGAGCGGCTCGAACGCTCTCCTTCCGTTAGGCAGAGCTCCTACTCCTAATCCGCCGAAGTAGTGCCATGCCAGACCCTCTCTCGCGATCATGTAATTGCGAAACGGAGAGTTGTCATAACCGCGGATGATTTGATGGGAGTCTTCACTGATTTTCTTGGCAAGCAGATCCACCTCATTCAGGTCATTGCCGAATTTGGACTGCGCCAGGCACATCTGCCGGATTTCTTCACCACGCTTGCCTTCAAAGTTCGTGCCCAGAGCTTTGAGAAGCTCGTCCATGGTCAGCTTCTTTTCGTCGAACACCAGCTTCCTTACAGCCATAAGTGAGTCGGCAACGTCGATGATGGCTCTGTCGGAGATGCCGAACATGCAGGAATCGGGATCCGGAATAAGCAGATCCTGCCCCAAGTCCATGCATTGCTGAATACCCATGGTTGACAAGAAGGGCAACCTCACGTGCTTGGGCTGTTCTTTACGAGCAATGGCGGCCAACCAGAAAGAGCGGTGCGTGATGAACCTATGCTGCTTCATCAAAGCGTCGTACAGCACATCGAAGCTCTTGAACTTTCTTGGATCACCCGTCTCCAATCCCGTGCGCTTGCCGTTGACATCAACGCCGTTATGAAAAACCAGGTGAAGCATCGCAGCCATATTGCAGGCAGCCACACCTTCAGCGCCGTAATGCTCCGCTCTCGATGGCAGGCAGGGATACACGCAACCTAACCCGCACCATTCCGCGGCTTCCTCCATGGGGATCCCATCTTCCAGGAAATGTGAGATCACGACATCATCATTCTCGAAAAGAGGGATGCCGCCCTTTGTGGTCATGTTCGTATGGATGGCTTTGTTCATCAACCAATGGGGCGTAGCCTTGTTCCATCGCAACCCCAGGGTCGGAGACGACAACTGCAGGAGTCCGATAACGTGCAGGAAGAGATAACTGAGTTCGTTCGAACAGTCCGACCCTGTCCTGTCGACCCCGCCGATCATTATGTTATTGATTCCAAAATTGATCTGATGCGACTGCTTGAGGCTTTCGGAGGCAACAAAAGTCTGGGTGCCCCAACGGCCTATGAGCTCTGCGAGCAGCTCAGCTGCTTTTTCCAATTTGATTGTGCCGCTATTGATGTCCTGGGAAAAGTAGGGATACAGATACTGGTCGCCGCGTCCCCATTGCGGGTTGTTGTGCATCGGATGTTCATAGAGCTTGCACACGCCGATAATCGCCATAGACTGGAGGGCTTCCTGGAAGGTCCTTGCCGGATATTCGGGCACCCGTTCGCAAATGTCCGCAATTTGAAGCAGTTCGGCCTTGCGGTCCGGACGTATTTCCACTTCAGCCATTTCTCTCGCAAGAGCGGCATATCTGCGCGAATGGTTGATGGCCGCTTCACAAACAATGATGGCGGACTTCCAGAAGTAAAGCTTGTCGATGTTTGTATCCCGGTTCGCTATAAACGCATCGATATGCGTTTGCGCCTCGTTAATGAAACTCCTAAGCCCTTTCCCGAGGATTTTTCCCCACATCAGCACGGATGTGGTTTGTCCGAATATCGCGGTGTCGAGGGTGGGATCTTTCAGCTTTGCCGCTTCGGCGTCCTTTATCCATGAACCGACGACTGCTTCCCACGCTTTATAGGTCATTTCGGGTGCCGTCTTGCCGCGAAATTCCCGGGCGCTCTCGCGCAGTATTTCAAGGCTTTCGGGATCCATGCCGACATTTGCGTCCATCGTGATTTTAAGCTCGGCGGTATCCTTCCAAATGTCGGGAATATAGTCGCCGCAGACGTCGAACGACGTTGCGCATCCTATGACGCCTGGTGTCGGACGACCCACAATCACGTCATAATCGTGGATACGGATTTCGACATTCTCGACAATCTTTTCAAAAAGTTTGGCGCGACGTATCTGAATGTCCTCCCCTTCTGTCTCACGCCAGGACTCCACCGTCCATTTTTCGCGGTCTGCAAAAAGCTTCCAGCCGGATGCCTTCATGGCCCTTTTCCATTGTTGATTGCGTTCGCTGAGTCGCAGCGCGTCGATCCGGTTTAGGAGTTCCGTGTTTACTTCAACCATTTTGCACCTCAATGATCGGGGTTACCGTGAAACCGTGCAGTTTATGCCGCGTTCGATATAGGCCTTCTGAACAGCCTCCACCTGGTGATCATCCGCAGCGCCAAGTCTTTCCATAGTGAAGGGCATACCAAGAGCCTTATACTTGCTCTGACCCATTCTATGATACGGCATAATCTGAAGCTTCGTGGCATTTTTTCCGAGGCTGGTTAAAAATCCGGCGGTCGCCTCAATGTTCCCGATTGAATCATTTACACCCGGGATGAGCGGCTGCCGGAACACCACGTCTGCCCTGTGCTCCAGGAGCAGCGCGGCATTTCTCAGGATTTGACTGTTGGGTTGCCCCGTGTACTTTCTGTGGGTGTCCGGATCCATGTGCTTCAGATCAAACAGAAAATGATCCGTCAAAGGGATGACTTCGAGCAACGACCCCGGATCTGCCAACCCACAGGTTTCGATGCAGGTATCGATTTGCGCCTGGCGGCTTAGCTCAAAAAGTCCCCGGACAAATGCCGCCCAAAGCAATGGCTCGCCGCCAGAAACCGTCACACCGCCGCCTGAACTTTCATAAAACATCTTATCGCGCCTGACTGCATCCCAAACCTCGGCCACGGTCATGGCTTCACCATAGCGGACCAGCGCGCCGTAGGAACAACGATCCCTGCAATTGCCGCAGGAGGTGCATCGGGAATAATCGATGCGGTGCTCACCCTCTAGGCGTTGAATGGCGTTGTTTGTGCAGACGTCCAGGCACTTGCCGCAATCTGTGCAAAGGGTCTCAATAAAACCCATCTGGGGCTTTCCCGACAAACATTCTGGATTAGCGCACCATTTGCACGAAAGCGGGCAGCCCTTTAAAAAAACCACTGTTCGAATCCCCGGTCCATCATGAATGGAAAACCCCTGAATGTTGGTAACAATTGAACTCAGCGGGGAATCGATTCCGTTGGTCTTCCTTCCTGATCCCATATAGGCGCACGACATCGTTGCACCAAAGATCCTGCAATTGGTGAGACGGACACCAAAAGGATACAATGGCTTGCACGGAATTGACATGGAATTCGAAAATCTAATCCAAATTCCCACCACGAACGCGGAACCAGACAAAATCGTTTCGGGTTTGTTCAGTCCTCATTCTGGAGATAGAAGATTAGTAGTCCCCAATCAAGGAACAATCCTGAGTAAGTGGACGGTTAGCAGGTTGTGAAACCCTTAATTATGGCTGCCGTGGATAATAGCCGGCACGAGTAACGACTTCGAGTTTCCCGTCTTTGGTGCGAAGTTTGATGTGGCGAAATTCTTTGCCGCCGGTATCGGATGGTGTGTAGCCGATATTGTACTGGTTACGAAGCTCCTCCTGGACTTGATCGTAGATCTCCTTAAGTGTCAGCTTCTTCCCTACCTCGAACATTCGTCCGCCCGTCTCTTGGGAAAGCGTCCTGAGCGCCTTTGCCCCCGTCGAGCCAGCTCCTCCGAATGGACTTGATGAATAGGCACTCGAATCATAGTAACGGATGGAATAAATCAGAGCGTCCGCTCGGTGGGCGGCATCCGTAGCTTCCTTTTCCTTGACTTTGCTGCCCTGATCCACGCCATCAGTAACGAGTATGATGGCTTTCCGGCCTTGCTCGGTTCTCAATATCTCATCGGAGGCAAGGTAAACCGCATCATACATCACGGTGCCTCCACGCTGCGAACCTTGCTGCCCGGGGTAAGTCCCACGCCTCCCGCCGCCTCGGCGGCCGCCCGGCATCCCGCCCGGCCATTGCGCGAAAACAAGGCCCGGTTGGACCGGATCTTCCGACCGGTTCCCAGATCTTCGAAGCTGAAGTGGAGCTTTCAAAGCGTTCAGCGCCTTTTGAAGTAAATCCGTGGATTTAGTGAGATCCTGCAGCAATTCCGCCTCAAAATCGAATTTGATCACGAATGCCTGGTCCCGGTTGGGGCGGAGCACCTGATCCAAAAACTGATAGGAGGCATCCCGCTCATCTTCTATGAGCCGGAGCTGACTCATGCTCGTATCGACCAATAATCCGATCGTCAGGGGCAGGTCTGTCTGACGGGAGAAATAGCGAATTTCCTGCTGTTTTCCGTCCTCTTCCAGGATGAAATCGTCCTTGGCAAGATTGGCGACAATGTGTCCATCGTGATCACGCACCGTTGCCAACACATTCACGACGTTGACGTCAACCTTATAGGTGGGAGACGGCGGAGAGGAGGGAGAGGGGGGAGGTTCCTGGGCAGGAACAAGAGAGGATAAACTGATCCCAATCGCTATTGCGGTCAGCAGCATTCCGACTTTTGATAAGGACATAATTTTCCTAAGACCTCACTCTGCGGTGACACTCGTGAACCATCATAGTTCAAAACCCTCACGCTAATCGAGAGGTTTAACTTTCCTTGGGACCGGTCACGGATTCAGTACGTTCACCTTTGATTTCCCGAAGGCCTGGAATTCATGGGACCACGGCCAAACCCGCCGCCTGATCCAGCCAGGGAAGTCACCAGGCGCAGCAAAACTTCCTTTCCCACACTTTTTTGCAGCGCTGCAATTTGATCGCTCTGGAGGATGGTGAGCACTTGAGTGGACAACGCCGCTTCCGCATACAGTCGCGCCTGCTGGCGCGGAGCGATCAAACTGGCAAGCTGGGTCCGCAGCCGTTTTTGCTGAGTCTTTGTTACCGGCAAGCATGGCGGTGTTATAGTCATCTCTTGCGGCTGTTTCGGCAGCATCCGGTGCGCCAGCCTGTTTGCATTCCAGAAATTCGTAATTGCTGAGTGAATCGCCCATTCCTGATTTGCGTCCAGAGCCGTCGCCCCAGCCATGGTCAACTCCTGCTTGAGAACTTCAAGCGGCGCATTTCCCCCTTGCCCGCGCCCCTGTCCCCAAACCGTTGTTGCCAAAGTTGCACAGAACGCCGGCACAACCATGCATGCGTGAGGTTTATGCTTCCCGTTCATAATCTTTCGTCTCTGCTCCCGCAGGCGAATGCACTAAGCCGGGATTTTAAGGGTTTTCTCATAATGAGACTTCCCGTGCCTGACATTAATACGATTATAGGACAGAAGGTTACAATGCAAGGTTCAGAATTTAGCTCAGTGAAGGGGTCAACCTTTTCCCTGGGTCGCGAAGCCCCGCTGTTGAATCGGCCGAGTGAAGATGGCCGACTGCTTCGAAAGGATCAGCGAAAGGCGTCAAATCAGCGGATGCTGGCCGTGCTGTCCGCGATGCACAGCCTCATGACTGCAGCTACTGGTCATCATTCCAAAATTTGAAATGATAATCGCCTGTGTTAGAATCCAGGACCGAGGCATCGCATGAGGAGATGTATTCGAAAAACTTGAACCCGGTGTCGGTTGCACGGCGTGCAAATGCTGATGGCCGACCAGACCGCATCATCGCGTCCCCGTCCGGGAAATATACCGCAGGAGATTCTGCCTGCCTGTTAAACCTCCCTTGAGGAGGCGGCAACGATGCGGTTGCCGCATGCTCCAAGGGAGTTTCCGATGTCCACCTTAATCACTCTGAATTTCCCCCCAGGCTCGAAGAGCCTGTTGAGCGACGGTGGTGACTGTGCGACTTGCCCCTTCGGCGAGCTTTCCAATTCGCGCCTTGGCGATCAGGTTGTCATTGCCACCATCAAAGACGGGAAACCGCTGTCGCTGGCAGATGGTGTTGCAATGTCTGTTCCGGGAGAAGACAGCACCGGCGGCCGTTCCGTCAAACGCTTTCAAAACATCGAAGTACGGTAATCCCTATGACGACTTTTCGATTGCAGCTTCCCCCTGACGTCACGATTCTTCTCTCCGTGGCTCCCCAGGTGCACCACCCCGATCCCTACGCGAAGACTGTGGCTGGGGCGATCCGTGTGCGACCCGGCGACCGGGTCCTCGATCTCGGCTGCGGGGCTGGCGGTTATGGCCTGTCGGCCGCGGCTCGAGGTGCGGGAGAGGTGGTCCTTACCGATATCAATCCTGCGGCCGTAGCCTGTGCTCTCCAGAATGCCGCCCGGAACGGCATCAGCCGGGTCGATGGTCGTATTGGATCCCTTTTTGCGCCTGTCCGTGGCGAGCGCTTCGACACCATCATCACGACCCTCCCCCAGCTCCCGGCGCCGGGACCGATCCTCTCTGCCCGGTACGGGGGCCCCGATGGGTTACGGTACCTGCGCAGGCTCGCAGCGGGAGCGGGCAACCACCTCGCACCCGGCGGACAGCTTTACGTCCTCGTCACAGACTGGGCTTGGCCTCCCAGGGTCGAGCCCCTCTTCAAGCGGCGTGGATTCACGTTTCGCCGCGTAGCCCGGGTTGAACGGCCCTTCCAGCCGGCCGAGTACGACACTTACGCACAAGGACTGTTCGCCTATCTCGACGGCCGCGCTCAACGGGGTCTGGCTCGGTATCGACGAAACGGCAGTTGGTGCTACCTCGGAGTGAGCCTTTTCGAAGCAACCATGGACCACGGCCAGTCGAAGCCTGTGATCAAGAAGGCGAAGGAATAACGGGAGGGCTCTAACTGCCTGATCACCAGTCGGGATGATAGGGAGACAGCCCGATTCATCATGCTTGCATTCCGGAAAGCCATCGGGTCGCTTATCTGGAATTGGTGCGTGATCATCGCATCAGTGGACACCTGCCCAGAAGGTTCCAGTCCCAGCCTGTTATATTTCATTCCCCGACGCATTTCGAAGCTGAGATGTTCCGGTCGGTCCTTTGGATTTGACTGTCCTGCCTGCATACGAGATAAGAAAACTGTTCTACACCCCATCACGCCGGAGAAGCGGCCGTACCCGACAATGTCATGGGCGCTAGGCCAAACGTCATTTCTTGAAGTGGATCCCTGCTGCGTCGCGGAAAACCTAAAAGCATATTCGAGAGGACGCCGGTGGCTGCCCCTGCTGAAAACTTCCCTGCCTCACTTCGCCGCGATAAACAATTCGAGACTAATGAGATCATGTACCAGATGCATGCCCAGCCTCTCAAACAGCCTTCCCGAACCATAGAGCACGTTCCAGAAAGTGCGATCAATGTCGAACGAAATATGGGCTCTTACGCTTCCATCTTCCTGAGGGCCGACAAAGGCCGGGAAACTGACCGGTCGTTGTATGTCCTTGATGGTTAAAGAGCCGGTGACGATGCCGTTGGGCGCTCCCGGGGTTGCATCGGCCAAAGGCTTCCATCCGGCCAGTTCGAATGCCGCTGCCGGGAAACGATCCACTGCAAAGAAATCGTCCGATTTCAGGTGGCGAGTCAGTAATTTGCGCAAGGAGTCATCCTGCAGATCAAGATCCGTAATGGACGACATGTTCAATACGACATGTCCTCCAGCTGGAAGGCCGTTACGCACGCCTAGTTCACCGCCTGCGATTGCAATGCGTCCATAGTGACGATTGTTGAGATTGCGGCCAATCCACTCAAGCCCGCTCTTTTCGAGATCAATCGTATAGGTCCCGTCGCGCAAGGATGGTTCTGCAAGTCCGGCCGGATTACTTCCTTCGACAGGATAGGCCGCAGAGCGCCAGGCGGACAAGCCGCCGGACAAGGCGGAAACCGATTGGTATCCCGCCTTTACCAGTTTTTCGCGCGCGTTTTCAGCAGTCCGGGTTGTGCCCGTGCAATCGTAAACAACTATCGGCATCTCACGATCCGAGACGTACGCTGCCACCCGATCAAGAAACACGATCTCGTAGACGCAAGCGCTTTGGGAACCGGCAATATGGCACGCGGAATAGTCTTCAGGCGTCATAACATCGATTACGACGACCGAGCCGCTATCCATCCGTTGCTTTAACTCGGTGCAGGGTATGGCTGTTTTCATTGAGCAACTCCCGATAGGGCACGCGGGGGGCTCCCATGCCCGGATCCATCTAATATCTTAGCACCATAGGGCGTGGGGGTCGCGGACGTATGGCCGGCTGTTTTCAAACACTGGATAGGCCATGCTTCTTCATCGAGTGGCTGTATCTCGGCTGGTTTGGATCCGTGTAACGCCCCTTTTCCCAACAGGCTTGCGGGGCGGCATTGGGTCGTTAGCACAGGGCGTTGAGCCCACCTAACATAGCGAAGCGACGCATATCATGTTAAACTTTGGCCTCTATGCAAAGGATGAGATCGTGAAACGGAATTCCAGGAGTCCGTCCAGGGAAGCGGACACCTCCATATACAATGTCCCAGCCGTGGACAGGGCAGTTCGTATTATGCTGCTGCTTGGAACCAGAACACGAGAAATGACCCTTGCTGAAATCGCTTCTGCGACCGGATATCATAAAAGCAGTGTCCATAAAATATTGGTGACCTTGAATCACCAGGGATTCTTAGACCGCGATGAAACGACCAAACGGTATTCCCTTGGCATCGCATTGCTGCGATGTGGTCAAGCTGCATTGGACAATTTAAATATCAAACATTCAGCAAAATCAATATTAAAGGAATTAGCCGATTACAGCGGAGAAACCGCTAACTTAGCCGTTTTGCGCGGAACCAAGATTGTCATAGTCGATGTAATGGAATCTCCGGTTGAACTCCGTGTCTCCCCGCCTATTGGCACAATGGATTCAGTGATCAACAAATCGAATGGGAAGGCCGTGCTCGCGTGGCTTCCTGAAAGCCTGGTGAACACAATTATCAAACGAGAGGGACTTCCCGCAAAGACTAAGAGGTCTATTAAAAATGTGAAGCTTTATCGAAAGGAATTGGCGGCAGTCCGCAAACAAGGATACGCTACCGATTTTGAAGAATTCCAGGAAGGAATCAGTGCCGTTTCGGCACCGGTGTTCAACGCAGAAGGACAGGCAGTGGCGACTCTATCCATAGTTGGGCCCGCATTCAGGATGACAAAAGGCAAGATGCGGCTCTATGGCCAGAGATGCGCCAAAGCGGCAGCGCAGTTAACCATACGCGGTTAGCGATTAGTGAAGCCAGCCTTCACTAATCACTAACTTATGCACTTGCCGCCGACCAAAGGACGATTAATACATTTTAAAGAACAGCGTCCGGCCGCGTCCTGTGGCGCCGCCGGTATCCGGGTCAAAGACCATGACCGGTTTGCTGTCCCTCTGTTTCACGGCAAAGGCGACCCAGCCTTCCATCGAATCGCCGGGTTTTATCCTTCCGACCA
>Ga0326728_10024360_pt1 | contig 10977 bp, 10 predicted proteins | sample MB3enrmetagenome_FD_207602 | JGI IMG/M metagenome (GOLD analysis project Ga0326728, IMG submission 207602) | Lab enriched peat soil microbial communities from McLean, Ithaca, NY, United States - MB31MN | ecosystem: Environmental > Terrestrial > Soil > Wetlands > Peat | place: USA: New York...
AGAAGGCAGGTACAACATCCGGTCGGAAGGGCGCCGCTCGCTTGAGCACGTCCTCGACCCTCTGACAAAGGTCCCGCCCGGATCGGATGAAGCCACCACCGAGGACGACCTTGCTCGGGTCAAGCACGATCGAGAGATTGGCGATCCAAAGGGCCACCTCGTCCAGCAGCTCCTCGCACAAGGCGCGGGCTTCCTCGTCGTGGTCTCCGAGGGTGACCAACTCGGCCATGGTCACCGATCTACCGAGCTGGCGGCTTGCTCGTGACGCCATGCCGCGCCCCCCGATGAGTTCTTCGAGGGGCGCTTCATCGGGACAGCGCGCTGCGAGCGCTGCGAGCGAAGGAACCACGTAGCCAATTTCCCCGGCCGCACCGTGTGCGCCCTCGACGAGCTCGCCTCCCACTACGATCCCGGCGGCCACTCCGGTCCCGAGGTTGATGTACAGCCCATTAGCCACGCCTCTGAGCTCCCCCCAGACCGTCTCAGCGAACGTCCCAGCCTTCACGTCGTTCACCGTCAGCGTGGGCAAGCCCGGGAAGCGCTCACGCAGTCGTGCCGGGATGCGTAGCTCGGCCCATCCTGGGAGGTCACCAGCGATTTGCACGCCATCCTCGCGAGTCAGCCCCTTGGTCGAGACCCCTAGCGCCTTGGGCCGAACTCCTTCGCGCTCTTCGTCAGCGATTACCGCTGCGATAAGCTCGAGCGCCCGTTCGAGCGCCTGGCCAGCACCGTTGTCGCTGTTTGTGGGAGCTGCACGCTGGTACCGGAGCTGGCCGTCCCTGTCCACAATGGCAGCGGCCAACTTCGTGCCGCCAATGTCCACAGCGACCACGCAGTCCGGCTCAGGCAGCACTTTTGGCTCCAACGAACACCAGGGACGGTTCGTTCTCGCTCATCGAAGGACCACCGAGCGGGTGAGGTGACGCGGCTGGCTTGCGTCAAGGCCTTTGACCCGCGCCAACGCGATGGCGGCACGATGGACCCGCACGAGCTCGACCATCGCGTCCCCGCTCCATTCTTCAAGAGATGCCCCGCTCGCTCGGATCTCCCCTGCCAGCCCGCTGGGCAGCTTGCCCAGGGACCAAACCAGGCTGTGCACCTCGAGGAGGCTGATCGGTCCATGGCGGACCTCCATGGACGGGTATGCCTCGCTCCAGGCAAGGGCCGCCTCCCGAAGTTTCAGGGCAGCCTCGTTGGCTAGGGCGGCTCCAGGTCCCTGGCCGAGGAAGACGAACTGCTTGTAAGTCCCGAGGGCGTCGGGCGGAGGAACGTCAAGCCGTTCCTTGGCGAGCCTGGCAAGGTCTCCGACATCATGGCCAAGATGGGCCCTCCATAGCGCGAGGACGCTGGTGGCAAAACGTGTCTGCACGACCGAGCGCTCGTTGGCGAAGGGCAGTGCCACTTCACGCCTGACCAGCGCAGTGATAGGGCTCGCGTCCCCGCCGGTGATGGCCACTACCTCGCGCTGTGACCCCAGCGCTTTAACTAGCCGCAGGACCTCGGTGGTGGTGCCCGACCGGGAGATCACGACCACGGTGTCGTAGGCGCGCCGGACCGGCATCTCCGAAGCAGGAAAGGCGTCGCTTTCCCCATGGCCGGAAGCCTCGCGCCAGACAGCGATCGCCTGGGCCATGTAGAAGGAGGTACCGCAGCCGACAAGGGCGACGCGGCTGCCTCGCTCAGGCAGCCCGCTCATGGGCGCGAGCGCCGCAGCCTCCAGCCAGCACGCCGGCTGACTGAGCACTTCGTTCTCTAGATCGCTCATCTGTGTGTGATTATCGCTCATTGCCGATCATTGTACCTATCGATAACGTTGCAATCAAGCGCGCTTGCTGTTGCAAGCTGTTCACTATAAGACTACGGTGGCATGGAGCGCGCTACACCACGCGAGGCTCACGATCGGCACCGGCCGGATGCCAGGTTCGCTTGTTGGCTTGTTCGCGAGAGCCCAAGCGAGGGCCGGAGAGCCCAACCCTCAGACGGTCTCACTGCTCAGGAGGTTGGTCCCATGCAATGCAACAGCCCTAGGTGCCGGAAGGAAAGCGATGGCTACTAGACAGCGGGTGACACCAAGCTCAACGCCTGCCTCTACCGCGTCCACTGGAAATACCCAGCACGCCCCTGTACAGCCCACACCGCGACAGGAACAACCTCGTGGGTCGGCAATGCCTCTTCAGGAATACCAGCCCAAAAGCATGCTCCACCTTCCCGAGACCCATGTGCCCAGGCCGAGTTTCCCCGTCATTGATTTCCATACACACATTACTATCGATATCGATCTCCTATCACAGATTACTGATAGCACCCGCGACGGGACAGCACCGGTGCACTGGAACATGCACCCCGAGACTTGCCTTCCGGTTATGGACCGGAAAGACGTTTGGACCATGGTCAACTTGACGGGCGGTTATGGTGCTGGCCTGCGTGAAGTTATCGCCCGGCTGTCTCAGGCGCACCCAGGCCGCTTTGTCGTGTTTACTGAACCGACGTGGGTCAGCGCGTCCAATCCTGATTATCCAACGTTTCAGGCGGAGCAGCTTGAAGATGCTCATAGAGCAGGCGCCAAGGGATTGAAGGTTTTGAAAACGCTTGGCCTCTACCTGCGCGAGCCTGCTACGGGTGAGCTTGTTCGTGTCGATGACCCACGGTTCGATCCCATGTGGGAAACCGCTGGTGCCCTCCACTGGCCGGTCACCATCCACACGTCTGACCCCGAGGCCTTCTTCCTGCCCGTCGACCGGTTCAACGAGCGTTGGGAGGAGTTGAATGCCCATCCGGACTGGTCTTTCCACGAAAAAGGCTTCCCGAGCAATCGCGACCTTCAAGAGGCACGGCGCAACGTGATGCGGCGCCACCCGCGCACCCAGTTCGTCTGTGCCCACTGCGGCGATGCAGAGGACTTGCCCTACGTCATGGATTGCATGGATAGTCATCCGAACATGAGTCTGGACATCGCCGCCCGCATCGGAGAGTTGGGGCGGCAACCACGGATGGCACGCAAGTTCTTTGACAAGTACCAGGACCGCCTCTTGTTCGGCACTGACGCTTGCGCCACTCCCAGCACGCCTCAACAGCTATTTGGCGACGATCTGTACGAAATTTATTACCGGTTCCTCGAGACTGATGACGAGTACTTCGATTATGCTCCTGCATCGACCCCCCCGCAGGGGCGCTGGTGCATCTCTGGTATTAGGCTGCCCGAGAAGGTACTTCGGAAAGTGTACTGGGACAACGCTGCTCGACTTTTAGGCCTCGCGACGTAGTGTATTCGATGCCACACGCACTTTTCACCCCGAACTGGCACGTGCCCACCTGCGCACCCCGGGCGGTTTCTGGGGCGACGTAAATGGGCATAAGGTGTCGCTTCAACTTCCCCCAAGGGGAACGAACGCGCGCTTTTGACACAGGCGTAAAATGCCACCGGCCCACCCGCGGTCGCAAAGTCTCAGCGTCAAAAGCGTCCCAGCTGGAATCAAGCGACGTGATCGCCATTTTGGTGACCTTCACCTTTCGCGCCAGGGTGGCGATTGGCAAGCAAGGTTACGCCGAAACCTTCGCCACGCCGTGTGAACTGTTCGACGCGCTCTGTCGCGGATCAGGACTGAAGCCGTTCCTCACCTTCGCGAGGATGCTTGGCACCTACGGAGAAGAGGTCCTCAACTAGCGGCTCTCAACTCCCACTTTCCAGCCACCACCACTGTAACGTCTCGCTCAAGATTCGCCGCAAAGGCTGGACCGCCCACCTTACCCAAACTCCACGACTGCTCCGCTCTGAAGGCTAGCAATAACCGCCGCTATCATCTTCACATTCCGTACCCCATCGCCAAACCCAGCCACCGCTGGGACGATACCTCTCACAGAGTCAACGAAGTATCGCATCGAATCAAAGATATGGCTACTGAGACGTCCGTACCTATCCCTGCTTCCTCCCGCAGCCCAAGGGTACTCCAACCGTTCTCCAACATAAGAAAGGCCAGCGTAATCCCAGTCGAACTCCACCTTTCCAGCGTCGCCGTACAGGCTCACTTGAGCATCTAACACGCTAGGAGCGCCCGCCGGAGCAATCCACGAGGATTCGAAAGTCACAAAACTATCTCTGAACCGAACCAGGGCCTGAAGTTCGTCCCAACAGTCGATCCCTCGCCCACGTAGAACCCCCTTGCTGCCCACCGCATAGACCGAGACCGGGGTGTCTTCCAGGATCCAACACATCAGATCCAGACTATGCGAAAGTAGATACCACTCCGGGCCGGAGCGCGACGCCCACGACAACCACTCCTCCGCAACAGTTATCGAATTACTCAGGCGCACATACCCCATCGACGGCCGGCCAATCTTACCCTCCTCTACTAGCTGCCGCACCTGAAGAAAGGTCGGATGCCAGCGATTTTGGAAATCAACCATTGCCACAACACCCGCTGCTTCGGCGGCAGCAAGTAGCCCTTCGGCTTCAGCCACGCTTGTGGCGAGGGGCTTTTCGACAAGAACACTCTTACCCGCCTCCAAGCACCGCGTCGCAACATCGGTATGCGCATAGTCGGGCGTCGCTATCCCAACGGCGTCTATGCCCGCCGCTAGGACTTCATCTACGTTGCATGTCCATTCGACTCCAAACTCCTTACCCATCGCTTCCGCCCTGGCCACGTCAATATCACACACCATCCTCAAGTCGCAAGCAGAGTAATCCGAATATGCCAGGACGTGATTCCGCCCGTACTTTCCAAGGCCTATTACTGCCATTCTCGGCCGGTCGATCATTGGTGTAACCTCCTTCAGTTCCACGCGCTGCAGTAGGCGCGCCATATAGTTCGGTCATACAAACCTCTCCAAGAAGTCCCGCACAGTTGCTTCGGCGACGTCTCCCTTCCTCTCAGACTATTCGCACCCTGCAGACGCGCCATCACGCTCGAACAAATGTGGATACGCTCGGCGGGCATCCAACCAGCCCTGGGCGCCGATTCCAAGGTTCGAGAATCCAGGCAATCGGACCATGACATCAATTGGTCCAACTGCGACAGTGATGTCGGTGGTTCCACCCCCCGGTTCGACCAATCGCACCGTGCCCTGAACCGAGCCCGAGGACTCCTCGGAGCTGAACCCCAACTCCTCTGGCCGAAGTCCTAACCGCATCCGCCCGGATAGGCCAACTGACACCGGAATGCTCCACACGGTGCCACAAACGACCGCTCGCCCGTTCGGTCCAACTTCGACGTCATACAAGTTCATGCGAGGCTTGCCCACAAAGCCGGCGACAAATTCATTGGCTGGACGTCCATAGATGTCCCTCGGACTGCCGTATTGCTCAAGGTGACCGCCCCGCAGTACCGCGATCCGGTCAGACAACGTCATCGCCTCCTCCTGGTCGTGAGTCACGTAAATACTCGTGGCGCCGAGCTCAATATGAAGACGCTTTAGCTCAGAACGGGTCTGGTCGCGCATGAGTGCATCCAAATTAGAAAGGGGTTCATCATATAGGAAGACACTCGGCCGGCGCACGATCGATCGCCCAAGCGCCACCCGCTGCCGCTGCCCCCCAGAGAGTTCTCTTGGCCTGCGGTCCAGGACATCTTCAAGCCCAAGCCGAACAGCCGCCGCCCTCACGCGCACGTCAATCTCAGCCTTCGCCGTGTGACGCATACGAAGGCCGAACGCCATGTTGCCGAAGACCGTCATATGCGGGTACAGCGCGTAATCCTGAAACACGAAGGCCAAATCCCTTCGATCAGGAGGCAGGTCCTCGACGCGCCTACCGTCCACCGTTATCGTTCCCGAGGAGACATCCTCGAGTCCGGCGATCAGATTAAGAGTTGTAGTCTTGCCACACCCCGACGGCCCAAGAAGCGTGACAAATTCGCCCGATGCGACCTGCAAGCTTAAGTCACGAATCACCTCCAATTTGCCAAAGCGCTTCGAAACATTCCGAAGCTCAATATCGCCCAACCCGGTCTCCTAGCATCAGCCCTTCACCACCCCTTCTGTGAGGCCAGCAACGATCCACTTCTGGAACACGGCAGCCAACAGCAGCACCGGCACCAGCGTAATGATACCTGCAGCGGCAGCCGATCGATACTGCATCACGAAGAGTCCCTCAAAATTTGCAACCTCTACCGGAAGCGTGATCGAGTTACCAGCTGTCAGGACCAGGGCTATGAAGAGATCACTCCAGGCCGAAATAAATGCGAAAATGACCGCAGCTACTAGGGCAGTCCCAGAGATCGGCGCGATCACTCGAACTAGAACTCCGATCCTTGAGCAACCGTCGATACGGGCTGCCCGTTCCAGACTCACAGGAACTCCCTCGAAGAAACCAACAAGCATCCAGACCACGATAGGCATGATGAATCCCACATACGTAACCATAAGTCCCTCAACTGTGTCGAGCAACCCGACATCTCGCAAGATCAAAAAGAGCGGGATGACCAACACAACGGCGGGAACCATTTGCCCGCCCAGCATCATGATCATTACGGCACGGCGGCCCGGAAAACGAAATCGCGCTATTCCGTATGCCGCGAGCGAACCCAAGATCACGCTGGATAGAGCGGTTACGGACGCTACCAACGCCGAGTTCCGCAGCGGGAGGAGAAAGCTCGGGTCTGTTAGCAACTGACCATACGTAGAGAGGTTCATCTTGCTAAAGGCAACGTCGGGGTCAAGGCGCAGTAAATCCGATGCCGGCAGAAGGCTCGTAACCAGCATCCAGAAAACGGGGAAAACGAGGTAGCAAAGCACTGCGACAACTGCCAGACGATGCGCAATCGTAGAGAACACGTGCCGTCTGGACCGACCTCTCCGGGCGCGACTCATTTCGCTTTGCTCCGGGGCTGAATCATAAGCACCAGATATCCCAGGGTCGTAAACAGGGTTGCGACAGCGACTACAATCGCGATGCTAGATCCGGTGCCAAAGTTGAGATATTCGAAGGACTGTTCGAAGGCATAGTAGTTGAGAGTAGTCGTACCGTTGGCGGGCCCGCCAGATGTTATCACATATATCACGCCGAAAACCCTCAGGGACCACATCGTCTGTACTAGAAACGCAAACACCAAGGGATACCGGATCGTCGGCAATATCACGTGCCTGAACCTGCTAAGTGAGCCTGCGCCGTCAACACGCGCTGCCCGGTAGAGGCTGAGCGGTACCCTTTGGAGCGCGGCCAAGAGCACCAGAGCCATAAAGGGAATCAGCGCCCACAACTGGGCGAATGCCACGCAATTCAGGGCCAAGTTTTGTGTTCCCGTCCAGCTAATATTATGATTAACTATCCCTAGCTTCAAAAGAACAACGTTGAGTATGCCGTAGGCCGGATTGTATATTAGGTGCCAAGTTATTCCTGTGGATACTTCGGGGGTCGCCCAGGGGACAAGCATCAGCACGCACGCTACTGCTCGGCCACGAAACTGCCTATTTAACAACATAGCGAGACCGAGTGCTAACGCGATCCCCGGGATCACGGTAACCACAGTAAAATATAGGGTCCGACCAACTGACCCAATAAATACTCCATCATGAAAAAGGGCAACATAATTCCCAAATCCAACAAACTGGGTAGGCAGCCCCTCTACGGAATTGCTATGCAGGGACAGCCAGACGGCATAGCAGACCGGGAAAGCAAAAACGCTAGTGATAACCAAGAGCGCAGGTACGGTAAGACCAGCCCCAAACCACTGGTCCAAGCGCCTCCGCCGCGCCGCGGAAACATTGGCTCGAGGCCGGTCTGCATCCGTAGGCCGTGCCGCTGGAAACTCAGGCTCCGCCTGGAAACTCACTTCAATTTCATGCTCTTAACGAAGGTATCGATCACCGGCTGGCTCACCGAAGCAGCCTGATCCAAGGCAGCCTTGGGGCTCAGCTGTCCTAGGACCGCCTTCACGACGTTCGTCCCGACATAGCCTTCACAAACCTGATCATACCAAGGGGCACCATAGCGCTTAATCACGTACTTCGTCTGCTCCCCGTACGTTGTAATGACTGGGAGCGCCGCAACCAGGTCGGGCTCGTGCAGCAAACTGGACGTAACAGGAAGCCAGCCCTCCTCTAGTACTATCCTGCGCTGCGCGTATGGCGATGCGGCAAACCGGAGCCACTCGAGAGCAGCCGACTTCTCCGTCGAAAAGGCATTGATCGCGAAGCCCGCTGACCCGTCGATGCTTGCACTTCGGACAGTTATCCCCGGTATGATCGCGTTACCGATATCCTTAGCGCTCATCTTCGCTCGCGCAGCTGCATAGCCGTAAGGCCAGTCGAACATTATGGCCGCCGTGCCATCCGCGAAGATTGGGTTTAGGTCAATCGAGTTCATGATACTCAGGCTCGCAGGGTCCGCGACCTTCTGGACCAAAAAAAGGTCCGCGAGGTGGGTAAGAGCATTTACGCCAGCCGGACTGTTGAAGCGTACGTTGTAGTTACTATCCCACATCTCTCCCCCGCAGCAAAGGAGCGCCCTTAGGAATGCTTGATACGCTCCCTCCGTGTTCCCCTCGTCACTGACATAGCCATAAATCGGAGGATTCTTCATTGCGGCTGCCATCGTGGCAAGCTCCACCCAGTTGGTCGGGGGTTTGTCGGGGTCGAGCCCCGCCTTCTCAAAGAGAGGTTTGTTGTAGAACATCGTCTCGACACTGGCATATTTTGGCACGCCAAACACCATGCCTCCCCACGTAACCGCGTCCCTTGGACCGGGTAGAAGGTCAGCTGGAATATCGGAAGTGCTGAGTTGCTGGAGCCAACCAGCGGATCCGTACGCCGCCGTCCATGCGGCCCACGTATCCACCACGTCGTAGCTTGATGAGTGAGACCCGAAAAGTATCGGAAGCTTTATCACAAGCTCCTCGAAACTCATCTGCTCATAGCTAGCCACCTTGATGCCAGTTTGCTTTTCGAACTGGTCGATACCGCCGTTCAACCACACATCGTTGGTGTTGTCGTCAAGGATGTTGATCGACGCCCGCTTCGTGGAGGTGGACGCCCGCTTCGTGGAGGTGCCAGTGGAGTGGCTAGGCATCTTGAAGTGAGAAGCACCCGCAGCTACAGCGGCGACGGCCCCAGCGGAGACGGACAGGCCAAGAAAGCGTCTGCGACTCAGCTGTCCCTCTGGTGACGTTACCTCTGGTTGCCCTGCGGCTTCTACGCTGGTGTGATCGTGCGTCTGAGGTTCCATCTGAGTGATCCTCCCGTGTCTGTAGTTAGTGTCATATCAAGCAATCACGGGACCACTCGTCCAGTGGCAACCCACAACGCATGCCCCGTGCCATGTCCAAAACCGGACGCATGACCGCCCGCTTGTGATCACTTCCGCGCAGTTTACATTCGGGGTTAACAGCGGTCAAGCTCGGTGATCCCGAGGATCTGCACCGCTCGACTCTTCAACTCGATGACCTAGAGCTGCGTGAAGAGCAGGGCGACGATGAAGAAGTCCTGGCGAGAACGCCCTTGGCCTCCGTGGCGAGAAGCTGCCGCCAGGACGGCGACTGCGAGGAGCAGGGCCGAGACCGTGTCCGCGAGGGATGCACCGGATCGTGTTCACCGAGACGCGAATGCTAAGGCCCTCGAAGTTCCCCCTGGATGCGGGCACAACCCAGCGCCGGTTAAGGGGTTAATACGGGTCGGCAAGGAGAACCTGCCCCCTGCTGCTAAAATTATCCATCCGATGGCGCTCCCGGACCAACCAGGCAGTAACCAGGAAACGCTCGCAGGCGGGCGCGCACCGGGTCCCGAGGGCCCGCTGACGCTTGGCCGCAGCGCGCGGAACCTCCGCCCGCGGGTTCGAGTCAGCCGCCTGCAATCGATCGTCGACGCCGTCGACGACAACGGTGCTGTCGGCGTAGAGGATCTCGCGGAGTCGCTCGGAGTGTCGACGGCGACGATCCGCCGGGACCTCGCGCGCCTTGCCAACCAAGGGATGATCACGCGATTCCACGGTGGGGCCATACGGACTGACGCTGGGCTCGAGGTGCCGATCAGCTATCGCCGCGCAACAGCTGTGGCCCAGAAGCGCCGGATCGCCGCCGCGGCAGCGACGTTGATCGGCGAAGGCGCCATCGTCGGCATCACCGGCGGTACGACGACGATGGAAGTCGCGCGGGCGCTGACCCCGGTGCGCAAGCTCACTGTCGTCACCAATGCGCTCAACGTGGGCATGGAACTGGCGCGCCACCCCAATATCCGTCTCGTCCTCACCGGTGGCGTCTGCCGCACGGCGTCGTTCGAGCTGTCGGGGCCGATCGCGGAGAACACGCTCGCCGGCTACCACCTCGACGTGGCCTTCGTCGGCGTTGACGGGATCGACGTTGAAGCCGGTTGCACGACGCACGACGACGCCGAGGCGAGGGCGAACGCAGCGCTCGTCAAGCGAGCGCGGCGCGTCGTCGTCGTCGCCGATAGCAGCAAGATCGGCCACCTCGCTTTCGCGAGCATCTGCCCGCTCGACCTCGTCGACCAGCTCATCACCGACAACGAAGCAGATCCACAAGCCGTGTCGCGGTTCGCGGCCGCCGGGCTTCGGGTTATGCTCGCGTGACTCACCTGCTGGACCAGCTGACGAGCAGATATTTGAGTGAGGCCAGCCTCGGACCGCCGAGCGACAGCACGTCGGTGCTCCACTTACGCTGTGCGCTGTTGAGCATGGAGACTCCGACGACGACGTGCGGTACGAGACGGGCGTGCAGCCAAAAACCAGTCGATCCCCGAGGCTGTCGTGCTTCCAAACGTGGTCGCGATGAACCGCTGCCTGCTGGGCTGGGCGTCGTGAACTGGAGCGGCCTGGCGGCGCACACCGCACTCGGGCTGATCGAGGGATGAGACGGTGTACGTGCCGAAAACGTCATCCGGACCCATCGACCTGGTCTTTCGCTGGTGTGACATTAAAGAGGTTCGCCTAATAGAGTGACAGACGAGCCTTGGGTCTGGCAGACTGTTGCCATGGCCTTTCTCGCCTGGCTGTGGACCTATCTGGTGCTCGCGGGGGTCGGTGTGCGT
>Ga0326728_10024361_pt1 | contig 10977 bp, 13 predicted proteins | sample MB3enrmetagenome_FD_207602 | JGI IMG/M metagenome (GOLD analysis project Ga0326728, IMG submission 207602) | Lab enriched peat soil microbial communities from McLean, Ithaca, NY, United States - MB31MN | ecosystem: Environmental > Terrestrial > Soil > Wetlands > Peat | place: USA: New York...
TTGCGCGCCAGATTGCGAACGATCGGTTCATCTTCAACCACCAGCAACGTTTCGGTGCCGCGTGGCAACGGCCCTGCTTCTACCGATTGGGTTATTTTTTCCACAGGTTGATCCACCTGTGGAAAATAGATTTCGAACGTCGCCCCTTTGCCCGGCTCGCTATGGACCGCAATAAAACCGCCGGATTGCTTGACGATGGTTTGACAGGTGACCAGCCCGAGGCCGGTGCCTTTGCCTTTGGGTTTGGTGGTAAAGAAAGCCTCAAACAAATGCGCCTTGATGTTGTCGGTCATACCGCAACCGGTATCACTAACCGAGAGCATCACGTAATTGCCGGAGGGCAATTCGGTTCCATTACGGGAATAATTTTCATCAACGGTGACGTTGCGGGTAGTAATCGTCAGGCGGCCACCATTCGGCATGGCGTCACGGGCATTGACCACCAAATTCATCAGTACCTGTCCCACTTGTCCAGGATCAGCTTTGATCCGGCCAATTTCTTTTTCCAACTCCAGAGTTAATTCCACGTGCTCATCAATGAGCCGATGCAACATTTTGTCCAAATCCTTCAATACATCATTGAGATCGAGCACGACCGGTTGAATCTCCTGTTTGCGGCTGAAGATAAGGAGTTGGCGCGTCAATCCAGTCGCGTGTTCCGCGGCGTGTCTGATTTCTTCAACATATTTATATGTGGCGTGCTCCGTCCCCAGTTCTTCCTTCATCAGATCGCTATAACCAATGATGACGGCGAGAATATTGTTAAAATCGTGCGCCACCCCGCTGGCCAATCGCCCAATGACTTCCATTTTTTGCGCTTCAAGAAATTGCTCTTCTAGGCGCTGATTTTCAATCCGCGCCTCTGCCTCCTGCATCGCGCGGGTAACTGCTGGCCCCAGGCGATGTAAATCCTTTTTTAAAAGATAATCCGTGGCGCCTTGCTTGCGGGCGTCAACGGCAGATTCTTCTCCTGATGTTCCCGAGACAATAATGAAAGGCAGAAACGGCCATCGAGCGCGCACTATTTTCAAAGCTGATAAGCCGTCGAACTCGGGTAGAGAAAAATCCGATAGAACAAAATCCACATCTCCACGCTCCAATGCCGCTACAAAATTGGCCTTGGTTTTGACCTGCTCGGACTGGCACGCGATGCCATACTTTTCAAGGGTTGTGCGCGCTAAATCTGCATCGTTCTGGTCATTTTCCAAATGTAAAATATGCAGACCTTTCTTCATTGTCCTGCCCAAAAGCAGCATCCAGCCTGCCATTGATAAAGCAAAATAGTTTATCTAAGTTATTAGGAAAAAGTGACTTATAAGCAATGTGGGATGACAGTACCACGAAAGGCAGAACACATTTTGAGGTGATCAATATGATTTGGCTTGTCTGTGCCTATAACGGCGCGTATTGAAAAGGTGCTGTTTATCGTGCCCGCGTGGCGGAATTGGCAGACGCGCTAGATTCAGGTTTTCACTTTCAGCGTTTTCAGAGGGCTGCATTGCGTTTCAAAAAAGGCGATAAAACCATTGATTTTATTGGCTAAAATGCAATCTTTCCGCGTCAATGGCTGGTTTCAAATCAATTGGCGATACTGTCGCAATTACTGTCGCAATCCAACCTTGCGTGGCGACAACGCAAACAACTCCACCCGGTCAAAAACCGCTATCTCAATCCAAAACTCAAGGAGCAGTGGCCGTTGGCTCCGGCGCGGTGTTAGGCCTAGTCAAAATCACGGCGACTGTTCCCGGTGCGGAGAAAACAAAAAACGGGTGTAACAATAAGCGATCATCTCATCCACCACCGAACGAACGCCCTGACTGGATTTCCACCAATGACTTGGGTCGTAACTGCGATCTTCAACGGCGATGATTCCCACCCGGGTGCCGCTGCCGAACGCTTTCTCGAATAACAGCCGGGATCGCCGGGCATGAGCACCCACGGATATGAGATTCATATTTTGGGGGATGGCGTTGTGCTGCCGCAGCCAGTTCTGTAAAGCCACTGCTGCGATATAGGTACGGTCCTTATGCACATAGGCAGCCGGGACAGCCTGAACCGTGTTGTTGCTCATGCCCATCCGCAGAAGTATCGCAGCGCCTAGCTCTGCGTATGTCTTGTATTCAGAAAGCGGCGCACCCTGTTCCAGCGGCCCGCCGACAACATACAGTTTGTGGAAGGGATTCCGCTTCACTTCCAACATGGCGGTTTCCAGCGCGTAATCGGGCGACCAGCCTTCCACCACGAGCACTCCATCCGGCACCGGATCGTTGACCGCCAGAAACGCATTCACATTCCGAAAACCGAAGATCAACAGGGCGGCGGACGGGATGAGCAACAGCAACCAGCCGCGCAGCGTTGGCAACCAACATGACCGCCGTCGCAGCAAGCCCCAATACTGTGGTGAGACCCTAAAGCTCATAGAATGATATTGGGAAGCGTATCGCAACGCGGCCTAACGTTCCAAAGCTGAGCCACGGCCACTGGCGGCTGGCTCACGCCTACAATCTGGTCTCTCAAATTTCATAACTCAACCGAAATCTCAAGGGGCAGTGGCCGTTGGCTCCAGCGCGGTGTTAGATAGCCGTTACTTATCCTTGGTCATCTGGATTTCATCCCCAAAGAGCGCCGGATTTCGTAGGTTCTCTTTTAGAAGCTTGCGCACGGTGGCTGAATCTTTCGTGTCATCTGGAACGATCTTGTCATTGACATTACGCAAACTCAGCGTGCCATCATCAGACAACTTCCACGTCCAATAAGCATATTGGGGTTTGTTGGATTCAAGCTTCTGCACGGTAACGAATGGGGTGTTGGCCACATCCGAATGCCAGACGCGATATAAATTCCCGTCGCTGTAAACGATATAATTAGAGTCATCCAGCTTCACAACCTTCATCTTGTCCTTCCCGTCCTTGGAAGTCCAATTGCCAAGGAGTCTGGAATCAACTTTGCGGGTGGCCTTGGCAGTGATCGGAACATCATAAATGCAACCGCTGATGACAAACCAACAGGTGGCCATGACAATCCCAAGAATGAGTTTTTGGGCAATTAACGTAATTCTGTTCATATTTTTTCCTTTCATTTTTGCCAACGTGTTTGAAACGCTCGGCCATCTAACGATCCAAAGCTGAGCCACGGCCACGGGCGGCCAGCAAAGCAATGCAACGGTGACGGACAAATCTAATATCCAGTCCAAAACTGCCCGGCACCCTACAGCGTCTTCTTCCCGGCAGCTTTGGCTTTCGCCCACCGCACTCTGGCCAGTTGCGCAAGGCGCTTGCGCACTGCGGCACTGATCTTTCGCTTCGGTCTAGCGGCGAGCTTCGGTGCCTTGGTGCCACGCCGCTTCGCCCACCGCGCTCTGGCCGCTGCCGCAATTTTCCGCCTTGCGGTGGCGCTCATCTTCCGGCGCTTACGGGGCGTGGGAGTGGTTTGGGCTGGAGCAACAAATATCTGGTTGAGTTTCTTTTCCAGGGACGTGATCTGGTCTTTGATTCCCGCCGCCCGGCGCAGTTGCTGCGAAGTTAGGTTGACAATCGATTTCATGGGGTCAGTTGGCGGCAATGGGAACCGAAAGTCAAGCAACCTGACGCTTCGGGGACGGCGAAGCTCCCATCCCCACCCATAACGGTGGGCCATCAACTGTGGCTTGCACTCAAGCTGAATCCATCCACCATCACGAATGGATATTTTCAACGGTGGCCGCCACGGTGAAAACCGCCACCATGCCAACCTCCACCATGCCAGCCGCCCCAGCCCCAGCCAAAGGAAAATGTCACTGGCGGATACCAAACATAAGCCGGGTAGTAATAAGGTTGGTAATAATAATAGGTCGTATCCGGCACAGTTTGAACATACGTCACGGTCGGCGCAACCGTGGCCGTCGGAGCCTGTCCAGTATCGGCAGTCGAAGCTACCGGCTGCGGTGCGGGCGTTGTCGGTAGTGGAATCGTTGCTGTGGCAGTAGCTGACTTTGGCTGATTCAATATCGTCGTGATGACCGCCTCGGAAACGCCCTGCTGCCGCAGGTAAATGATTTGCGCCGCGTTCAGACCGTAGCTGTTCCCCGTATTTTTGATGTAAGCAATGATCGTGTCATCACTGACTTTCGCCTGCACCAGTTTCACGATTTCCGCCACGCCGTAACTCAACTGCGGCACGGTTGCGCTGGTCGCTGCCGGTTGAGCAACAGTGGTGGCATTCTGCGTCAGCGCCGTTGACGCCGACAAAGCCAGACCAGCGCCGACCATGACCGCCAGCATTTTCTGAAGATCATTTGTTCTCATAAATTTGCCTTTAATTTAAAGTAGCCACACCACACCCTCGCGCCGGTCGCTTTAACTGTCAACAGCCACGGAAAACTGGCGGTGTCCTAATTTGCGATTCACATTCTTCCGGCATTGCCTTGTTGGTATTCAATCCCTAAAAGGAGGATTGGTGATATGCCTCTATTCCTGAAAGTTATAGATTCCAAAGGCCGTGAGAGTGGAAAGGGCAAAGACAAACGCGAGGGTCATAACGATGAAAAGATGAGGGAAGTATCGTCCAGCGTTTTGCTTCGGATTGTAAACGCCCCTCGTTATATCTCGGATCATCTTGCCATAGAAGTTTATCGCGCAAAGGTGAATGCTGATTCCCAAAACAGTAGCAACAACAAATCCACACCACGCAAAGAGGATAAGCGATTTATAGGACATCGCATTGTTTGCAATGAATCCCCTGAAAGCCACGGTCACCGTGAGCGCGCCGGTGGACAAGGCGATAATCTTGTCGGCAAATGCAAGAATAGCATCGTTGCGCTTGGACGCATACTTCTCAAGTTCTGGTATATCGTCCGCATCCATACCGACCTTTGGGTTATCGTGCGTGATTTGAAAAAGAATGAGGACGGAACTGATTTTAAGAAAGAAAAAACGGAAGTGCCCCATGATTCTAGTTCGGATCATTGGTCAATATGATTTAACCCCAGTTTAGAGAGCACAAATTTCACGAACATGATTCCCGCCATCGCAAATAGGCCAACCATGAACAGCCAGAGTGCTATTGACAGCAACATAACCAAGCAGCCAGACGGGACAATTAGAATGTCCCTTATTATTGATGACTTGGCTCTAAAACGGACCGGCTTTTTGCACAGCGGACAGAGAATGAGTTTCTCAAGATATTCCAATGGCAGATTGAATTTACCTTTGCAGTGCGGGCACTTCCTTGCCACAGTTGGTGTTTCTGGTGGAATTAAAGGCAATTCCTCGGCCTTCAAATCAGGAATGTCTTTCATGTGCTTTCTAGTTGTTCTCGAAATGTGGTGGATTTTCAGGCTGTGGTTTTTGGGGCAAATCTTTTGGACTGACTGTTTTCTTCGCCCAACGATTTGCTTGATCCAAACCTATTCTCGTCACATGGGCAATATGAAGAATCAGCCTCACGAAATAAGTGAAAATCCATATCCCGCATGTCATTCCGGCAGTGGTGCCAATAGCTGGATCGTCAACGTTCATGCCGTTGAACAAGAAGACCGCTACGCAGGCCAGCGGGACACAAACCGAGCAGACAATCCACCAGCGAAAAAACAACCATTCCTTTGCCAGCCAGATTTGAAACGCAGGTTGTTTTGTAAATTTAGGCAGTCTCATAAGTGGTTCGGATTTGCGCGAAGCAGAAACGAAAAGGCGCGAACCCGACGCACCCTGAACGAGGCACCGCGAAGCGCCTTGCCTAAGAATACACCGAGCCGCGCCCAGTGGGGCGCGCACTCAGTTCGTCTTAGGCTGGAAAATTCGCGGTTTTCGTTCAGCCGAACTGCCTACGCTAAATTGTCCGACCGATTCAACGCCGGACGGGATGGAAAGTCAATCGCAACCAAGCCTGTCCATACCAAGTTGACTTTGGCCGATTTCCCGATTTTTATAGACATATCAAAACCAACCCTTTGTACCCTCAAAAGCCACGCATTACATTGGCCAAGCAGATCGTCAAATTGCTCACCAGCGCCGATTCGTTTGGTGAAATTGATGCGCGGCATACCGCCATTTACGAGAAAAAGCTATCAGATTACGAACTTTTGTTTCTCTCCCTGTGCGGTTCTGAAAGGAGGCTCAAGATGAGCTTTGGCGAAAGAAATTCGTTTTCGGCTGCCTTAGTGACTCCTGAAAGAGAGGCGGCAGAGGCGAGATTCAAAAAATTAAAGGACTTGGCCTCTGATATTTTCATCAAAGCCGTCCTTGAAGGTGACAAAAAAACCATAATCGAACTGGCAGACGCGGCTGCTTTCATTAAATCCAAACTTGATGCTGGCCCCGCTGATCCCTTGCGGACAAAATTGCTGGAAATTAGAGGACAGCAACGACTCGTACCGCGAGGGCGTACCATACGCCAAATAGCCGAACAGGTCTATCCCGCGAATGTCATTAAGGAATACGCCGCCGACGGATTTTCCTCGTTACGACGGGTTTGCAAGCAATTGGGGATACGTATTAAACCTTCAAGAAAAACAAGCCGGAAATGAATCTTATTTGCCTTAAACAAAACGCGCCCGGTTCGCCTAAAACGAATCAGGGCGCGGTTCTGGTGACAGTGGCCGTCCTTACAACTGTGCCGCTGCGAGTTCAATTCTCGCCGCGTCCACCAAAAAATCAATAACTTTATGGCTAACAATCTCTCCACAGAAAAGAAGGCACTGGCAATCTCCATGTTGGCGGAAGGCAACAGCATTCGCAGCATTGAGCGTGTCAGTGGCGTTCATCGTGATACCATCATGCGGCTGGGTGTTCGCGTCGGCGATGGATGTCGGCAACTCATGGATTCCAAGATGCGCCAGCTTCCGTGCAAGCAAATTGAAATTGACGAAATTTGGGGTTTCATCGGCGCAAAACGAAAGAACGCTGACCGCGTTGGTACCTTTGGCGATGTCTGGACGTTCATCGCGTTGGACGCGGACACAAAATTGATTCCCTGCTTCATTGTCGGCAAGCGGGACGCCTATCATGCGAAGACGTTTATGTCCGATTTGGCTGGCAGGCTCTTGCATCGCGTTCAAGTCAGTTCTGATTCTTTACGAGCGTATGTGGATGCCGCCGAATGCGCCTTTGGCTCACAACTGGATTACGGGCAAATTGTAAAAACCTATTCATTCGTCACAGTCGGTAACGCGGCGGCATCGGTTCGGTACAGCCCGGCTGAAGTGGTCAAAACCGAAAAGACAGTTGTGTGCGGCAGGCCGGACATAAATCGGATTTGCACCTCCCATGTTGAAAGCCAGAATCTCACCTTGCGGATGCACTGCCGCAGGCTCACGCGGCTGACGAACGCCTTCAGCCGGAAGATTGAGAACTTCCAAGCAGCCGTTGCGCTCAATTTTGCGTATTACAATTTCTGCAAAACCCACAGTTCGCTGAGGATGACGCCCTGCCAAGCCGCAGGCGTGGAAAACAGCGCGTGGACAGTTGCGGAACTGGTTGAACGATGCGGTGAATGATATGAACACCTTAATTCGATTGAGTGCGCTTGTAATCGCCAACAATGGCGGCTCTGACGGCTGTTTCGGGGGATTTGACCGGCAGCTTTTCCAATACTGTTACAACCCTTGTGCGCGTGTTGGTGTCATCTTCGGAATGTTGCCAGGCATAGCAACGCGCTGCTGGTTTCGACCCTTCCAATTCAAAGACCTCAACGAAGCCATCCCAAACGATTTGACCCTTGAATTTTTCCTGGACACGCACGGAATTGCGATGATGCGCCTTGCAGTTGTGCAATTTCTCAACCGTTTCTTTAAGCAATTTAACGTCGTTCACGCGGCAATCCTAGCACGATTGAACATGGTGGCAACAATGCTAGGATTTCAAATTAGGACACCGCCGGAAAACTTCAAGCTTTTGTGACGGCCAAGCAAATCACCTTAATAATCCGCGCCGCAAATGCCGTGTTGACATGGCTAGACGCGCAATTTACCAGCGATGTCCGGCGTAGAAATGACCACGCACGACATGGACTGGACGGTAGCACCATGCGCCGGGCACCCAAGCATAGCCGGTCGCCCGATACGACCAGTAACCGGGCACCCAAACATAATCCACGCCCGGACAGATTGGAACCGTTCCAACCACTGCCACGGGCGCGGGTATGACTGGCGTTGCGCAAACGACCGGCGTCGAGACGATAACAGGCAGCGGCAACCCGATGGAGAAGCCGAAGCGGACTCCGGCGTTGGCAGATAGGGCAGCCGCGCCAACCAGCGCAGCCACGAGGAGCATTTTAGTTTTCATAGTTTTTTCAAGGCGTTATTGCCCTGCACAAACTTAGACGAGCAAGTAACCATTTAGTTACATCATTTGAAGAATTGGATTATGCCTTAAATCAGGGACTTGCAACAAACCCGTAACCAGCCGCAAAAACCGTGTTTGGCATTTCAATGGGAATGAGTTCAATAAATTTTGTCCATTGCTCACATTTGTAAGCATACAAGGCGTATTGGTAATACCGACCAGTTGCATCGGGATTGACTTCAAAGAATCGTTCATACGCGGCGTTGATGTCTGACCATACTTCATGTTGTTTCCAGTAATCCCTGAAATCCCATTTAATGGGAATTCACCGAGTTCTGGAGTGTTTAGCCTGGATTGTATCCGTTGCGAACACCTGCCCAAACATTTATTAAATAAACGCTTGGCGTTTCGTTCAAACCTAGCAAGGCAGGTATTGGTCAACCCTTGATTGGCCAGCCTTGGTTGGCAGCAGCAATAGCGTAAAAAAGAATACTGGCGGTTATTTCTTTCGGAACTTGGGCCGGCAAAAGGTAATTCATGCCGCCAGGGCGTTCCACTTTGGAACTGGCATGGTCAATTTGAGATTGAAGTTGGTCAGCCAAATTACCGGCTAGAGCCAGACCGGTTTTGGCATCAGCAGTAATCAGAGATGGGAATGTGTTGTTCATATTTTTGAGTGCGCTTACAGGGCGCGTTGAGGTTGATGTTTGCCAAGGATACGGGCGGTGAACCAAAAAATACCGACCATCCACTTGGTTGAAATGCCGAGCCGGTTTCGTTGTCGTAGCGATGCGCCGTGCGCTTTCAGTTGCTCGACAACTTTGAAGCGCCCAAACATCGCGACGAACATGAGCGGAGTCAGGCGATGGCTCGATCGAATAAAGTTCATAAATCACGCAAGGTCGAAGCGATCAAGGTTCGTCACCTTATTCCAGGCCGCGACAAAGTCGTGGACAAACTTCTTCCCAGCGTCGGAACTTCCGTAGACTTCAGCTAGGGCGCGGAGTTGGGAGTTTGAACCGAAAACAAGGTCGACACGCGTGCCGGTCCACTTGAGTGCACCCGTTTTGTGATCGCGGCCTTCAAACACATCCGCGTCTTTAGAGACCGGCTTCCACTCCGTGCCCATGTCGAGCAGGTTCACGAAGAAGTCGTTGGTCAGTGCCTCCGGTCGCTTGGTGAAGGCACCGTGTTGCGCCCCTCCGAAGTTGGTCTTCAGGACGCGCATGCCTCCCACGAGCACCGTCATTTCGGGCGCGGTCAGTGTCAGTAATTGCGCCTTGTCGACCAGCAGCGCCTCTGCCGATAGGATGTATTTGCCCTTAAGGTAATTGCGGAAGCCGTCCGCGATGGGTTCGAGCACGGCGAAGGACTCGACGTCGGTCTGCTCCTGAGAGGCGTCCATGCGTCCCGGTGTGAATGGAACCGTGACCTCGTGACCGGCATTCTTCGCAGCTTTCTCGACGCCTGCGCTACCGGCCAGAATGATCAGGTCCGCCAGCGAGACCTTCTTGCCGCCAGACTGGGCGCTGTTGAACGCGCTCTGGATGCCTTCCAGGGTCTTGACGACCTTCGTCAGCTGGGCAGGGTGATTGACGTCCCAATCCTTCTGCGGTGCCAGACGAATGCGGGCACCATTCGCACCGCCGCGCTTGTCGGAGCCGCGGAACGTGGACGCCGAAGCCCAGGCGGTGGAAACCAGCTCCGAGATGGACAGACCGGAGGCCAGAATCTTGGCTTTCAGCGAGGCGATGTCCTGCGCATCAATCAATTTGTGATTCACGGCGGGAATCGGGTCCTGCCAGATGAGTTCCTCTGCGGGAACCTCCGGGCCGAGATAGCGCGCGCGCGGTCCCATGTCGCGGTGCGTCAGCTTGAACCACGCCCGGGCAAACGCGTCGGCGAACTGATCGGGATTCGCCAGGAAGCGCCGCGAGATTTTTTCGTAGGCAGGGTCGAACCGCAGGGCGAGGTCGGTGGTCAGCATGGAAGGGGCGATCCGCTTGGACGGGTCGTGAGCGTGCGGCACGGTGCCGGCACCAGCGCCATTCTTCGGCGTCCACTGATGCGCACCGGCGGGACTCTTCGTGAGTTCCCATTCGTAGCCGAACAGGTTCTCGAAGTAATTGTTGCTCCACTTCGTGGGCGTAGTGGTCCAGGTCACTTCCAAGCCGCTGGTGATCGTGTCACCGCCTTTGCCGGTGCCAAAGCTGCTCCTCCAGCCCAGTCCCTGCTCTTCGAGGCCGGCCGCTTCCGGATCAGGCCCCACATGGGACGCAGGGCCGGCGCCGTGGGTCTTGCCGAAGGTATGGCCGCCGGCGATGAGCGCCACCGTCTCCTCGTCGTTCATCGCCATGCGGGCGAAGGTTTCGCGGATATCCCTCGCCGAGGCAATCGGATCGGGTTTGCCGTTCGGGCCTTCCGGGTTGACGTAAATCAGCCCCATCTGCACGGCCGCGAGCGGATTTTCGAGATCCCGGTCGCCGGAGTAGCGTTTATCATCCAGCCAGGTGGTCTCCTTGCCCCAATAAACATCCTGATCCGGCTCCCAGACGTCCTCTCGACCGCCTCCGAAACCGAACGTTTTGAATCCCATCGTTTCCAAGGCGACGTTCCCCGTGAGGATCATCAGGTCGGCCCATGAAATCTTCCGGCCATACTTCTGCTTGATCGGCCAGAGCAGGCGACGCGCCTTGTCCAGGCTGACGTTGTCCGGCCA
>Ga0326728_10024362_pt1 | contig 10976 bp, 5 predicted proteins | sample MB3enrmetagenome_FD_207602 | JGI IMG/M metagenome (GOLD analysis project Ga0326728, IMG submission 207602) | Lab enriched peat soil microbial communities from McLean, Ithaca, NY, United States - MB31MN | ecosystem: Environmental > Terrestrial > Soil > Wetlands > Peat | place: USA: New York...
CAGACACTTTGCCTGTTGAAGATACATCTTCATAACTCTCCAATGAAGCGTTCTGATCAGGCGCCGTCACTATTCAATTACTTTTGAAACTGCCAACCCACGGCGCGCGGGCCGATGACCCGACCATGGCCGCGCTGAACCCGGCTTGCCGCCCCACGCGGCCAGCCCTTCAGCGCTAGCCAGAAGTTTTTCAGCTTGGAGCGCCCCGTGTTCCGCCCTTCAATCGCTCTAACTCGCCGCGCAGCCCTGGCCTGGTTTACTTCGCTGCTGCTGCTTGCGCCCGCGGCCGTCCAGGCCGGCGGTCCGAGATACGTCGCCGGGGTCAGCTTCTTCAACCCCGCTGCCCTCGGCCAGCCCATCCACTGGGCGGTCGGCCAGGTCAATTATTACGTCGATCAGGGGCCGCTCAACGGTTCCATTTCAAACCAGCAGGCCACGGCCATGGTCGATGCCGCGGCGGCCCTGTGGAGTGCCGTCCCCACCGCCGGAGTCAAGCTGACGGACATGGGCCCTCTGAACGAGGACGTAAGCGGGGCCAACATCGCGGCTGCAAACGGCGTGATCACCCAACCCGCCGACGTCACCCCCTCGGCCACGAGTTACCCGCTGGGGATTATCTACGACGCGGACGGCTCGGTCATCGACGCTATCTTCGGCGCAGGCGCGAGCGATCCCACCAGTTGCCAGAACAACGGCGTCTGGGTATGGATAGACAATATCAATCCCGATGCCACCATCGCCCACGGCATCATCCTGCTCAACGGCCTCTGCGCCACCAACTCCAGCCTGACTGAGATGATGAGTTACGAGCTGGAGCGGGCCTTCGGTCGCATCCTCGTCCTGGACTACTCCCAGGTCAATCCCACCGCCCTCGTCGACGAAATTCCCGGCGGAACCGACGGCTGGCCGATCATGCAGCCTCTCAGCGGAGTCTGCACCCAGAGCGGCGGCCAATGCATCCCCGAACCGTCGATCCTGCACTACGACGACATCGCGGCCCTCAACCGCATTTACCCCATCACGGCGCAAAACCTGGCCAGCTTCCCCGGTAAAGAGCTCACTGCTGCCAACACCGTTTCCATCCAGGGCACGGTCACCTTCCGCACCGGCCTTGGCATGCAGGGAGTAAACGTCGTCGCCCGGCCTCTGGACTCGAACGGCAATCCCCTCTACCAGTACGCGGTCACTTTTGTCTCCGGCGGCTACTTCAACGGAAACCACGGCAACCCCGTCACTGGCTGGACAGACTTGAACGGCAATCTCCTCACCATGTGGGGATCGGACGACCCAGCCATGCAGGGATACTTCGATCTGAGCGGGATGCCGCTGCCGCCCGGCGCGACCACTGCCAATTATCAGGTCACATTTGAAGCCATCAATCCCCTCTATATCCTCACCGACTCGGTTGGCCCCTATCTCGACGGCCAGGCGACCCCCTCCGGCGCATTGCAGGCCGTCTCGGTCCCCGGAATGTCGGCGGGCATGACGCAAACCCTCACTGTCGACGTTGCCGACTCGGCGGTTGGCGGCTATCAGGACGCCATCGGAACCCAGGCCGAGCCGCGCTCCCTGCCTGCCAGCGGCCTGTGGTGCGGGCGCTTGAGCCAGGTGGGCCAGAGTGATTGGCTCAGCTTTCCGGTTCGCGGCAATCGCGTCTTCACCATCGTCACGCAAGCGCTGAACGAAACCGGCGCGCCCACCGAAAACAAGGCCATGCCCGCCATCGGCATCTGGGACGCTTTCGATCCCGTCGGCGCAACCGCCATCGGAGCCAGTCCCGGCATGAACGGCCTGGCCGCGGGCGAGACCTGGCTGCGCGTGGCCACCAACGGCGACGACATGGTGCGCGTCGGCATCGCCGACCAGCGCGGCGACGGCCGCCCCGACTACGCCTACAACGGTTGGGTGCTCTACGCCGATACCGTTCAGCCGCAGCGCCTGCCCGCCTCCGGAGGCCCTATTGTCATTCAGGGCATGGGCTTTCGCCTTGCAGATACGGTCCTGGTTGGCGGCCAGCCAGCCGTGGTCACCAGCATCTCGCCCAACGAAATCACCGCCATTGCGCCGCCCGCCGCCACCGGCGTCACCGGTTCGGTCGATGTCGAGGTGGACGACCTGCCGATCTTCTACGCGGCTGCCGTCGTCGTCGGCGGCGTCAGTTACGACTCCGGCACGGGCGATGCGCTCACCCTGCTCACCGCGCCCATGAACACGGTGCCCATCGGCACGCCCATTCCCTTCACCGTAACCGCGCTGGGGCCAAATCTGACCCCCGCCGGCGGCGTCACAGTGATCTACACCGTCACTGCTGGAACCGCCGCGCTCGCCTGTGGAAAGCCCGTCTGCTCGGTCACGGCGACCGGCGACGGCCGCGCCACCATGAATGTGACCGCCGACGATACCACCTGGTCCATCGTGACTGCCACGCTCACCAACGGCTCCAGCCTGCAGGCGCAGTTTGCCGGCGGAACGCCGCCCGTCCTGGCCTCTCTCACGCCCCAGCTCTCCCTGGCCGCGGGTGCGACCTTCACCTGGACGGTCCAGGCCCTGGTCCTCAACAGCGGCCTTCCCTCGAGCGGTCAGGCCGTCGCCTGGCAGATGCCTTCCAGCGGCATCTCCGCGCTCGGCAGCACCGCCGCCATCACCGGCGCAAACGGCATCGCTGCCATGATTCTCACCATAGGCCCGCTCGCCGAGGGCCAGCAAGTTTCAGCTACTGCCTGCCTCAACGGCGCCAGCCAGTGCATTGCGTTCAACGCCTTCGGCTCACGCCCGGAGTATGCGCTTCTTGAGCCGGTTTCGGGCGCTACCCAGAGCCTCTCCCTGCAATCCACTCCGAGCCAGATCACCCTCCGCCTGCTGGACACCGACGGCAACCCCATGGCCGGAGGCTCGGTCGCCCTTTACCAGGCTCTCTATGCGTGGGCCCCGCCCTGCGCCGCCCACGGCGTCTGCGCCCAGGCCCCGCTGCTGGCCGCCCAATCCTCCACGGCTACCTCGGCAATCGACGGCACTGTCGCCTTTGCTCCCGCATCGTTGCCCGGCGTAGCCACCAATCTTCTTGGCCTGGCTGTCTCCGGCAACACCGCTTCCGTCAACGTTGCCGTCGAACAGCATCCTTGAACCAACCGCCTGGGTTTGTGTGCGGGTGTATAACCTCAGCCGTTCATCGCCAAACGCACCACCGGCCGCGCCGTGGGGTGGTCTCCACCGTCGCGGCCGGGGTTTGCGAACCGAATCGCGCCTCGGGATTCTCCTACTTGCGTGTCTTGGGCGCAAAGCCGAAGGTGGCCGTGACAGAGAAGCAGCGTCCCGCCATGATTCCGGGAGTATCGGCCCCATTGATTGGGGTCGAACCGTTGGTGTTGAACTGATCGGTAAGAGTCGTCCCCGGGATCGTCAGCGTGGCTGCCGATCCGGCCAAGCTGAGACTTTGAATGTTGTGCGAGTCGAGGAGGTTGGTTGCGCTCAGCCTGATCTTGGTCCCGTCAAAGATGGAGTGGTTCCGGATGGTGTAGTTGATGTAGGAGTTGAGTGTGCTAAAGGTGGGAACGATGGCCTGGTTGTGATACTGGCCGTTGTCCACCCTTTGCTCGCCGACGCGATGATTGAAGATTCCCAGGTTGAAGCCAAAGCGGTCGTAAGTGAGGCCCTCCTCCTCGGTGTCGGTGGGGGTTTGCGCCACCCACAGGCCTGGGGGAGCGTCTTGGTAGTAGGGGGCCGCTTGGGTGCCGGCATTCAACGCTCCCTGATAATAAGCGTTGCCGGCGGTGGCGTTCAGATAAAGGTCGAGGCCTTGGGTCAGAACCGCCGTGGTCTCGAACTCCATGCCCTGGGTAATCGAACTCGGCTGCAGGTAGTAGACGGTGTCGCCCAGGTTTACGTCGCCGGGAATGTTATCGATAGTGCTGGAGTAGCTGTTTTGGAAGCGGACGCGGTAGGCGTCGGCATCGAGAGTGATCCGGTTGCCCTTGAAGACGCTTCCGATCTGGTAGGTGGTCGATTTCTGTTGCTTGGGAGGCGTTGAAAGCTGAGGAATGGCGGCGCTTGCCGAGGCCGCGGTTTGATTGTAGTCGTAGACGGCGCTGGGAGGGACGATGCTGCCGGTTGCCGCCTGCGCATAGATCGACCAGTCGGGGCGGAAACGGTAGTTAAAGTCCAAAGAGGGCAGGGTAGCGTAGAAACTGCCTGTGTTGGTCACGGTAGCCGAGCAGGGCGTTAGAACGAGGGAAGCGCTGAGGGTACCGCAGGAAAGAGGACCTACGGTTGAACCATCGTCGGCGTGGTGCAACACCTTGATGGTGTAATAGGCGAACTTGGTTCCAGCGGTGATGTTGAACTTGGGCGTTGCATGGTACTCGAACTCAGCATAGGGCTGATAGGAGTCAGTCCAGAACGACTCGTTGAACTTGGGCAGCGCCTGATCCGCCCAGCCGTTGACCGGATCGCTGGGATACTGATGCCGGTTTGTATCCGCCCACTCATACCAGAGCCCGGTGCGGAAGACGCCTAGCTTCGAGGTCTGCGTGACCAATAGCGTCTCGCCGTACTTGCGGTAGCTGTTGTACTTGTCGATGCCGCAGGGAAGGGCATAGACGGTTTTCGCCTTGTTGGCGGCCGGTTGATTGCATCCCAAAGTGGAAATCGCCACACCGTCGTAGTATGCGACGGCCTTCGATCCGGCGCCAACAATCAATGCGCCGGGAACCAAAGAGGGGTTGGCGACCGCTTGGGCCTGGGTCACCTCGGTGATCGGGACGGCGTTCGAGTACAACTCTCCGTTGTCGTAGTTATAGGTGTAGCCCTTTCCTTCCAGGTACCAGCCCTTGCCGAACTCAGTCTTGATGCCGACATACTCGAAGTCCGTGGGTACCTGGTAGTGGTTGTACTGGTAGTCGAACCAACTGGTGGGGTCGGAGTTGTTGGTCAGCAGGAACTTGATCCCCGCGCCGGTGTACGGGTTGAGTCCGTTGGCTGTATCGGCGTTGGCGCAGCTATAGGCGCTGGTCGCGGACACACCGTAGAGCATACAGCGGGTCGAGCTGATGTTCGGCCCATTGGAGGTAAGCTGGACCACGCCGCTGAAGCCCGTCAGCACCGTCTTGGGTGAGAACTGGTACTGGTAAAGCAGCGAGCCGGCATCGCGCCGATTGAAATTGAAGCTCTGGTAGCCGTCCGAGTTCATGTGATGCACGTCGATGAAGAGGTTCGACCTCTTGGGGCTGCCGAACAATCCGAAGCTGCCGGAGTTGAAGGCGCCATCGTAGAGCTTGGTGTTCCAGGTGCCGTAAGAGACGGTACCGCGGATGTCGAGCTCGCCGGTGAGCGGCTTGGAAAGCAGATGGATGGAGCCGCCAAAGGGGGTGGGCCCGATGGTGGCGGCCGTGCCGGGACTGCGGTCGAAGTCCACGCCGCCGATCCACTGGGCGGGGAAGAAGGCCCACGAGTGGTGGGTCGGCGTGTTGGTGTCGTAGAAAGGGATGCCGTCGAAATCGATGTTGTAATCGCCGTCGGGGAAGCCGCGGAAATAGGTCTTGCTCTGGCCCAGTCCAACGCCGTTGGCGCTGGTGGTGAAGGTGCCCGGAACGATCTGGACAACCTCGCCGAAGTCGGCAATGGGCGCGGTGAAGTTCTCGATGTAGGTATTCGATACCAGCGACTGCGGGGAACGCTCTTCGATGAAGCCGCCGCTGGGCGCCGTTTGCGCGGCGATGGAATCGATGCCGGCGTTTACCGTGATCTGCTCCGCCGCCGAACTGATGTTCAGCGTGAAGCCGACCTGCTGGGTTTGCCCCTCCGCAAGCACGACACCGGCCTTGGAGCCAAGCGCAAATCCGCTGGCGACCACATCCACCGTGTAGGTTCCGGCGGGCAGCCCGTCTGCAGAGTAGTGTCCGCTAGAGTCCGTTTTGACGGTCTTGGCTGCCCCGGTCGTGCTGTTCTTCACGGTGACCGCGGCATTCACTACGCCTTTGCCTTGCACGTCGAGAATTGTGCCATCGACCGAACCTGTTGCCTGCGCGTGCAGCGCCGCGGCGGCGAAGAGCACGAGGATCGATAGTGCCAATGCGAACAGGCGCTTCCCGGCGCTCGCGATAGAGTGTTTCAAGATGACCTCCGAAGGTTGTATGCGGATAGCGCTGGATTCTTGCGCGGGCCCAATAAGGGCGGAATGGGATTCTCTCCGCACTTCAGGCAAGGGTAGCAATCCCATGTAACAGCCGGATTAAGGGGATGTTGCGCCTGGGTTACTTGTGAGCCCGTTTCCTTTCAGATCCCGGGAACCGGCCAAGCGCCGCGGAGAACTCTCGCCCGGCGTCACATTCCTTTTGTCAGCGGGACGGGTGTGGGAATGGAACGCGAACACGATAAAGCGCAGGCAGCAGTCGTCCGGATTCGTCACCGATTCCTGGTCGCAGATCCCCGATCCCTGATCCCTGATCCCTGTTCTTTGTTTCCCGCAATCCATGAGACTACCGCACACACCGCCAGAATTGCGCCCATAGTGGCCAGCGAGAGGGTGATCGACACCTCGAACCACCGGGACGCAATCATCTTCAGCGCCACAAAGGCCAGCAACACCCCCAGGCCATAGTGCAGATGGCGGAAGCGATCGAGCAGCGAGGCCAGCGCAAAGTAGAGGGAGCGCAGGCCCAGAACCGCCGCTATGTTCGACGTGTACACCACGAACGGGTTGTGAGAGATGGCCAGGACGGCGGGAATCGAATCCATGGCGAAAAGCAGGTCGGTGAATTCGACGGCCAGAATCACCGGCAGAAGAGACCCGCTGGCCGGTCGCAGCCTGCGGATCCAACCCGGCGAACGGCCGCGCACCAGCCGCCAGGCCGCATAGAGCAGAATCAAGCCGAATACCCAGGTAATCCAGTCGAAGCGCCTGAGCAGCGCGATGCCCGCGCCAATGAACAGCGCGCGCAGCACCACCGCCCCGCTCACGCCCCACATCAAAGCATCGTGCTGGCGCTGCTCGGTGAGGTGAAAGCCCTGAAAGATCAACAGGAAGACAAACAGATTGTCCACGCTGAGCGAAGTTTCAATGGCATAGCCGCCCACGAATTCGAGCGCCGGCTGCCGGCCCTGGGTGACGGCGATCCACACGGCAAAACCGGCCGCTGCCAGCGCCAGCGCCGCCGCGCTCAGCCAAGCCATGGTCTCCGGACGCAGGCGGACCCGCCCAGGCTCGCCCGGCAATGTGGACGATGGGCCATCGCCGAGCGCTCCCCGCAACAGGAAATCAGCCGCCAGCAGCGCAGCCACCACCGCGTGAAAGCCCACCCACCAGAGCCACGAAACGCCCGCAATCATAGGTGGATGCTACAGCAAAGCAGGGGGTTGGGAACAGGAACAAAAGTCGAAAGGCGCAATGCAGTCTCCGCATTGCGCCTTTCGACTTGTAGCCTGTCTGTCGCTCTTGTTACCGCTGCTTGCGGCGGATCAGGCGGCCGCTCAGCGCCAGCACTCCCGACCCCAGAAGCAGGATGCTGGCTGGTTCCGGGGTAGCGTTAGGAGTGTATTCAGTGAGCCATTCGCCGCTGAAGCCGGTCGGCGTGGCTCCATCGAAGAAGATGTTCACGAAATAGTCTTCACCGGGGATCAGATCGAACGAGGAATTCTGGGCAAGGAAGTCGATGCTATCCGGCCCTACCTGTGTTGCTTCCCAAATGTCATTCGACACAGTGCAGAATGTCGTGCCGCCCCCGGTGGACCCCGCGCAGCCGGCGCCGTTGCCGATTGCGATTGAGGAGGCATCGATCGCGCCGCCGCCCGTGAACGTAATCTCCATTCCATAAACATCCACGGCTTCGCCGGACGGAACCTCCCCGGCCCCAACACCGGGGCTTCCCCAGTCATTCAGGTAACTGGTCACGGCGGCGCCACCATCGTAATTGAAGCTCCAGGTCTCTGATGGCTCCGAGAGGGAGCCGCTCGATCCGCTCCCGCTGAAAGAAATATCGGCTCTGGCGGCTACGCTCAACGCGACTGCGACCAAGGCAAGTTGAAGAACGGTTCTTACGGCTCGCATTGCAAGTCTGTGCATGTGTCACCTCATCAAAATGTTTTGGTGTTGGTTTAAGGCAGGCCTGGAGCTACAAACCTATCCGCCCGTGCGACCAGCAACTCGTACGTTGAGCAGTATGCACGTCGATTGCCAACCTCGCAATTCTGAAGATTTTTAGTAAACTACTTATAATCAGATAGTTATGGATTATTACCGATGCTTCAGTGACGACGACCGAGAAAGACTGTGCAAGAACTTGCACGGGGAAAAGGTAAAACACTTCCATTTTGTGATCTAGATTACATTGCTATGCAGCCGGTTCTTGCCTCCCTCGTTTCTTGTAGGTGAACAGCATGTGCGCTCCTCCCGCTGGCCGGTTACGCCGGGGGCGCGATCGGCGTCTCGTCCTCCTAAACCTCCGCGGGGTTGACGTTTCAGTCCGTCGAACGCGCATGATCCACGTTGGCCGTCGTTGCCCCGGAAATCCCAGAATACTGCTACCGGAAAATAAGAAAGCCGCCTGACCATGGCGGCTTTCAATGAACGGCTTTTGCAGGAGACGCGGTTTGCTTCGCCGATCCCTGCCCCATAGCGGCCAGCCGCTTGCGGATATCGTCCGCCTCGCCGGGATTCTTGTCCACTGCCAGGGCCTTGGTCAGGTAGGTTCGCGCCTGAGCCGTCTTCCCGGCTTCGGAGTACACAATGCCGAGGCGATAAAGAACCTCGGGAGATCGCGGATTCGCCGCCGCGGCCTTTTCCAGTGTAAAGCCGGCGTTGCCCAGGTCCCCCCGAGCGCGATAAACCCATGCCAGCGTTACCTGGAACGCGGAATTCTTCGGATTCAGAGCCACGGCCTGCTGCGCCCACTTCTCCGCCTGGTCCAGCTTGCCGGAGTCGTGGGTATTCTCTCCCACGGTCATCCATGCCAGGTTGTTATACGCCACGTCAGCCTTGGGATCCAGGTGAATAGCCGCAAGGTAGGCCTGTTCGGCTTCCTGGGTCTTTCCAAACCACTCGTCCATCATTGCCAGCTTGATCTGCAGGCTGGCTTGGTTGGGAGCCAATTTAGCCGCCTTGGTGTACTCCGCGGCGGCCATGGAGGCGTCTCCTTTCCCCCAATAAGCATCGCCCAGCCCCACGTGCGCGGGCACAAAGTCGGCTTCACGCTTCACGGTTTCAGAAAATGCATCCAGCGCCTTGTCGTATTGCTGGCGGTGCAGGTACAGCTCGCCCAGCGCCTCCGCGGCAAAGGGAAGCGTCGGAGCCAGGCGCGACGCCTGCTGGAGTTCTGTCTCCGCCTCGGCGTTCTGCCCGAGCTTTGTCAGCGCAGTTCCCAACGCGAAGTGAGCGCCCGCGTGATCCGGCTTCTTTGCCAAAACCAGTCGGTATTCGGCTGCCGCTTCTTTGAATTTATGAGGGCCCAGGCTATAAAAATCGCCCAAGTCCATCTCGGATGAAAGATCGCCGTGCGACAGGGCCACGGCCTTCTGGAAGGATTGCTCGGCTTCTGTATATTTCTTTTGAATCGCGTAATAACGGCCCCAGGCCCGGTATACCGACGGTTCATCCGGCGCAGTGGCCTGCGCCTGCCGCAAGTACTTTTCCGCCTCTTGAGGTTGCCCCTTGTGAAGCTCGACGTTGACCAGGCCGAAGAGAGAGAGCAATTGAACGTCCTTCGATCCGCTTGTCAGCGCTTCATGGAACCGCGATTCCGCGCCCGTGAAATCCCCGCTGTTGAGGCTGCGGACTCCCGACATATATGCATCCTGGTCGGGCCGGACTCTTGGGAGATTCGAGTCGGCAAAACAAAAGCCGGTCACGAGCAAAACACTCAAGAGAGTGAGTCGCGCATGACCGGCTTGCAGCATGATGCGGATGATCGATCCTTTGCTCTTAAGCCTTCTTGCCCCGGCGGAGCCGGACCATGCCGGCCAGGCCTAACATGGAAGTTCCAAAGAGCACCAGGCTGGAGGGTTCAGGTGTCACACCGCTCGGCGGGGGAAGCGGCGTGCCGCCGACCCCTGAGAAACCGAACATCCAGGTGCCTGAATCCAGATTCGCTCCGTCGTTCCCATTGTTAGAGTATCCCAGAACGTAAACCTCCGCTCCCACGTCGCCTAGCGCGGTGAAGGCGTCCGCGTTGTTATCGGCCGCGCCATAGAAGATATTGAACGTTGCCGAGTCGTCGGCGCCCAGCGATCCTAAATTGAACAGGAAGGACGATCCCTGATCCGCCACCCCATTCTGGGTAAAGTTCGTGTCCATCCAGGCGGAGCCGGCCGTCGTGTCGATCACGACGCAGGAACTCGCCAGCGTGAGCGGGTTGTCGTTGCAGAAGCCGTTGTTGACGGAGTAGGTCAAAGCCGTCGCTCCCCAGCCTCCCAGCGTCTCAATCTCGTTGAACTCCGTGGGGGGGATGTCCCAGTCCGTCGAACGCGCATACTCCACGTTGGTCATCGCGGCGTCGCTGGTGTTGTCTAGCGTAACGGTGTCCTGAAACAGCCAATTGCTCGTTCCGCCGCCGGCGCCGGGGGTATTGACGGCGGGCGCGAACGCTTGCGTGACCTGCAGGCTCCCGATAGTTACAACCGATGTTGCCGTTGTCCCGTACCCGTTCGGGAGTGCGTTCGTTGTGAAACTCCCTGGGGTTATGTTAGTGTTCCCGCCATTGTCGTTCGACGAGTTTCCCTGAACGCTGCCGTTGTATGCAGCGCCCCAGCCCTCGCAGAAGCACCCCGGAGCAACGCCGTCGGCGTTCTGACTTGCCAGATAGATGCCGTACGGCCCTCCGGCCACGTTGGAGCCCGCGGGCAGGGCAGGCGTGCCCGTAGCGACACCGCCGGAATTGCAGTTGGCGCCATTGCAGTTGCCGAGTTCGCCGTATGCGCCTACTCCGATCGAGACGTTTCCTGACGGCAGGGTGAGTACAGCCTGCGCGTGCGCCGCGTACCCTCCGACC
>Ga0326728_10024364_pt1 | contig 10975 bp, 13 predicted proteins | sample MB3enrmetagenome_FD_207602 | JGI IMG/M metagenome (GOLD analysis project Ga0326728, IMG submission 207602) | Lab enriched peat soil microbial communities from McLean, Ithaca, NY, United States - MB31MN | ecosystem: Environmental > Terrestrial > Soil > Wetlands > Peat | place: USA: New York...
AGCTCAATCCTGTGAATCGCCTGGACCGGACGTATGTCTGGCTCAATATGGGGACCCTCATGTTCGTCGCCCTCCTTCCTTTCTCCACCTCCTTTTCGGGTGATTTTCCTAATGTCCCCCTCGGTCAGATCCCATTCGAGCTGAACCTTTTTGCACTCGGGATGGGGATGTTCCTGCAATGGAAGTACGCCACGGGGAAAGACCGCCTGGTTGAACCCGGAATGGCCCCCGGTTTTGTCCGGCAGGTGGGCGCCCGCTCCCTGGTCGTTCCCTTTGTCTCCCTCCTCGCGGTCCTTATCGCCCTGACAGGGAAGACGTGGAGCACGGCCGTTTACCTGCTCCTTCCACTGATCGAGTATATCGTCGTCCGCCGGGCGAGGAGGCAGTGAGAACCTTCCGCGTCTATGCGCCCGCGCGGCTGAGTCAGAATCGATGTGACAGACGCAGCGAGGGCTTGATAGGTCTAGGTCAGTCTTAACGCCGCTGTTCAGAGCCTCAAAGAGTTCATCAGAGACCTCAGCTTCACGCGAAGACTGAGTGTTAGCGCACGAGAATATTGGACGAAAACTTCCTTAGTGCCTCTTTCTTCTCTGAGAACCCTCGCAGTGGGGAATTATATAAGGAGGATCTCCACCTTTAGTGGCGATCGTTTTTGGGGAACAACGAAAGAGAAGTGTTTTCCGATAATCTCCTAACACGGTGACCTAGAGCTTTTAAACGCTAAGCGGTTCGGATCATCAGTTGTATCTTCGGCAGATATACCCAATTTCTTGTTTACTATATGAATCGGGCCTTGGTCGTTAGTAGTGCAGCATGCTCAACAACTCAAGAGCGCCTTGCTGCCGCGGATGGACGGCTGTGCCAAGACCGGAAAGCCGGACAGCGACGACTGAGTGCGGACGTGTGCCGCGCAAGGTCAGTTCTATCCGCACTTGCAGAATCTGATACAGGAGTTACAGGCACTGTGATTGTTGCGACGGCCAACCTAACGCTCAGGGTCGATTGACCGCAAAAGTGTGGTCAAAACGCTCACTTCGATGGTCGTGTGAAGCGGCTACTGGTTAGCTGTATTGTGTAAAAATGGCGAGGCTTTTGTGGCGTTACAGGAGGGCGAGAAAAGCCTCTTTAAGGCGTTAAGTTGACAAAATAAGGCAATATTGACAAAATAAGGCACGGCAACGTTTATGATACGAGTGCATCATAATTTCTAGCTCGTCAAATCGGCGGTTGCAGCATCGCAGCCGCCTGATGAAAGAAGATGATGGGATGACCTACGATGAAGAGAGAAACTATTGCTGCACTTGTTGTCATCAGCGTGCAGCTCGGTTCAGCGGTGCTTGTCATGCCGGTAAGCGCTACACCCACAGCACAAGCGTCGGGGGGTTTGCAGAGCGGACGGGGAGCTATGATTTTGATGTGTGAGAGGTTGATCCGGACATGAGCGAAGTAACCAGCCCGTCATTCCTCAACCGGATGAGGGAATCACTCAGCGGCTCTGCGGGGGACATCGTATACGGCATGGAGGATGGTGCCGTCTCGATCTTCGGGCTCGTGCTCGGTGTCGCAGTGGGCGCCCAGTCCGGAAGTGCCGTGTTTCTTGCAGGCGCTACGGGCGCCATTGCGGCATCGGTCTCGATGATGGCGGGGCTTTATCTCGATCTCGAGTCCGAGAGAGACGAAGCCCGAGTGGAGGCAACGCACCGGGAAGCCGAGATCCGTCGTGATCCTGACCATGCAGTGAACGAGCTGATGAGCGTGCTGCAGGGAGCAGGCCTGAGCAGTAAATGCCTCGATACGATCCGGACTGATATACAGGCTAACCCCCTGGCGATCTGCTCATTCGAGGACGCGGTCGCCGGTGAGGAGACCCCCGCCTCCGGGAAAGACTCCCTGCTCGTGCAAACCGGCTGGATGGGGGTCACAGATCTTACAGCCGGATTAACCCCAGTGATACCTTTCGTATTTCTGCCGTTTGCCGAGGCCCGGATAATCTGTATCTTGGGAACCGCCACCCTTCTGATCCTGCTCGGTCTCTTCAGGGCAAAGATTGGCAAACGCCCGGCGGGAAGGACTGTACTGGAGACCATGGCCATCGCAACCGCCGCAGCTATCGCGGGTGTCCTGATAGGATTGCTGATCGGCGGCTGACAGCGATTGCAAGTGATGCAGTGAAAAGATAAATCTGCGGGCAAAGACGCTCAGGAGTACGCTGCACCCCTATGGTGCCTTTTTCGCCACAATCCTCACGTCCGACAAAGCCCCAAAAGACGGCTGAAGCGTGTCCGATTTGAAAAAGTACAGTGGGCTCGGCCGGATTCGAACCGGCGACCTCCGCCGTGTGAAGACTCCTTTTCGAAATTGGAGCCATTGTTGTTCTTTTTTAAATGCCGATTGTCAACTCGTGAAAGAACTCCAGGCATGCAACTGAAGAGAAGCTAGGGAGGATTCTGGTGCGTCTTATCGACAAACAGACAGTAATAATGGCTTATTTCTGGAACGTACCGTCGAACACTCTCAATGTAGAGTAAAAGGGGTGCCTATAGAGGGTCTGGCAAATCTTGAACTTCAGTTCGACCACGATGAACTGGTGAACTACACGAAGTATAGAAAAACAGAGCTTACACGCAAATCTGCTGATTGGATTAACAGGGCAGCAGTGCTAACAAACGCGGCGCCACAGGTTGCACAGAACTTAGCCTCTGGGGGGTTAAGCCCACCACAGTTTATACAAAACTTCTGGTCGGCCATACAACTCCCTGAACGAGTCGCTGATCAAAGCGCTTGCAAGGAGCTTAAAAGTTATTCTTTAGCCCGCAGCGCCTTTGCCATCATTGGACTATTCTATGTCTGTGGTCGTAGACGTAACCGGTGCAGCTTGCTGCTTTTGAGTCACCGACAGGAATATAATCCAGTTCTCATCAACAATCTGCAGAGTTTCACGCCAAGCATTGACCCGAAGGCAGCACATAAGCAGCGACGTGCGCCAGAATGCGCTTAAACTGCGAAAAAAGCACGGTATCACGCTGTTAGTTCTCCTAACCGTTTTATGAATAGCCCTCAAAAAATATGAGGAGGTGAAAAAGAGGATGTTGGTCGCTTTGATTACTACGCTGATAAGCCAGATCCACGGCACATTCGCCTATTACCCCTATTACCACTACCACCAGTGTTGGCCCGATATGTGGGGTATTTGGCATTGCCGCTGGTGGGGCTGGTGGTAGGGATACTAGGATTCACGATAATTATTGGTGTAGGAATCGTGCTAGTCCCCATCTGGTGAATTGCCGCAGCCTACGACGCCTACAAACAGGCAATAAAGAGAGATTAAAGATACGGCTATGCATAATAGGGGTTGCAACCCTTTTTTTGTTAGCAGGCCGACGTATCCGATTTGCCGGCGTCAAAACTAACGCATTGGTGAGCATTTTCTCCCTCCTACTCGGTGCTAGTCACATGGGCTGCATGGCATAATGCATGTTCGGTTTTTTCTGATGGCAATATTGGCGTCAAAATGGCCGTTGCTCCTAGAGCGAGCCGTGAACAAGCTTCAATAGCTAGAAGGTCGCCGCAACTAGTCTCTGATATAGCGCGGACGGCGGTACTCTTCGCAATATGGAACGCGCTGCCTCTCGCTATTAGTTTCAGACCGGTGCATTTATCGTGTCTTCTGACACACCTTTAGGCGTCTAAATCATCTGTTTCAAAAAAGCGAGTGATAGAAATGCGGCCACTCATAAGAACGGAATCAATGCCTCAGCACTGCGAAGTCTGTGGTGCTAAGCTGAGTAAGCACAATAGGAGTAGAAGTAACAAGTGCTTCAAGTGCCTCTATCAAGAGAATTTTAACAAACTCAATTATCAATTGCTTCGATTTCAAGGCCGTTAAACGCTCCTCTAGCAAGTTATGTGGTTTTCGCCCTGCTTTTTAAGCGGGTTTTGTGTAGAAAATGTGTGCTTAAAACCGAAAATCTAGACCAAAATAACTAGGGATATATGCAAGGTCGAACGCGTTCGAACGACCGACATATCTTTAGACACTGTTTGACTATATCGGTAACGCGGGTTTTGTCGCCGGCGGTCAAGATGAAAAGCCCAATTTGAACGGACGCCGGCACGGCCATATCGGTTATGCGAAACTTCGCAAAGCATTATTTTCGGAAGTCTTTTCTTTCGATAAAAGGTTATGTCCGAGTTTATGCGTGCTGGCCGGTATGCGACTCGCTTTGCTTATTGATAATCGTGCCCTACACAAGGTGCTTACGTAAGCGACAAAGATACGGACGATGTCCTTCTTTCTCCTGCCCTTCCATCTCCGGATTTCTGAAAATCGAAAGGAGTGCATTGAGCGCTTGCGTATCATCTAGACTCGTCTCGCACGGCTTAGCGAGTCAGCTTCGCCGCCCTCAAAACTAACGCCTTGGTGAGCATTTTCTCCCTCCTACTCGGTGCTAGTCACATGGGCTGCATGGCATAATGCATGTTCGGTTTTTTCTAATGGCGATATTAGTGTCAAAATGGCCGTTATTCTTGGAGGCGAACTCCAAAAAAGCTTAAAATAGTAAACAACAATCGGAGCGCCCTTTTTGGTCCCGATTTAAACGCAGCAAGTGACCGGATAAAGCGACCCGTTCAGAAGCAATAAGTCCTATTCTTTTTAGCGATTTTAAAGCATTGAAGGGCTCAGTTTAAGACTTGCACCGAACATACCTTTATCGTTTCTACAGCAGACAGTGTGTGTATGATTGACTTTGATTCGATCTACCAAGGTGGTGACGCGCCTTGGGACATTAGCCGCCCGCAGAAAGAGTTCGTACAGCTAGAAAAGGCCGGTGAAATTGTCGGATCTGTCCTCGACGTCGGATGCGGAACCGGAGAGAACGCGCTGTTTCTTGCGGCACAAGGACACGAGGTGTGGGGCGTTGACTTCACCTCCATTGCGATCAAAAAAGCACGCGACAAAGCGATAGAACGTAATCTCAACGTTACATTTCTCACTCGGAATGCGCTGGATCTGCACACCATTGGAAGGGTATTTGATACCATCATCGACTCAGGATTATTTCACGTGTTTAGCGACGAAGAACGTCCCCTCTTTGTGACGAGTCTTGCGAGCGTTCTTCGCCGCCACGGAACCTACTTTATGCTTTGCTTCAGCGAACTGGTACCCGGCTCATACGGTCCGAGGCGGGTAACGCAGGCCGAGATCAGGAATGCTTTCAATAGCTCATGGCACATCAATTACATTCGACAGGCACGCATTACAAGTGAACGATTGACCGAAGGTGTCCAAGCGTGGCTCTCGTCCATCTCGAAAGCGTAAATTGCTAATAATTGCAGACCAGTCTGAACTAATGCAATGGTCATCAACCAGACACAAGAGAAAGACATAGCGTGCTCCTTTTAGCTTGAGATAGTAGAATGTCAGATAAAATAGACTTCCAAGCAACGAGCCTTTTCAGTTGTTCTTACAATCTCGAAAAGCCGAAGGACTAGCCTTAACACGCCTATTTTGCCTTCACCCAAGGGGCCCGTAATAATCTTAGCCGACTTGTATGCCACTTATGCAGTAGCGCTGTATCAATGTCCTCGCCTCACTGCTGATCGCCTTCCGCGGCTAAGCACAAATCACAAGCAAAGCACACAATCTTTTAAAAACCCGCTCTTGCTTAATAGATTTAAGACTGAATTGGAGCAATCCAAGATGAGAAGGCACTGGGGGACAGGTACATCGTCTGGGATTAGAGAATACACGGTCGGGGTGAAACAGCGCTTACAATGATGATGGATGGACGAACTCCGTGTGCGATGCATTTACACGTTTAGACACATCGCCGTAGGAATTTCATCGTCGTTATACCCATAAGTGAAAAACATTAAATCCTCCACTTTGCTCACTGTAGTCCATCACTCTTCGCATGTCTGCGCTTAACGAGTCTCGTGGAACGTTTTTGAGCAACGAACCCTGATCTATCACGGTAATGCGGTTGTCCCACTTTGCGATTTCATTCGCATCTTCTAACGCCCACATGCCAACCCTCCCGAAGAAGGCTGCCATCAGGTCACGCAATGCCTCCTCCTTTTCCGTATCGCTGAGCTGAGTCCACCACGCTTCGAGATCGGACCACTCCGCACCATTCGGCTTTGTCGGGGTCTTAAGTGTGGCTATCACGTCATTCACCTTATTTTTCTGGTCCTGTGGGGCCTTCTCCCACCAGTCCTTCAACGCCTCAACAAGCGATGCTCTCATCGCGTCCCGTTGCTCCGGCGGAAACGTGTCCATCCATTCTCTAAAACCACCGTCTAATCTTGACATGGCAGTGAACACAATTTCACCGCCAGGGAAGTTGTCTGCGAGCATCGAGAAGAACTGCTTCATCTCCGATTCCTCAAAGAACTGAAACACCGCCTGAGCCATCATAAATACCCCGTTTTCGGTGTTGATGTCCTTGCACCAGCTCGGATCAAGAAGGGATTTTGCGATGTACGTCACCCTGTCAGGTTCTGGGAGCAACTGCTTTCTGACTTCAATGCCAGCGGGGAGGTCGAGGTCATACCAGTGAATGAGCCCGTTGTCGACGCGGTAGAATGTCGCGTCAAGCCCAGAGCCGATATTCACCACTGACGCACGAGGGTGCTCGGTGATATAGGTGTTTATCTTATCGTCGAATAGCTTCGCCATTAGTGCAACTAGACCGAATGCTGGCGGCAGATTGCCTTTACGAAAGACGTGAGACAAAATACCTATGAACGGCATATCACTTGCTGCGAGGTCAAAGTCAATTCGTTCAACGAGTTCAACAGCTTTCGCATCATAAAATAGTGAGCTGTATTTCTTACCCAGCTGTGCCCTGCCCCATAATGGAAACAACATCGATGCCGGTATGCCGCTTAACTTAACCTTTACTTTGTCCTGCTGCATTTTTAACTCCTCTCCTCTATGGTTTAATTACGTCTTTTAACTCTTTTCGGTGCGTTGTTAATTACAGCCCTCACACGATCTGCAAGTCAACCAGGGCGTCCTATACCGATTCAGGTGGCTCTTGGGGTCCACTGGGGATTACTTTTAACGGGGCAGGTTACAGCGTGTCTGACGTCAATAGAAGAGCACGTAACGGCGCTTTCTTTCTTGTGTCATCTGCCTTATTCGATCACAAGTCTCCTTGTCTTGTCACGGTGTCAAACTCGCAAATGAATGATATTTGAGCCTCCACTTTTATCACTGTAATCCATGAATTGTCTGACATCTGCGCTCAACGACGGGTGTCGTGAAATGTTTCGGAACAATGGCAACTGATCGATCACGTTAATGCGGTTGTCCCACTTTGTGATTTCGTTCGCATCTTCTAATGTCCATCTGCCCCAAGATACCTGCTCAAAATTCTTGTCAAAAGATGCTCTGAAATCGTTCCATGCCTCTTCCTTTTCCTTATCGCTAAGCTGCTTCCACCACGCCTCGAGATCGGACCATTCCTTGCCTTTCGGCTTTGTTTGAGTTTTGAGTGCGCCTATCAACGTGTTTTTCTGGTCCTGTGGCACCTTTTCCAACCAGTCCTTTATCGCATCCATCAGCGCTAATTTCATCGCATCCCGTTGTTCCGGCGGAAACTGTTCAATCAATGCCATAACATTATTATCTAATTTTGATGGGGCATCGAATATAATTTCACCATCAGGGAAGTGGTCTGCGAGCATCGAGAAGAGCTGCTTTACCTGCGGTTTCTCAAAGAAAGGCAGCACCCCACCAGCCATTATGAATATCCCGTTTTTAGTATGGTCGATGTCCTTGCACCAGCTCGGATCGAAGAGTGATTTTGCGATGTACGTTACCCGGTCAGGTTCAGGAAGTAACTGTCTTCTGACGTTAATGACATCAGGCAGGTCAAGGTCGTACCAGTGAATTAGACCATTATCAATGCGGTAAAACGTCGTATCAAGCCCAGCAGCTAGGCTGATAACCGAAGCACGAGGGTGCTCGGCAATATATGCTAGTATTTTGTCGTCGAACTGCTTTGCCCGTAATGACCATAGACTGAATAATGATAGATTGTCTTTAAAAGGGGCATTAAACAAAATACCTTCGAATGGCATGTCACTTGCTAAGGGATCGTAGTCAATTTTTTCGACGAGTTCAACGGCCTTAGCATCATAGAATAGTGAGCTATGCTCCTTACTTAATTTCGCCCGGCCAAATAAACAAAATAATAGCGTTTCCGATACGCCGCTTAAATTTATCTTTACTTTATCGTGTTGCATGTTTGTTGCTCCTATGGATTACTTGCGTGTTTCAATTCTATTCAGTCCATGCAGTGATCGCACTTAATTTTAGTTTGAAGATGAATATGGAATGGAGCATAGCCCTGTGTTTGATGGGTGGAGAATGGATGCTGCGCAGAAAGCTATCTATCAACGGGTAGCGCAAGTAAAGAGCCAATCGCCCCCAATCTCCGCAGATCAGCAGGAACCCCAAACGGCAACGATTGATGTCACAGAGCAAATCAAGAAGCTCGGAGAGCTGCGTGACCAAGGGTTTTTGACTGAGCAAGAATTTGATTCGAAGAAACAAGAACTGCTGGCACGAATGTAAAAGCCCATGCCTCGACACAATCGGAGTCCTCCTCATCAACGGCCTTCGCCACCTTACGAGCGATCTTTAGAGCTATTCTATATGTGGTGATGCTACCGGTGCAGCGTACCGCTTTTGAGTCACCGACAGCGCACAGGGGAGATCGCCATTTGGTGATTTCCTTTGATTTCTGGGCCGCTGCAGAAGCGCTACGAAATATAGCCCCCCCCATTTGAGGTCAAGTGGTGGCTTGCAACCAATGAAGTTCAAAAATTGTTTCACGTCACTTGCTCAAGGTATATGCTTGAAAAAACTTGATGTAAAGTCGACGAGCGATATGTTTGACGTGAGTTCTCTAGTCGCTGAATTGTGCAGACAACAGCTAAACCAGCTCGCCTTTGAACCGACAGACGTGCAACTATCTGATCTTGCGATCTCTGCGTCCAAGACTAACGAAGAACCCGCTCGGTTTGTCAGTATCGACATTGGTAACCAACCCTAGATCAACTATTTCGAAAGGAGCAGTACGGGGCTTGCCCTGTTGTCCCTTATAAATCGACGTAAATTTGATTCTCTTTCATTGAGATTTTGTAGGTCTGCATATCCTTTGCTCCGCCTATTATCAATCTCACCGCACCAGAAACGTTCTTGCTTCTTTTCCACTTGTAACATCAAATTGGGCACGATGTACTGGACAAATTACAATATTTCTCTCAAGTGTTCCACTTGGCAGGTAACCGTGCATATGAGAACAGATGGCATCCATAGCATAGAAGTTCCCATCAACATTCGCTAAGAGAATTTGTTTATCCTTAACAGTAAACCCTTTCATAGTACCCTTTGGTATGTCGGAAATTTCGCAAACCTTTTCCATGCGCGTTCACCTATTGTGGTGCGAGCTTAATCGCATATAATCAGCGCTAGATTGTAATATGACGACGTAAAAGGGATATACTTTATTCTTCCGCTAAACGGCTGCAACACGTCAATGATCTGGCTAATAGGTCGCTCTTCAGTCCTTTCGGCGTCTAGGCCCTACACGGCCCTGCTAGAATCGATGTGACAAACGCAGCGACGGTCTGGGCAAGCTGCTCCTTTAACTTAAGCGCAAACTTCCGCAGATATGATCCGTCGAGGCGTTTGGCTCTGCCGAGACAGTAGCTGCAAGCTGCGTATAAGACCACGTACAGTAGAATCAAAAAATATTATTTCTCCAGTTCCTCCAATATCTTCATGGCCTTGGTGAAGGGCGGCATTCCCGATGTCAGTAAAACCACTCTCAGGACATCCACTATCTCTTCCTTAGTGATTCCCAGCTCCTTCATGCCGCTCGCCATCTGCTTCTTGGCGGCCCGGTCGTCCGAGGCAGCGGCAGTGATGGCTATGGCAATCAGCTTCTGGGTCTTGTAGTCCAGGACCTTGCCAGTATAAGCTGCCTCATTCAAAGATACAATGGCTTTATAGAGGTCTGGATATTCGTTCTTGGTCCTTGCCATACCCTCGCCGAAAAAGACTTCATCCTTCATAACATCTCACCGGATATTCCTTGTCGTGTTTGGAATTATAGATTTCGTCATTGTCTGACCAAGACAAGATCAGGATTCTAAGCTGTGCATCTCGCCGTGCACGTTCAAAGCTGTCGATCAGTTCTGAAAGAGGCACCGTGTGAAGGTAGGCAGCAAAGAGGTTGTAGACAGCCCCCCTAGTTTCGGCTGTGCTATGATGCGCGTAAATCGCTTGCACACGCGATCACTCGATTCGACAGGTAATAATGAAGCTGCATGAACGTTCTGAAAATGAAAGGTGAAAGAAAAAAGTATTACCTTGTCAATAGAGAGGTGTGCTTCTACCCGTTCCTTAGCTCCTAACAGTTGCTTCTTTTTTCGATTTCCTTTCATTTTTGAGCCGCTGCAAAAGCGTGATGCGATATCGGCTCCATGTGACACCAGTCAGAGGCTTGCAAGCAATTTACTTTTCGCGATGGGCAAAAATATGCAAAGTCGATGTTGATCTACAACATCAGCACATTTAGTCACTCGCTGTCAACAGCCTCCAGAACTTTTTCTATGATCTCCCTCACCCGTCTATTGGTCATCATAGCAGAGCGGGCCAGCGTGGACTGGTCTCAACACAAACCGGCAGCCGTAAGGAGCAATACCTGCTAACCGTAGCTGCATCGTGACGCTTATCCCCTATTGTAACTGTGTTCTGGTAATCACCCCAGGATTGGGAGTACTTACTTCCTGCCAGCTTTATTACAAAAAGTGCCAAGTAATATATGGCTTCAAATAGGTGGCGTCTTTTCGCCACTTTTTAACAAAAGGAGGTGAGACAACTATGCCTAGCTACATTATGCTTATGAAATGGACACAAGCAGGAATACAGCAGATAAAGGACGATGCCCAACGAATA
>Ga0326728_10024365_pt1 | contig 10974 bp, 9 predicted proteins | sample MB3enrmetagenome_FD_207602 | JGI IMG/M metagenome (GOLD analysis project Ga0326728, IMG submission 207602) | Lab enriched peat soil microbial communities from McLean, Ithaca, NY, United States - MB31MN | ecosystem: Environmental > Terrestrial > Soil > Wetlands > Peat | place: USA: New York...
GCCGCGCGACCTTGCCCTCCAGCAACGGGTAAATTCCACTCAAGCCCCGCGTACCGGCGCCGCGCAGCAAGCGCAGCAGCACCGTCTCTGCTTGGTCGTTGGCGGTGTGAGCCGTCACCACCATCTCTAGCCGCCCTTGATCTACCAGGGAGAAGAAGAACCGGTATCGCAGCTCGCGGGCGGTGGCCTCAAGATTTCGCTTCTTCTCGCGGGCCACCCGCGCCACGTCAGCTTGGCCACAGAAGTAAGCGATCCCGATGGAATCGGCCAGGTTCCTAACGAACCGCTCATCCGCGTCAGACTCGGCCCCACGCAAATGATGATTGAAGTGGACCACACTCAGAGTGATCCCGAATTCCAGCGCGGAATCTCTCATGAAGTGAAGAAGTAATACTGAATCCGGCCCACCTGAAACTGCCACCCCGACGCGCTGCCCGGCATGAAAAAGCCCCTGCCGCTTCACTTCCTTCACCCAGCGGGAATAAGCATTTGATTTCACGAGCATTTGTTCGACACGCGGCAAGGCGCCAGGCGTGGGCGCCCATGCGGCTGTAGGCGATGTAGGTCGCCGGCACAAGAGGGCCAACGGCGCCGCCACAGGCTCATTGTAACATTGAGTGATCGATTCGGCGTGAGGTATGCTGAGGATATGAATATGCGCGCAAAACTATTGATCGCAATTATGGCAGGCCTGGGATTGGCTCTTGGGGCGGAGACAAACTACCGCGTCTGGCCTTCCCAGCCGCCCGCAGACTGTCCCTTCGAATCGTCGCACTCGATTGTGGGTATTGCTTTCACGGGCAGGCACATTCGTTACGCCAATGCCGACACCTGGTACCCGTCGTGGGCCTCAGACGGCAACATGTACTCACCCTGGACCGACGGCAGTGTCGGCGACGTGAAGTCAAGCTCCGGAGGTGAAAAAGCGACCACCGGCAATGCCACCCTCGTGGGCGACGATCCCTTGCACCTCGAGATCATCAACGTGAGCGTATTCCCAGGGAACCCTGCGCCATATGGCGGGCGCTACCCCTGTGGCAGCCTCGTCTACAACGGCGTGTGGTACTACGGCACCTACTGCCTCCTCGAGACCCCTGGCAAAGGGCTCAACTGGGATGTGCTCGGACCTCTCGTGGGTTTTCGATACTCGACGGATTTCGGCAAGACCTGGCACGACACGCCGCATACGCCTTCCCGGCCACTGTTTGGCGAGCCGGAGAAGCCGGGTGGCAAGGTGAAAATGGGCGCGCCACATTTCGTGGACTTTGGAAGGAACATGCAGTACTCGCCGGACGGCAAGGCTTATCTCGTAGGCCACGGCGCCACCGACCCTGACCCCAAACCGAGAGATGCCAACCTCAGTTGGATTACCGGCGACCAGATCTACATGGCGCGCGTAACGCCGAGCATCCAGAACATGAACGACGCCTCGAAGTACGAATTCTTCGGCGGCCACGATGCCTCGGGGCAACCCGTCTGGACGCGGGATTTTTCCAAGATCAAACCGCTGGTGGATTGGAACAATAACACGGGCTGCGTCACCATGACTTACGACGCGCCTCTCGAGAAATACCTGCTGGTGATTACGGACGGCGGCACCACGATTTCAAAATACAACACCTACATCCTGGAGTCCGACCACATCACCGGTCCGTGGAAACTGGCGGTCTACATGCGGCACTTCGGCGAACAAGCGTACTTCGTCAATTTCCCCTCGAAGTTCATCGGATCGAACGGCCGTTCTGCGTGGCTGTGCTACGCCGCGAACTTCACCAACGGGTATCTGCACACGAATTACCGCGACGATCCAGCCGGCGGCGGATATGGAATGACCCTTCAGGAAGTCCGGCTGTTGGACGCGTCAGACAAGGCGAAGCCGGGGCAGAGGTGAGGACTGGTCCGCCGGGTGGTTACACCGTTTGACTGATGCCCCCGCCAGCGTTTCAGCAAGAGTCCAACTTGGAACTTGCCTGAAGCGAAGCTTTTCCGTTATCCTGAAGGCGATGGAAGTACATTTCACCCCCGAGCAGGAAGCGCAGCTTGCGCAGATCGCCACCAATGCAGGCACCGCCGCTGAGCAACTGGTGAAGGATGTTGTGTTGCGCCTACTTGAGGGACAACCACAATTACGGACTTCCGCTCCTGAATTGCCGGTCTGGCATCTTGGCGGCGTAGGTGCTCTCCATCGACGGGACATTTACGACGATGTCCGTTGAGCCAGGGCTCATTGATGCGAATGTTCTGGTCTACGCAATGGACGCGGACGCGCCACAACATGCAGCGTCACGCACCTTGCTCGAAGCTGCGCGTGACACGTCCGCAACTCTTTATGTGACCCCGCAGATACTCTGCGAGTTTTATTCCATCGTGACCAATCCGCGGCGAGTTCCAAAGCCGCGCTCTCCTGTCGACACATTGAGCGCGATTTCCGTTCTGCTCGCTTTCCTTCATGTGTTGCCTGTCCCGGTCCACACCGTGGACGAGTTGCTGGGCTTGCTTCGTCGTTGCCCGGTAAGCGGTGGCGACATATTCGATTTGCAAATTGTCGCGACCATGAAGGCCAATGGCGTTCAGCGAATCTACACGTTCAATGCCGAGGATTTTGAGGTCTTTCCAGAACTGGCAGTTCTTATCCCACGGGCTTAAGCCCTCGCCGCATACCGAAGCCTTCAGGAAGTCCGGCTGTTGGAACCCCATTAGCCCGGCGCCGTGGCGAAGAACTGCTTGACGTGCAGCCTCTTGGCGCGACGCTTCGCCTGCCACAGATCGTAGGCAAGCTGCATCTGCAACCAGTGCTCCGGCGTGCTCCCGAACGCCTTGGACAGCCGCAGCGCCATTTCCGCCGTGACGCCGGAGCGGCCGTTAATAATCGACGAGAGAGTCTTGCGCGTGACGCCCAAGCCCTTCGCCGCCTCGGTCACGCTCAGATGAAGCGCCCTAAGGCAGTCCTCCCGGACTATCTCGCCGGGGTGCGGAGGATCGCACATATCCATGTGTCTTTTCTGCCTTATCATTTGCGTGTAGTGTAACTACTCAGGTTACAAAAATCAAGTCCCCTGTGGTGCTGGTCACGCGGTGTTGGCCGGGTGGCGCAGACCCCAAAGACCGAGGTCTGCGCCGGCCAACTCCGCCCGGCCTCACCTATGTTTATGGGTGCTCGGGCTCCTTTGTCTTCTTCTGCTCCTTGGCTGGTTTGCCTGGTGGTGGCGCCTCCGTCTTCTTGCTGGGCGGTGGCGTTGCCGCTTTGCTGGGAGGCGGCGTGAATGGCCTGTTAGTCTGTGGCGTCGCCTCCTTGCTGGGCGGCGGCGTGAACGGCTTGTTAGCCGGTGGCGTTGCCGCTTTGCTGGGAGGCGGCGTGAATGGCCTGTTAGTCTGTGGCGTCGCCTCCTTGCTGGGCGGTGGCGTGAACGGCCGGTTCGGCGGTGGCGTTGCCGCTTTGCTGGGGGGCGGCGTGAATGGCTTGTTAGCCGGTGGCGTTACCGCCTTGCTGGGAGGCGGCGTGAACGGCCTGTTCGCTGGCGGCGTGGCCGGCCTCACAACCGGAGCGGCCGGCCTGCCCGGAGCGGCAGCCGCCGGCCGGTTCGCCGGATTGGGTGGAGGGAGCTTTCTCGCCGGCGGCGCGGGCGGCGCTGTCTTGACGAGATTGGATCTTGCGATCATCGTCTTTTGCCCGATGGGAACCACTTGCGGCGACGGTTTCATTTTGGTAACGATAGCCCGGTTCGCGAGTGCCGCCGGTGGCCGCGTGGATGCGCTCACAGCCGCGGCAGGCGCGAGGTTCTTCGGCGGCGCGGCAGCCGCTCGCTCTACCACCTGAGGATGCTGAATCTGCTGAGGAGCCACCTTGACTGCTGCCGCTGCCACAGATCTTCCGCTGGTGAATGCTTCCTTGGGAACCGCCATCACCGCGCCGGGAGCATTCTGGTTCATGTAGGTGATATTCGTGACGTTGGTGACGTTGTAAACGTTCGTAATCTGCGTCCTGTTGATCACCGTCGAGTTGGAGATGTTTAAGTTCTGTACGTAGGCGGGACTGCAATGATAAGCGGGAACCCAGACGTCCCGCGGCCCGAGTGGGAACCACGCCACGCCTGCGATTCCTCCACCGAGTCCAATCGACACGCTGAACCCGCCGCCACCGACGAAGGCGACCAGCGCCGGCGCGTAGATCGGCCTTACATAAGGCTGGCCCACAGCTACCGCCACCGAGCCGGGAACCCACACCCAACCGCCGCCAGCATAAGCCCAGCGTCCATAATGAAATGGGGCGAAGCCCCACGGCATATCGTCCACCCATGTCCATCCCCAAGGCGCAATATAAGCCCAATGCCCTTGGTGGTAGGGCGCCCAACCGAAAGCAACCCTAGAAGGCGCCCAAACGGGGCCATACACGGGGTCGGTCCGCCAAACCCCATACGCGTCCAAATCGTCGTAGCCGATCACCTCCCGCGAGAGATACCTCGCGGACGGCGATTGGTCTTCGCGGCTGTCGCGCGCCAGGCACCAATTGTCGAAGTCATCCGGGGCCGGCGCGTACTCGTTGTCGAACGACAGTGGTGATGTTCCGGAAAAGATGCCCTGCTGGCCAGGGTCCAATTGGTACGCGCTTCCCCCGCCGGTTACTTCGCCGGACCCGCTCATGACAGTGATCGCAGTGGTGTTCCCGTTGGGATCCACATTGATGCGATATTCGCCGGCGCGGAGAAGCGAGAAGGCCAGGTTGGGCGTGTCAACTTCGTACGCGTCGCTGTCACCCAACTGCCTCAGGTGAATGTTCATCGTTCCCTGTGCGAGTTGAATCTGCACTGCCTGGTCAGTCAGATTCAGGAACGAGATTCCGGTGTCGTTCGAGAGCCGCATCGAGGTGCTACCGACGTGCAACTCACCGCGGCCGTCGTCCCCCGACCAGAGGTTATCGCCAGTAGTCAGCGGACGATTGGGATTGGCTTCAAGCCAATCCTGCGTTCCCGCCGGTTGCATCGACACGGAGCCCTGAACGAAGTTCAGCCGCGCAACCCTTCCGGGAGGATCTTGAGCGCCGGCCTGGCGCGGCAACGCCAACAACAATGCGGCGGCAAGCAGCACGAATGCATAAGAAACTTTTCGCTGGGCGGAATTAGTTCCTTTCATAAATGATTCCTCCTTTACGCAGTTTCAGCAGGATTGTTCTCCCTGATCCTCAGGTTGCTCGCCAGTATATACCGACGCGCCGTCGCCTTGCAAAGTCCAGCCGCCCTTCTGTCCAGCCGCCCTTCGGGTACACGGCACAAAAGGTCAGCACGGGCGGGTTGGCGCATGACATCAGACGCCCGTGTTTGGGGGTTTTCTCTAGCCCTGCGTAACGCGCGCCTAGCGGCGCCTGGCGCGTCGCGATTTCGGGTTCGAAGACGCATAAAAGCTGTTTTTTACCACTTTTGGGGCCCGAATTGCGCTCGTTGGCGCTCAAAAATGAAGTTCGTTTTCGGCACCGGTCCTTTATTTTCAAAAACTTACTGGCTTCGCTCGTTCTAGATAACATCTTTTCCTGGTGGCGCGGCGTCTTCGCCGGTGCGCATCTCGTTTTCTCCGCCTTGCCTCCGCCGTTGGCCTCCATGACTTCTCTTCCCATAATCACTATTCTAGGCTATCATAAGTCGCGGGGCCTGTCAAGTAAAAAGTGCAAGAAGAAAGTGCAAGAGACAAGAAGTCATATGCCGGAGGCCAGGCGCAGGAGGTCAAGAGCGGGGGATCTCGCTCTGATCTTTTCTTCGTCAATCCGACCCGAAGCAGAACGAGATTCCTCTCCCGCGACTGCGGGATGGGAATGAAACAGTCGTGTTCGTGGTTTCTGGGTGCCGCCAGCGGCATGGGGGACTGCATAGAAGTGGGCGCTGAGGCAAGGGCGCCAGTTCGGAGCTTACGCAAACGGGCACAAGGGGCATAATCATGAAGGGTACTGCCCCTCCGACCCGGCTCAGGAGCCCACAGCGGGTTTGGCGGAGCATATGGGCAAGTACCCACCGCATACCATTCAGCGGACGCATTGCGTTGACGGAGCCTGGGCTCTTTCGGCGTTCGGAAGAGTTGGCGCGGTGGTGAGCGGAGTCTCAGGCTCTCTTCCAGAGGTTGCAACACCTGAAGCAAAGGGTGACCTCTGAAAACAAAGGGAGGGTAAAGCATAGCGTGCCAGGACAATGGAGCGGCAACTAGGATGATCGAATCGTCCCCACACACGCTCCCACAATTCCAATCGCCCGCCGCAAACCGTGCAGTGGCTTCTCATACTCGATCCCAATTTGCCCTGGAGCGTCGCTAGCTTCAGGTTGTTTTCGCACCTCAGAACCAGAAAGGTGCGCTGAGCTCCAACCGCAAAATCCCATGGGTCGTATCGGCCAAAAGCGCCTGGAGGATTACTCCATTTGGCTGTGTCTTGGTAGTGTCCTAAATGTGAGTTGGCCGCCAGGCGGGCTGGCGCAGGCGCCGGTGTTTGGGGTCTGCGAACTCCCGAAGGGACGCTCCCCAAGGTTTGCGGAGTGGATTCCCGCTCCCCCGCCTTCGCGGAGGACAAGCTTCGCGGGAATGACGACAGCCTGGAGCGCCAATGTCTCGCAAATGACGCCACTACCCCATCAGTACCTATCGTCGGGCGCCGCTTTGCCTCTCCGGCAGTATATGCACGGCAACCCGAGCAAGCGCGTTCTGATCACTTCCTCAGGCGACTGGCCGCGGTCAAGTTGAGGTTCCACGTCCTGCAGGATGCGTCAATCCTGCGCATGGACTGGCCGGATTGGGCCGGGTTCCAAGAGGTCCCTTCGGAAAATCGCAGACGGCAGAAAGCGACCGTCTGCGCCCGCCCGCCGGCAGAAGCCAGAGCGGGATTCCTCACCCTGCGGCCCAAAGCCTTCGGGCGACGGGTCGCTCCGCTCGGAATGACGGCATGGCCGATCCGCGTTTCCGTGCGCACACTGACAGTTATTTGAAATTTGAGATGGCAAATTTCAGAAAAAGTCACAGACTCTCAGAATGACGGCATGGCCGATCCGTGTTCCCGCGCGCACACTGACAGTTATTTGAAATTTGAGATGGCAAATTTCAGACGCGCAGATTGCGGCGATCTCAGATTGGAAATTAAGGATTTCGGACCGGCATGGCGTGTGCGCGCCTGCGGCGATCTGAAATTAGAAATTACAGATTACTTTTGGCAAACGTCTTGGGCATCATGCAGGGGCGAGCGGCGCTCGCCCCGGGGCCGAACGCCGTTCGGCCCTACCTTGCCGCGCTGCGCCACCCCGTAGTGGACGTGCCATACCCTCTTTATCGCGCATACTGACGGCAGCGGCGGAATAGTTGAGAGAGCAACTCGAGCGCAAGGTCGGTTTCGTTGCGCGTGATGGTGAAGGAGGGCGCCAGAGTGAAGACGTTTTTGTAGTAGCCTCCCACGTCGAGCACCAGGCCGTACTTGCGTCCGGCGACTTCGAGATCACCTTTCAGGCCCTCCGCAAAGATGCGGTCCACGAGATCGCGGTCCGGGGTCACGCCATCCTCTTTGCAAACTTCGATGCGCAACGCCATCCCGAGGCCGTCCACGTTCCCGATGTTGCCGGAAAAGCGGCTTTGCAAATCTCTAAGCCCGGCCAGGAAATACGCGCCTTTTTCGTTCACCAACTTTTCGTAGTCTTCTTCTTCGAGCATCTTGAGCGTTTCGAGAGCCACTGCCGTGCCCAAGGTATTCGAGGAGAAGGTGGAGTGGGTGGAGCCAGGCGGAAAAAGCTCCGGCGTGATCAGCTCTTCGCGCGCCCAGATGCCGGAGATGGGATTGAGGCCGTTGGTGAGCGCCTTGCCAAAGACGATAATGTCCGGGGTGATGCCGAAATTCTCGATGGCCCAGAATTTTCCGGTGCGATAGAAACCCATCTGGATTTCGTCATCCACGATCAGTATCTTGCGCTGGTCGCACGTTTCCTTGAGGCGCCGGAAGTACGCGCGGGGCGGAATCACGTAGCCGCCCGTGCCCTGCACGGCCTCGATATAAAAGGCGCCATATTCGGCGCTCTGCGCCTTCGCGTCCCATACGGAGTGATATTCGTTGTCGAACAGCCGGGCGAACTGGTCCTCACAATACAGGTTGCAGGTTTCGGGCTTGAGCCCATAAATGCAGCGAAAGCAGTAAGGATAAAAGACAAACTGCGCCCGGTCGCCGAAATGGCCGTAGCGGCGGCGGTAGCGGTAGCTCGAGGTGATAGCGGAGGCGCCGAGCGTCCGCCCGTGATAGCCCCCCATAAAAGCGAACATCAAGTTCTTGCCAGTATAATTCCGCACGATCTTCAGCGAGTCCTCGATGGCTTGCGAGCCGCCCACGTTGAATTGGACTCGGCCCTTCACTCCAAAGCGTTTCTCGCAGTATTGAGCGATACGCGCCGCCACCTCCACCTTCTCCGCGTGCAGGTATTGGCAGGCAAGCTGGGGAAGCCGGTCAACTTGCCGCTTGAGGGCCTCGCCCAGCCTGCGATTCTTGTAACCGAAGCTGGCCGCTGAATACCACATTTGGAGATCGAGATAGGGCGTGCCACGCTCGTCGTAAAGGTAGCTGCCTTCACAATCGACAAAAACCTTGGGAGGGTCCAGGTAGTGGACCGTATCGCCAAATGCGCAGTACTTCTTTTCGAGTTCCAACAGTTCTTGAGTTTGAGTCAAACGATTAATGCCTCCGAAGTTGAGAGTTAACAGTCGAGAGTCAAGAGTCGAGTTTCTACGTTTTCAAGGCAGCGACGGCCTGCTCAACTTCCGCAAAGGTATTGAACGGATGGCACGCCTTGCCGTGCTCCTGGCAGTAAGCAAGCAACTGCCGTTTGGCGAAGACCAAGTCCGCTTCGTCTACAGCGAAGCGGTCGGAGAGGCCGTCACCCACGAAGATGACGGGGTACTTTCCCTTGCCGAAGCGCCTAAGCAGCGCCGCTTTGCAAGTGCCGCAGCCATGCGCGCAAGGCTCGACCGAGTGAGGGAAGGAGGGTATCAGGCGGCGGCCCTCGAGCCGCAGGGCGCTCGAAAACACCTGCAGGCCGTTTCGAACGGGCCCCTCCATGCCGGCCCGCTTCAGGATTCGAGCGATCACATAGTCGAACCCCTCGCTCAGCACGTAGAGTGGAATAGCTCGCTGGCGAGTGAAGTGGTAGAAGTGGGCAAAGGTGGGGTCCACGGGAACCGCGTCAATCAAGGCGTCGAGCTGCTCCGCCGAGGCGTCCACGAGCGCGATCTGGCGCTCCAGGCACTCGCGCGATCCGATCAATCCGCGCGTCCACTCCTGTTCGACGGCCTGCCAGGAAGGATGCGCCAATTGCGACAGGATTTCATCCGTCACGTCGCGCAGCGTGATCGTGCCATCAAAATCTGTGAAGACGATCGGACCCGGCGCCGTGCTGGTTTTGCTTTGCATAGGATTGATCACAAAAACCGATAAGGCGATTTCAAATGGCAAATTTCAAATGGTCTAACATTTGCCATTTGCTCTTTGCCATTTGCCATTTGAAATTCTTCCTGCTATTTACCCTCTCCTTTCATCGACCAATCGCCGGGGCTTCCTTCCTTGCTCGAGGCCTCCCGGTGGGAAGGTGCGAAACTCGAGCCGGTACATACCGCAGAGCTGGTTGGCCCAAACATCCGGGAATCGAGTCTCGAGGTTTTTACGGACGGCGTTTTCGACCGCGCTGGGACTGATGCCGTTCGTCAACTCGAGCCGAAACTCGAGGATGTCGTGGATGCCCTCCTGCCGGACCGCCACCTGCCAATTCTCGGAAACGCCCTCGACGTCGTGGAGCACGCGCTCGAAGATTTCGGGGTACATGTTTCCAGCTCCCATCACCACCATCTCGTCAAGCCGGCCGCGGATTCTGGCCATACGGCGCAGGGTGGCGCCGCAAGGGCAGGGTGCATCGATGAATCGAGTCACATCGCGAACCCGGTAACGAATCAGCGGCATGGTGCGCCGCGCCAGCGTGGTCACCACGAGTTCGCCGTAACCTTCCGAGTCAGGGTCCACAATTTCGATAAAATAGTTGAACTCGTCCAGGTGATAGCCATCGCGCCGCAGGCACTCCATCGCCGTGCCGCCACCCTGCTCCGTGGATCCATAGCCGAGCACCACGGGGCATTTCCAGACGCGCTCGGCGTAGCTCCGATAAACTTCCGTCATGCGGTCTCCGGCAGCTACGATCAACTTGAGTGGAAACACGCCTTCCTTTTCCGCAATCTCACTCAGGCTCACCAACCAGGTCGGGTCGGCCGCGATGACGTTATACTTGTAGAGTGGCAAGCGGGAATAGAGTTCCCGCGGATGGGGTTTGCCAATCGCCGAACAGAAAACTCCCGTGCGCTTGCAGGCCAAGAAGGTGACCCAGCTACTGATCCAGTACCCGGCATCGAAAGTGCAAACTACCCGATCGCCCGGCCGCACGCCGTTTTCCCACATCGCCGCAGCCTCGTAGCGGGCCGAAAAGTCTAACTCGTCGTAAGTAAAATAAACGCGCTTGGGACCTCCGGAAGTGCCCGTGGTTTCGAACACCAGTTGCGGTTCCCGGCAGAGGAAATCTTCCGCCGGCAAGTTGCGCAAGTCCTCGGGGGTGGTGAAGATGTCCCTCAGATCTTCCGGGCGCCGGACGCCGCGCGGCTCGATGCCGGCCTCGCGCAACTTGCGCTTCAAAAACGCTTGCCGCTCGGCCGCGTAGCGCACCAACTCGCGAAACGAGTCGCGTTGCAGGCCCTCAATCACCGCGCGCGGGACGTGTTTGCCCCAACGAACCAGACTCGGGACCGATTCGCCGATCAGGGCGCGCTCAACGAGTTTGCGAAGGCTGGATAGCATTAAAGTTGAGTCATCAGTTTTCAGTTGTCAGCTCTCAGTAAGGGCTGACAACTGAAAACTGACGACTGACGACCTCTTTCACATCAAGTACGACGACTCCCCGGATCGCGCAGGCCGCGTCGCCAGCAGGTCAATGT
>Ga0326728_10024367_pt1 | contig 10974 bp, 6 predicted proteins | sample MB3enrmetagenome_FD_207602 | JGI IMG/M metagenome (GOLD analysis project Ga0326728, IMG submission 207602) | Lab enriched peat soil microbial communities from McLean, Ithaca, NY, United States - MB31MN | ecosystem: Environmental > Terrestrial > Soil > Wetlands > Peat | place: USA: New York...
GATCGTCAGGGCGCTGCTGGACGAGCCGGAAATGTTTCCGCCGTCTGCCAAATCAACTCCGTTCCTCTGCCATTGGAAATTCAGCGCTGGCATTCCTTCGGCCGCGGCGCTCAGGCTCAACACCGCGCCGGCCGGCTCATGCAAGTGGCCCGGCGGCTCGCGGGTGATCAAGGGCGCCAAGGGGGGCAAACCCAAGGACAACTGGAACAGGGTCCCGCTTCCGCCCGCGCCGCCGCCGGCTGTGGTGCCGTAAAAATTGCCGTCATTGCCCTGCGCCAGGGCATAAACATTCGCGCCGCCATTGCCGCCGGCAAACGAAAATATACTCGTCAACACGCCGTTTGGAGTGATTTGGAAAATCGCGCCATATCCATCCGCGCCACCGCCGGAAGTGAAGCCGTAAAAATTGCCATCGCTGCCCGGCACCAGCGCGGACTGAGGATTCGCGCCGTCAATGCCGTTGGTGAATGAGTACAAGCTGGCCAAGAGGCCGTTGGTGGTGATTTTGAAAATGGTGCCGTCGTTTTGAGTGCCGCCGCTAAATGTGCTGCCATAAAAACTGCCGTCATTGCCTTGTGCCAAAGCGGCTGAAGGATTGGCGCCATCAACGCCGTTGGTGAACGAATACAGACTGGTGAAAGCGCCGTCCGGGGTGATTTGGAAAATCGTGCCGTCGTTATTGCTCCCGCCCGAGGAGCAGCTTCCGTAGAAATTGCCATCGCTGCCTTGCACCAGGGCGGCGGAGGGGCCTGAGCCGTCAATGCCGTTGGTGAACGAATACAAATTGGTAAAGCCGCCGTTTGTCGTGAGGCGATAAATCGTGGGATCGGTAAGAGCGGTCGGCCCGTTAACAGCAAAATCGGAACTTCCTCGAGATTCTGGATTCCCGTATCCGCCTACCCCTTCCGCAAATGTGGCCGTCCCATACAAATTGCCATCCCTGCCCTGCACCACTCCGCTGGCAGGAGAGCCGCCATAGCTCCCTGAGAATGACCAGAAAGAGAAGAAATCAGTGAATTGGCCGCCGGGAGTGATCCGAAACACGCTGCCTTGAGGGGGGACGACAATAGGCGCCCAATCTGTCTCAGTGCCATATAGGTTGCCGTCATTGCCGTTGGCAAGGGTCAAGCCGTTAAACGGCCACCCTCCTTGGGTCGAATACATGATGGTGACTGCGCCGCCCGGGGTGGTTTTGTAAATGATGCCGACATTCCCGTAGTTGTAACCGCCGTTGATTAAGCTCCCAATTAAGGTCCCATAGAAATTGCCGTCGCTGCCCCGGAAGAATGAGCCATTCGGAGTCCCGCCTTCAGCCAGGCCGGCAAAGGAATACAGATTAGAGAACCGGCCCCCAGGGGTGATTTTGAACACGGCGCCATTAGTCGTCATGTTGAGGCCGGAGGAAGAGGCGTCCGGCTTGCTGGCAGCGACGGCGCCGCTCGATCGCCTTCCCGCCGGCGTGGCCGTTGCATTAACCGGAATCGCGTACACCGGGGCGCCCGTGGTGGCATAGAAATTGCCATCCCCGCCCAATGCCAGCGCGGAGCCGGGCAAAACGTCGCCCTCGAATGAAGCCAAGGCGGTGAATCGTCCGGCAGGGGTGATTTTGAAAAAGGTGCCGTCGTAATACTCGCCCGCCCCAGGCGTGGTGCCGTAGAGATGACCGTCCTTGCCTTGCACCAGGGCGGTGTTGGGAAATGCGCCGTCCGTGCCGTTGGTGAACGAATACAAAGTGGCAAATGCGCCGCCGGGAGTGATTCTGAACACCGTGCCGAACGTGCCTTTGCCGCCGCCAACTGTCGTGCCGTAAAAACTGCCGTCTCTGCCTTGCACCAGACCATCGGGACCCCAGCCATCATCGCCGCCCGTGAACGAATACAATCGTCTGACCACACCGCCGGGAGTGATCTGGAATACGTCGCCAAAGCCAGTGCCCAAATACCCATCACGGGGGACGTAGTCTCCAATAGTCGGGGGTGTGTACGCGAAGTAGTCTGCGGTTCCGTAGAAATTGCCGTCTCTGCCTTCCACCAGGCTGCTGGCCCCGGAAATCGAAGCCAGGGTTTTGAACGCGCCGCCCGGCGTGATTCTAAAAATCGTGCCGCTGGTCGTGCCATAGAAGTTGCCATCACTGCCCGCCGTCAGGCTGCCCGGAGCGGAGCCATCCGTGCCGCCCGTGAAGGAATACAGGCTGGTCAACGCGCCGTAAGGGCTGATCCTGAAGACCGTGCCATTGCCACCGTGCGTTCCCCCGCCGGAGGTGACGCCGTAGAAAATGCCGTCCCGGCCCTGCGCCAGCGCGGCGTTTGGATTCGCGCCGTCATTGCCGCCCGTGAACGAATGCAGGCTCGTCAAGACTCCGCCGGGCGTGATGCGGAACACGGTCCCATAGCCGCCGTTTGTGCCGCCGCTGTAAGTCGTGCCATAGAAATACCCATCCCATCCCAGCGTCAGCGGCGCCTGCGGGTTGGCCCCGTTCGGGAAAACCCCGAACGAGTGAAGAATGGTGATCCGAGCCGACACCTTCCCGCCGGCCGCCTGCGATGTTTGTGACATCCCAGCGCCCCACAAAAAAACAGCGAAAAGAATCGTTCCGATGGATTTCATCGCACCCCTTGCCTGGTTCCTGCGCCCATATTCTATTTTAGCGCCTGAATTCCCAAGAACTCAACCGAATTGTCGAACCCTCCGCCACCTCGGGTGCAGGACAAAAACCTGGTTCCTCGACCTTTTTTTGTGGGTAACAGGGATCCGAGGCTGCGCGGCCAACGGTGGTTTCTCCGCGATGAAACCCGCGGCTTTTTGGAGTGCGGCGGCTTGCCGCCGCTTTGGTCCTCGTAACTTGTGCCCGATCCGAAAGCGGGACTGAGCTTCCCGCACTCCAAGTTAGGTCCTTTAATCGGGGCAGGCTAATTTGGTTCGAAGAGGGAAACAGGGATGGGGCGGGCTTCCGGAGTCAGGAAAAGCGAGTCAGCGGTTCGGGGGGCCGTGACGGGATTGGTGCTGCCGAGCCAGCGGGAACCGCTCAGGGGCGTGTCGAGGGTCTCAGGAGTGTCGGTCGAAGCGGCGGCCCACTGGTTGCCGGACGCCGTTTCCCCCGCGCCGGCCGCCGCAGCCATTTTGGGAGAGCAACAAATTCCGGCCGTCAGCGCGCCGCAAACCGCCAGGCCCAGCGCATACGCCAGCACAGGCCGGACGCGGAAGGCGGGCCAGCATCTCTCCCAAAAGGAGGATCGGCCCTCGCCATATTCGATGCGATGGATGATCCGGTCGGGCAGGAGGTGAAAATAACCGGGCGGCGGCTGCTCATATCGCTTTAAGGCGATGATCCGTTCCACCTGGATGGATTGTTTGGGCTCTGGATACATGCGGTTTATTGCAAGTAATCAGCCAAATAAGCCTGCAACTGCTGCCGGGCGTAGAACAACCGCGAACGAACCGTGCCCACGTTGCAATCCATGATGGCCCCGATTTCCTCGTGGGACATTCCCTGTATGTCGTGCAAAACTACAACCATTCTGTGGTGTTCAGACAGTTTTTGCATGGCGGCGTTCAATTTTTCCTGCAATTCCGCCAGGCTCAGGTCCCGCCGCGGGGTGTTGTGTGAGATCAACGCCACCAGGTCCGGGTCGTGCTCGGCGTTGAAATCCATGTCGTTGAGGCTCATTTGCACCCGGTTCTTGCGCTGTTTGAGAAAGTTGATGGTATTGTTGACGGCGATGCGATAGACCCAGGTGTAAAAGCTGGAATCGCCCTTGAAGGATTTGAGGGCGCGATAGGCCTTGATGAAGGCATCCTGCGTCAGGTCGTTGGCGTCCTCGTGGTTGGAGGTCATGTGATAGACCGTGGCGTAAATTCGTTCCTGGTAGCGCCGGACCAGCTCATCGTAGGCGGAGGTGTCTTCCCGCTGGGCGCGGCGAACCAGCGTCCAGTCCTCCTCCGGCTGGGCCGGCGACGTGGTGTCCGGCTCCTGCATGGACAGGACGCGCATTGCTTTATCGAATTCTGCTTTCGTAGGCAGTGATTGGCCAGGCCAATGCAAATGATTCTAATAGACAACCCCCAGGGCGGCGGTTTGTTCCGCTAAAAAATGCGTCAATCCCGCCAGCTTGGCCCGCCCTTCCGACGCCGGCAACGCCGCCAAGGCCTGGCGAGCGGCTGATAAATAGTGCTGAATGACGGTCCGCGATTCGGTGAAGGCATCGTATTTTTCGATCAACGCCACCACGCCGGCCAGATGGGCCGGGTCCCACATTTGCAGCCAATCCCGCAATTGCTCCCGGTCGCCCGCACTGGCGCGTTCGCGCACGATCAAGACGGGGAGCGTCATTTTGCCTTCGGCCAGATCGGCGCCCAGGGACTTGCCGGCGGCCGCCTCGGAGCCGAGGACATCCAGGCAATCATCGTACAATTGGTAGGCCGTGCCCAGGGCCAGGCCATACTGGCGCAGCGCTTCCCGGCGCGGCGCCGGCGCCTTGCTGAGAAGTCCGCCCAGATGGCACGACAACGCGAACAACTCGGCCGTCTTCATGGCCAGCATCTTGAAGTAATGGCTGCGGGCCACCTCAAAATCCCCCCGGCTCCGCGTCTGCAAAATTTCCCCGGCGCAAACCGTGTTGGTGGCCAGGGCCACTTCGCGGCAGATTTCGGGCGTGGGAAAACTGGCGGCCAGCTTCAAGGCATGGGCAAACAGGCAATCGCCCAGCAACACCGAAACTTCGATCCCCCAATTCGCCGCCAGACTGGGCCTGCCCCGGCGCAATTCCGCCTCATCAATAATATCGTCATGCACCAGGGTCGCCAGATGGACCATTTCAATAATCACCGCCACCGTCAGATGGGAGTCGTTCAAACCGCCCGAGGCCTCTCCGCTCAGGGCCACCAGCACCGGGCGCAACTGTTTTCCCTGGACGGTCAGCGCGTATTGGGCGTAGGCGGCGATTTGCGGTTCAAACTCGTCGGTTTGAGCCGCCAGCCGCTTTCCCACCGCCCGCAAAAACGGCTCGACCGACTGGACGATCTGATTCCAGCCCGGCGAGGGTTTGGGCGGCGGCGCTGCGGCGGGGGCGGCAGCCAGACTGGGTTCAACAGCCAACATTTGCCCTAGTCTAATTTTCCCCGCCCCGCAAGTCAAACGCGGAAAATGGGGGGGTGTACTGCCTAATTTGATCGGTAGCGACGACTGGTGCAGGTTCTTTTGGGAGCGCACGCGCCCCCGCGTGCAGTCAGCGACGCCCTCGTCGCTGACATCGGTAAGTGGGTTCAGCGAGGGCGCTGAACCCTGCACGCGAGGGCGCGTGCGCTCCCCATAAACGGACACTGCCAAATGGGGGGAGAACCTCTTTTGCTTGCGCCAAAGCGGCGCTCGAACCACATTGCGCCAATGAACCGGCGCAGATTCCTCAAGCACCTTTCCGGCACGGCTCTCGCCCTCGCCGCCGCGCAGGATTTTGGCCAGGGCCACGCCTGGGCGGCGGCGGCCGGAAGCAACACGCCGTGGATCGAGCCGGCGCTGGCAAAATCTTGGCTGGAACAATGGCGCAATTATATCCGCAACGACGCGCGCTCGCGCTATTGCGACAAGGAAATGGGCGAGGAAATCGGCTGGCTCATCAGCCCGTTCCTCAACGGCTTTTACTACGGCTGGCTGGCCACGCGCGATTCCGAGTGGATGGACCGGCTGGTAGATTGGACCGATTCGTGGGTGCGCCGCGGCGTCCCCGAGCCGGATGGTTTCATCGGCTGGCCTAAAACAGGCGCGGCGGGCACGGACACAGACCAGCTCAACTCCTACCTGGCCGACAGCCTCCTGGGAGAGGCCATGGCGTTGCGGCCCGTCACGCTGATGGCCGGCCAGATTCTGAAAGACCCCGCGCTCCAGCCCAAGTATCAGGCCAAGGCGGAAAGTTACCTCCAACTTTCCGAACAAGTCTTCGAGAAATGGGACCAGCGCGGCGCCTGGCGCGAAACGGCCAACGGCGGCGCCATTTCCATCGTCCTGCCCTTTGGCATGGTGGGCGCGCCCGGCCCGCGCCTCATGTTCCCCCGAAGCCAAGAGGCCGTCCTGCCCTCTGGCATTGAGGGCGCGCGCGACGGCATGGCCGGCAAATGGTCCGACGGTTACGCCAAAAGAAATGATCCCGCCGCCGGCTTCTCCCATCCCGACAACAAGGCCAACGCCGTCGCCCTCTGGCTGCTGGCGCTGCACGATGTCACGGGAAAACCCGCTTACAAAGCGCGCGCGGAAAAGTGGTTTCGCCTGATGAAATCCCGCATGAAAACCCGCGGCAACGGCCCATACTTCGTCTGGAATTATTGGGAGCCGGCCGGCCCCTGGGATTACAAGAGCGACGGCTCGCCCAAACATTGGGTGGGCGTCCATCCCAACGGCGGCTACTACGGCATTGATGTCGAGGCCATTGTCTGCGCCCGCGAGCACGGCCTGGTGTTTGACCAGGACGACATGGCCCGCCTCATCGCCACCAACCGCGATTTCATGTGGAACAAAAAAGTGGACGGCGCGGCCTTTCAACGCATGGACGGCGGCGAGGCCGACCCGCGCTGGAAAGACACGCCCGGCGTCTTGTGGACCGCGCTCGCGCCTTATGACGAAACGCTGCGCAAGGTATTCCTGGCCAGCCACAAGCCGGGCAGTTGGGGCGGCCTGGCGGCGACTCCCTGGTTTCTTTCCCTGCCGCAATCTTGACGGCGCCGCGGTCAGGCAGTGTCCCAACTTGATTGTTGTAGTGTCGGCGCTGTGCGCCGATGTGGAGCCACAGGCTTGAAGCTGCGCCAAATTAAGGCACCGCCCAACTCATGGCAACATGGACAAACAAAGGATGCGGCGGTAATAATTGAGTAACAATCGCGCCTTAGATTTGCCGCCATGAAATCAACCTATTCTCTGTCGGGCCGGGCAAAAGCAATTTTGACCCTGCTTTCACTCGCAATTCTAACCGGTTCCGCCCCGATGGCGCGGGCCGACTCGCCTTCCGAAACCCTGGAGAAGGCCATTTATTCGGAGGAAACCAAAGGGGACCTGGACGGCGCGATGGCGCTCTATCAGCAGGTCATCGAGCAGGCCAAAACCAGCCAGGCCCTGGCCGCGCAGGCCCAGTACCATTTGGGCGTCTGTCAGTACAAAAAACGAAACTATTCCGCCGCCACCGCCGCCTTCGAGGCAGTGGTCAAGGAATACCCGGAGCAAAAGAGCCTGGTGGCCCTGGCGCGCGAGTACCTCGCCCGCAACAGCGATCTCCTCCCCGCGCCCTGGGCCGATGGCGAGGAGGAACGGTTCAGCGTCAAGCTGGCCGGCGGCCTCAACGTGGGCTTCGGCGCCTTGACGGCCGATTCCGGGGAGAGCAACGGCCAAAAAATCTGGCGGCTGGGATTGCTCCTTTCTGCTGCGGGAAGCGGGGAAGCCAGCCGTGTCGAAGTGGACGCCAACACCATGAAGCCGCTCCACAGCCGCTGGAAACACAGCTTGCTGGGCGATGCCGATGCCTCCTATTCGTCCGATCACGCGGACGTGAAATTGGCCGGCAAGGAGGATGTCAAGAAGACTTCTTTCGACGGCCTGGTCTATGACAATGAAGAGGGGTACCATTTGTTCCGCCGTCTGCCCCTGGCGCCGGGCTACAAGTCCACCGTGAATGTCCTCTCCAGTCTCGGGGGCGGGGCCGTGACGCCGCTGCCCGTGGAAGTGACCGCGACGGAAACGGTCACCGTTCCGGCCGGAACCTTTCCGTGCTACAAACTGGACCTGAATATCGGCCAGGTTTTCTGGATTTCCACCAATGCGCCCCGCGAAATTGTCAAGATCGAGGGCGGCGGCGTGATCATCGAATTGACCGGCGCGCGCCGGCGCAACCCCGCCGATGCTGTCATCTATACTGATCCCGCCGGCTTCTCCCTCACCGCCCCGCCAGGCTGGCTCTTCGGCACCCTCGCGCAGGAAAAGACCCACACCTCGGTCGCGCTGCTCGACCCCGAATTGACGGGAACCTGCCTCCTGGACTGGGACAGTCTGGATACCGTCGAGCCTAAGTCAGCCACCAACTCCGTTCGCGCCCTCGTCGAAAAAGAGACCGTCGACGCCGCCAAGAAATACAAAAACTTCCAAGTCCGCGCCAATGGCTGGCAGGAGCCAACCGTGGCGGGCCACCCGGCCGCGAGCGCCATTGCGGATTACCTGGACGGCGAGAAGCCCAAGGTCGCCTACGGGGTCACGGTCATCATCGCGGACCATGCCGCGGCCTTCCAATTTCTGATCCCGGCGAAGGACTTCGACGCCTTTCGCCCCAAGCTCGACGCGATTGTGGATTCCCTTAAGATGAAGTGAAGAAAAGTGGTTCCTTGATGTTATCAATGGAATAGAACTGGCCTATTCATGAAAGCGCGGCAACAAAAGTCCTCCAATCCCGATGGGATTGAATCATCCAGCCCAGGGTTGGCCCGATTCCGTGAGGGCCAACCCTGGGGCATCACCGGCCAGCGTTACAACCCTGAATGGGTTGAATATCAAATCCCTATGTGACCCACTGATATGTCGAGGAACCAGAAAAGTCTCCTGGGAAGTTTCATGTTCAATGTCAGCCGGCCTGGCGGCGGGTTGACGCTGCTCCTGTTGCTGGTGGTGCTCGTCCCGTCGGTTTGCCTGCTTTGGTTCCTGAACCAGGCGGTGCAAAACGAGCGGCTGGCCATGCAGCAAAAGCTGATCGAGCTTTACCAGGGACAGCTTACGCTGATCGCGGGGCGCGTGGAGGAATATTGGCAGACCGGCGTCCTCAGCTTCGACGATGAGTACACTCATAATGTGCTTCGTCCTTTTTTTTCTTTTCTGAGCGGCCAGGCAGATTCCGTGATTTATTTTGATTCCGCGGGCAAGCTTCACTACCCCAGTGCTGCCGTGGCTTCGCCGCCTGAACCGCTGCCGCCCGCGTGGGAGGAAGCTGAACGCCTCGAGGCGAACGACCCTGCCGCCGCTGCCGCCACCTTTGGCCGCCTTGGCGGGACCACGACAAACGTTATCCTGGCTGCGCGCGCTTTCCAGGCGCAGGCACGATGCCTGCTCCAGGCAGGACAAACCAATGCTGCCCTGGAAGTGTTGACTGATGCGCTCGCGCAAACAAAAATTCAGACCGCCAACGATGCCCAGGGCAGACTGCTTGTGCCAAATGCAGAATTGATGGCACTGGAATTGATGATCGAATCAGATCCTGGACAAGCCAGGCGGCTTTTCGAGCAGATGCAGGCGCAATTGAACGATTATTTCCATTACGAAATGCCCGCCGCCCAGCGTCGCTTTCTGATGCACCGGCTGGAACAACTCTTTCCGCAGGAGGCACAGTTTCCAACGCTGGAGGCGGAAGACCTGGCAGCCCGCTATCTCGAATCCAATCCGGCCTTTCCGCCCGAACCGGGCTGGCGGCCCACCGCAGTACCCGATGTTTGGCAAGTTCTCTCCCCGCGCGGCCATCTGCTTTTGCTTTACCACACCAAAAGCTTGCGTGACGCCATGATGGCTTTGCTCGGGGAGATGCCGGTGGAGATCAAAGCGACAATTCTCGCGCCCGGCGAGTCCACGGATTCCTTCCTGTCCCGGCCGATTGGCCCAAACATGCCGGGTTGGAGAATCGCCTTTTCCTGGAAAGACAAGAGCAGGCTGGACCTGGCGGCGGACGCGCGCATCGCCTCCCTTCTCTGGACGGGCGCCTTGGCCGTCGCCGGGATCATTGCTCTGGGCTTGCTCGCCGCCGGTTTGCTGCGCCGGCAAATGGCGGTGGCGCAGTTGAAGAACGACTTGGTGGCCAATGTCACCCATGAATTGAAAACCCCGCTTTCCTCCATGCGCCTGCTCGTGGACACCTTGTTGAACGCCCCGGCCCTCGAGGAAAAAACCGCCCGCGAATACCTCCAGCTCATCGCCCGCGAAAATCTCCGCCTCAGCCATCTGATTGACAACTTCCTCGCCTTCTCCCGCATTGAGCGCGACAAATACGCCTTCGACTTCCATCCCGTGCCCGCCCGCCAAATTGTGGACAGCGCCGCCGCCGCCGTCCGCGAGCGCTTCCACGCTCCCGGCTGCCGCTTCACCGTCGCCGCCGCGCCGGATTTGCCGCCCGTCCTGGCCGACGCCGGCGCGATGGTCACGGCCCTGCTCAACCTTCTGGACAACGCCTGGAAGTATTCCGGCGAGGACAAGCAAATCGTCTTGACAGCCGCGGCGGAGAACGGCGCCGTCCGCTTTGCCGTCCAGGACAACGGCATCGGCCTGCCGCCGCGCGAAACCCGCCGCATCTTCCGGCGCTTCTACCAGGTGGATCCGCATCTTTCCCGCACCGGCTCGGGCTGCGGGCTGGGCCTGAGCATTGTGCAATTCATCGTTGCTGCGCACCACGGCAGCGTCAAGGTCGAAAGCCAGCCGGGCGCGGGAAGCACCTTCGCCATTACGCTGCCCGCGGTGAATCGCGCCTCGTGAAAACAGTGCCCCAGTCTCGCAAGGTAGGGCGCGCACTCCGTGCGCGCCGCGGCGGGCACAGGAGTGCCCGCCCTACCTCGCCGGGTCAAACCCACACCTGACGAATTGCCATGAATCCCCAAACCATTTTGATTATTGAAGACGACCCCGCCCTGCTGCGCGGCTTGAAGGACAATTTTGAAACCCAAGGCTACCTGGTCCGCCTCGCCAACAACGGTCAAAAAGGGCTGGATACCCTCCTGGCCGATCCGCCCGATTTGGTCCTGCTGGACCTCATGCTGCCCAGGGTCAACGGCTACGAGATTTGCCGCGCCGCCCGCGCCCGCCAATTGGACATGCCCATCATCATGCTCACCGCCAAGGGACAGGAGGAGGACATCGTGCGCGGCCTGGAACTGGGCGCGGACGATTACGTGACCAAGCCGTTCAGCATCCGCGAGCTGATCGCGCGCGTCAAAGCCTTCCTGCGCCGACAGGGCGCGGCCGCTGAATAT
>Ga0326728_10024368_pt1 | contig 10973 bp, 6 predicted proteins | sample MB3enrmetagenome_FD_207602 | JGI IMG/M metagenome (GOLD analysis project Ga0326728, IMG submission 207602) | Lab enriched peat soil microbial communities from McLean, Ithaca, NY, United States - MB31MN | ecosystem: Environmental > Terrestrial > Soil > Wetlands > Peat | place: USA: New York...
GAGCGCATTCGCTCCGCATCCAACATTGACGCCTTTGCGGCCGTCGTTTATGTCGCTGCCGCCATGACTGCGCCGGGGCGGGTCAAGCATTCCGGGCGAGGCGACCTCATCCTGGGGGATCTCCTGGGGCGCGCCCGCGAAGACGAGCCACGTCGGCGCCAACTCGAGCGGCTTGCTTCGCTCTTCGAGCGCGCTGGCGTTCCCTGCCGCGTCTCGAACAACGTGCGCGGCGAACTCTGGCTGAAGATGATTATCAATTGCGCTTACAACGCGATTTCAGCTCTGGGCCGCGCTCCGTACCATCGTGCGGGAGGAAATCGCTGGACGCGCGAGTTGATGATCAAGGTCACCGAAGAGGCTCTCGAAGTGGCACGTGCCGCCGGAGTTCGGCTTCCGGACGTCGATATGGTCGAAACCGTGCTGAAGATTTCTGAAAGCATGGCCGACGCTACCTCCTCGACCGCTCAGGATCTCACTCGCGGCAAGCCTACCGAGATTGATTCTTTGAACGGCTATCTGGTCCGGCGGGGTGCGGAACTAGGTGTGCCAACCCCCGTCAATCAGACCCTTCACGCCCTGGTCAAACTCCTCGAGGAATCTGCCTGGCCAAATCCAAAACCCTAGAGGCAACCCTGGTGGTTGCCCAGGACCGCCACGGCGGCCACAAGATTCGTTTCAGACTCTTTCTCTCAGCTCTCTGGAAGAGATGCGGCCGCAGTCCGAATGAGGGCGACCGAGCAGTTTTTTCTCCATCTATGTAGTTTTGGCTTCAACAATTTCCGGCCGGTCTGCACGCCTGAAGTCTAATCCTTGAGCCGACACTAGTTATAAAGCCCTCCTTTGGCAAAGTACTTGCTCCCTTCAACTTCTACCAGTTATCTGCGAACTTGCGGTTGGAGGAGAAACATGGAAGAAAAACCGGTCAAAGAAGAAGCGTCGATTGAGTACATGTCGCCCGGCCGAGGCTACCGGATTGTCACCGGTCTCGTGCTGGTTGGCTTGTGTGCGGTTCTTGTCTACGCCCTCGTGGAACATCGTTCCCTCAAGCAACTAACCGCCAGTCGTGATGAACTAGCGGCAGAGCTTAACCTCGAGCATGCCCAGATCCAGAGCCTTTCGCAGAGACTCCTTGCGGCACAACCTGTGCCCGCACCGGCGGCGGCGGCGACGCCTGCCCCGGTGCCTCAACCGGCTGTGACGTCGGCCGAGCAGCAAGCTCCCATCGCCCAACCCAGAATAGTCCAGAGTCATCCCCGAAAGCGCGTCGCGGTTGCTCGCGCGCACCGGCCCGAAGATCCGTGGCGCAAGCGGATGCAGTCACAGTTGACTCAACAGCAAAAGGAGCTGGCTGATCAACAAAGGATCATCCAGGAGACGCAAGACTCAGTTCAGAAGACCCGTGCCGACCTCGAGGGCAATCTGCAATCAACCCGCGATGATCTGAATGGGTCCATCGCAAAGAACCATGAGGAGCTTGTAGCGCTGGAGAGGAGAGGAGAACGCAGCTACTACGAATTCAATCTTCAGAAGTCCAAGGAATTTACAAGAAAAGGGCCGATGAGCATCTCGTTGCGCAAATCCAACGACAAGCACAGGTACTGTGACTTGGCGATGATCGTGAACGATTCGGAAGTGAGCAAAAAGCACGTGAACCTGTACGAGCCGGTTCTGTTTTATCCCGAGGGTTATTCGCAGCCCCTGCAACTGGTCATCAACAGAATCGGCAAGGACGATGTCAGGGGTTACGTCAGCGAGCCCAAGTACAAGTCATCCGAAATGGCAGCCACTGCCACCGCCCCTGTTGGGCCGGCTGCCGGAAACACGAGTCAGGCCGCAACCCGTTCTTCTGAGGAGGCCGCGACGCTGAAGCGCCGGCCTGCCACCCAGGAATGAGAGACGGTTGGACAAGCTCACGCGTCGGCGTGTTTTGGCCGTCCGGGTCTTAATCGAGTTCCTAACAAAGGTCGAGAGGATTGCCTGTTTGTGCCCCCTGGGCCTGCCCATTGCCTTTGCGGCGATATCACAATTTAGAGCGAAACCAAAAAAGAGACGAGGCAGGACTGCCCTTCAGAAGTTGCCGGCAGTGATTCGATGTCTGGGCGGCGAGACCTATGCCAGCCGGCCGGGACGCCACCGAGTGGCCCTCCCGCAAAAAAAGGGGTCGCCATCGCAGCACGAGCAGAAACACAGATACGACCCGAGAGACTGTCATGATAGAATGACCCCTTCCGGGCACCCCACCCCCTCCAGGCAGGAGTCGACGACGCCATGAATTTGCGTTCTTTGTTCAGTGTTTTCTCTTCCGACCTCGCCATTGACCTTGGCACCGCCAACACCCTGGTCTTCGTCCGTGGCCGAGGCATTGTGGTTAACGAACCCTCCATCGTGGCCATCAACAATGTCAGCGGAGCGGTCGAGGCGGTGGGGCGCGAGGCCAAGGAGATGCTGGGGCGCACGCCGGGCAACATCGTCGCCATCCGCCCTCTGAAAGACGGCGTCATAGCAGACTTCAAAAGCACTGAGAAGATGCTGAACTATTTCATCCATAAGGCGCACAACCGCAAGACTTTTGTGCACCCCCGGATCGTCATCGGTGTGCCTGCGGAAATCACTCAGGTGGAAAAGCGCGCCGTGCAGGACTCCGCCATGCGCGCCCGGGCCAGCGAAGTGTTCCTGGTCGAGCAGGCCATGATGGCGGCCATCGGCGCCGGCCTGCCCATCACCGAGCCCTCCGGCAGCATGATTGTGGATATCGGCGGAGGTACCACTGACATCGCCGTGTTATCGCTCGCCGGCATTGTCTATGCCCGCTCCGTGCGGGTGGCGGGAAACGAGATGGATGAGGCGATTTCCTCCTACCTCAAGCGCAAGTACAACTTGCTGATCGGCGAGCGCACGGCCGAGCAGATCAAGATCGAGGTCGGCTCCGCTTATCCGCTCGATCATCCTCTGACTATGGAAATCAAAGGACGCCATTTGCTGGAGGGCGTTCCGAAGACGATCACCATCGACGACTCGGAGATTCGTGATCCGCTTTCCGAATGCGTGGGGACGATCCTGAACGCCATCCGGGTGGCTTTGGAGCGCACACCGCCGGAACTCTCGGCCGATATCTCCGATCGCGGCATTGTGCTCACGGGCGGCGGGGCGCTGCTGAGAAACCTCGACAAGAGGATACGTGAGGAAACCGGACTGCCCGTTTCCATTGCCGAAGACCCCTTAGCTTCAGTGGTACAAGGAACGGGCAGGATGCTAACGGACTTCCAACTGCTGCGCCGGGTGGCGATAGAATGAACGTAGGGGCAACCCTTGTGGTTGCCCGCGGGCGGCCACAAGGGCCGCCCCTACGATCATTACCCGGTGGCGCGTTCCAGGTATTTGCCCTCGGCGGTGTCCACGCGGATGACTTCGCCTTCGCCGATGAACGGCGGGACCTGCACGGTAAGGCCGGTTTCGAGCTTAGCCGCTTTGGTCACGTTGGTCGCGGAAGCACCTTTTTTTCCGGGCTCTGTTTCCACCACCTTCAGGTCCACGGTGGCCGGAAGTTCGATATCCACCGCCCTCCCCTCGAACAACATCACCTTGATCACCACGTCCGGGACCAGGTATGAAGCCCGATCCTCGATCACAGTCTTATGCAGGCCGATCTGCTCGTAGCTCTGCGTGTTCATGAAGAAATAGGAATCGCCGTCGGAATAGAGGTACTGCATCTCGACTTCGTCAAGATTGGCTTTCTCGACGTTGTCCTCAGAGCGGAAGCGGTGATCGAAGAGCGCGCCGGTGCGCAGATTACGGATGCGCGCCTGAACGAAAGCGCGCAGGTTGCCCGGCGTGCGGTGCTCAGCCTTGTGAACGGTGAAAAGTTCGCCGTTGTGTCTGATCACCATACCGGGACGTAGATCGTTGGCATTCATAAGAGCAATCCCTCAAATGGAATGGGATGGGGCTTCATCCAGGGGGGAAACCAAGCGGAGTCCGGTCCCACAACACCCCAATAAATTATTCTGGCATTTTCTTCCTGGTCCGTCAATTAATTGAATCGCCCACCGTCGGATCAAAAGCCCTCTCCCTTGGGGAGTCCGTAGGTGTCCCTACCACTGAAACTCCAGGCGCGAGCGGCGGGCGGAGAACTCCTCATAGGGACCGACGCGCAGGGCGTGCAAATGTGTCGGCCTATCTGTATAAGCCAACATGAAAGTCAGGGTGTTTTCCCCGGTGGAAGCGAAGTACGGCCCCGGCAAGTAGAACTCCTTCTGCGGGCCGACGGTCACGTAGCGTCCCACGAACTTGCCATTCAGATAAATCAGAGCGTCGCGGTCGGCTTCGAAGGTCAGCTTCCAGGGCACCAGCCAGCCTGGTTCGATGGCCGGCAGGGCAAATTTCGTCTGGCACCAAGTGAAGGCCGGAAGCAGCGGGTCCCTTGCACCGGATCCCTGGAAAGTTGTCGGGCTAGAGGCGAGGCCGGCAAAAGCCGGGTCCACCTCCCGTCCCCGCATGGGAGCGGCAAAGCGTTGGATCTGCCAGGTGCTGACGGCCGTACCGCTTTGGGCGTCGCTCCCCAGGCGCACCGATTCAATGCCCTTCAAGTCGCCCATTGCCGTGTCGCCGTTCTCCGCCCCAAAAGCCTCATAGGCGATCTCCAGCGTGTTTGCGCCCGGCTGGGCGTATTTGGCCAGATCGAAGCTGATGGACTTTGCCGGCTTCAAGGCTGCTTCAACAAGCTTCCCGTTGATGAAGACCTTCAACGTGTCTTTGGCGAAAGTCGAGATGAACATCTTCGCTTGGTTCGTGAAGACGAACTCAGCCTTATACTTCACGTATCCGTAGGGAACGGGACCGGTGTCTTCCAGAGCGCCCAGCGGGCCGCTCTGCCAGTGGCCGGAATTTGTGTCAGACTTTTCCACCCAGGCCTGGCCGCTGCCTAATTCGATTGGCCGATAGGGTAAGGGTGGCGTCGTGACATTCAGGCGGGCGGTCCGGTGCTCGCGCTCGTAGGTAACCTCCGTCAGCCCGCCGTCAACCCACGTCTTGGCGGGGTTATTTGGAAGCAGCAGCATCAGCTCGTGTCGGCCGGGCAGGAAATCCATTTCGGCCCACACCCGGTTCTTTTGTGTCCCGCTGCCCGCAAACATATAACTGTCCGAAATGAAGGCAGCCGTGAACGTCTTGGGATCAGACTCATCGAGATAAGGGAAAACCTTGGAAGGAAACTCCGCGACCCAGCTTCGCAAGGCGCGCTCGCGAGGCAACAGGATGACCAGCAGGTGCTCATTCACCAGCAGGAACTTCTCGGTCTGCTCGAATCGCACCCCAAACACCACTGATTCGTATTCCTGGTCCCAGTACTGGTAAAGCGTGTCGCCCTCCAGATGGGGCTCGTCGCGAGTCGCCAGAGAGATTTCCGCTGCCCGCCCCGGCATGTCGTACAGGATAAGGAAATGGCGATCGAGGTTGGTTCCGTGGGCCAGCACTTCCGCGGTCGAATAGCGAAGTTGGCTTCCCGGGATGGACACCTGCACCGCAAGCATCTTCATTTCGCGCGGACCGAGCACTAGTTCACCCTCGCGCGGGGCGCTGATCCGGCGTTTCGTAGGGCTGTTGGGGTCGATGAAACTCACCTTACAGCGCTGCTCGGCGTTGGCGTTTTCCCGAATGAATATCACTCCGCTCTGGCCGTTCACCCGCTCCGTGATGCTGACGTTAGGATTCGTGGACTCGGCGCCGCCCTCCAGAGCTTTCGCCCGGGTCAGGACGCCCCCATGCAGGCGCAGAAACTCGCAAATCCCGTGGGCAGCATAATACTTGTCCCACAAGCCGCCGGGCTCGCGAATCGGCGCGGCATAATCATAGGAGGTTGTGAGGTTCGTGGCCGCCCAATCGAAATTCGTTCCCCCAAAACCCATATAGTAACTGAATGAGGTCACACCCTGTTCCAGGACGGTCTTGGTAAGCGTGTCGAGCTGCTCGGCATTCACCCCATCCTGGTTGATGGAGAGCTTTCCGCCAAACTCGCTGAACCAACCGCCTTGCAGTTCGCTGATGGCAAGCGGGGAATCAGGTTCTTCTTTGCGCAGCTTCTGAAGCGCCGGCACAACCTCTTTCACAATTTTCCAGCCCGGATAGAAATTGCACGTGTCCATGATCTTGGCCATGTCGGGGTCGGAGTTTTCGCGCGCCTGCCGGGTCCAGCAAGTGATCACCGGGACACTAATGCCAGCGTTCCAGACCATGTTGGCGAGCGCGCGAACATATTCGCGCTTGTCGGCGTCGGGCATGTCAGGGCTATAGTCGTATTCGTTCTCCACCTGCACCATGATGATGGGGCCGTTCACGCTGACCTGGTGGCGCTGAATCACAGGCAAAACCTGGTCGAACCAATGCTGCGAGGTCTTGATGCTCTCCGGGTGATTGCTGCGCAGAGGAAACCGCATCGCCGCCACCCAGTCGGGAAATCCGCCACGCTGCCACTCGGCGCAAACATAGGGGCCGGGACGGGCGATCATGTAGAAACCCATTTCGTGAACCAGCTTGATGAAATCCTCGAAGTCCGTCAGGTTGCACTTGCTCTTCTCCGGCTCGTGATAGTTCCAGAAGGCGTAGCTTTCAATTGTGTTGAAACCTGCCGCCTTGAACTTTGCCAGGCGGTCGCGCCAGAGCGGCTTCGGACAACGCGTGTAATGAAACGCCCCGCTGAAGATCATCGTGTCTTTGCGATAGAGCGTAAAACAGCTCGAGTCGTACTTGACGATCTGCGGGTTCTCGAATTCCATCTGGGCCGGTGCGGCCAGGAGGGTCTCCACGCGCGCCGCGCCCGAAGGGCCGGCGACGAAGCGGGCCATCAGAGGAGCAGCCAGCGTGGATTGAATGAACTGCCGACGAGACGATTTCATGGGAACTCCGCGATTCCAGGAGTTAAGCGCAGTCGTCTAGTTTAGGATGTGTTTGACAATGCCGTCAATTTCGGTGAGTTCGGCTTTCAGGGCATTGCGGACGGCGGTTCGGGCGCGGCCAATGGCATGCGGTCCGCGAAGGTCTTTGAATAATCCCTTCAGCGCGGGGACCATTTCCGTCACTTTTTCAGCACAAGCTTCCGCAATTTCCGCCAAGCGGAGATGCGCCCTGTCCTCGGGGTTGAACTGAGGAATGGGAAGTTCCCAAACCTTCTTGGTAATGTCGCGCGGGCCCCATAGCCCCCGAGCTTGCATGGGTTTTATTAAGGTATCAACGGTACGCGAGTTTAGTACTGCGACGAGATAATCGGCTTCCTTCTGGTTCTCAGTTTCGTACGTATAGGTTACGTCAGTGGCCACAAAACGCCGCAGCGCAACCTCCTGTTCACCTACTTTGTGCGACAGCGCCTTTGCCTTCAAGACAGCGGCGCACAAGAACGTTGCTGAGCGCGAGTAGAGCACAACGTAACTGGCCTTCGGATTCTGGTCGGTGAGCTTATTTCGGTAATTAAGCCAACTCAGAGCATCCGATTTCTTGGCCTTTTCCTTACGCCGCCTTGCCCAGGATGCCTGTGCACGCTCCAACCACTCAGGGAGCTTCAAGTAGCCTTTGGCGCGAGCTTGTTCTGCATTCAGGAGGCGATACCCTTGTGCCTCTTCGATCAAAGGAAGTACGACGGGGCGCAAATCGAGATGGCCGAAGGGCAGAAGATCGGTCGAGAGGAGAGAAGCGTAGAGGAACTCCGCCTCGATGGTTGCTTCGAGACGTACGTCTTTGTAGGGTTGCTTGGCCTCGGCCTGGGCGCGGGGATCGGTGGCGACCAGAGGCTGTGACACGTCCATGCCGAGCCCGGGGATGACCTTGAATTCAACGAACCAAAAACTGCGAGGGACGATGGTGGCGCCCTCCTTGAAGTGAGGCTGATAAAAGCTGCGCTGGCTGGAGATCTTCTTACGGCTTGTGCTTATAAAAGTGCGCTTGCCCTGCTGGACGACGTGGAAGTCTGTGGCTACTGATTTCAGGTCCCTTTTGGCCTCCTCAAGTGAGGCGTTCTTTCTTTTCAGCTGTCCAGTGAGGATTTCACCGGGCAGGGTTTTTGAGTCGTCACTCAGTACGTCGCCAAAGACCACCGCTGCCGGGACGTTGAATAACGGCGACACGCCTTCTAGGTCCCAAATCTGAGTCAGCGTCGCGTTTCCCATACCGTAAGATCGGCGGAACCGGTCGTGCTGATCGGCATTAAAGATACTTCGAGGAAGGACGAAACCGATCCTTCCGGAGCGTTTTAGGTAGAGGGTGGCGCAGCGCGCGAAAAAGAGCGTGCCCAACTCGAGGTGTGTGATGAGATGCCCCGCGCCCTCAAGCAACCCAAACTCCTTCACGATGAGATGCTTCAAATAATCCTGGTACTCACCCTTTTCGACAAACCGGAACGCGAGCCATGGGGGATTGCCAATGACAACGTCGAACCGTTTGGTCAGAAAAGTGGGCTTGTATTGGTTCTTCAGGATGTAGGCCCAGATGGTGTCTTCGGGTTTACGAATGAATTCATGCAGGAGGACTGCAAGGTCGAACAGCATCGCCACACTTGCGGGAGTCCGCGCAAGCTCAGGAGCTAACCGTCGCTCGTGGTCCTTGAAGGTCCGAGCGTCAAGCGATGGGGAGTCGCGATGCGCCTTCGCAAAACTGTCGGCGACGCGGACAGCGGCGTCAAGGGCGGCGGCGCTGGAAAGGACGGCATCGGGGATGAGCACTTCACGCTCGTTCAAGTAGACCCTCTCCGCAGGCTCGCCCCCATTGCCCATGAAAGGCTGCTTCGTCGGATGACGGATGGAGTTGGCTAGATAGACCTGAACGGAAACTGGTCCAGAGCGCTTTCTAAATAAGTCCCCCAATGCCAGGAGCACATTCATCTTCGACACGATGACAGCCAAGGGATGGATGTCAATTCCCACCACATCGCCAAGTATCCTCTCAAGGGTCTGCCGCGTGGCCGGCAAGTGCTTCTTCTTGTGCTGGATGGCCTGATAGAGGAAAGTGCCGGAACCACAGGCCGGATCGAGAACTGCGTCCTCCCCTGATTTGCTCAGAAGAGCTTCGCACATGCGCGCCGCGAGCCAATCGGGCGTGTAATACTCTCCGAGGTCGTGTCGGTCCTTCGGGTCCACGAGCGTCTGATAAAGTTCTTTCAACACGTCCTCCGACAATTCGCGCAGCCGGTAGGTGAAGAGCATGGTCGCCAAACGAGCGGTGATCTTCTGTGTACAGCTCACCACGGGCGCACGTGCCACCCACGAAAAGAAATCCTCTTCGAGGAAGTTCATGATGCGTTGTTTTTCGAAGAACGTTCCCTGCATGATCTCTTGTGTTTGGGCCTCTTCTGGAGCTTCCTGTACCCCTGTGATACGGACGTAGGCAATCAGTTTGGCCAGCGTGGCCAGGTACGTGTGGCGAACAAAGAGCTGTTCGTCGCCAACCGAGGTCCCGTAGGCAATGAGCAGGTACTTACGCCAATTCTCATAGATAACCTGGTAGTCGCGCTGCTTGTCAAGGCCCGCGATAGCCTCCAGCCAAAGGGACGACGCTGACCGGAACGCAGGACTAGACGGGCCAAAATCCTCAAGGAAGTTCTCGGTACGAGGCTCTCGCTTGTGCTCGCGCAGGAAGTAGCGGTCGAGCCAGAAGTAGAATTCATGTGGTTGTCTTTGATCGAGGTTGAATACTTCCACCTGCTCAAGTTGGATCTCCGCGCTTTCTGGCGTAACAGGTGGACTCGGACCCTCTTCCGGTGCAAAAACAACGAAGGAGATTCCGTCACTGGCTATGGGAATGAAGTAATAGTCCCTTGTCTCGACATTCTTCGCCAGGATCGCCATGTATCGCTGGAGTTGCCTTTTAGCCTGCTTCAGCCATCCTGCTGCCCCTCTTTCGAACTCGATCAATAGGTTGCCATAAAGGGCATCGGCTCTGCCTCGAAGAACACGGCACCTCTCCCCCTCGTGGGCCGAAATACTCGTCTCGAAACCGCCGAGGAAATCGCGGATGAGAGGGAAGTCCAGGTTTCCAAACAGTTCACTCAACAGGAGCGTGAATCGAGCCAACCGGGCGGGTTCACTATGGAGAGGCTTGACCTCTGCGAGGTATTTGCTGATGGATTCCTCGGCGCGCCCAAGTTGAGGGCGGGGCGCACGCGCGGGTTTTTCGCTGAGCCTACTCTTGGGCAGTCTTTTTCTTGCGGTCATGAAGGAAGCCATACGCCGCGCGACGAGCAATCTCTAGCGCCGCAGCCAGGCGGATAATTTTGGTATCTCCCATGCCTTTTATCTCGTAAAGCTCTTCGAGGGCATGGCCGCCGAATTTCTCGATCGATCCATACTTCTTCAGAATGTTCTCGGCAATCTTCTCGGCTGGATTGCCCCGAGTTCCGGGCGCGACAAGGATGGAAAGGAGTTCGACTTCGGTTAATGCTTCGGGGCCTAGTTCGGCCAGCTTCCCGCCCGCATGATCCCAGTTGTGGTCCCCATCCATGGTACCGCTAATGTATCCCAAATCCGGAAACCCAGCAAGAAGGGCAGGACAGTATGATCGAGCCGGCAATTGGTGCCGCCAGCCGCGGAAACGAACGGCTATCACGCCCCATCAGCGCTCGCGAACCCGGGGCAGAAGCTTTCAATCTAGGCCGTTGGCCTAGGCTGCGGTAGCTCTCCCCTGCAGGACTGGAAATGTACTTCTTGTGACCTCCGGTCTCATACAAGAGATGTGGCTGGGGACCAGGCCCACCGGAAAGGGCTGCTGATCTAACATTTCCCCTCACGCCGCCAACGGAAACTTGATCGGTCTTCGCTCGGTTTGAGAACGGTAGAGGGCGGTAAAGATTTCCACCGTCTTTCTTCCCTCTTCGCCCGTAATCAGCGGTTCACTTGAATCGATAATGGCCTTGAGAAAGTCAGCAATCTGAAGCTGGTGATAATACTCCATGGCATTAATGCTCTGGAAAAACTCTGCATCTTCCTTCTGCCACG
>Ga0326728_10024369_pt1 | contig 10973 bp, 7 predicted proteins | sample MB3enrmetagenome_FD_207602 | JGI IMG/M metagenome (GOLD analysis project Ga0326728, IMG submission 207602) | Lab enriched peat soil microbial communities from McLean, Ithaca, NY, United States - MB31MN | ecosystem: Environmental > Terrestrial > Soil > Wetlands > Peat | place: USA: New York...
GCGTTCCTTGCGGCGAACCTGTTTGACCTGCCTTTTGGCGTGGATGAACCCACATGGGAGAAAGGCATCGCGGACCTGTACCGTGCGGCGGAGCCCGGTGGGACCTTCTGCCACACGTTCTTCAAGGGCGTAGCCTCGCGATAGACCAGCCAACCGCTCCCTGAGAACGTGTGAAAGATTTACGGCCGCTGATGAACACCGATAAACGCGGATTGAAAATGAAGAACCTTATCGGCGTTCATCCGCGTTCATCGGCGGCTTGAATTGATTTTTTCAGCTTCTGACGGTCGAGCTGTGCGCCATAGGATTCTGGGCCGTTTGTTATAATCGGCTCCGGTAAGGAGAGTAGCTGTGTCTAATCCGACTTCCCGCAGGTTTTTTCTCGGCGCGGTAACGGCCGCCGCCGCAACGCGCGTTTGGGGCGCAAACGACAAAATCAACGTGGCCATCATAGGACTCGGCGGCCGCGGTTCGGGTCACGTGAGCACGTACCCGCGCCTCGCGGACGCGCGTGTCGCCGGTCTGTGCGACATCGACCAGGCAGCCCGGGAGAGGGCCCAGGCAACCCTCCAGAAAATCACCAGCGGTGAGAAGGTCAAGGCAGTCGAGGATATGCGTGAGTTGTTCGCCGACCCCGGCATCGACGCCGTTTCGATCGCCACGCCCAACCACTGGCACGCACTGGCGACCATCTGGGCGTGTCAGGCGGGCAAGGATGTTTACTCCGAAAAGCCGGCCTGCTACAACATCCATGAAGGCCTGCGGATGGTGCAGGTGGCCAGTGAAACCAAGCGCATCGTGCAGATCGGATCGCAGCACCGCAGCATCCCGTTCAAGATCAGGGCCATGCAGGCCATGCAAGGCGGCCTCATCGGTAAGATCTACATGGCCAAGGGGCTGTGCTTCAAGCGCCGCCGGTCGATCGGACACAAGGAGGACGGCCCGGTGCCGCCGGGCGTGAACTGGAACTTGTTCCTGGGGCCGGCGCCGCAGCGTCCGTTCAACGAATTGCGATTCAAGTACAACTGGCACTGGTTCTGGGACACCGGCAACGCGGATATCGGCAACCAGGGCGTGCACGAGATCGGCCTCTGCCGGTGGGCACTGGGCGACCCCGAGTGGCCCAAGAGCGCTTTCGCCAGCGGAGGCAAGTACGCTTATGACGACGATCAGGAGACGCCCAACACGCAGCTCGCCAGCTACGATTACGGCGGGCGCGAGATCGTGTTCGAGGTGCGCGGCATCCTGACCGGCGGCGAAGGCACGCCGGTGCGCCGTATGGGTGGCGGCCGCGGCGGGCGCGGAGGAGCCCCGGGCGGCCCTCCCGCGGGCGCTCCTCCGGCCGCACCCGCCGCCAACGCCAGCCCCGCCAGTGTTCCGGCCAACGTCACCGTCGGCAATCTTTTTTACGGAAGCGAGGGTTGGGCGTCAATGGACGACATGGGGTTCCAGGCGTACAAGGGCGAGAGCGGCGAGCTGGTGATGGAAGAGCGGCCCGAGCGAGGTCCGGGAAGCGACGGCACCAGCCTGCACATGGAAAACTTCCTGGCGGCCTGCCGCTCGCGCAACGTCAAAGATCTGCGCGACCCGATTTCCAACGCGCACTTCAGCGCCGGTCTGTGCCACCTGGCCAATATCAGCTACCGCACCGGGCACAAGCTCAATCTGGGGCCGGGCCCGCGTTTCACCGGCGACCCGGAAGCCGACAAGTTGATCACGCGCCCCTATCGCAAACCGTTCGTGGTGTGAGGCGGCGCCGATTGCCGGGCGCCTCTCTTAGCTGATCCACCTCGCCAGGCCGAAGGCGGCGGCCGATGCCAGCCCCCCGATGGTCACTGTCTGCAGGCCGCCGCGCAAAGCCGAAATGCCCGTCAGCCTGCCTTTGACGTAGCCGAAGACGAAGAGCGCCAGCAGCGTCACAACCACCGAAATGGAGAGCGCCGAGTAGAGTTGGCGGACGAACATGTACGGAGCCAGCGGCACCAGGCCGCCGAGGATGTAGGAAATCGCGATGGTCGCCGCGCTGTTGCGCGCGCGGCTGGGATCGGGCTCTTCGAGGCCCAGCTCGAAGCGCATCATGAAATCGACCCAGCGCTTCCGGTCGGCGCAGACGGCCTTGACCACCGGGGCGGCTTCCTGTTCCGACATGCCGTAGCCGCGGAAGACCTCGGCCACCTCCTCGATCTCTTTTTCGGGCACCTCGATGGTCTCGCGGATCTCGCGCTCACGCTCGGATTGATAGTGGTCCCGGTCCGTGCGCGCCGCCAGATAACCGCCCAGGCCCATGGCGATGGATCCGGCGGCAATCTCCGCCAGCCCGGCGATGACCACAATGCCGGTGGATGCAACCGCCCCGGAAAGTCCCGCGGCCAGGGCGAACGGAACCGTCAGGCCGTCCGACATCCCGATCACCACGTCCCGGACTGTGTCCGAGGCCTCAAAGTGTTGTTCAACGTGCGGTGTACTGGGCATAAGTCCAACATCATACCCTGTTATGAAACAACTGTGCCGACCGCTCTCTAACGTTCGCGGCTCTGAAAGCACATCCGGTGGAGCGGTCATCCGTAGTACTGGAATTGCCTCCAGAAGGCGGGCCAGGGTTGGCGAAGCTGGCGGCAAACGAAAAGATCGGGGTGACGCGTGGTCTCTTCGTTCTGGACCCCGTAGCGGTTGGTGACGTGGCCGGCCAACACGCAGGACTCGAAATTCCGTTCCAGGAAGTCCCGCGAGAATCCGGCCACGATCAGAGTCTGTGGCGGTGGATCGCCGTATCCGCGCAGCCAGTATGAGTTGACTCCGCTGATGGCCTTTGGCAGCCCAAGGGCAGGTCCATAGAGGTCAATGGCGCCGGCTTCGCCGTAGTTGCCCGCCAGGATGCCCACGTGCGCCCGCTCTTCAGCGGGTAAGGAAGCGTGGATACCGGCAATTGTGTCCACCAGCTCCGGCCAGCCGATTTCCTCGCGGAAGTCGTCGTTCACCCGGTTGGCTACCTTCCACCACGAGGAGTTCGCTGGGGCAATAGGCAGAAGCAACGCCATGGCGAGCACGCCGCCAACCGCCAGCGCGCCACAGGTGTAGCCGCGCACCAGGCGGGCCCAGCCGGCGGTCAGCGAGGCGACCACCCTTTCTTCCAGAACGGCTCCCGCCGCCAGCAGCATGGGATAGGCCGGCGCCATGTAATAGCCCCGGCCCTTGGCGATGAAGAAGAGTACCAGGGGGACGGCGTACATCCAGCCGATCAGGCGATACCGCTTCCCATCCGGCGCAAAGAAGAAGTAGAAGAGACCCGCGACCCACAACAGAACTGTGAAAGGGTTAGCCGCTACAAGAGGCTGCTCAATCAGGAAATTCTGCGTGCGGCCGATGCGGATGTCGCGCGCGTGGATATGGCTCAGGAAGTCCAGGGAGATGAAACCATGCTGAACCTGCCAGATGACGTTGGGGAGAAAGATGGCGAGCGAGAGCGCCACGCCGCACCACAGCCATGGGCTTCTTAGGTAGCGTCGCACCGGGGTGAGCAGAACGCCGGCAAGCACGCCGGCAACCAGGAAGACCATGGTGTACTTGGTCATCATTCCGAGACCGATCACCGCGCCTGCCGCCAGCCACCAGCGGGGATCTTCGGATTTGAGCAAGCGGATGATCAGGTAGGCGACGGCCACCCACCAGAGATAATCGAACGAGACGTATTGGAATAACGCGCCGGCGACAAGCGACACGGGCGCGACGGCAACCGCCAGGGCGGCGACCATTTGTGCCGCGCGCCCGCCCCCCAATCGGCGGGCCATCAGACCGGTCAACACCAGCGCCACGCCTTGAGCCAGGGCCGCGAAGAACCGCACACCAGCGAGCGATGGCCCGAACAGCTCCAGCGCCACGCGCGCGATAAACGGCGTCACGGGCGGATAGGCTACGTAGCCCCAGGCCAGGTAGCGGGCGTCGTCGAGCGTGGCCAGCTCATCGCGGTGGAATCCGTACTGGCCGTTGGTGAGCGTATGCAGGAGCACGGCGGCCAGCGCCAGCACGACCAGAATCGCAAAATCGGCATCCTGCCAGAGTCGGGAGGGTCTCATGACGGGCCAGCGCCGCCGCGGGTGTGCGATCGGCGTTAGTTCTCGGTCGGGGTTTTCTCTATGTGGTCGATGACCAGTTGCTCCACCGTGGCCTTGCGCGATTCCAGTTTCAATCCCATGGATTGCACCGCCTGGACAAGCGATGAGGATCCGCCTGGATCGGATGCCGCGTTGGCCGGCATGGCCGCTGCGCCTGCCTCTGCAGGCAGATTCGGCACGGCCATCCCCTGAGCTCGCGCCATGTTCATGAGGTCCTCCAGCGAGAAGCTGATGGCCACCTGGTAGTTCCCTGTAAGGCCGGTCATGTCTTTCACCTGCTGGCCGCTGCCGGTGGCCTGCGAGAGTGAGGTCAGCATATCGGCGAATCCACCCATGGTCACCTGGCTGGCTTCGATCTTCATCGACTTGGTGGCCGGGTCCACGCTGTAGCTTACGGTGCCCTTGGCCCCCATATTCATGGTGGCGCTGCCGTTCTTGCTGTTGACTGTCAGGTGTATGGGTCCATCGGGGCCGTCCATTTTGGTCTCGCCGGGCGCGAGCGGCGCATCCGGGTCGATTGGCTTGGGAGCCTCGGGAGATTCCTTCAGCTTCAGCCCCCCCTTGCCAACTACCAGGGCGAGGACCGGGCCCTCCTTGCTCTCGCGATGCAGCGCCAGTTTGAACCGGTCTTCCAGCAGCGCCTGCAGCATCTTGGGAACGTCGTCCTTGGAAGCTCCGTCGGGCAATTTCGCAATAATGTCGAAGCGCTGGCTGGCGAGCCAGGCCGGGCCGGTGATTTGATAGGGTTTCACCTTGTACGCGATGGCGATCAAATCCTGGAGCGCCACGTAGATATACTCGGCTCTCGCCGCATCCACCCGCGGGCCGATCCTGGGCATCTCTCCGTTCCGGATTCCCGCCGTCAGCTTCGCCATGTCCAGCGGCGCCGCCGGCTTTACGGATGCCACTTCGAAGGTGGGCGCCGTCTGGGCAGGCGCGACAGCAGCCGCCCAGGCCAGACACGCAACAACCGTAAACCGTCGCAGGAGCTTGCGCATATGGTTTCCTGTATCCGACTTGATCATGTTCGTCACTCCCCGTTCATTTCCGCCTGTTAGTTCGCAATATTAACCATAACATCGCTCGCACCCTCGGGATTTCCTGGCGTGGTGACTACGGACTGCGCGATATCACCCAGGAACGCGGCTGAACCTCCTCCAACTCCTTGATAACATTAGGCGGTTCTTTGGAAGGCGAGGTGCACCATTATACTGGTTTAAGACTCCATATTCCGAATGTGGTCGAGGCGTGAAACGGGGCTGCGTTCGGACCAAAGGCGGATACCGAAGAACATGCAGGCAACTAAGCCCTCTCGCAAGAAAGTGAACCAGAGGACCCAGCCTCTGAGCGTATTTTTTTCACCCAAGAGCGTCGCTGTGGTCGGCGCCACGGAGACTCAAAACAGCGTTGGCCGGACGTTGCTCTGGAACCTGGTCACCAGCCCGTTTGGCGGTACAGTGTACCCGGTCAATCCCAAGCGGCCCAGCGTTTTGGGTGTGAAAGCTTACAAATCTATCACGGAGATTCCGGAACAGGTGGATCTGGCGGTGATTGTCACTCCGCCTCCATCGGTGCCGGGGCTCATCCGCGAGTGCGGAGAAAACGGCGTCCGCGCCGCGATTGTCATTTCGGCCGGATTCAAAGAGATTGGGGCCGAAGGCGCGGCCCTCGAGCGGCGCGTCCTGGAAGAGGCGCAGGCGGGCAAAGTGCGGGTGATCGGCCCCAATTGCCTGGGCGTGATGGCCCCGCTTACGGGCATGAACGCCACCTTCGCCACCACCATCGCGCGGCCGGGTTCGGTGGGGTTCATCAGCCAGAGCGGCGCGCTTTGCACCGCGGTCCTGGACTGGAGCCTCAAGGAAATGGTGGGCTTCAGCGCGTTTGTCTCGATCGGATCGATGGTGGACGTGGGCTGGGGCGACCTGATCTACCACCTGGGCAACGACCCCAAGACCCGCTCCATCGTCATCTACATGGAAACCATTGGCAATGCGCGGGCTTTCCTCTCGGCCGCGCGGGAAGTGGCGCTGAACAAGCCCATCATCGTCATCAAGCCCGGCCGCACGGCTGCCGCCGCCAAGGCCGCCGCCTCGCACACCGGGTCGCTCACGGGCAGCGATGAAGTGCTGGAAGCCGCCTTCCGCCGCAGCGGCGTGCTGCGGGTCAACAATGTCTCCGACCTCTTCCACATGGCCGAAGTTCTCTCCAAACAGCCCAGCCCCAAGGGGCCGCGCCTGACTATCGTCACCAACGCCGGAGGCCCGGGCGTGCTGGCCACCGACGCCCTGATCACCGGCGGCGGCGAGCTGGCCGAGCTGACGCCCGAAACCATGGAAGCCTACAACGCCGTGCTGCCGGCCACGTGGAGCCACAACAACCCCGTCGATATCATCGGCGACGCTTCCCCCGAGCGTTATGCCAAAGCCCTGGAGATTGCCGGCAAAGACCCCAACAGCGACGGCATGCTGGTGATCCTCACCCCCCAGGCCATGACCGATCCCACCCAGATCGCCGAGCAGCTCAAGCCGCTGGCCAAGCAGGAAGGCAAGCCACTGCTGGCAAGCTGGATGGGCGGCGTGGATGTGGCGGCCGGGGAGGAAATCCTCAACCGCGCCAACATTCCCACCTTCGCGTACCCCGATACCGCCGCGCGCGCCTTCAACTACATGTGGCAATACAGTTACAACCTGAGGGCCCTGTACGAAACGCCGGCCATGCCGGAGGATTCCGCCGATTGGACTCCCGACCGCAAGCTGACCGGTGAAATCATCCAGAAGACGCGCGGCGAGGGGCGCACCATCCTGACGGAGTTCGAATCCAAGAACGTGCTAAGTGCATACGGGATTCCCACCGTCAAGACCATCATCGCGGCCGACGCCGACGCCGCGGTGAAGGCCGCCGGCGAAATTGGCTACCCGGTAGTGCTCAAGATATACTCCGAAACCATCACGCACAAGACGGATGTAGGCGGCGTGCAGTTGAACCTGGGCAGCGCGGAGGCCGTCGAGCGCGCCTTCCGCGCCATCCAGACCTCCGTCACCGCCAAAGCCGGCGCGCAGCATTTCCAAGGCGTGACGGTGCAGCCCATGATCAAGCTGAAGGACGGCTACGAGCTGATTATCGGCTCGAGCCTCGATCCGCAGTTCGGGCCGGTGCTTTTGTTCGGCACAGGCGGCCAGCTCGTGGAAGTGTTCAAGGACCGCGCTCTGGCGCTGCCGCCGCTGAATACCACGCTGGCGCGCCGCATGATGGAACACACCAAAATCTACACGGCGCTGAAGGGGGTGCGCGGCCGGAGGCCGGTGGACCTGTCGGCGCTGGAAGTGCTGATGGTGCGGTTCAGCGCGCTGGTGGCCGAGCAACGCTGGATCAAGGAAATCGACATCAACCCGCTGCTGGCGTCTCCCGACGGGCTGATCGCGCTGGATGCGCGCGTGGTGGTGTACGGCCCCGAGGTGTCTCAAGACGAGATTCCGAGGACCGCCATCCGCGCCTATCCCGCCCGCTACGTGTCGCCCTGGACCATGAAGGACGGCACCGCGGTGACCATCCGTCCCATCCGACCGGAGGATGAGCCGGCCATGGCGCGGTTCCACGAAACGCTCTCCGAGCGCAGCGTGTATCTGCGCTATTTCCATCTCATGAACCTGGAGCAGCGCATCACCCACGAACGCCTGACGCGCATATGCTTCATCGACTACGATCGCGAAATGGCGCTGGTGGCGGAGCGCCGCAACCCCGAGACCGGCGAGTCCGAAATCCTGGGAGTGGGCCGCATGAGCAAGATCCACGGCACCACCGAAGGGGAAGTCGCCGTGCTGGTGAGCGACCAGTACCAGGGCCGCGGGCTGGGCAAGGAGCTGCTGGCCCGGCTGCTCATCATCGGCGCCAATGAGAAGCTGACCAGGCTGGTAGCCGATATTCTGCCCGACAATCGCGACGTGCTGCGGATCTGCGAAAAGCTCGGGTTCTCACTGAAGCACTCGCCGGACGATCAAGTGGTCCACGCCGAATTCAAGCTGTAGCGCTCGCCTGCTATCATGGAATCGCATGTCCAATGGCGTTCCCACAGTGGTCATTGTGGGCAGGCCCAATGTAGGAAAGTCCACCCTTTTTAACCGCATCACGGGACAGCGGCGCGCCATCGTCGGCGACGAGCCGGGGATCACGCGCGACCGCATGCATGGGTTTGCCGAGCACCACGGCATCCGCTTTGAGGCGATCGACACCGGCGGCATCGTGGTCCATGACCAGGAGTACATACCGGCGCAGATCCTCCGCCAGGCCGAGGTGGCGCTCCGCCAGGCCTCTCACATCATCTTCCTGGTGGACGGCCGGGGCGAAATCACGGGCGCCGACCGCGACCTGGCCCAGATGCTCCAGCGCCTCGGCAAGCCGGTCACCCTGGCGGTCAATAAAATCGATACAGCCGAGCGCGACAGCCTGGCGCATGAGTTTTACGGCCTGGGAATCGCGGATGTGTACCCCGTGTCGTCGGAGCACGGCATGGGCATCGACGCGCTGCTCGACCATGTCACCGCCGGCTTCCCCGCGGCCAGTGAGGAGGCTGAGCCAGCCGAAGAGGGCATCAAGGTGGCCATCATCGGGCGTCCCAACGTGGGCAAATCGACGCTGCTGAACGCCCTCACCGGCCAGGAGCGCGCCATCGTTTCGCCTGTCCCCGGCACCACCCGCGACGCCGTAGATGAGAAGGTGACGCACGATGGCACGGAGTACGTGTTCATCGATACGGCCGGCATCCGCCGCAAGGGCAAGACCAGGCTCATGGCCGAGAAGATGAGCGTAGTGATGGCCCGGCGGCACATCCGCATGGCGCACGTGGTGCTGCTGGTGCTGGATGCGACCGAGGGCGTGGTGGGGCTCGACTCCACCATCGCCGGATATGCGCACGAGGGCGGCCGCGCGCTGATTATCTGCGTCAACAAGTGGGACCAGATGAAGGGGCAGGGGGGCCAAAAGAAGCGCGAGTTCGAGCGCGCGGTCCGCGACCAGTTCAAGTTCCTGGATTACGCGCCGGTGGTGTTCCTCTCGGCCCAGACCGGCGCGGGCGTGGCGCCGCTATTCAAGCTGATCCGCGAGGTATACGAATCGGCTTCGCGGCGCATCTCCACCGGCGAATTGAACCGCTTTCTGGAGAATCTGCGCTTCGAAGAGCGCAAGATCTTTTACATTACGCAGCACTCCATCCGGCCGCCCGCGTTCGTGGTGTTCACCGATCGCGGCGGGCCGCTGCACTTCTCGCACCAGCGCTACCTGATCAACCAGCTCCGGCGGCGATTCGGTTTTCGCGGCACCCCCATCTCGCTGGAGACGCGGGCCAAGGGCGGGTCGCGGCGGGGGTAAACGCTCCCTAACCCGGCATAGCCGGAACCAAACAGGGACAGGAACAGGGTACCATTCATCCGAGGCAAAGGATGGGGCTGGTTCTGTTGACGGAGCGTCACGCCCAGAAGATCGCTGGCGTGTTGTCATGCTATGACCGGGTAATCGACGAAGCCGAATATGCCACCGACCTCGTGTTTCGCCGCCAAGCCGACCTGCAAGCCATCTACGGGAATCTGATTCGGCTACAACGTGCGGTGCTCGGCAAACAGATTGTGGCGCTGGGCCTCAAACTGAAGGAACTCGTTATCATTCCGGAATTTGCTGCCGCCCCCTGCCGCTAAAAATTCTGCCAATTCCGGCAAGAACCTAGCTACGTAGGTACGGAAGGCCGCGGCTCGGTACGAGGCCTCATTCCGAGTCGCGACCGTTAGGGAGCGGAACGCGCTGTTGTATACAACCCCATGCGCTCTTTCACCAGCCGTACCGTGCTGTTGGCGATGGGGGCCACGCGTTCGGCGCCCTCGCGCACAACGCCGTCCAGGTAACCGGGATCGGAAACGATCTGCTGGTAGCGCTGCTGGAAAGGCTCGACGTGAGAGATCACCATATCGGCCACCTGCTTCTTCAAATCGCCGTAGCGCATGCCGTTGAAGCGCTGCTTCATGTCGTCGTCGGCGGCGCCGGAGAAGGCCTGGTAGATGGCCAGCAGGTTGAGGATGCCGGGGCCGGCGGTCTCGTAGTCCACGGCCGGCCTGGAGTCGGTGGTGGCGCGCATGATGATCTTGCGAATCTTGTCGGGCGGATCGAGCAGCGCCACCGCATGGTTGGCGCCGGTTTCCGACTTGCTCATTTTTTGCGTGGGATCGTCCAGCCCCATGATGCGCGCGCCCACGGCGGGCAGGCTGGTTCCGGGAACCACGAAGGTTTCGCCGTAGAGCGAGTTGAAGCGCTGCGCCACGTCGCGGGTGAGCTCCAGGTGCTGCGCCTGGTCCTCGCCGACGGGAACGATGCCGGCTTGGTACAGCAGGATATCGGCGGCCATCAGGACGGGGTATTGCAGTATGCCGTCGCCCACGGATTCCTGCTTGGCGGCCTTGGCTTTGTACTGGGTCATGCGCTCCAGCCAGCCGACCGGTGTGACGCAGGTGAGCATCCAGGCCAGCTCGGCGTGCGCCGGCACCGAGGACTGCACCATGATGGAGCAGACTTGGGGATCGATGCCCGCCGCCAGGTAGAGCGCGGCGATCTCCCGGATCTTGGCGCGAAGCTCGGCGGGGTCCTGGTAAAGCGTGACGGCGTGCAGGTCGACGATGCAGAAAATGCACTCGTAATCGTGCTGGATTCGCACCCAGTTCTTGAGCGCCCCCAGATAATTTCCGATGTGCAGGTTTCCGGACGGCTGCATGCCGGAAAAGACTCGTGTTTTCATGGTAAGGGAATGGGAGTAAATCCTATCGTAAGCAATTTTGAAGCCACCGTGGAAAAGTTGGTCTACGGCGGCGACGGCCTGGCTCG
>Ga0326728_10024370_pt1 | contig 10973 bp, 7 predicted proteins | sample MB3enrmetagenome_FD_207602 | JGI IMG/M metagenome (GOLD analysis project Ga0326728, IMG submission 207602) | Lab enriched peat soil microbial communities from McLean, Ithaca, NY, United States - MB31MN | ecosystem: Environmental > Terrestrial > Soil > Wetlands > Peat | place: USA: New York...
CCGTCGATCACTACGATCAGGCCGCCGGGCGCCTCTTCCACGCGCGCATCGAAACTGCGGCCGTCCATGAGAATCGAGTAGACGCCGGGCTCGGGCGTCTCCACGTGCGCGGCCGACTCGGGACCCTCGCCGAAACGAAACCGGCAATCCGGACCGCGCTCCAACAGTTCGATTCGATTCTCCGCGCCGTCGATGGTCACGTCCAGCTTCATCGCAGCAGACCGTCCCTTCCGGCCGCCAGCCATGCGCTCACGCCCGCCGGCCGATCGGACGGTGCAGCCGCGCGCGCCGACGCGTGCAGCACCGCGGCCAGCGCGGCCACCGCCTGGAGCTCCGCCGGCGCCTCGCACGGCACGTGGCGCGCGAAGAATTCATCGATGAACCCGGTGTGCAACCGGCCCGCGGCGAAGTCCGCGTCCTCCAGGATCTGGCGGAAGAACCCGATATTGGTGCGGATGCCGCCCACGTCGTACTCGCGCAGCGCGCGAATCATGCGGGCGATCGCCTCGTCGCGGGTCGAGGCCCACACCGCCAGCTTGGCCAGCAGCGGGTCGTACTCCATGGGCACCGTCCAGCCGTCGTAGACGCAGCCGTCCAGGCGAATTCCGGGACCCATCGGGCGCGTCAGGCGGGTGAGCTTTCCGGGGTACGGAAGAAAGTTGTTATACGGGTCCTCGGCATAAATGCGGCACTCGATGGAGGAACCGCGCCACGAAACCTCCTCCTGGCGGAACGGCAGGCGCGCTCCGGCGGCGATCTCCACCTGCAACCTCACCAGGTCGAGGCCGGTGACCAGTTCCGTTACCGGGTGCTCCACCTGCAATCGCGTGTTCATTTCCAGGAAGTAGAAGCGGCGGTCCGGGTCCACCAGAAACTCCACCGTGCCGGCGTTGTAGTAGCCCGCGGCGCGCGCCGCGCGGATGGCGGCCTCGCCCATGGCCTGGCGCATCTCCGGGTGCCCTTCGACCAGCGGCGACGGGCACTCTTCCACCACCTTCTGATGCCGCCGCTGAATGGAGCACTCGCGCTCGCCAAGGTGGACCATGTTTCCATGGCGGTCGCCCATGAGCTGGATTTCGATGTGCCGGGGCCGCTCGATGAGCTTCTCCATGTACACCTCGGAGTCGCGGAAGGACCGCTCGGCTTCGCTGGAAGCGTCGCGCAGGGCCGCTTCCAGCTCGCCTTCGCGATCGACGCGGCGCATGCCCTTGCCGCCGCCGCCGGCCACGGCTTTCAGGAGGACAGGATAGCCGTGGACGCGGCCGAATTCGCGGGCATCTTCAAGCGTGACGGCGCGATCCGTCCCGGGCACCACCGGCGTCCCGGCGGCGATGGCCGTCCGGCGCGCGGCCGTCTTCGAACCCATCGCCCGGATGGATTCGGCCGAGGGACCGATAAAGACCATGCCGGCATCTTCGCAGGCCGCCGCGAAATCGGCGTTCTCGCTGAGGAAGCCGTACCCCGGATGAATTGCCTCGGCCCCGTGCTTGCGGGCCGCGTCGAGGATGCGGTCGATGCGCAGGTAACTCTCGGCGGAAGGCGAGGGTCCCACGTGCTCGGCCTCGTCCGCCATGCGGACGTGCAGCGAGGTGCGGTCGGCGTCCGAATACACGGCCACCGTGGCGATTCCCATTTCGCGCAGCGTGCGCATCACCCGAACGGCGATTTCCCCCCGGTTGGCGATCAGCACCTTACGGAACATGCTGGGAATTGTATCAGTCCCGCAGCCCCGCCGCTTTTGCCGCCCGCCACTGGTCCGTACCCTCCGGCCACGCCGTGAGATAAAGTATGAGGCACGAACTTAATGAGGCTCCTATGACTTTACCTGGAATTCGCACCATTTCCTGTTTCCTGCTGGCGCTTTGCGCGTCCGCTCAAACCGCACCTTGGACTACCCCCCTCCGCGGGTCCTGGGTGCAGACCGGACCTGCGGCCACGGGCGACGTCACACTGGCGGCAAAAGACAGCGCCAGCGAGATCGTCGTGGGCGACGGCGAGAACGCCGCGGTGCACCAGGCCGCCGAGTTCCTGGCAGGCGATATCGAGAAGATCAGCGGGTACCGGCCTCCCGTGGTGAAGACGCCGGGCGGCGATCGCGTCGCTATCCGGCTCGTGACACTGGGCCACGGAGACGTGCCGGCCACCGTCGATACCGCCGCCATGCAGGGTCAATGGGAGAGCTACCGGATCGTTACCGCCGGCCGCACGGTGTGGCTGGTCGGCTCCAACCCGCGCGGTACGGCGTTTGCCGCCTACACCCTGTCCGAGCGGCTGGGTATCGATCCGCTGTACATCTGGACCGGGTACGCGCCCGAGCGCCGCGACCCGCTGGTGCTGAAGCGCACCAACTTCGCGCAGGGTCCCCCGGCCTTCCGCTATCGCGGCTTTTTCCACGACGACGAGGACCTGCTGCCGCGGCCTTTCGACGCCAACGGGTACCCATTGCTGACCGGTGACGTCCCCCTGGTTTGGTACCAGAGGTTCTTCGAGACCGCCCTGCGCCTGCGGATGAACATGGTGGCTCCCTACACCCGCGTGCACCGGCGCTACGAGGTGCAGAAGCTGGCCAGCGACTGGGGCCTCTATTACACCTCGCACCACTACGACATCCTCGTTTCCAATCCCTTCGGGTTGGTGCGGTTCAACCTGGCCGCCGAGCGCGGCATCCGGCCGGAGTGGAACTGGTTCACCAACCGCGAAGGCGTGCTCACGTTCTGGCGCGGCGGCGTGATGGAGAACCGGGACCTGGACGTGATCTGGCCCGTCGGCATGCGTGGCACCGAAGACCGCCCGTTCACCTTCCCTCCGGGAACCACCGACGACCAGAAGGCGCAAACCTTCCGCGACGTGATCGGCCAGCAGGTCGCCATGGTGAAAGATCTGATCCCGAAAGACAAGACTCCGCTCTTCCACTTCACCATGTATTCCGAGATGCTGCCCGAGTACCAGCGCAATCCCGCGGCGTTCGACCTGCCTTCCGATGTCATCGTAGTATGGCCGGACGACAACGACGGCCACATGCGCGCCTTGCCGTCGGGGTTGGGGAAATGGAAGCACGGCGTCTACTACCACCTGGCTTACTTGGGCGGCAGACTGACCAAGCAGCTCACTCATACCGTGGCGCCTTCGACGGTTGCCGGGGAGTTCGATAAGATCGTGAAGTCCGGCGCCACCGAGTACATGCTGGTCAACATGTCGGAAGTGCGCGATTACGTCATGTGCGGGCGCATGCTCGCCGACATCACCTGGGACGCCCCGGCGATCTATGCCACGCCCAATCCGGCCGGGCGGTACACGGCCTGGTGGTCGCGCGAATATTTCGGGGCGAGCGCGGCGCCGGCCGTCGAAGCCACGTATAACCAGTACTTCGCCTTGCTCGACACTCCCGACAAACTTTGGCAGGCGCCGGATGCCATTCAGGAATTGATCGGCCGGCTGTATCGCAAGGTGGCTGGCGAAACCTATCCGCCCGTCGACGCCGCCATGATCGCCCAGCTCCAGTCGCGCAGCCTGCAGTTGGATAACGCACTGGCGGCGGAGGAGCTGGCGGAGGCCGGAATGTCGCTTTCGCAACAGCGGTTCTTGTCCATAGACGTGGCCCTCGGCCTGCAAACGGCCCAGCGGCAGACCCAGGCGGCGCTCAAGTTGGAGGAGGCCCTGCGCGCGACGGACGCGGCGCGCATGTGGCGGCTCACCAGGGAGGCCCGTGCGCCGCTGGAGCAACTGGAGGCGGAATTCGCCCGGGGCGAGTATGCGCCATTCGAGCGCTGGTACCACGAAACCTGGATACGCTCCGCTCGCAGCCCCAACAACCCCCATCGCCCTTACAACCAACTCCGCGACTTCATCGGGTGCGAGGGGCACGGGAGCCTGCCGCGCTAGGAGGGTAGCGCCGGCGGTCTGGCGCCGGCGGTCTTGCCGCCGGTCACCTGCCCCAATTGGTAGAATCGAGTAGTCTTTCTGATATGACGCTCGACTCAATTCAAGGTTCGCTGAGGGAGCGAGGCGTCCGCTTGACGCGCCAGCGCCAGATCCTGCTGGAGCTTATCGACAAGACCGGACAGCATCTCGACGCCGAGCGCCTCTACCAGTTGGCCAAAGAGAAAGACCCGAAACTGAACCGCGTGACGGTCTACCGCACGCTGAAGATGTTGAAGACCGGCGGGCTGGTGGACGAACTGGACCTCATGCACTATGTGGGGGACCAGCACTATTACGAAACCCGCCTGAAGCAGGAACACGCCCACGTCATCTGCCTGCGGTGCGGCAAGGTGGAGGAGTTCTTCGGCGAACCGCTGCAGCGCCTGCGCAAACAGATCGAAAGCCATTTCGGTTTTCAGGTGTTGCTGGCGCGAACCGAAGTGGGCGGCTATTGCGCGCACTGTCAGACTCTGCGGGCGCGCGAAGTGGAAGAGCTGCGCAACCAGCCGGTGGAACCGGCCAAACCGGCTTCCGGCCGGCCCCCATCCGGAACCCGGCGCGCACGCTCCGAGCGCGCTTAAATGGAACCCAAAGCCGCTGTTGCGCCCGGACCGGGACAAGGACCGGGCCCCGCGCCCGCATCGCTGGTGGTGATCGACCCCAACCGCCACCGCACCCGGGTTCCCATCGATCCGCTTCCCTTCCTGATCGGCCGCCAGGCCGACAACCACCTGGTAATCCGCGACAGCCGCGTCTCGCGCGTCCACGCGCGCATCGTCAACGTTGGCGACCACCTCGTGGTGGAAGATTGCGGCAGCACCCACGGCACCTTCGTCAACGGCCAGCGCGTCACCCGGCATAAGCTCGAAAACTCCGACAAAATCGAATTTGGCGCCGAAGACTCCTATCAACTGGTTTTCGCCCTGGACGGCGAAGAGCTGAAGCGTCTTCTGGAACAAGTGAGCGCCGGGGATTCGGGCGCGCATCCTCAGGTCCTCGGGAGCAACCTGGCCAAGTTGCGCGCCGTGCTGGACTTGGCCCGCACGGTTCAGAGTTCCTTCTCGGTCGACGATGTGCTGGCCTCGGTGGTGGACACGGCCTTGGCCATCACCGGCGCCGAACGCGGGTTCCTCCTCCTGCGCCGCGGCGAGGCGCTGGAGACGCGCGTGGCCCGCCACAAGCACGGCCACAAGCTGCAGGAGAGCGATCTGCGCGTTCCCCGCGAAGTCATCCACCGCGCCCTGCGCCACCGCCGCGAATTGCTTTCCATGAATTTCGACCCGCTGGAGGCCGGCCAGACCAAGCCGCAGAACAGCATCTCCGACCTCGACCTGCGCAGCGTCATCTGCGTCCCGCTGGTGCGCATTCGCACCGGGTTGGGAGAGGCCACCAGCGTGCTTTCCACCGCCGACGAAACCGTGGGCGTCCTCTACATGGACTCGCGCGTGGCCGCCGCGGACCTGGCCGGCGGCAATCGCGAACTGTTGCAGGCCCTGGCCATCGAAGCCTCCACCGTGCTGGAAAACGCCCGCCTGCTGGAAGAAGAGCGCGCCAAGCGCCTGATGGAGGAAGAACTGCAACTTGCCCGTACCATTCAGCAGAGCCTCCTGCCCCGCTCGTTGCCCACCCAAGGCTGGCTGCGCGTCGCCGGAAGCAGCGTGGCCTCGCACGAAGTGGGCGGCGACTATTTCGACGTCACCGAGGTGAACGGCCATTGCTGGTCGGTGGTGGTGGCGGACGTCTCCGGAAAGGGAGTCAGTTCCGCGTTATTGGCATCCCTGCTGCAGGGCGCGCTCATCACCGCCACCGACCATGCCGCCATTCTGGGGCGCCGCATGGAAGGGCTGAACCGTTTCCTCAACAATCGCACCTCCGGCGAGAAATACGCCACCGTTTTCTACTGCCTGGTGGAAAGCGACGGGACGCTCAACTACGTGAACGCCGCCCATTGCCCTCCCATGCTGGTGCGCGATGGCGGGATCGCGGGCGAACTGGAGGCCACCGGCATGCCGGTCGGGCTGCTGGAGGAAGCCACGTTCGAGGTTGCCGGCCGGCGGTTGCTGCCCGGCGACAAGATCGCGATCTACTCCGACGGCGTGACCGAAGCGCAGAACACCCAAGGCGAGTTCTTCGGCAAAAAACGCTTGCGCGAAATTGTGACTCGCCACGCGCCGGAATCCTGCGCCGCCATCCACGACGCGATTCAGGGCGCCGTGAGCGCCTTTGCAGAAGGCGCCCGCCAGTCCGACGACATCACCGTGGTGGTGCTGGAGTACAGCGGCCCGCCTCGCGCCGAATGATGATATCCGCGGCGCGCTTGCGAGGAGAAGTGTGCCTCCCACGGAACCGCGACTGTTAAGGAGCGGCCCGAGCGGCGGGGGTAAACCGCCGCCATTGGCAACTCGCTCGCGCGAGCGGCGGTCAGCTCACCGCGCAGGAAGATCGGGACCGTTGGTTTGGCATTTCGCGCACCCGGGCCGCTCCTTGACAGTCGCGGTTCCGTGGGAGGTCCCGCCGTGGAGGTGCGCGGCCGAGAAGCGATACCGATCTGGATGCCTGGTCGGTCTGTAAGTGCGGGGCGCGCTACGGCTTGTTCGACTGGCGTGTACTTCGACGGTTCCCGCACTTCCAAGACGGACACCCCGCCTGATGGCGCAAATCGAAGCGAGCGAGCAATATCGAAGAGGAGGCGCTGTGTCCCATATCGACCGCCGCGAGTTGCACACCCTGGTGGACAACATCCCCTAGAGCGATGCGCCGGCCGTACGCAAGATTCTGCGCGCGCTGGCGGATCCAGTGGAACTGGCGATCCTGAACGCGCCGGTGGATGATGAGCCGGAGACGGACGAAGAGAGAGACTCGGTGGCGTCGTCTCTGGCCGATGCATCTCACTCGCAATGAAGCTCCCGGACTGAACCTCTCGGAGCGAGACTCTAGTGCAGATTCCAGAAACGGACTTCGGGCTGAACGCCAGAAAAGCCGGATGAAAATCGTGTGGACTCGATCTATTTACGAAACCGCTTCCGAATCGCCTGTTTCGTAGAGCGCCACGCCGAACCGAACCTTCCCGTCTGATCATACAGTCTCAGCGATTCCGTGAACACCTGCGCCAATCTCGTTTGGTGAGCTTCCACGAACCACTCTTGCAGTTGGTGCTTTTCATTCAGCCGGTTTTGGTCGCCGCTGGGGTTGCTTCCTAGCCTCTCGTTCAATTGGTAGAGTTCATTCGCTTTCTGAGATATTTCCTGAATGAAGTCCTGAACCGGACGCTCGAAGAGGAACACGGCCTGATGCGTTTCGCGACCGAATCTGATTAGGGCCGGAAACTCCACCCGGAACATCTCTATCACACTACGCATGAACTCCCTGACAGTCATGTAAACGGTGAGGCGCTTTTCAAACATCGCTTGTTTCAGATGCCGCCGCTGAAGCCGAGATTGCCACAAAGCGTTCCCGATGGCGATTGCCAAGGCAACTGGAACGCCCAATGCAGCAAGCACCTGCGTCCAACTCGGTTGCTGCGATCCGAAGTTGATCACAACGTCCATAGACAACGTCCTTTCACCTGCCTAGAGCAGAGATTGCGGGTCAAAACGCCTCCCTTCCCCGGCAAAGATCGGCAGCGTGCCTGAATGCGTCCACAACCCGTTTTGTAATTTCTTCGTCGGTGAAGGCCATGAAGGCGGCACCCACAGTCTCACTCCTCGTGTCGTGGTTTGCATTCTCATCAGTTTCGCCGACTCCAACGATGAGCGTCCACGTCTCCTCCAGGATGACGTTTGACTTCGTTTTGAGGACAACGCTCCACCGATCAGGAACTCCGGGGGCTTTGAACAAATCAGCGGGTGTCAATATGGATACATCGGAGAGTGCTCCGAGTGGGACGGTGTAGCGTGTCGTGTGCACCTCTCGCAACTCACGGTACTTCTCCCAGACCCACACCTCCGAGTCATCAAAGCTGACAGTGCAAGACTCAAAACGCCTTGGAACTGTCCGTTCTGTGATCTCTTTTGTTCGTCCCATGCTCTGTAAGAGTGGGTTAGAAGCAACTGAAAGAACATAGTGGGCTGCAGCTAGGGGAACCTTCTCTCTTAGCCAGTCAAGTGTCTCCTTAAGTGATGGGCCGGTGGTTTTCCGAACCGTCGTACCAACAAGGCGTTGTCGCATCTGTTCCAGTGTCCATTGATCGTGGAGGTTGTTGAGTAACCCACGTACATAATTAATCGGAACCGCGAAGTTTAGACCTTCTGCGGAGCGCACTTTGAAGGAAACGACGCCAACAGCTTGTCCCTTACTGTTTACAAGCGCACCACCGCTGTTTCCCGGGTTAACGGAGGCATCGGTTTGGAGAACCTTGAACCCGTCGCCACTGTCCCGCACTGAACTCAAGATTCCAGCGGTGACGGTTCCTTCAAGACCACGTGGACTCCCTACGATGACTAATGCCTCCCCGACTGTGAGGGCATCAGAGTTACCCAGCTCCAGAACAGGAAGATTGAAGCCAGCAACTTGCACGACAGCAAGGTCACGGCGTTCGTCTGTCGCAAGGACCGATACCGAATCGAAAACCTCTCCGTTCGCCAACTGGACTGTGGCGTTCTTCATGTCCCTGATGACATGGAGATTGGTTACGATCTTGCCGTCCTTGGAAACACTGAAACCGCTCCCCAAGGTATCGCCGAAATCGGTCTTGCCGTGAATGACGACCACGGAGGGTGAAACCCTCCTTGCGATTTGAGCGGTTGTAAGGGCGATCTGCCCAGATGTGATCGGCAGAACCAGAAGGGAGGCGGCCATGAACTTCAGCAGTGCCAATTGACGGCCCCTTTCAGGCTTCAACTCTTGTCGAACTGTTTCCCATCATACGCTCACCCGGCTGACGTTGCGAGGGGATGCGGGTTCCTTGAACAGCACTTCAACGTGATCCATAGCAGGCTCCGCCTCGGCATGAATCGTAGCACTCTTCACCGTTCTCTGGTCAAAACATCGAGACCCAATCGGTAGACCACCCCGGCGATCAATCGGCGACGATGGAAACCAGGCCTTCGGCGCTGTTGTAGGCGATCGTGAAGTGTTCGAGTTGAAGGCCCGGCCGAACAAGATTGTGCCGGGTTGGACTAGCAATCGCCGTACAGCCATTATCCAGGCGTGGGGGTGCCGGGCGCAACGCAAGGGCGCTGTGGGCTTCCTGCGAGTGCTGGCGGGCGCCTTATGGCAGCATCCCGTCGCTCACGGAAGTTGCGGTAGAGACTGATTCTTCGAGCGGTTGCCGCCAGCGCCATTCGAAACGACGACCTGAGTACGTTCGGAGCGTCGGGACCCCCGGCAACCAAATGGCCCGCCCAGCTTGGATTCCTCCAAAGGCAGTAGGATGATCTCATGAGCACCGCCGGTTACGTCCACTAGCAAGACGGAGGCATGTGGCTTGGGTATTTCGTTGAGTTCCCGACCACCTGACCCAAGACGAGACGCTGCCGGAATTGGAAGAAAACCTCCGCGATCTCTACCGGGATCTGACGAGCGGTGAGATTCCGGGCATCCGCAGAGTCGCCGAGTTGGCGGTCTGATGAGGCGGACCGACCTGATTCGCCACGGCGGTAAGCACGACTGGTATCGCGATCCGAAGAATGGGATGCCTTAACCCGTTCCCAGGCACAGGGAAGTCAACGAAATCCTCGCCGAGCACGTTCTGAGAAAGCTCGCAGACTGACGATGTCACCGCGGCGGTGATGCAATACCTCGGGCCGAATGTGCCTTCATAGCCCCAGCCCCTTACCGCACCTGCACGAAACGTCCGTCGCAATAATCGAATAAGTAATCGGCTTTCGAGATCTCTTCGGGGGAAAGCGGCGGGTGATTGAGTGACACCGACACCGTGTGGTCGCGGAACCATAATTCGGCGATAAACACCATGTCGTAATTCCCGAGCGGATCGTCCAGGAAAACCACGCTGCTGTGAGGACGGACATGCGGATTCAGTATCTTCAGTTGCTGGACTCCGCTCCATGTATTCGGGCAGAAATCGGCAGTGACTGGATCGACGAAATCCTTCTTGAGTTGCGCGTTCTGGCGAGCCCACAAGACCAGTCCCACTGTCACCAGGGCCGCCGCCAGCCACGCGCGCCGAAGGCGCCGGAACCCCGGCTCTCCCGCCAGGAACCCGGCCACGCCGTCCACCAGGTCCACGAAAACCACGGAAACGAAGACGGCCCACGCCACCATGGGTAGGTAGAGACACCCCTGCGCCCGCCCCAAAAGGAACTCGATCGGCAGCGGAGAGACCAGTAAGAAGAGGCAGGCAAAGCGCAACACCGGCCGCGGCCGGCGCCAGGCCAGATAGAACATCAAAACCCATAGCACCGCTATGCGTGCGTGGTCGAAGTAAGCCCACTTCTCGAACAGGTCGCCCATGGATTGGATTTGAAACGCCCAGACCCGTGCCATGGAAAACTCCGGAATGTATGCGGGATTGTGAATGACTCCGCTTCCGAAGACGTTCCCCCAAAGGAACAACAGATTGAGGCACGCGCCCGCTAGGACACATCGGCCTTCCCGCAGCATCCAACTGACGAAATTGCGGAACCGCCGGAATGCGGGTTGGTGATAGAGCCACTCGTAGAGCAGGATGACGACGGGCAGCGTCACCGCCATTTCCTTGGATTCGAGCGCGAAGAGAGATAGACCGAGAAACACCGCCGCTTGCCGCCGGCCGGGAACCAAGCCGCTTTGGCGGATGCGCACATAGTAGAGCAGAGCGGCCAGATAGAAGAAACAGCATAGGACATCGTACACGAAAGCCGTGCTGTAATAGAGGTTGTTCACGCCCACGTGGTAACAGGCGATGAGGGCCGCGATCCAGGCGGCGCGCTCCCCGCTTCCCAATCGGCGAGCCAATTCACGGACCAGGAACACATTCGCCAGAACAAACAGCAGCATAGCCACGCGGTATGGCACCGGGTTCAGGCCAAACGCATGGAAGAGAGGGATCAGGAGCCAGTTGGGCAATGGTCGATAGAACGGCATCCACGGCAGGAACGGTCCGAATACCAACT